>Ga0066388_100000820_pt1 | contig 15986 bp, 13 predicted proteins | sample PanSoiMetaGPlot6_FD_64539 | JGI IMG/M metagenome (GOLD analysis project Ga0066388, IMG submission 64539) | Tropical forest soil microbial communities from Panama analyzed to predict greenhouse gas emissions - Panama Soil - Plot 6 (Hybrid Assembly) | ecosystem: Environmental > Terrestrial >... | reverse complement strand
GGCGCGTCAGGAACCCGACTATGATGCAGATGGCGCCAACGGTCTCCAGAAACACCAGCGCATAGGCGAAGGGCAGCGCAGGCTCGATGCCGCGTGTGGCCAGCGTGTTGGCCGCCACCGCCTGAACGCCCATCATCAGCTTGGGCCATCCATGCGTCAGCAGCACGCCCCCGACTATCGCCCGAAAGAGCGGCCAATGCAGCGCACTGATTGACTCGTAGAGCGCACCCAGGCCTCCGATCAGCGGCGCGGGCTCGCGACCCGCATCCTTGTAGCTCACGTCAGCCTCCGTTCAACGGTGTTGGCACATCCTTCTGCCGGTGCATCCGTCCCGGCGCAAGCAGGTTTTGTCATGCGGCCGTTCGCCGCCTTCGCCCTTGTGTTGCACGACTTGCACCAATTCCGCTACGAAATCGCGCTAAGAACGGGCGACACGCCAAACGTGGAGGACGCAATGGCCGGTGCGAGCATTCTCAAAGTCGACACGATCCGTATCATCGAGCGCGGCAGTGGGATACGCACCTGGCCGCTGGTCGTCCACCAGGCCTTGCCGCACGCCCACTTCACGACCGGCATGAGCGTCTATCCGGTGGGCCAGGGCGCCCCGATGCATAAGCACAATTGCGATGAGCAGGTCACTTTGCTGGAAGGCACGGGCGAGGTCGAAGTCGAGGGGCACATCACAGCACTCGTGCCTTACGACAGCACGTATATCCCCGCCGGACTCTTCCACCGTTTCCGCAACACCGGCAATAGCCCGATGCGAATTCTCTGGATCTACGATTCGACGCGTGTCACACGAACATTCCTGTCTGACGGCGTGGAGGTCGAACATCTTTCGCCACAGGATCTGATGGGCACGTTGACGTAACGAGCGCCATTGAGGCTCGACCTCTACACACAAATCCACTCGAGGGTGGCTTCATCCTCAATATGCTGCAGCCGGTCGAATATCGCGGCTATCGACTTGGCATCGTGATCCCGGGTCAATAGCAACACCTTGTCCCGCAGCTCGACGGCGGAGAGCGGATTGTCGGGTGTGCCCTTGAAATCGTTGACCTCCAACCGCAAGAGGCGTCCATCGCGCAAGGTCACCGCGACCTGACAGGCGATCGGCGTCGGCTGGGGCGTGTCCCATGGCACCAGGCGAATCCGTTTGATCAGTGAGCGCAGCTCCGGGTCGTTCACATTGGCATCGCGAAAGGTCCGCGGATCGCGCGCATCCGCCATGATCGCCAAGGCTACGCTGAAGGGTACGCTGTACTGCCCGATCATGACGTCGCTCGGATCGTGAATGTCGTGACGTCGCAGCTCCTTCTGGCCAACCTTGATCTCGATCGATCTTATGTCCCGGCTGTCGATGCCTTCGCTCGCCTTCATGTCCACGATTGCCTGCACCGGCGTATGGCAGGCGGTATGACAGGCATAACGCTTCATGGAGATACGGGAGGTCAGCCAAGTCTCTCCCAGATCCCGGGTGAGCTCGCTGATATCGCGCTCATCGCAATACACCTTCAGGAACCCGCAATCACCTTCGAGCACGGTCGCGGGGCCGGTGAAGCTATCGGCCGCGAGGTTCGCAGCCAACAGCCCACCTTCGGCGGCGCGCCCAAAATGCAGGCGTTTCACCATGGCGCCGGTGCCCGAGCGCGCAAACTCGACGAGCCCGCTCGAGAGCGACCCCGCTATGCCGAGCGCATTCGTCATGCACTCGGCATCGAAGCCAAGCAGATGTCCGCAAGCCACCGCCGCGCCGAACGGGCCGGTGGTGCCCGGCGCGTGAAAGCCGCGCGTCTCGTTGCTGTGCTTGGTCGCCCGGCCAATGCGGATCAACACTTCGCTGCCTGCGATGAAGGCCGCGAGCAGCGCCCTGCCAGACAGTCCGCGCTCCTGCGCTAACGCGAGCGCGGCCGTCAATATCGTTGCGCCTGGATGGGTGCCGGCGCTGGGCCGCACCGCACCATCGAGCTCGAACGCATGCGCGAGCGCACCGTTTGCCAGCGCGGCGTAAGGAGCCATGACCGGCTGTTCGCCGTCACCGAGGATATGGCTGCGGCCGCCCTCGCCCATGCGGCGCGCATAGGCAACGATGATGGCGCTCCATGGCAGGCCGCGGCCGAACACGATGGTGGCAATGGTGTCGGCGATCGAGTCCTTCGCTCTCTGAATGACTGGCGCGGGTATGTCCTCAAGGCGCAATTGTGACGCAAACTGCGCCAGCTGGATCGTCTCACCGCTCATCTTTCTCCGCCTTCACTCAATCGCGAATGTCCTGCAGGAACCACTCGGTTGGGATCTCCCGACCGAGCCCCTACGCCTTGGCGAGCTCATAGATGCGCCCCGCCAACGCCCAGACAAGCTGGCGGTAGACCTGATCGAGCGCATCGATTGCGACACTCGCTTGCGCAAGGAAAGACACCTGTCAGAAGTGGCTTCCGGCCTGGCCCCGACTCCGAGAGCGAAGTCATAGTCATGTTTCCGTCGTCCGTGAAGTCGCCGCAACAGAGCGGAAGATTGCCAAGCTGCATGGCTTCGATAACGCTCAGCGAAAAGCTCGATAACCTTTCGACATGGTCTCGATCAATTTAGAGCAAGAGTCGCGCACGCCTGCCTCTCACGATCTCCTGGCGTAGGCCCGGGTCGGAACTGGCCGTGCAAGCCCGCGTTTCTTATCGGCGAACCCGTTGACATCGCGGAACACCATTGCGTTCCGCGCGCTTTGTAGGAGCCTGAGCCATGAGAGCCCAAACGCCTTTGCCCGCACCACGACCGATGCTATGGCCACTGCGTCGGGCAGATTCCGCCATCGTGAACATTGCCGTTCTTCCGGACGGCCGACGCCGCATCAAAATTCGCCACGCCGAGCTCAAAGGCGTCACGCCCGAGATGCTCGCCTGGTGGTTCGGACATATTGAAGGAGAGATGCTGTATGCGGGACGACGATGGCCGCGGTACCTCGTCTGGCATCCCCGCGACCACGTTTCCTACGATGTCGTGAAACGCGGCGATGGGCGCGGGAATGTCGTCCGGGGAGCGCGCTTGCACGTGCGCGAAGCTTTTCAGCGGGATCCGCGCAACCTGCTCGACGTCATTGTGACCGTCGAGCATATCGATTCTGACGCCGCGATCATCGGCAGCCGTGTCCTGGGCGCTTCCACGCTCCGTCTTTGCAACTGTTTCCAACGGACCCAGACCGGCACGCGTTATGCGAGCGTCATGACGATCGGCAGCGAATCATGGCTCGGCCGATGCGGGCTCAACTGGCTGCTGCGGTCGCGAATCCTTGCCGGCAACCAGGCGCACGCATGGGTCAGGCATCACATCGAGGAAGTCGGAAATCTGGAGAATTTCCCGCCGGCGCCTTATGCGGCCGAAGGCGATCCGTCGCCGAGCAAGATCGGACGTGGCGCGCGCAGGACCGCGGCGTGAGTGCGGCCCGACGCATCGCACGCAAGCCGCGGTCGTTGCGTGCAACACGATAGCGAGAATGGACATGAGGGCATCGAACATCCTCTCACGCCAAGGACATCGCCTCGTCCAGCTGGGCGTTGCGCTCTTCCTTTTCACGTCATTCCAAGGCTTTGTGGTTCCGTATTTCGCGGCACCCCACCTCGGACGATCGGTGCATACACTGAGCGGCTTCTCGGGCGTCCTGTTGTTGGCGCTGGGGCTCGTGTGGCCCAGGCTCGATCTCAGCGCGACCGCGGCACGGGTCGCGTTCTGGCTTCTGATCTACTCGGATCTTGTCACGATCATTTCGTTTCTGATGGCCGCCGTCTGGGGCGCCGGCAATGCAACGATGCCGCTGGCGGCAGGCGCTGCGCACGGAAGTGATTTTCAGGAGATGGCGATTGCCATTGTGGCCTACTCCGCGGCGCCAACCGGTATCGCATCATTTGCGCTCATCCTCTGGGGGCTTCGTGCCCTACCACCGGCAACGTCGCATTAGGCCATCGACGCGTGCTGTTGCACGACAGGCTTCGGCGACATCGCCGGGCCTCGCCATCGTGACTATCAACAACGCACTCAAGCGGGCGAGCGCAGATCCCAAATACAAGACCGCGCTGCACGGCGGGGGATATGCGCCTGCATCAAGCTCCCCGGAGGAATCCGGGCATTCCTCGACTGGAAACAGGCCGCCCGAGCAGCCGGCATCAACTCCAACTAGAGCACGTCCCGTTCCGCTGGAATCGGGACGTGCTCTAGATTGGTTTGAGTGGCGCATGTCCTTGTCGGAAAACCGGTACCCACTTTTCCGGGACATGCACTAGCGCCCCAAACTCACTCGCCTGTTACCTTGCGCGCTCTTCTGCCGGCTTTTCGAAATGGCTGAGATTGTGCGCGGTGTTGATGAGCGAAATATGGGAGAACGCCTGCGGAAAATTGCCGGTCAGACGATTGCGCTGAACGTCGTACTGTTCAGACAGCAGGCCCACATCATTGCGCAAACTCAGCAGGCGCTCGAACAGCTTTTCAGCCTCTTCCACGCGACCGAGAAGAAAATACGCATCGGCGAGCCAGAAGCTGCAGGCCAAGAAAACGCCCTCCCCTGGTGGCAAGCCGTCCTCCGCGCTGCGGGTATCGTAACGGCGCACGAGCCCGTTCACGGCCAATCGCTTCTCGATGGCTTCTACCGTATTTTGCACGCGCGGATCGTCGGCTGGCAAGAAACCGACGGCCGGCATCAGCAACAGACTGGCGTCAAGCTCTTCTGTTCCATAGGCTTGGACAAAGCATTTGAGCTTGCTGCTGTACCCTTTGCTGCAGATGTCTGCATGAATTTCTTTTTGCAACGTCTGCCACTCTTTGACTGGCCCTTGCAGACCAAACTCTTTCACAGTTTTGACCGCTCTGTCGAACGCCACCCAAGCCATCATCTTTGAATACGTAAAGTGCTGAGGACCGCTGCGCACTTCCCAGATTCCTTGATCGGGCTTGCGCCATGCCGACGCCAGATATTCGAGCACAGCGAGCTCGACCGCCCAGGCACGCTCGTTTGCCGGCAGCCCGCCACGACGCGCCTGGTACAGAGCATCGATCATCTCGCCGAATACATCGAGCTGCAGCTGACCATAGGCCGCATTGCCCACACGGACGGGCTTTGAGCCCTCGTATCCCGCCAGCCACGGCACTTCCCATTCCCAGAGCCGCCGTTCCCCGGCCACACCATACATGATCTGCATTTGAGCGGGACTGCCGGCAACCGCGCGCACCAACCAGTCGCGCCAGGCGCTTGCTTCCTCAAGATATCCGGACCCCATGAGCGCCAGGAGTGTCAGTGTCGCGTCGCGTATCCAGCAATATCGATAGTCCCAATTCCGTTCGCCACCGATGCGCTCTGGTAGAGAGGTCGTCGGCGCAGCGACAATCCCGCCGGTAGGAGCAAAGGTGAGCGCCTTCAGCGTGATCAGGGATCGAAGCACGGCCTCGGACCATCGCCCCGTGCTCTTACATCTCGCGCACCATTCGCGCCAGGTTCGTTCAGTGTCCTGTAACGCCGCGAATGCGTCCGGCAAGTCGGGCGCCGGCAAATGGGATGGCGCATGCGTGAGGACGAACGGCACCTGATCACCGGCCGCTACCGTGAATTGGCTGACTGTTCGCAAATCTTTGCCCAAATGCCTGACCGGCGATTTGAGAAACAACGTTTGCGGCCCTGCTACCGCCTTGTGAATGTCGTCGCCGACACGGCTGACCCATGGGACGGTCAGACCGTAGTCAAATCTCATGATGAGCTCGCTTGTGAGCTGCACTCGGCCGCTTACTCCGACGGCTATCCTGATAATGCTGGATGTGCTGCGCTTCAAAGCCATGAAGTCAATCAGACGCACGACACCTTCGTCCGTCTCGAATGTCGTCTCCAAGATAAGAGTATTGTCGCGATATCGTCTTGAAACGCGCGCGGCAGCCTCGGGCGCAATCATCCAGCGGCCATTCTCGGAACTGCCGAGCAAAGCAGCAAAGCAGGAATCGGAATCAAAACGAGGCAGACACAGCCAATCAATCGAGCCATCACGTCCGACAAGCGCCGCCGTGTCGCAGTCTCCGATCAAGGCATAGTCTTCGATCGGAACTGACACGAACGAGCCTCGATGATTGGTCGCTTCCCCGCTGCACTCCTCGCAGCAAGCATAGCGTGTGCAGCAAGCACGGCGTGCAACGCACGAAGTGCTGTGAGGAAACTCGGAAGACAGTGATCGAGTTCCGTGGGGTCCACGATCTGCCGAGTCGGAGCAGAGATCAAATCTTGGTCAGTCTTGCGCCTGTTGAACTATTGCCTCGGGCTTTCACCGAGCGCATTGCGCGCGCGGCGTGCCTCCCAGCCTCGCAGAACGACCCCGTCTATTGCTTGGGTCCGGGCAAATCGATCGGCTCGGGAGCAGATGTGCTGCGCGCGCGGGAGGCGGCTGCAGCGCGCAGTGCGCGCACGAGCGCTCGCGTGTTCTGCCCCAAGGCCTCGCGGCTGATGTTCGCGACCGTGTCGCACGCACGGTGATAGCAGGGATCGTATGGGCGACCGGCTTCGCCGCCGAACAACTTGGCCTCGCTCTCCGGCTTCTGTCCGGCTGCGCCGGTATAGAGGCCCACGGTCGGGACGCCCTTCTGGGAGAACGACGCGTCGTCGGATCCAAATCGACCACCGCTGCGCTGATCGAACGGCAGGTCGTGCGTTCGGAAATCGGCGACGATCTCGTCCCGTACAATCGCAGCCACTCCTTCCAGGGTTGCGGCGGAGGTACGGACGAAACGGGAAAAATTGGGCGAGCCGACCATGTCAAGATTGACATAGAGCGCGATCTGCTGGCGCTCCGCCTCGGACAAGGCGGCGACGTGATGGCGCGAGCCCACGAGGCCACGTTCCTCTGCGCCCCAGAATGCAAAGCGCATGCGACCATGAGCGGGCGTCTGCGCCAGTCGCAGCGCCGCTTCGAGCACGGCCGCCGAGCCGCTGCCGTTGTCATTGATTCCAGGGCCTTCGGGCACGCTGTCAAGGTGCGCCCCAACAACGATCAACGGACCAGCATCGTCGGATCTGGTATCGGCCACAACGTTTCGGGTCGTGCGCTTGCCGGTCACAGCGTCGACCGCGAGCCGCACCGGGCTGCCGGCCTGGGCTGCGAGCGAGCGACCGAGCTCATAGGTAACGCCCACCACGGGAACGTCTGCGTGCTTGCTCAGAATACCGGAGAAGGTGTCGGTGCGGCCCTCCGTTCCCTCATTCATGATGATGACGCCGACGGCGCCGGCCGCGACGGCGTTGTCAACCTTGACCTGGAACTGGCATGTCCCGCGACGGACGAGGGCCACGGCGCCGCGCTCGAAGCCATCGAAGTCCTTTCCTTCGCATGCACTGGCTGAGGCTGCCGGCGATGCCGTGGAAAGTCCGAGGTTCACCCCACGCAGACGAGCCTCCACCTTGCCCGAGCCGGAGTTGGCCAGGGTACGGACGGCGTCCGGGGATGCTGGCTCCTGCGATCCGTCAGGCCGGTCCGCGAGCAGGACCGGCGGCGACTTTTCCTCAAAGAAGGGGAACTCGAATTCCTCGAAGCGAACGGTGTAGCCTGCCTCCTTCAACCGCTTCGCCACATACAGCGCGGAACGATCGTAACCGACCGTGCCTGCGGCACGGTTGCCGCCGCTCGCGGCGGCGATGTCCTGCAACGCCTGCAGGTGCCGGAATGCGCCCTCACCAATCGTGAGGTCACCGCCGGCCGGCGGGCGACCAACAATGTCATCGGCCCTGGCAATGAGGTTTGCAGAACCTAGGACGAAAAACGCAGTCAGACCGACACACCAGCTAGCCCGACCAGAATTCGATATTGTCATCGCGATCCACTCGTGAGCGATTGAACGGCTTCAATTAACCTACCGAATAGTGCGTCCGCTGTCACGCAGACAAGTCCTACGTCATGTCACGAGGAGCGGCTGCTCTTGTAGCGAGGAGCGGCTGCTATTGGTTGGCGGCAATGAATGCCGTCGTGGTCTCCCGCGACGCCGCGAGCAAGTGCCTGATCACGTCTTCGGCATTCCCTTTCAGCAGGTCCGTGGTTCCGAATTTTCTGGAAAGATGGACCGTGACAAGCTTACTCTTGACAATCACCAGAGCACTGAGCGCGTATACTGGATCACGATTCTTCATCATGGAGGCTCTAAAAACGTAGCAAGTTGTGTCTTCATAGCCGATGACCACATAGGTCAGCGTGGCGTCGTCTTCGCCTCCGTATCTTCCTTTGAAGGCACTCTTGATAGCCCTGAGAAATATGTCGAGCCAGCCCCTGGTCGAATCGTCATCTTTCCGGAGGGTGGCGCACAGCGCTTCCAGCGTTGTACTCGTGACATTCTGATTTCTGAACTCCAGTGACGCTTGATAGTCGACAACGTCCCCCTCGTTCTTGCTGCCGCCGCCTTCACGCCACGACCGCGCCCGCTCACAATCGACAAAATAGCCAAGCCGCTCGCCCTGTTTCTTGATCCCGTCCGATGTGAAATCGATAAGCTGGGATTCGGGCCAGTCGCTTCTGTCGAGCGGACAGTATCGCGCTGGCGCAACGAGCTCGATCGCTGTATCGCCAATTGTTGTCTCGACTGCAGCTGCATCGTCGAGCGCGAAGAAGAGGGCTACAAAACAGACGACGCAGAGGAGCGAATGCTTCACGTCTTCCCCCAATCGGATTTGCGCTTAGCGACCACCGGGCGCGCCTGACGAGACTCCTTCCTCTATGAGGCAAAAATGTCTTGACTGCGACTGAGCGCCGCCGCATGCCAGCGCAGCCGTGTACCGCCGAATTGAATCCGGAGCGTCCACGGCCGAGCTCGGTAACAGTTCCGCGGCCATGACTCGGACCGCCTCGCCCGCCGCGGCCTTCATAAACCAAAATACATCTCCGTAACACGTTTGGGCACGCCCGATTGCCCTCCGCATAATGGAAAGCATTCAGCCAGCGACGCTAGGGTCACATGACATTGGATGTGCCTCGCATAGGAGAAGCATTATGCGCCCTCGGCGACCCCTCCCTGAACGGGCAGTGACCTTAGGATCCCAGGGCTCGCCTCCAACTCGAGTTCTGATTGAGGAGCTTGCCTTGCGAAATCAGGGATTCTGCACCACCTGCGACCTCCTCGAGATCGCCGCCGCAGCTATCGATCGTCGTATCGCGCATGTGATCATATAACTCGATCCAAAAGGGAGCAGTATCTCCTCGCAAGTCCTGCAAGGGTTCAACGAGACGCACCTCATACGCGCCGTACTGCGCCAGGGAAGCAGTCCGGCAGCCATCAACAAACCTCTTGGTCATCAGATCCCAGACGTAGAGCTGCAAGATTCGCAATTCCAGGTTCGTGCTCGGAAACGTCTCCGGTACCACGGTGATTGATATGCACACATCTCTCTCCATCGACCAGCAAATTCTCTGCCGACGCTCCCGTAGACCCTCAGCGACGCGCATATAGGAGGAGGCGCGCACATTGCCCTGACATCTGATGCCAAATGCTTGACTGTGCAGGCCAGCTGTATCGACCGACCCTTAAACCAGGCATATCGCAAACTAGGCATATCGCATGCGCAAACCCGATGATGCGCGGCTCACGACGCTCCCGACCGCCACCGGCGGCATAGCGAGAGCAGCCTATGTGCAAGCGTCTGCTCTTTTCGATGTCCAACCGCTGGTCAAGCGCGCGGGATTGACCCTTCAGCAGATCAAGGATCCAGACATTCGCATCGGGGTCAGGAATCAGATCAGATTCCTCAACCTTGTGGCGAACGAGCTGCAGGACGAGTTTCTCGGATTTCGTCTCGCCCAACGTTTCGAGCTGCGCGAGTTGGGGCTGCTGTACTACGTGCAGGCTTCCTCCGAGACCCTCGGCGAGGCGCTCCAGCGCGTGGTGAGATACAGCATGATCCATAATGAAGGCGTGCGCATTACGCTTCGCCAGAACAGTGAAATGTCGGTAGCGTTTGAGTATATCGGCGTTTCACGGGCGCTCGATTGCCATCAGATTGAATTCTTTATCACAACCCTTGTGCGCGGGTGCCGTCACTTGACCGGTCGCCACGTGTTGCCGAGCGGTATCAAGTTGATGCACCGGCGAATTGAGCTACCCGCCGAGTTCAGAGCGCTGTTTGGTTGCGACATTGTATTCGGCAGCGAAGTCGATGAGGTCGCGTTCCCGGGATCGACGGCGCAGCTCCCTCTTGCCAGCGCGGATCCCTATCTCAACTTGCTCCTGACCAAGTACTGCGATGAAGCGCTTTCACATCGTCGGGCGAAGTCGCGCGCGTGGCGATTGAGCGTCGAAAACGCCATTGCTCCGCTCTTGCCGCATGGGCAAGCGCGAATCGCAGAAGTGTCTCGACGGCTCGGTGTCAGCCCGCGAACGCTCGGCCGGCGGCTCGAGTCCGAGGGCATAACATTCAGCGGAGTACTGGACAACTTGCGGCTCGATCTCGCCAAACGTTACTTGCAGGAGCGGGCGCTGCCGATTTCCGAGGTTGCCTGGCTGCTCGGCTATCGTGAAACCAGCGCGTTCAATCACGCGTTCAAGCGCTGGACCGGCAAGGCGCCGAGGCAAACGCACTCCGACCATGTCGTCACAGGACTTCCATTGGCGCGCTCGGCTTGACTCTGCGGTTAGCTGGCGCGAGTGCGCGTTCCCCTCACCGACGATCATTGGCAAGCGCATGAACGAAGGAGAGTCGATCCGATTGACCACCGCGCGCTGACAATATTGCGAGCGTATGCCGCGCGATCATCAGCTCCTCATCGGTTGGAATGACGTACAGCGCAACGCGGCTTCCCTTCTCCGAGATCAAGCACTTTCCTGCCGAATTGGCCGCCGGATCAAGCCTTGCACCAAGCCAGTTGAGCTTCTCCGAGATTCGGGCCCGCATCATGACGGAGTTTTCGCCAATACCTGCGGTAAACACAAACGCGTCGAGTCCTCCGAGCGCGGCTGCCAACATTCCGACGCACCGCCCAACATGGTACACGAAGTAGTCGATCGCGAAGGTCGCGCGCGGATCCTTGCTATCGGCAAGCTCACGCATGTCATTGCTGATCCCGGACAGACCTTTCAGGCCACTCCCCCGATAAAGAAGGTCGGCGACCTCCGTGTGGGTCATGTTCTTCTCTGAGATCAAATAGAGCACGACTCCGGGGTCGATCTGTCCGGGTCGGGTGCCCATCGGCAGCCCGTCGAGCGCAGTAAAGCCCATCGTGCTCTCGATGCTCCGGGAATTGAAGAGGGCGCACATGGAAGCGCCACTTCCGAGATGAGCGACGATGACGCGTTCCTTCGCCACTTCGGGCGCGACCTTGCGGAGCCGCTCGGATACATACTCATATGAGAGACCGTGGAACCCGTAGCGACGGACTCCTTCAACATAGAGTTGCTCAGGAATTGCAAAATGGTCCGCAATCGCGGGATGGCCGCGATGGAACGCCGTATCGAAACAGGCAACCTGGGGCAGCTCCGGACGGCTCGCAAGAAGCGAACGAATTGGCGCAAGATTGTTGGGCTGATGCAGTGGTGCCAGCGGCACATAGCGCTCGAGACGCTCGAGCACGCCCCGATCAAGCAGAACCGGCCGATCGTATTCTGGCCCGCCATGAACAACGCGGTGACCTATGGCGACAACGTCGAAGCTCTGATTCTCGCGCAGCCAACCTGCTGTCTTGTGGATTGCGGCCGCGACGTCCGGTACGGCATGATGCGGATATTCTTTGTCGACGAGAACGGTTTGGTCATTCGCCGCGGCACGCAGCCGCGGCCGTGCGCCAATGCCGTCCATCTGACCCTTGACCAGCCTGATCAGGCTTGTGGCGCGATCTATTCCGAACACCTGAAACTTTACGCTCGAAGAGCCGGCGTTGATCACCAGAACGGCGTCCATGGCACATCACGCGGCCGGCAATGCCACCGCGCGGCGGCGCGCATCGGCATAGAGCACTGCGGCCGCGCACGATGCCATGCGGCTTCGGACCGAATCTGCACGGGACGTCAGAATGATCGGGACGCGCGCGCCCAGCACCATTCCCGCCGAATCGGCCTTGGCAAGGAAGATGAGATTCTTGGCGAGCATATTGCCGGCCTCCAAGTCCGGGACCACGAGGATTTGCGCTCGCCCCGCAACCTCCGACTTGATTCCCTTGATCTTTGCCGCCGCAGGGTCGATCGCGTTATCGAAAGCCAGCGGTCCATCAAGAATGCCATCGGTAATCTGTCCCCGCTCCGCCATCTTGCAGAGCGCCGCGGCCTCGATCGTCGATGGGATCTTCGACGTCACCGTCTCAACGGCCGAGAGGATTGCGACCCTCGGCTTGCCGAGACCAACCAGTGTGAAAAGGTCAATCGCATTTTGAATGATGTCACGCTTGGCATCGAGATCAGGAAAGATATTGATCGCCGCATCGGTGATGAAGAGCGGCTCCGGATGGCCGGGCACGTCGACCATGAAAACGTGGCTGATCCGCCGTGCCGTTCGCAGACCGGTGCCGGATGCGGTGACGGCTCGCATGAGCTCATCGGTATGCAAGCTGCCCTTCATGAGCAGCTCACCTTTCGCTTCATGGACCAGCTGGACCGCTTTGGCAGCGGCCGCGTCGCTGTGGCCCGCATCCACGATCTCGAAGTGATCGATATCGAAATGGTGCTCGCGAGCGACCGCGCTGATACGCGCGGCCGGGCCGACAAGAGTTGGAACGATAATGCCCGCACCGGCAGCTTCTATCGCCGCGCGTAGCGATGACTCGTCACAGGGATGCACAACCAGCGTCCTCGCAGGTGGAACCTGCTTTGCGCGTGCGAGCATGCGGTCGTATTTGCTTTGCGGCGCCTCGATCGCGCTGGTGTGTGAGACTGCCATGGGGATCCTCTCCGATTGGCTGGATGGCGATCCTACTGCCCCGCTATGACGCCTTTCTTCTCTCAACGTTTTTTCCTGCCGGCTGGGTGGCCGGCTCCGCTGGTGCAGCGATGTCGTGATCGGCGCGAAACAATCGATCAATTCGCCGCAGTCTCTCGGCACCGTCGCCGGCAATTGCACCGCTCGCGCTCAAAACCTGCTTGAGAAGTTCAAGGGCATCGAGACGCTTCTGGCGATCAGCGGGGAGCATTGACGGAAGGGCTGCGACCGCCGCTTCCGGGTCGATCAACAACATCAAGTATTGCTCACGAACCAGGGATTTGAAAGCAGGCAACGACAGGGATTGCGTTCCACTGTGACTGCTTCGAATGCGCCGCACCATTTCAAATCCACGCTCGTCCATTGCCCCCCTTGTCATGCCGACGTAGAGGAGCGACCGGACGATGGCCTCGCGCAGTCCACCGAGTGGAATGCGCGCCTTGAGCTCGCCAATACGGGCTTGCAGAAGCTCGTTGTGCAAGCGGCTCTTCCCCGCTCTCCGCATGGGCCGCGTTGCCGCGGCATCCAGGCCGGCAAGGGCTTGCACCGCCGCTGAGCTGTAAACCGAAAAGAACATCTGTTCGAACCATGCGTCCCGAACGTCCCGCCAGGAGTCGAGCAGAGTGACAATCTGGCGGGACATCGCCTCCTGCAGGCTGATGAACGGATTGTCATCTGCCGCGCGATTGCGATGCTCCTGCACCCACTTGCTCATGCGACCAATACCGGCCATCAGCGGGTTGGCATCGGAGAACAACTCATATTGCAGGCGCAGCGGGTGGAATTTCTGCATCCATTGCGCCGCAGGCGCGTTTGCCAGCGCGCGCACTGCCGGCTGCATGAGGGCACGGTAGAGTGAAAGATTGGCCTCGGATATTCTGGCTGCGGTCGCAAAACAGCGGTCGTCCGTGACGTCGTTTGTGCCTAACTTGCGGATGTCATCGAGCGTCCTCGCCTCACACCGCATCACCCAGTCGCCGGACACAAGATCCGGACTGGCAGTGTCCTCGATCTTGCGTTCAAACACCGCCTCGTACAGGCCGGGCGGAAGCGTGTCGATAAGGTCGATGTTGCTCGAGAACTCGCCATGCTCTTTCCGCGCCACGCCCCCGGAAACGAAGATCCCGAGATGGCCAACGCTTTCGTGCACGGTGTAGACGATGGTCTGACCGTAGGAGCGGATGTCGTTGACATCCTCATAGAGATCGAGGATCCACCCAAGCGCCTGCGCCGGCGGCGTGATGTTGTCGCCCTCCGAGCAGAATACGACAATCGGCGACCGAACGTTGCGAAGGTCCAAAGTCATACCGTCGCTCGTCTGGATCCGCCCTGCAGCGAGGTTGTTGCCAACGAAGAGCTCGTCGACAATGAACTGGATCTCCTCGGCGTTGAGCTGAACGTGGCCGCCCCACCAGCGTTCGAAGCCCAGATAACGAGGAGCTTCGGTGTCAACCTTGGCGTAAAGATTGTATTGCTTGGTCCAGAGCGTGTTGGACGGATTGAGATTCTCGAAATTCTGCACCAGCCACGCCCCGTCGAATTTTCCGTGGCCAAGATCGCTGAGGAGTGCAGCCGACCAGCTGCCACCCACCAAGCCTCCGGTGTAGCGCATGGGATTGCGGCCATGTACGCCCGCCCAGTAGGAAAGCGGCGCTCCGGCAACAATAATGGGACCGAACAATTCCGGTCGAATGGCTGCAAGCATCATGACCGCCCATCCCGCCTGGCAATTCCCGATGACGCAGGGCTTGCCGTCGGCGTCAGGATGCAGATCGATCACCTTTTGGAGAAATACGGCCTCTGCGCGCGCCACATCCTCAATGGTTTGACCGGGCATGGGTTCGGGCAGAAAACCGATAAAGTAGCACGGGTGGCCAGCCCTGAACGCGACGCCGATCTCGCTGTCGGCCTTAAATCCACCGATGCCGGGGCCATGGCCGGCGCGCGGATCGACAACCACAAAGGGACGACGCTTGGGATCAAGCTCGACTGTCTTGGGCGGGACGATCCGGACGAGCGCGTAGTTGACCGGTCGCCGAAGTGTCCGCCCGTCGACGACGAGCTCTATCTGATAGTCCAGAACGTGGGGCGCGGTCTTGGCCAGATGCTCATGATATTGATTGCCGCGCTGACGCATCACGTCCAGGAAAAGCACGCTACGCTGCGCGGCATCGACCATGTACTCGAGCGCAGGCGAAAAAATCCCGAAATTTGGCATCAACTCACGACCTGGATCCTGGCCCGCTGGCATTGTCATCAAACCCCTGTTCGCAATTCCTGTCACAACCCTGATCGAGATTGCGTTCGTTTCACCCCCACTTCAGCGACATGCCGATATCGCCTGGAACTCCACCGCTGAAATCGACAATCTGGACGCGCAGCTTGTATCCAAGCGGGCGTAGCCGCCGGTTCCAAAATTCATAGATCTCCCTGGGGATTCCCGTCAGGGTAAGCTCCCAGTCGAGTTCCTGTTGATTGATCGCACGACCCCGATCCGTGCAAAGCGTATTGGGGAAGCGATAGATCTGAACTTCGGTCAAACCGTTCTTGGCCGCGCGCTCGATGATGGCCGCGGCCTTTTTCATCACCTGTTCATCAGACAGCCCAGACGGCTTGCTCAATCGTTCAACCAAGGCTTTCTTTTCCGCCTCTTCATTCGCGTGCCTGCGCATCTCTTCGGAGGCCTTCTCCGCCTCCACCAGCGCAATCTGCTCCATCACCGCCCTTGCGCTGGGAACCAGCGCCGACAGATTGTCGGTCTCTGTCATCGCATCGTCTCCAACAGGAACAATCCTGGGTCTGGCATTCTAATTGCCGTCCATCACCGCTTCGACCTATGCGGCCGACGCCGCACCTCCGCCAAGCTCATCGTTCACGTGGGTTTTCGGCTGACGGCCTTGCCAAAGGGCCTTCGTTCCCTCGTACATCGCGTGTACCCGCACGCTGCGTATGGGCGCCTTGTGCGCAGCCTGTTTCATACGCTGTTGCTGCACCCAGAGTTAACGACATTGACTTGCAGGTTTGCCATTGTCCGGAAGGAAGCCGCCCCTGTCGAAAAAGGGGGCGGCGTTATGCTTTGGTTTAG
>Ga0066388_100000819_pt1 | contig 15990 bp, 13 predicted proteins | sample PanSoiMetaGPlot6_FD_64539 | JGI IMG/M metagenome (GOLD analysis project Ga0066388, IMG submission 64539) | Tropical forest soil microbial communities from Panama analyzed to predict greenhouse gas emissions - Panama Soil - Plot 6 (Hybrid Assembly) | ecosystem: Environmental > Terrestrial >... | reverse complement strand
AGACCATAACCTTTGTAGCCAATGTGAACTGTTCAGTCGCCGACGGCACAGAGATAAGCAACACGGCGACAGTGAGCTCTTCTACACCTGATCCCAACTCAAATAACGACTCGAGCACAGCGACTACGACAGCTTCTAACCCCCCTCCTACGATCTCCAACGCGACAGCAGATCCATCGGTTCTCTGGCCACCAAACCACAGGATGGTAAATGTGACTGTGAGCTACGATGTTACCGATAATTGCCCCTTACCACCTAATTCCTGCGTACTCACTGTGACCAGCAACGAACCAGTTCTTGGTCACGGAAGCGGTCATACATCTCCAGACTGGATTGTCTTGGATGATCATCATGTGCTGCTTCGAGCAGAGCGGGAGGGTGGCGGCAACGGACGCATCTATACGACTACCATCACCTGCACGGACAGCGGCGGTAACTCCTCGAACGACCAGGTGGAGGTAACTGTGCCCCACGACCAAGGCAGGCACTAGGTTAACCCTGAGAATTATAATGCTTACTCTCTTGCAAAGGCAAAGAGGATAGCGCCTGACTTGACACAGCATAGCGCCGGATTTCGCCCAGGTATTGTGCGAGCTAAGCCCGGCCAATCTGGATCTCGCCGCTCGATCGATGATCACACGCAGCGCCTGAATCGCACCAACGAATTTCGCTTGTTATTTGAAGGCGTTTCAGCCAGTCTCAAAATTTTCGAGAGCGGCTGTCCACGCGATTCAAATCAACATGATCGCTAACGAACGTGAGACGTGATAACTCAAAATCAGACTAACAGAGGATTGAAACTGTGATGCGACTAATACAGTTACGCCTAACTCTATTGATTGCAGGTTCGCCGATCTGTTAGGTCACTGAGACCCGACTGTTAGCTAGTGATCTACCTGGGCGGAATGGAAATCGTATAAGTGATCACAGCACAGACCCCAACCATCCCGATCATGGCGACGATGAAGATCCCATCCGCAATCTTTTCGATGCGATGCATTCTGCGCAGGCCCCGGGAGCGAAGCGCCCAGTAAGAGAGCAAACAGGAGATCAGAAACAGCAGTGCGTCGGCAGCCAGCAAATCATCTGCCAGCGTGTTGGCCCTCCCAAGCGTGATAACGACGCGGATCAATCCAATAACGGTCAGACAAACACCGACCATGGCGGAGGAGACGGTAAAAATGTGAATGCAAATATCCTGCTCGAGGTGGTTGTTTGCGTCGCGCTGCCGCTGCCTTTCTCCTTTCATGCGACCAGTGTTTAGACTACTCGCAAAAGCGACTGTTCAGAGAATTGCGTGGCTGATAGAAGAATTGAAAAGTGCATTAAGGAGAACTGCATTTGAAATTCATTAACCTGACGCGCCGCACTGAGATTGGTGCGAATTCATACTATCTCGAGATAGGCCGCCATCGCCTGGTGCTCGATTGCGGAATGCATCCCAAGGAGACCGGTGAGGATGCGCTGCCGAATTTCAAAGCGATCGCAAGTCACGAGATCGAAGCGATCCTGATCTCTCACGCCCATCAGGATCACATCGGCACATTGCCCGTACTAATGCGACGCTTTCCAACTGCGCGAACTTTCATGACCGAAGCCACGGCTGAGATCGGCAACGTGCTTCTACACAACTCGGTTAACGTGATGACCCGGCAGCGCGAGGAGATCGGTCGCGCTGTCGCGGGGCTGTATCCGCTGTTCACCCACCGAGAAAGCGATCGGGCATCGGAACGCTGGCGTTGGTGTCCACTGCATCAACGTATCTCCGTCACCGGCGAGCGCGCGCCTCAGCGCGAAAAAGACGCGCTGACATTTGAGTTTTTCGAGGCAGGACACGTGCTGGGCTCGAGCGGAATTCTGCTGCGCGCGGAGGGGAAAACGGTTTTTTATACCGGCGACGCCAATTTCGATGACCAAACGATTATGGAAGCGGCCGTTTTCCCGAAGGAAAAGATTGACATCCTGATCATGGAATGCACGCGAGGGGACCACGCAAAACCTCCGGCCTGGACACGCGACGGTGAAGAGCGACGCTTGGCAGAAGCGATTGCCACTGCTTTTGAGTGCCGCTCGTGTGTGCTTATACCGGTCTTCGCTCTCGGAAAAACCCAGGAGATCCTGGCGATGCTTTACAAATTCCGCCGCGAAAGGCTCCTGCCTGAGTTTCCGATCTATATTGGCGGTCTCAGTTCAAAGATGACCGATATCTACGATCGGAGAGCGCCCACGACTCGCCGGCAATTGCCGCGTCTGCAACTAATGCGAGAGGCCGCACCCTTCATTTTGAACGACGAAACAGTGCGCGACGCACCCCTGAGCGCGGGGCGTGTTTATGTGCTCTCCAGCGGGATGATGATACCAAAAACACTCTCCAACGTTCTTGCGCGTCGATTGGTCGAGAATCCGCAGCATTCGATTTTTTTTGTTGGTTACGCCAATCCGGAGTCGCCCGCCGGTGTTCTGCGGGAGGCAAGAGCAAATGGCGAGGTTGCTCTTGATCCCGACAAACCGACCCAGCGGGTCCGCTGCAACATCGAACAGTTTCAATTCAGCGCACACGCGACGCGCGAAGCGCTGATCGACTACGCCAAAAAACTGGCGCCCAGAAAAATTGTTCTTGTGCACGGCGATCCACCAGCCGTGGAGTGGATGCGCTCAACCTTGTCAGCCCAGCTTCCAGGGTCGGAAGTCTTTGTGCCTGCCCCGGGTGTAGAGTTAGAATTGTGATCGGGTGAAGAGTGATCCGTGATCTGACATTCACGCGATCACCGATCACACTTCACTGATCACGTTCTTTAACAATGCGTATCGTTTCCTGGAACATTAATTCGCTTCGGAAACGCCAGGACCGCTTGTTCGCGTGGCTGGAAGCCACCGGGCCGGACGTCGTTTGTTTGCAGGAGACAAAATGCACGGACGACCAATTCCCTGCGCTTGCTTTGCAGGCGGCCGGTTATTACGCGGCTTATCACGGGGAAAAATCGTACAACGGCGTCGCGATTCTCTCGAAAATTGAGCTACAGAATGTGCGCCCATCGCTTTGCGACGAAGTGATCGATCCGCAGGCACGAGTGATCGCAGCAACTATTAACCAAGTGCGAGTTTTTTCGATCTACGCGCCGAACGGGAAGGCGGTCGGTTCGCCCGCTTACAAATATAAACTGCGTTGGTATCACCGCCTGCGGGATTGCATCGCGAAAGAGAAATCGAATGATGTTGTGGTGTGCGGCGATTTCAACGTCGCGCCAGAAGATATCGATGTTTACAACGCCGACTTGTGGCGCGGAGCCATTATGTGTTCTGATGGCGAACGCGCTGCGTTTCAAGAATTGTGCGAAATCGGCTTACGGGACACACTGCGGGTTCACCACCAGGAAGGTGAACTTTTCAGCTGGTGGGATTATCAGATGCGCGCATTTGAAAGGAATCGCGGGCTGCGGATCGACGCGATTCTGGCTAGTGAAAAACTAGCAAAGCACTGCAGTGCATCAGGAATTGACATTGAAATGCGCAAAGGCAAAGAACCATCCGATCATGCCCCGGTATGGGCGGAATTCCAGCGGGTGAGAACTGACCTGTAAGACGTGAGAACTCGAGTGGGAACCCACACAAACTTCTCACTTCTCACTTCTCGCGTCTCACGTTCTACTAATTTGAATGCACCTGCGCGTATCGAACCCACCGCCGAAACCTCTCATGATTTGGGATGGCGAGTGTCATTTTTGCAAAAGGTGGATCGAACGTTGGCGCGAAATCACCGCTGGCACAGTGGACTATGCCACTTATCAGGAGGAAGCCGCGCGGTTCCCTGAAATTCCAATCGAACACTTCAAGCGTGCGGTAGCGTTCATCGACTCAAATGGTGAGGCCTTCTTTGGCGCCGAAGCAGTGTATCGCTCGTTGCGATATCGATCTTCGAGGAAATGGCTGGCATGGAGCTATGATCACGTGCCTGGTTTCGCACCGATTTCCGAGGGTGTTTACAAATTCATCGCGCGGCATCGCAGTTTCGGATCAACCTTGACTCGACTGCTTTGGGGCAAGGACGTGCGGCCGCCGACCTATTTTTGGGCGCGACGCTGGTTTCTTCGCATGCTTGGCCTCGTCTATCTGATCGCTTTCGTTTCCCTTTGGGTCCAGGTCGATGGGCTTGTTGGCAGTAATGGCATGTCACCGGTACACCAGTTTCTGCCGGTCGTTCGACAGCAACTCGGTTCAGACGCCTATTTTCTTTTACCAACACTTTGCTGGTTCGACTCGAGCAATGCGTTTCTGCATTTCCTTTGCGGTGGCGGCGTTGTCCTCTCGCTCGTTCTGATCCTTGGAATCGCGCCTGCGCTTTCGCTCGTAGTGCTTTTTGTCTTTTATTTGTCACTCACCATTGCTGGACAAGTGTTTCTCAGCTTTCAATGGGATGTTCTCCTGCTCGAGGCCGGTTTTTTGTCGATCTTTCTCGCGCCATGGCGGCTAAGGCCGCGAGAGTTGATGTGGTGGCGTGGGTCAGCGTCCCCGGGTACAGCGTGTCCGGTTTCACGGCCCGGTTTGTTCCTGCTCAAGCTTCTTCTCTTCAAATTGATGCTCATGTCTGGCGTCGTGAAGCTGACCAGCGGCGACGATTCATGGGGTTGGCTAAATCATTCGTTTCATTGGAGCGCGGTCACAGCGCTTGATTATCATTACTGGTCGCAACCTTTACCCACGGTCTTCGCCTGGTGGGCGGACAAAACTCCGGAATGGTTCAAACATTTCTCGGTCGCATTTTGTCTCGCGGTCGAGATCATCGTGCCTTTCTTTATTTGGGCGCCGCGACGCCCGCGGCTGGTTGCTGCGGGATTATTGATCTTCCTTCAAATCGTAATCGCGCTCACCGGCAACTATTGCTTCTTCAATCTGCTGACGATCGCGTTGTGTTTGCTGCTGATTGATGATGCATCAATAGGCCGAAGCCAGGAGGGGCGAGCTCCCGCGGGCTGGGCGTCGCAGGAGCTCCGCCCTCCAAATACGAGCTCGGTCACATATCGATTGTCGACGTACGCGGCGATTGTAGTGCTTGTTGTGACCCTGCCGATTAACGCATGGCTTATTTTCAGCGCGTTCAAGCCGCAAAGCCAACCGCCCGGGTGGGTGGCGAACCTCTACGAACAACTCGAAGCATTTCGAATCGTGAACGGCTACGGACTCTTTCGCGTGATGACCAAGGACCGGGACGAGATAGTGATCGAAGGCAGCACCGATGGCATCGATTGGATGCCGTACGAATTCAAATGGAAACCAGGTGACGTGAAACGGGCCCCGGGTTGGTGCGCACCGCACCAGCCAAGACTCGACTGGCAGATGTGGTTTGCCGCCCTGGAATCTCCCCAGCAAAATCCGTGGTTCCTCGGGCTAATCGTTAGGCTCCTGGAGGGGTCGCGAGATGTGACCGGATTGCTTTCGCGTAACCCGTTCCCGGAGAAACCGCCGAAGTACATCCGCGCGATGTTTTATCGTTATCGTTTTACGAACGAGCAGGAGCGGCAGCAAACTGGCGCATGGTGGAAACGCAAGGAACTGCGGGAATATTTACCGACGATCTCCCGGGATCAGCTCCGTTAAGACCAAATTAGCGTGACGCGCACGAGTGACCCACAGCGATTGTCGGTTCCAGGTAAGTTGAGACCTGTACGTTCGCGATTATATTCGGCGCGTGTCGAAGGAAGGACAGATCGTAACAGAAGGCACGGTAACTCAGGTCCTGCCGGGAACCATGTTTCGCGTCGATTTACCAGGACAACGCAATGTGCTTGCACATATCTCGGGTAAGATGCGAAAGCATTTTATCCGCATCGTGCCGGGAGACAAAGTTTCTGTCGAGCTTTCACCCTACGATCTGACAAAAGCGCGCATCATATTTCGCGAACAGTGACTTCCCTTTGGCGCGCGTTGCTTTCAAGATAAAAGACACGGCCGCGTCCAAGCATTGAAGCGTTTAATGCTTGAACGGCAAGTCGGCGTTTGCCGATTTAGGAAAGCACGCGGATAATTGCACCCAAAGTCAAAAGGAGATTACCAATGGCAGAAGAGAATAAAGCAGAACAAAAGACGCCCGCCGCGGGGGACGCTCGCGACAAGCTGGAGAGCAGTAAACAACATGCGCGCAGAGCAGCTGAAGATTTGAAATCGGCCGCGGGCGCGATAGCTGAAGAATATCGCGGCAAGGCAGAGCAGGCCTGGGGAGAAGCACGGGGCAAAGCAGAACAGGCATGGGGGGATGCCAGGGATCGCGCCCGCACATTCCAGGAAGACGCTGAGCAATATGTGCGCGAAAATCCTACCAAGGCGATCTTTACCGCGCTCGGAATCGGGTTTGTTCTGGGATTAATCTTCCGGCGTTAACTCCGAACGCTTTCGGAGATGATCAGCGAGAGCTCTCGGTCCCGCAATCCTGCGGGACATGCCGGTTTGCTCCAAAATCTGTTTGGGCTGGTAAGCGCACTTGCGGACTTCTTTGAAACCCGCTTCGCTCTTCTCGCCGAGGAATCAAAGGCGGCCGCACTGCAAGTACTGATACTCGCTGGTTGTTTGATATTCGCTCTACTCCTTTGTGCGATAGGCTACGTTTTCCTTATAACTGGGGCCGTCGCCGGGTTAGCTCATCTGGCCGGGATTTCATGGCCGTGGATAGCGCTCGCCGCCGCTGCACTGCACTTTATAATCGCCCTGGTGCTGGTCCTGATCGCGCGGAGCCAAATTACCAAGCCGTTTTTCCGCGTCACGTTGGCTGAATTAAAGAAGGATCGTGAATGGCTGAAGAATCTACAGGCAACAAATCACTCGACCAACTGAGGGCGGAAATCGCGGACTCGCGCGAACGCATCGGGCGCGATTTGTGCGGCTTGCGCCATGAATTGGATTTCCCAGCGAAACTCCGCAGATCATTTCGAGAACAAACGGTTTCGTGGATCACGGCCGCATCCGCGGTCGGTGCGCTGATTGCCTTGGCGCCGATGCGTCGGAAGAAAATTTACGTGGATGCAAAAAGGAGCCGCAAGTCACAGAAGAAGCTGGTCGAAACTGGCTTTGCGTTGGCTGCGTTGAAAGTCGTCGCTAGCCTCGCCCGTCCGGTGATTGTCGAGTTTGTGAAAAATCGACTGACCGATTTTGCGGGAAAATCACGTAACAAAACATAAGTCCCGCAATTCAATGTGTCCCATCGGATGCGCTCGTTTTAAGATTTACGCGCTCGGCTGGGTTGCGTAATTATTTCACTGGGACGCCCATGATCGCTAAGTCTCCGGACCTTCCCGTGAAATCGCAGACAATGCGGCACGTGGATGACTATCTCGAGGTCGGCCAAAAGGCCGGTGCATCTGATGTCCATTTGGCTGTGAATGCGCAACCAAGATGGCGGTTGCATGGGCGCTTGGAACCTATCTGGCCCGACGCACCGGTGCTGACAGCAGAGCAAACCGCAGCTTTGGCTGAGGCATTTGTTCCCGATGTCTATAAAAGTGAGCTCAATACGCGCGGCGACTCGGATTTTGCATATGAAAACGAGTTCGCCCGCTATCGCACCAGCGTTGTTCGTCAGCGGCTCGGGATCGAAATCGTCTTTCGCGTGATCAACAGTCACGTCCGAACGATGGACGAACTGGGATTACCGGAGCGCTTGAAGCTACTCACCCGTTACCAGAACGGGCTCATTCTGGCGACCGGTTCGGTAGGCACGGGCAAATCGACCACTCTCGCAGCAATGGTCGAGCAAATAAACATGGAGCGCCGCGATCACATCATCACGTTGGAAGACCCCATCGAATACATTTTAACGTCGAAAAACTGTCACGTTACCCAACGAGAAATTTTCACTCACAGCGAGTCTTTCGCGACAGCGTTGCGCGCTTCACTCCGCGAAGATCCTGATGTGATTATGGTTGGAGAGATGCGCGATTTGGAAACGATTTCACTCGCCATCACCGCCGCCGAGACCGGACACCTTGTTTTGGCAACGCTGCATACGAGTAGCGCGGCCCGCACGCTTGACCGGTTACTCGACGTGTTTCCGCCCCATCAACAGGAACAAATCCGGGTGATGGTAAGCGAATCTCTGCGCGGAGTTATCAGTCACCAGCTGATACCCCGGGCGGATGGCACAGGCCGCGTCCTGGCTTTGGAGATTCTTACGAACACGCCCGCGGTCGCCAACGTTATCCGCGAAGCAAAGACTTACATGTTGCCGGGCATTATTCAGACCGGTAAAAAACAAGGCATGCGCTTAATGGATGATACTCTGATCGAATTGTATCAGCGCGGCTTGATCAGCGCTCAAGAGGTTTACGTGCGCGCCGAACAGAAACAAATGGTGCGCCAGCACATAGGCAAATGACTAAGCTCGAATGACGAATGACGAACTAATCCGAATGGGAAGCGCACGCTTCCAGCGCGCAGCGCGGGGCATCCGCAACAATCGAATCAGATCGCTTTTCGTCATTGGACCTTCGTCATTCATTCGTGATTTAGCATTTGTCATTCGTCATTAACCGATGGCTTACCTCGACCAACTTCTAAGTGTGATTGTGAAGCACGGTGGGTCCGACCTGCACTTCGCCGAGGGACAGCCGCCGAAAATGCGTGTCCACGGGGACATCATGCCCATTCGCGCCGAGACGATTTCACGGGAAGAAGCCGCGAAAATGATGAGCGAAATTTGCGGCGCGCGGCAATGGGAGCTGTTTGAGCAACGAGGGGACCTCGATTTTGCCTACGAGATGGACGAAGCCTCTCGTTTCCGGAGTAATTACTTCAAGCAGTCGAATGGTTACGGCGCAACGTTTCGGCTTATTCCCACCAAGATTGCTACGCTCCAAGAACTGGGGATTCCGCTGATAGTAAAAGAGTTTGCGAATCTACGGGGCGGGCTTGTGCTAGTTACCGGCCCTACCGGTTCCGGCAAAACCACCACGCAAGCTGCGTTGATCGACTACATCAATCGAAACTTTGCTAAACACGTCGTGACGATCGAGGAACCAATCGAGTTTGTGCATGGCAACAAGAAAAGCACCATTACTCAGCGTGAAGTCCCAACTGATTCCAGTTCGTTTGCCGCGGGCCTCAAAGCGGCATTACGCGAGGACACGGATATAGTGCTAGTGGGAGAAATGCGCGATCTCGAGACCGTCTCCCTCGCGCTCACGGCAGCTGAAACGGGTCTTCTCGTGTTCGGCACATTGCACACAAACAATGCTCGCAAGACCGTCGACCGAATGGTGGACGTTTTTCCCGCCGAACGCCAACCACAGGCGCGTGCGATGCTTGCGAACTCACTGCGCGGTGTAGTTGCCCAATTGCTCTTAAAAAGATCAGATCGACCTGGGCGAATTGCTGTCAACGAAATTCTGATCGCCAACGCCGCTGTCGCTGCGATCATTCGTGAAGGGGCAACACAAAAACTTCAGGACGTGATTGTCTCCGGCAGAGCGCAGGGGATGCAATTCATGGACGATGCCATTTGGGCGCTGCTTGAAAAGGGCATTGTCTCTCCTCACGAGGCTTTCATGAAAGCCATCGATAAGGGCCGCTTCAGACCGTTTCTATCGCCGGAGGAAGAAGCACTCGGCAACGCCGCCGGCTCAGTTCGAAACGACGAAAAGCGTCTTGCCGACAACTCTGCCGGCGCTCGTGCGCGCGTGGGAGTGCGTTAAGAAGGAAACCAATCCGCGCACCTGACATTCATCTAGGCACACGCCGATAGGCCGCCGACAGCTTTGTCATTCAGCAATCGTTAGCACTGCTGTGCCTTCCAGTTCACCAGCGCGAAACCGACCCAAAGCAGTGTTGGCTTGTTCTAATGGGAATGTCTCGGTCTTTGTTTTAACAGGGACACGTGGTGCAATAGCGAAGAAGTCTTCCCCGTCGCGGCGGGTAAGGTTTGCTACGGAAGTAATGATCCGTTCTTCCCAAAGGTCGGCGTAGGGAAAGGAAGGGATGTCGGTCATATGGATCCCACCACACACTACAATGCCGCCTTTGGCAAGGGCATGCAGTGCTGCCGGAACGAGCGGACCGACCGAGGCAAAGATAATCGCTGCATCGAGTTTCTCCGGCGGCGTCTCGTCAGAACCGCCAGCCCACTTTGCGCCTAGCGCTTTGGCGCTTTGCTGCGTTTCGAGGTCCCCCGGTCGCGTAAATGCGAAAAGGTCACGCCCTTCATAAACCGCAATCTGCGCGATCAAATGCGCGGCATTACCAAAGCCGTAAATACCAAGTCGGCACGCATCCCCAGTTTTGCGATAGGAACGATAACCGATCAGTCCGGCACAAAGCAGCGGCGCAGCCTCGACATCGTTATAGCGATCAGGCAAATGAAAGCAAAAACGAGCGTCCGCGACAGTAAACTCGGCATAACCGCCATCGATTGTATAACCGGTGAAACGAGCTCGGTCGCACAAGTTTTCTCGATTGGATCGACAATAAGCGCATTCGCCATCGGTCCAGCCAAGCCAGGGAATGCCGACACGGTCGCCAACTTTGAATTTCGAACTTACCTCTTCACCGATTTCTTCTACTCGGCCAACGATCTGGTGACCTGGTATGAGCGGCAGTTTTGGATCTGGCAGTTCGCCATCGACCACGTGAAGATCTGTTCTGCACACCGCACATGTGGCGATTCGCACAAGCAGTTGTCCCCTGGCCGGTGTTGGTTTCTCTACGTCGCGGAGCTGGAGCGGTTGCCGCGGCTTATCCAGAACCATCGCGCGCATAGGCTTCGCCACGTTGAAGCGTTACGAGTTAAAGCGTTAGAACGTTAAAAAGTAAATCGTGATCAATGGACGCCGGCTGGTTCAGGTCGCAGTTCTCCCCTCGCGGGTTCGCCTTCGTGATGGGTGTGCGCGCTACGCAGGAACGGCACCCTGTCGAGCACGTGCTCCTGGAACCATTCAAGCCACAGATAGATGACCGGCGTGACAAACAGCGTAATCAGCTGGGAGAAAATCAGACCGCCCACAATCACCAAACCCAGCGGCCGGCGCGATGCGGCGTCCTGGCCGAACCCAAGCGCAATGGGAATTGCACCCATGAGCGCGGCGAGAGTGGTCATCATAATAGGACGAAACCGTTCCATGCTGGCTTCGTGAATGGCCGAGCGCAGGTCCCAGCCTTCGTCGATTCGTTGCAGGGCAAAATCGACGACCATAATTCCGTTCTTCTTAACGATGCCTAACAACAGGAAAAGTCCAATAACGCTGTAAAGCGAGAGCACTGAATGAAAGAGGTACAATGTTGCCAGTCCGCCCACTACTGCCGGGACGATCGCCGGGAATAACACCGTGAATGGATGCACATAGCTTTCGTAAAGAATTCCCAAAATCACATACATGACAAAGATCGCGGCGAGCAATAGTAGGGGCAAAGAGCGGAACAGCTGCTGGAACACAAGTGTTTCTCCTTGGAAGATACCCTGCACTGTCGGATAATTGGGATGGATTTGAGCAAAGGCGTCCTCAATGAACTTGGTCGCATCTCCGATCGCAACGTTTGGCAACAAGTTGAAGTTGAACGTGACGCTGGTGAACTGATTCAAATGGTTCACAGCCTGCGGCCCGATAACTTTCGTTGTTGATGTTAAAACACGCATCGGCACGAGGTTAGTCATGTTTCCTGTGGTCGTGGCTATGGTTCCACCGCCGCCACTGCCGGAGCTGAAATTGCCGCTTGTATTGCTGCGGACATACAGATCGTCCAAGTCGTCAGGGTGCGCCCTTTTCTTGTCCTTAACTTCGAGAATGACTTGATATTGGTCGTCGGGTTCCTTGATGAGATAGACGTAGTTTTGCGAGTAAGCGTTGCGCATCAGGCTTTGGATGGCAGAAGTAGAAACGCCATACGTTGCAGCGCGATCCCTGTTGATGTCGATCTTCAGATTCGGCGTGTCATGATAGTAATCCGAGCGAACACTGGCGAAGCCTTTGAACTGTTGCAGTTTTTCCATCAGTTGATCGGCCACGGCGTAAACGTCCTCTGGAACTATGCCGCTAATTGTGTAAGCGTACTGGCCCTGAGTCTGGCTTGTAGCGCCAACACTAATTTGGAGAACCGGGCTAGGCGTTAAGACAGCGGTGATGCCGGGAATGGAACCAAGCGATCTTTGCAGGCGCAAAATGATTTGATCGACAGGCGGACGCTCGCCGCGCGGTTTCAGAAAAAGAAAACACAGGCCTTGCGATAACGGTGTGCGCGAGGAAAAACCAGCGAGCGTGAAAAATTGACCGACAGCTGGATCCTCCTGGATCTTCTTATTGACCTGCGCTTGATAGGCTCGCATCTGCTCAGGGGACGAGCCCTCCTTTGCGATGAATATGCCGCGAATGAAACCGCTATCGCCCGGTGGCAATAGTGTGAAGGGCAGATGCGTAAAAAAGAACCAGAGACCAAGAATGCACGCGAGAATGATTGGAAGAGTGAGCCATGCGCGATCGAGAAACCAGTCGAGCGCGCGACCGTAGACCGCGATTACGCCCTGGATAAAATTACTGGTGTGCCGTTCCATCCAGGCGCGTTTGTGGCCGGCTTTGCGCTCTCCCAAAATGCGCGCACACATCAATGGGGTCAGCGTCAGCGACACAAGCCCCGAAGCAAGGATAGCGACAATAATCGTCACCGAAAACTCGCGAAAGATGCGACCGAGAAGTCCAGGAATGAAGACGAGCGGAATGAAAACGGCTGCGAGCGAAAGAGTCATCGACAGGATGGTGAAAGAAATTTCGCCGGCGCTGTTGAATGTCGCCTTGAGAATCGACTCGCCGTGCTCGGCACGTCGCACAACGTTTTCCAAAAACACAATCGCGTCATCGACAAGGAAACCGATCGCCAACGTCAGTGCCATTAGCGTGAGATTGTTAATGGAAAAATTGAGCATATACATCACCGCAATGGTGAGTAGCAGCGACATTGGCAGGGCTACCGCCGGAATCAGTGTGTCCGTGGCGCGGCCGAGAAAGACATAGATCACGAGTACCACCAACACGAACGCGATGATCAGAGTCCATTTCACCTCGTCGGCAGAATTGACGATGGTTTGCGACCGATCGAATATCGGCGTGAACTGAATCGATCCCGGCAAGCTGGCGCGCAACTCTGGGAACAGCGCTCTCACGGAGTTCGCCACTTCCACCGCGTTCGCGCCTGCCTGCCGAGAAACCGCCAACACGACAACAGAACCGGGCGGCTTAAAACCACGTATCCAGAAAAAGCGTGAAATTCTCTCGTCCTGGACACTTTGCCGAACATCCGCGACGTCGCGCAGGTAAACCGGCGATCCATTTGGATTGCGCGCCACGATCAACTCTCGGTAACCCTCTGCTTTATCGATTTGCCCGTTGGGCTGTAGCACGAAGGTCTGATGGGCGCCGTCGAATTGTCCTGCGCCGGAATAGACCGTGCCTGACTTGATCCCACTCGCTAGATCGTCCATGGTCAGACCACGCGCAGCCAGTGCCGAAGGGTCGGCCTTGACCCGAATCGCGCCCTGCACGCCGTAAATATTCACCTGCGAAACGCCCGGAAGAATGTTGATTCGCTGTGCGACAACTGTGGACGCGTACTTATACAGGTCCCAGTCTGTCAGTGTGTCCGACAACAGGCCTAACAAATAAACGGCCTGATCGTTGGGGTTCGTTTTGGTGAACGTCGGAGGACTTGGCAAATCCAATGGCAATTTGCCTGTTGCACGCTGGATAGCAGCCTGCACGTCAGTCGCGGCGTCGACGATGCTTTTGCTCAGAACGAACTGTAAAACGAACGACGTATTACTTTGCGTGCTGGTGCTGGTAATGATATCGAGCCCCGGAATTTGAAGAAATTGTTTTTCCAGCGGCGTGGCGATGTTGTTGGCCATCGTCGTGGGGTCTGCGCCGGGATACGAGCAGGTGACTTGAATGACGGGGTAATCAACCGCGGGCAAATCGTTGACGGCGAGCTTGCCATAAGTGGCAAGGCCGGCGACGATCACGGACAACGTCAGCAGCACTGTCATTACGGGTCGGCGAATAAACGGCCCGGACAGCCCAGAGCCTTCGACCTGGACTAACTTTGCCGTCGGCTCCGGCAAATCCCTGGCAAACGATGTTGATCTGCGGCCATCCCTATCTCTTACTTCGCGTTCTCCGTCATGTTCCTCAGCATCATTCATTATAACATTCCGCCTTCTGAAACGGCCGAGTCCTGAATTTTGTCGGACTTTTGAGGAACGTACGGCTGCGGCGCGACTTTCGCTCCCGGTGAAAGCGCAAGCTGGCCGGTCACCACTACGGTCTCGTCAGGTTTCACGCCCTCGATCACGGTGAGGTTGCCTTCCTGCCGTTGGCCGGGTTTCACGGGACGAAGATCGACGGTGTTATCGGGTTTCACCACAAAGACAAACGGCCCGCTCTGGCTAACCTGGACGGCCTGCGATGGAACAAGGGTCGCGTTCTTAAGGGTTTCCAGGATGAAACGGACCAGCACAAATTGCGAGGGCCACAGCGCGCGGTCGGGATTCGGCGTGACGCCGCGCGCCTTCACCGTTCCAGAGCCTGGCTGCACTGCGTTGTCAATGAAGTAAAGGTCGCCAAGACGTGGCGTGATCGAACCATCCGGCAGATACGTCTGCACCTTGACGTTCGGACCATGGAGATACTTTCGGACCAACGGAAGATCGTTCTCAGCTACAGTGAAATCGGTGTAAATTGGGTCCAAACCTAGAATGGTGACAAGCGGCGGCGTCGAGGGTCCCACCAAGTTGCCAACGTCAACGTTACGCAAACCTGCGCGTCCGTTAATTGGGGATTTGATGTAGCACCAATCGAGATTCACCTGCGCAGCCTCCACCGCAGCCTGCGACTTCTGCGCGTTCGCAATAGCAGTGTCGTAGTCCTGTTGCGCTATGACTTTTCGCGCGTGCAGATCCTCTTGTCGCTTCAGCGTTACCTGATCCAACTCGGCTTGCGCTTTCGCCTGGTCGAGCGCGGCTCGATACGGGCGGGGGTCGATTATGAACAGCAAGTCGTCTTTTTTCACGTCGGAGCCATCCTGAAAATTTCGCGTGATGATTACGCCACTGACCTGCGCCTGCACCAGCACAGTTTCATAAGCCGCGCACGTGCCAATTTCATCGAGGTAAAGCGGTACATCTTTTGTGACGACTTTGGCCACCGTCACTGGACGCGCTGGGGCCTGTGCCGGTTTTAACGTGCCTACGCCACGCTGAAAAGTGCGCCACAGAACCACAGCTGCGAGCACAGCAAAAAGCAGGTAAGCCCAGCGCGGAATCGCGCGCGTTCTCGTTCGTCGACGTTTCGTTACCTTCGGCGCTTTAGTTGCGATGCGAGGTGGTTCCTCTTGCACGATGTTCATTTTTTCACCGTAGTTACCGGAGACCGGAAGCCCGCCTCTGCGCCATTGCCGTTCTTCTTTTCCGCTTTTTCTTGAATCTGCGTGAGCACGCGCACGCAAGTACGCAGATCAGCTGCAGAGATATTTTCCATTAATTCGTGGCGAAGTTCTTCGGCGGCTGCGCTGATCTGGGAGATTACATTCTGCGCCCGCCGGCCGAGCATCACCATCTTGCAACGGCGATCGCGCGGCGAACTCTTGCGGGCAATCCAGCCTTCGTTCTCCAACCGATATAACAATGTCGCCAATGATGGCTCTTCGATGCCTAGCCGTTCTGCGATCTCGGCCTGTGTAAGCGCCCCAGGAGCAATTGATAGATGCAACAACGTGCGCCACTTCGCCTGGCTCATGCCCATCGGCTTAAGCCGTTCGTCCAATTTCAGCCTCCAGGCACGAGCGGTCCCGTGCAATAAAGGGCCAAATGTATCCTCATCCGACATCGAGTCCCAAATTGGTTAGCATGCTAACCAATTCCAATCTGCCAGCCTGTCAATATTATTTAGGGCCAACTTCGAAAAGCATGAGCTCGCGTTTGCGATAATCTTGCACCCGTGCGCGCAGATGCGCACGCGGTGATGCGGCTGT
>Ga0066388_100000818_pt1 | contig 15994 bp, 16 predicted proteins | sample PanSoiMetaGPlot6_FD_64539 | JGI IMG/M metagenome (GOLD analysis project Ga0066388, IMG submission 64539) | Tropical forest soil microbial communities from Panama analyzed to predict greenhouse gas emissions - Panama Soil - Plot 6 (Hybrid Assembly) | ecosystem: Environmental > Terrestrial >... | reverse complement strand
TCACCCTCGGTCAAACACAAGCAATCACGCGTCGATTCGCCCTGGCTGTTCTTCCAACGCGTGGCATTGAACGGAAGATAGTTGGAGAAAGGTAAATTGGTGACTATATGCTGGTAGATGGTCGCAAAGACGTTCTCCACGTAGAAGTGCTGGAACGGCCACGTCTCAACCCTCGCATCCGTCACACGCTCCGCTAGCTGCTTGGACAATACGCTCCACTAATCGAGGCGTTGCGACTGTGGCATCCATGGCCGGCGTCGCTCCTTACATTAGTGGCATGCCAAGGTTAGTCATCAGCAACATGGCCTATACTTTTGGAAGTTGCGTGACACAAGAGTGTCAACCCAGAAAACACACCGCTGCCAAGGCTATCCCAGCGCCCGGCGGATGATAGGTCGCGGCTATGCGGTAAAGGGCCCGAACGTCGGTCGCGAGGGAGGAAGAAACCAGCAAGCGCGCTTGATTCAGGACCTTAAACTTCGTGTGAAGATAACCCCCATCGGACCAGCTGCTCAGCGGTCGCAGGCCATGTTGTCATTGTCGGCGACGACCTTGATAATCGCCCACCAACTATTTGAGTGCGCACCGCTTTAGCCGTTGCAGCATGGCTGCGCATCCCTCGCACGGCTCCCGTGACAAAACTCAAATAGCCCGCGCCGTTATTTAGCCTTCTTGCTCAGATCACGAAGCTTTCTCAAGTGATGTTGCATTTCAGAGGCTGTTCGGACGAGAAGGTGCCTGGGAAGGTGCGCGAGGGAGATGGAACGGCACGAGCCAATCGAGACGTGGATCATCCCCTCCGCCAATCCGCCAAACCCCAAAAAACATGACGAGCATTAGAACGCAGGACGCATCGCCGCCACGCTGTCGTACGCTCTTTGGATACTAAGGGCGGCATCTAGCGCCCGGGACTGCACTCCAATAGGAAGCCTTGTCCCGTGAGGACATGGCGCCAATTCTGTCCCCGCGTCAGTTAGCGCATCCAATTGGCGACTGTTCCCTACGAAACAGTGCGGGACGGCATCACATTTTAGGCAGAGGCATTGGCGCCTTGGTCCGGTCATCTGCCCGATGCACGATCGTCGAGTCGTTTTGCCAACGAGGGAGGGCGTGGTGCGAGTTCAATCCTGGCGCACGGCACTCGCTGGCGTATTCGCGCTTGTTGCTTGCGTCGCTGAACCCGGGGAATTGAGCGCCCGGCGTGGTGTTGACCCGGCGCTGCTCGACCAGCAGATCGACGAACTGCACGGCGCCGGCAGATACGCCGAAGTGCTCCCGCTCGCGCAGCGTCTGGTGGCACTCAGCAAGGCGCGGTACGGTACCGTGAGCACCCAACACGCCACGGCGCTTGAGAAACTGGGCAGGACCTATCTTTTCCAGAACCAATATGCGGAAGCAGAGCCCATCTACACACAAGTTCTAGCCATCCGAACAAAGGTGCTGGGCGCCCACGACGCGAGCGTGCTGTCGACCATCGTCACACTTGCGGAACTATATCGCTTCGGCGGTCGCCCGCAAATGGGCGAACCCCTGCTGCGCGAGGGACTTGCCCAGCGTGAACGGGCCATGGGCCCCAATCACGCCTCGCTTGTAGACGCGTTGCGGGAGCTGGCAGAAACCAAACGAAGCCTGCAACGCTACGGAGAGGCCGAGACGGATATCCGCCGCGCTCTTGCACTCGCAAAGAAAGCCAAACAAGGTCCGAAGCAAATCGCCCTGCTCCTCGGTGCGCGGGCAACGATAGAGCTTGACCAGCACGAAGTGACTGAAGCCGAGCGCTCCTTGCGGGAAGCGCTGTCCCTGCACGATCAAGCGCTCCGCACAGACCCTACGCCGCAAATGGGGCACGTGCTCACACTAGTCCAACTGACACGGCTGTACTACCAGTTGGAACGCTACGAGGAGGCCACTTCATCGTCGGAGCGCGCTCTTGCCGTACTTGAGAAGCTGTTCGGGCCGGACCACCCCAGCGTCGCGCGGCAGCTGGAGGTCGTGGCGGGCATGTATGAGGGCCGTCGCCGCTACGATGATGGCGACGCGCTGCGCAAGCGAGCGCTCGCCATAATCGAGCGCGCTTATGGCGCGGACAGCTCTCCCTTTGCCCAGTCGCTGAAGGCGCTCGCTGGTGTTTACGCGCAGCGGGGCCGCAACAAGGAGGCTCTCGATCTCTTACTCAGGGCCTCGGAGATTGCCGAAAAGACCCTTGGTCCGGAGAGTCCGGATCTGTACACCTATTTCTCCGATATCGGTTCCAGCTATCTTGCTCTCAAGCGCTGCAGCGAGGCCGAGCCGTTTCTGATGCGCGCTCTTGCCTCCTTGGAGAAAGTGCAGGGCAACGATCCGTTCGTTGTCGGAAGCCAAATCACCGAGACTCTGAAAAACCTTGCCTTCTGCAGCGTTGTCCAGGGCCGCTATCCTGAAGCCCGGGCGTTCATCGACCGCGCCATTGCCGTGGGCGAGCGTATGTTGGGTGCCGACCACAGCCAGTTTGGCGCCGTGCTGAACACTCTCGGCGCCTTTCTCCTTCTGCAGGAAAAGACGGACGAGGCCGAGCGGCTTCTCGAACGCGCGCTACCAATCACGGAAAAAGCAGGCAAGGACGCGACCATTTACGCCGACACCATCGCTGGGCTCGGGGTGGTACATTTCCAGAAAGAGGACTGGTCCAGGGCATATGCCGACCTGCAAAGAGCTTCCGCTATCTACATGGCGATGGATCAAAGGGCCGCGGCCGGCGGTGCAACGCGAGCAAATAGTGGGCGTGCTGGGCAGCCGATTCCGCACGGCGTGCAATATCTGATCCAGGCGTTCACGGCGTTTCGGCTGGCGGAGAAGGACGGGGTAAGGTCCGACGCTTTGCGCGACGACGCGTTCCAAATGGCGCAGCGAGCGCAGAGCTCGCAAACAGCAGCGGCACTCGGCCAGATGGCGGCACGCTTTTCAGCAGGCGCGGGTACCCTTGCGGCCCTGGTCCGCGAGCGCCAAGACCTCGGTGTCGAATGGGAAACATTGGACGCCCGCCTCACGAGCGCGCTCGTGGCTCCACCCGCGCAGCGCGACCAAGCAAATGAGCAGACTCTTCGCCAACGCTTGGCCGCAATCGCAGCTCGTCTCGACGCACTGAACGCGCGCTTCGCCAAAGAGTTGCCCGACTATGCGGCCCTTGCCGACCCGCAACCTCTCTCGATCGGGGACACGCAGAGGCTCCTGGGACCCCAGGAGGCTTTAATTCTGATTGCAAGTCATACCAATCAAAGCCTGGTCTGGGTCATCTGCACGGATGCGGTGCGCTGGTTTTTGCTACCATTGGGCGAGGAAGAGTTTTCCCATGACGTGGAGGCGTTACGCTGCGGGCTCGACGACTCTCTTTGGAACATGGCCGACAGCTACGACCGGTGCGTCGAGCTCGTGAAGAAGTATCGCTACGACGCCAATTTCGATGGCCAGCTCGTCCAGATTTTGCCGTTCGACTTGGAACGCGCACATGGGCTCTACAAGGCGCTGCTCGCGCCGGTTGAAGACATGATCAAGGACAAGCACCTTGTCATCGTGCCGTCGGGTCCGCTCGGAAGCCTGCCGTTCAATGTACTCGTCACGGAACCACCAAACGCACGGATCCCGGACACCGCAGCCGGGTACCGTGAGGCGAGTTGGCTAGGTCCGCGCCAGCCTCTCACCGCGCTGCCATCCGTGGCTTCACTGAGGTCGCTCCGTCAGTTCGCGAAGGCAGGTGGCGCAAGGAAGAGGTATTTTGGCATTGGCAATCCCTTGCTTGATGGGCCGCAACGTGGGGAGTGGAAGGACTACTACGCGCGGGCGGCCAAAGTCGCTCGTTCCAAGAACTGCCAAAGCACGTCGAAGCCGGCTGAGCTTGCCAGCATCCCGCTGCGGCGCTCCGTCGCGAACTTTGCGGCGTTGTTTCAAGGTGCCGGGATCGATATCGAGCAAGTGCGCCAACAAGCGCCCCTGCCAGGGACTGCCGACGAGCTGTGCGAGATTGGACGCCGACTGGGTGCGCCGGTCAGCGACATCATCCTCGGCGCGAACGCTACGGAGACTGCTTTGAAAGACCTGTCGGATAAGGGTGGCCTTGCGGACTACGCGATTGTGCACTTTGCCACGCATGGTGCGCTGCTCGGCCAGCTGACAGGCTGGTCAGAGCCGGGTCTGATCCTGACGCCACCGCCTATAGGCACCAGCGACCCTCGGCTCCTGAAGCGCGACGACGGCTATCTCACGGCCTCGGAAATCGCCATGCTCAAGTTCAATGCCGATTGGGTCGTTCTTTCTGCTTGCTATACGGGAGGAAGCGGGGGCGAGACCACCGAGGCGCTTTCCGGCCTGGCGCGCGCTTTCTTTTACGCAGGCACGCGAGCGCTGCTGATCTCGCATTGGGATGTGGACTCCGACGCGGCGGTCAAGCTCACGACGCGCGCATTCCTCGAGCTCACCGCCAACCCTGGCATTGGCCGCGCGGAGGCTTTCCGCGCTTCGATGCGCGACCTAATCGAAAACGGTAAACCGTACGAGGCGCATCCATCGGAATGGGGGCCATTCGTCGTGGTCGGCGAAGGGGCGGCAGGAAGATAGGTGTGATGCGCCGGGAGCAAAGACGAATTTTGGAGGGCAATTTGCGTCATACACTGGCTTTGTCTGTGATCCTCATTTCGCTTCTGCTCCCGGGTTTCGCGGCGACCCAGGATGAGATCAGGCCGCTCAACCGCCGGATTGTCGGCGGCGAGAACACAGACATTAAGCAACACCCGTGGCAGGTGGCACTAAATGTTCAGATTAACGGGCAAGACTATCTGTGCGGCGGCTCGATCATCGCGCAATGGTGGGTCATCACGGCAGCACATTGCCTCGGTAAATCAACCGCACCAAGGGACGTGCGAGCCAAGGCCGGGGTGACGAACTATATCACCACCGGCGTTTGGATTGACGTCGAACGCGTGGTCGTGCACGAAGCCTACAATCCGAAGACGCAGCAGAACGACATTGCGCTCATCAAGCTGAAGTCACCTCCAGTGGGTCGAGTGATCCCGCTCGCTACCGGTTCGCTAGAGGTGCCGGTTAATCAACCGCTCGAGGTTACCGGCTGGGGAGCGACGATGGAGGGCGGAAGCGCGTCCCATTCGCTGCTCAAGGCCATTGTGCCTCTCGCCGACACCGCGGCGTGCAACGCCGACGATGTCTACGGCGGCAGGATCAAGGAGGGCATGATGTGCGCGGGCTTTCGCGAGGGTGGGGTCGACTCTTGCCAGGGCGACAGTGGCGGGCCACTGGTTTGGCGGACACTCAATGGGCCTGTTCTTGTCGGTATTGTCTCGTGGGGCGACGGTTGCGCTCGGAAGCTGCAATACGGAATCTACACGCGCGTGAGCATGTATCGCGATTGGATTGATCGCGTGCTTATTGGCGGTGGGAACTAAAAGGGCGCAATGGCTCTTTCTCCCTCGCGCCGATGTCGGCAGCGGGTTTTCCGGCACGGGACCGAAACACTGTCTGACGTAGGTGCCGACAGACCACAACGGCGGAAAGAGTGCAACGAGCTGCCCTGACAAGGCGCGCACATTCTCGCCCGATTGTGGTGAAGCACTTCACCTCCATCGCAGCAAAGGCGGGCATGATCTCCGCATAGGCGCGGTGGATTACGCCGTCGAGACGAGTGCCCGCTTCGAATCGGATTGGATGCCGTATCAGGCGATCGTACATGCTGAAGGCGGTCACCGAGGCCACGGCGTCGACGGCACGGAATTCCGAACCACAACGTGCGCTCAGAGCCGGGCTGAGACATCGATCGAGTATCAGCGGGAAGCGGGTACCAACGAGATTGACGTCTCGACAGTCATCCGCATCGCTGCCGGTAACGATGTGAGGACGCTCCACGCGGTCCACAACGACAACACGACCATCAGCTTTTGCGGCGCCTACCGTGCGGCTTGGGGCCGCAAAATTCGCGGGCGCACCGGCCCGAGTGATCACCTACGGCCACTCCAAGACGGTGGGTTCACGTAGCTCACGTCGGCTTTGATCTCATCGGCTATGGCGTGCACTCCTCGTGATCGCAGATATACGGGCCCACGCCGCTCAGCGATCATGCACCCGCTTGTAATGGAAGTCGCAGCAGTTTGCGCCCTGCATGATAGTCTGCGTGCGCGAGAGCTTGACATTTGGATCAATTCCTTCGGCCAGCGGAAAGTCTGCGCTGCAGACGAGCAGGAAGCCAAGTTCGGGCTCTCCGATCTCTTTGAAGAAGGCGGCGTACTGGCATCGTGTGACCGCAATCTCGACGCCATCGTGTGACGGTTCGCGTAGTTCATAGTCGAGAGCGCCCCCGCGGGCATAGGTCGCAAACGCAGACGCCATCAGGTGTCCGATGTTCTCTTCATCTTTGCTTCGCCGAAATTCCTGACCATAGCGGCGATAGATGTCGCCCAGTGTCCTTCGGAGAAGATCATTTGCCCGCTCCTCGCCCAGTTCGACCCGCAGGGCCTTCACAAGCGGTACGAGAATTTGAGCCTGTATCTTGACTTGCTCGATTAGCGGCACGTTCATGATGGGTCCTCCATCTCCGCAAATTTTTTTCAGCAGACCGCATACACGCGAAAGCTGACCCGGTGAGATGTCCAGCGACCGACTCCGATTGCCAGTACGGCCAGTTTGACTGCGTCGGGTCCGACCCGCTTCACTTTGGGTCGACGCCCGACATTCGCTGGCACGACAGCTTGCGCACCACCGCCTGAGCCTGTTGAGAGGAAGCAAATCTTGCGAGCAAGGTAATTCAAGTCCCGCAGAGCTAGGTAGGCAAAGACCAATAGCTCTTTAATGCAGGCCGACCGCAAACTGCTACCATCCCCTTGGCTCAACTTAACTTCTCCAAGACTCTTTCGATCCGGAGTCCGCACGCCATTCGCGTCGCAACGATTTCGTCAGCGCTCAGAGGCACTTGAGGCGATCGGGGCCACCTTCGGGCACGGGAAGCCCTGATCCAAAAGTATAGTCTGGCCGCACGCGCTGCGAAACACTGGCGGAAGCCGTTCGGCATCTTTGGTCAAGCACGTTGCCCTTCATATTGGCGTTGAGGAGTAGTAAATGTAACGCGCATGCAGCAGCGTTTGGGAGGCTGAGACGATGAAAGCCTATCGATATCTCACCGGCAAGGACGATGCAGCCTTTTGTCATCGGGTGACAAAAGCACTCAACGACGGTTGGCAACTCTACGGTCAGCCGACTCTCACATTCGATCAAAAGCGCGGCGAGGTGATTTGTGGGCAAGTGATCACGAAAGAAGTCGAGGGAAAGCGCTATGATTCCGAGTTGGATTTGTCGAAACTTTAGTGGGCTTCCAACAGGTGTTGAGGTCCTTCAAACTCTTCAACGGATCAAGCGGCGCTGCCCCAAACGTTGAGCGCGCGGTGCGTGATAAGCATCTGAATTAGAACGAATAGGTCACGCCGACGCTTCGTCTCGATTTGAGCCCAATCGGCGCATTTGCGACCCCTGCCGATGTCACGGGGATCGGATCGCTGATGAACTCTAGCAAGCTTGTTTTCGCTCAGATCATGGCACAGGCAAGCCATGACGAACACGCTGCGTGTCTGTGCGCGAGGGTTGACATTGCTGCCTTGTGTTCGGCGACGGAATTGGTCTTGCATTATCAGGACCAAAGATAATGTCGATGCAGGCGCGACATGTTCGCAATTTCCAGCACTACGCTGTGCTGGGCGAAATAGCGCTCACGCACGGAGTCTACCTCCATCGGCGTGCGTCCTCGAAGAGGGGCCGACCGATGCACGAAGTTGGCCGCTTGGGACAGCGGGGAACCCTACTTGCGGTTTACGCTCAAGGGCTGCCAGAAAGGGCGGTTCATTTCGAAGTCCATATTTTCCAACGAAAGACCCGCATCGCGAAGATCGCGTGCAGAGACGCAGGCCAAATCCCGGCGCCGGCGTACGCGTTCGTGCCATTGGCGGATGCGAGTGCTGATGACGCTGAGCTGTGTCCGGATCGTCGGATAGGTCCTCATGGCCTCTACGATTGTCATTGTCAATCTCCGATCGTCGACATTTAAACCACTCGGAATTAAGGGCGATGCCGTCAGAATCGCGTCCCCGGCGAGGGCGCGTCACGTCAAAACAACGCCGAGAGCACGGACTTCAGCGTGCTCGCAGTTGAACTCCGTCAATTCGTCCTGATTTTGTAATTTAAGCGATCAGCCTCGATTGCAGTGTTTCGCTGGGAACACGAGGGCGTGAATCCGATTTGGGTTCAGCGACCCTGCAACGCTCCAAGTTGACGGAATGCTTTAACCGTGAGCGGTGGCGATGACGAAAGGGCCGCACGGATCCACGGCGTGAGCCATGGCTCGCTTCCTCTTAAGGAAATGGTGGTGCGACTACGCATGGTGACGTAGGCCACAGAAGCTGGGATCATCCCCAAATCGCCAGAATTGAGTACGTCTTTACAAAGAGGCGACGCGATGCGTGGTGTGCTGCCCAAGTTCGACGAAGCGCTTCATGCATGGGTCACGCAGCGAACAATCTGGCGGGCCAGTTCTGTCAGTCCTAATATCGGGTGATCCCTGACGAGGATGGACGGGAGGGGGTTTGTCCCCCGTAAGTTTAGCCAACCATCCCACCTCAGACCATTCCACCCCTCCTCGGTTGCGGACTTACAGAAAGGCGCGCGGCGGAATACAACTTGATAGGTTCGACCAACTTCCGGCGACTATCGGCACGCCAGCACCAATGGATGCGACGCAGACTGGTATCGCGAAATTGCGGACGCCACTACCTCTTGACGTACCGCCGCACATTCATTTTGGCGACCCAACTGGCATAGACGTTCCCCTCAACGTCCACTCCGACGCCTTCAGGCGAACCGGTCTCCGGCGAAGTTTGTGGAATGAAAGCCGTGACCTTGCCGTCCTTTGTACTACCGATGCGGATACCTCGGTTGAATCCGGGATTGTTGGTCCCATCCGATTGCGAGTCGGCCACGTAGATCATGTCGTTCTTATCGATGGCGATGTCGCTGGGCCGGCCGAACTGCTTCCATTCGGTGACAAACTTGCCGTCCGTCTCGAAGATCTGAATACGATTGTTAGCGCGGTCGCCGACGTAGACGCGTCCCTCGGAGTCAAGTGCGATGCCATGAGGAGTATCGAAGTCGCCCTGCCCCTTGCCGTGCTTGCCCCATGCTGTGATGAATTTTCCATCCTTTGAAAACTTCACGATACGGTCATTGGTCCCAACGCCATGCCCGTCGGCTACGTAAATATCTCCATTGGGTGCCACGACGACGGCGCTGACGGCGCTGAGGAATTCGCGCCCGTTGCCTGGCATGCCAGGCTTGCCCAAGATCATCAACACGTTCCCATTGCGATCGAACTTGATAAGATCTGCGCCCTTGCCGTTTCTCGCAATTTGATCGCCTGCCCAGACGTGTCCATCGCGGTCTACATATAAGCCATGCGGAACCGCGAACATGCCCGAACCGACCGCTCCTTCAAACGTCCCGGACGGGCTGAACTTGATGAGCGGCGGGATCTTAGAATTGGTGCATTCATTCGATCCGCAACGCTCGAAAACCCAGATGCTCTTGCCGTCACTATGATCAACTTGGATCTTGATGGCTTGCCCAAATGTTCGACCGGTCAGCTGGGCCCAGTTATCTTGCAGCACGTAGGGGTTGGGTGCAGCATTAGGATCGGCAGGCTGCGCATGGAGCTTGCTCTCAGACGCCAGCATCAGTGTAAACGTGGCCACTGCCATGATTGCGAAGAAGATCGTCCCGCGGTTAAACATCGCGTTCCCCTGTCACCGGCCGATGCGACCTTGCCTGTGAGCCGGCTTCACTGCAAGGCAGTATGCTCAAAGCTTTGTACTCCTTCGAGGCGCCGCAGGCGATGCACCGAGTATGTCTCCACCCTTGGACCGTTATCCCATCGAACAATGCTGTCATCCCGCATCGGGTTGGGCCAAGGCCATCACCATTATCGACATTCCTGGGGTGGTAATGGGATCACCGTGGAGTGCTCATTGCCATCGGACCCGTTCGCATAGACAGCTTCAAGTCGATAGAGAATGTCCACGACAACGTCGGAAGTGCTCCTGTCAATTTTCGTCATCGACATGCGGCCGAGCTCACGGAATTTCGCTTACAGCTGCTTACATTTTGCCGGTGGGTCCCATGGCCAAGCACGCATGATCTCCTGCAGGCGCTCAGCCGGATACTCCTTTGCATGATCGCGCATCAGACGGGGGATGCACCTGAAGGTTTCCTCGGGATCTCGGCCCAGTCTCGGGACGGGCAGTTGAAGATCTCTTGGAAGGCGAGCCGGATCCTATAAGCAGGCGCTGTTTTGAGCTGCATGCGGCAGAGCGTCTCGAGAGATAGGCTCTGTTCAATGGATTAGCCCTTTCGTTCATGCGCCCGAGGTATCGGCTGTATTTCAGCTGGGGCCGATCCTTGTTCGGCGCAGCAGACCTGGTCGACGGCGTCGTTGACCAGCTTGACCGGCGCACGGGATCTATCATTGTACGGATAAACTTGAAACGATGTTACTTCTTCATTCTCCAGTTTGCATGATCCGACCAGACGAAACGCCGCACAATCGTCTCGCTAAACCGCCGGCGCGGCAGTTCCACAGGGAACATCGAGTGAACCCGACCACTGGCACAACAAGATTCGTTGGTGCAAGCAAGTCCGCTCCCTTCAGTAGCAGGATGGTCCGCTTGTCCTTGCTACTCGGTGGACTCATGGATAGAAGCGTGTGTTCCCCGCGGAACTGAACCTAAAGAGCGACCTGCGTAACCAAACGCACAATCCTGACGGCCCAGGAACCAATCTGGGCAGCAGGCGTGCGGGTCGCACGCAGGAGGATAGCATGACGGCCACCGGAGCCCTGGCTGCCACAATTCAGTTTCGTACCGAGCGATCATTTGCTCAATTGCTTTGGCACCTCGCGACCGCGCGGGACCCGGTACTCATGCACGGTCGTCAAGGCAACTGGCGTTGGCCACGGGCGCTAGGTTCAACTGTCGCGGCCATCATATTCATCATCATCCTCCAGGCCCTCATCATCGGCTTCACTGCCTTTTTCAACGTGAAGGTCGGGGCGGACGAAGTGGTGCTCGATCCGGAGCAACCTTTCTCGTTCTTGCTCGTATTCTTCATCTTCTTGCCCTTCATCATCGTGCCAAGTCTGTTGATGCGCTATCTTCAACGCGTCTCGTGGCGCGCGGTCATCGCCCCGTCGGGCCGCTTCGATTGGCAGCTTTATCGGCGCGCAGCCGGCGGATTCTTCGCGGTGGCTGCGATCCTGCTCGCCATTGACTACCCGATAAACGCCAGCACTTACCAGCTCATCCCCCGTGGCGCTAACTACTTGCCTTGGCTCGCGCTGGGACTCGCGGTGATCTTTGTCCAGACACTGGCCGAGGAAATACTGTTCCGAGGTTATCTCCTGCGCATCTGGGGCGCGGTTGTACCCTTTCGCCTGCTTACCACCAGTGCCGTGATGACCCTCTTCATCTCACTGCACCTCCCCAACCCGGACATTAAGATCGATTTATGGTTCAGTCTAATCGGCTTTGCGCTCAATCAGGGCCTCTGGTGCTATGTTTGGTTCAGAACGCAAAGCGTGGCGGCGACCGCCGGCTTGCACTGGGCCAACAATGTTATGGTGTTCTTTATCGTCGCCACGGTGCCCGGCCAATCCACGAGCATGGCGCTCGCGAGTTTAACCGACCCCGTACTCGCGCGAGGCGGGAGCCATCTGCTCGATCCCTATGCGTGGTTTATGATGTTGCTCGGCATCTGCCTGACGGCTGTGCTTCTAGTCTGGCGTCGCTCGCCGTTCTTTGTACCCATCCGCAGCTGCGCCACCTCCCAGGAGATCGAGAAACCAGTCTTGCCCCAGGGGTTGAGGATAGTTCCCGAAGCTCTCATCGTTGTTCCACAGGGAACCCCTGGGAGTGAAATTTACTCTACCGTTAAGTCCGTCGCCGGGCCGGCTCGCAGCAAGGTAGTCTTTGGCAAGTGTTCGCGCGCCGACAAAGGTCTGGCTTGTTGAGCAAATCGAGGATGCTCTCCAGTCGGGCCGGCCAAGGAATGAACCGGGGGCGGCAAGCACTGAGCAGCTGCTGTGTGCGGGTCCGCGGCGCTGCTTGTATTCGGACGGCAAGCCTCTGGTCGCCGCCAAAGCTCCAAGTCCTTCTGCGGCTCAAATTCGGGTCCGCCAACCCCGCTCACATACGGGCGCACTCGTCTCGGCCAATCGACCCAGGTCCCGTTCGCTACCCGACGATCGCTGGCATCGATGAAGGCAAGCCAGCCCTGCCGTAAGTCATGGTCGGTAGCGCACCAGTGGTGCTGCTCGGCAATGGAAGGGTCGGCGGGGTCGGCAGTATCACGACACGCGGCGCGCATCGTGTCAGGGGTGGGCAGTGACGTCGACGTCGAAAATACGACCGGGATCGCCAGCCGGGAAGGAGAAGTGCCACCACTCGCGGTGGTATGTCACGAAACCGGCGCGCTTCATCGCGTCGGCGAGTGTCTGGCGGTTCTTTGCCTGTGCGTCGGAGATGCCGGAGGCATGCGTCGAGCTTCGCTCGTCAAAGCAATCGAACGCGGTTCCCATATCCAAGCTATCGTCTGGGGCTCGCTTTTCCACGCTGGCTGTGCAGGTGCCGTATATCTGTTCGGGCACGAAGACTGGTGTCTCATGGCGCGGCATTGGGATGAGGGTCAGATCAACGACGTGCCCCCGTGAGTGTCCTGAGCGCGCGCTAATGTATCCGAGTGCGGCGAGCCGATGGCGCGGCACGACGGGATGGAAGCGCGAGCTGGTCGTGTTGCCCGAAGCCGAATGGGTCCACCGCATGAACGCCGAGACGGCCCGCGCGGGACGATAGCAATCGTAGACCTTGAGCGAGAGCCCAAGTTTGGCGACATGGCGCTGCACGGTTGCCAGCGCCTCGGCCGTCTGACGCGTGAGAATGCATTCGGCGGCAGTGTAGCCGGGGACGACGGCGCCTGTGAAGTTGTTAGACCCCGCATAGCGCATATCCTGAACGATCGAAGGATCGACATCGCGCAGATAGACGAGCGGCTTGGGCAGAGCCTCGGCTGTGCGGGCCGGCGGCGCTTGGGCCATCTGCCCCATCCCATCATGCGGCATTACAGAGGCGAGTACGACTGCAATCGCAATCGACCTCCATTGCGCAGCAATTCCAATCAGAGTCGCCATGTTTTCTCCAGTACTCGAAGCCTCTAGAGCACATTCTTGCAGTCTGCTCACGGCCTATCTATAAAGCCTACAGGTATACTCGCCGGCGAGCGCGGTGAAGAGGGCGGCTGGATGCGGGGCATGCGAGGAGCCGGGTGGGTCATTACAATAATCGCGGTTCTCGCCGCGCTGCCGATGGCAGCGCAGGCCCGTTGTTTTTTTCTCGAATGTGGCCCCGGAGACGATGCTACTCCCATCGCGCCGCGTCCGATGAGTCCCGGTTCACCCCCCGACGTGATACCTCGGGCCCGGGTTCCACGCCCATCTTCCGCATCTGAGGTGTGTCAGCTCGTCGCCGATGGACATACCTATTGCGTCAGCTCGGTCTTGGCGCCTCAGTACGGCTTCACGTACAACCCCATCAACTTGACTGACGGCCGGCTCGACACTGCGTGGGTGGAAGGCAAGCCCGGTGATGGCATCGGCGAATGGATCGTTGTGGTCCCTTCGGCCGGCAAGCGAGTGCTCGGCTTCGAGATCCTCAACGGTTACCACAAGAACAAAGACCTGTTCCTGAAGAACGGTCGCGTCAAGGAGCTTGAGGTGATCCTGCCGACTGGACATAGACAGACGATCACGCTCGCGGATCAGGCCGGACCGCAGCGCATCATGTTTCCAAGGGCGGCATCGGTAGAATGGGTGCAGCTTCGCATCCGGTCCGTCTATTTGGGCACCAAGTACCAGGACACAGCGATCACGGAACTGCACCTGCTGGCCGATTGAAGCCTGTGGGCGTAGCTTGGGGACCACTCCATGATCAATATCTCCCGCCGCGAATTCGCTGCGATGATGACCTGCTCGTGCGCGGCCTCCACGGCTGGACCTGCGGCACGCGCGAGGTCGCTGTCGCTGTCTTCGAGAGGTTGTCAGGTATCGGATGGCGATCTCGGGAGGTTTCAAGCACGCAACCTCGCTCTTGGTCGCAACATTGGCGACCTACGAGTCAGCGACATCCGGCGCACCACGCACAACGTTGACATCGATCGCGCACTAGACCGGGCGCTGAAGCGTGTATCAGACACCTTCGGCGTGCTGCCTGGCTTCGGGTTTTACGACGACTACGATGGCGAAAATGCCTGGGCCACGCCGAAAGTGTTGCTGCAGCGCACCGATGGCACGGTGCTGTTTGGCGACCGCATGTTCGCCTCGCTGATGCGCTTCGATCCGGATGGCGGCGCCGTAATGTGGACGGCGGCACATGAGTTCGGGCACATCTGGCTCTTCAGAAGTGGACAGGAGGGCCGGCTGCTGGCCGGACAGACAACCGTCCGACGCGTCGAACTGCATGCCGACTTCCTCGCAGGGTACTACCTCGGCATCCGCAAACGTGAACAACCGAGCGTTTCACTTTTCAATGCTGGCCACGACATCTGGCGCAGTGGCGATACCCTCTATAACGACGCAAGACATCATGGGACGCCGGATGAGCGCGTCGCGGCTGCGGAGGAGGGTTTCAAGATGGGTTACCCTGACCACCACGGGGCGTCGGAGGCATTCGAGACCGCTACCCGATATGTGCTTAACCTGTAGTGCTCATCCAGCAGTGCACATCAACGCCACGGTAGTCCCAACTGGTAGGAAAGGGCTCCTCGCCAAGGGTGCCACGCCGGCGGGGGCGGATTTCGCGGCCGAAGCAGCGGATACCTGTTGCTGCTCGTAGGCAGAAAGGAAATGCCTGCCGAGCTGCGTGTGCGAGATGAGCGCGAGCGCTGCGGCTCGGGCTTTCAGCGGACCGCGCTCGCCTTGGCCGCATCGTCAATCCGGCCCAGCGATTTGATTGAATGCCCGTGGATAGCGGCGGTTATCTACGTGGAAAGTGGAGCTGACGGCTTGTAAAGCGAGGCTGTCTGTCTGTCGGTTTGTATTTGACGAAGCAATCCAACGCAGGAGACTTCGCTATGACGAATGAGGGCATCAGCCCTTTGCGCCGTCGCATGATCGAGGACATGACCGTCCGCACTCTGTCGCCGACGACTCGGCCGTCGTATATCCACAACGTCAAAAAGTTTAGTCTTCATTTCGGTCGATCCCCCCCGATTGTCTGGGCCTTGACGAAGTTCGTACCTTCTCGGCGGCTGCTCGGGTTTTCGACAGTGCTTCTTAGGGATCCGTATACCTCGGCCTGACATTGGTGCGCGTCACGACCTGGACCTACACCCGACGAAGTTGCAGTGTCGCCGCACGTGCTGGCGCGCGTCTATTTTCGATCTGTTGCGGCGCGGCGCGGTGGGCAACGCTTTCCGCAATCAGCAAGCGCGGGCTTCACTGTTCACGGTGCCCCGCTTTCAATTAGAGGATTCTGGTGAACATCAGGGAGAGCCCAATGGACGTGTGGAAGTCGACTTTGTTTCTCGCTGCGGTGGTGACAGTCACGGTCGTCGGGACGGGGGTCAGCGACGCTCAGCAGGGAAAGCGCGGGCATGATTGTCAGGGCATTCCATGTGGGCACTTGCCGCCGCCGGGACAGTGCCGCGCGTGGTTGCCTGGAGTGCCCCCAGGCCAACAACCTCCACCCGGTGATTGCTGCTTGATTGAACGAACCGCGCCGCCAGGAGCGCGAATCATTTATGGCTACACACGATAGGCTGACAGCCTGGCGCTGTGGTTGGGAGGGCAAAAGCGCGCTCTACTCATCCAGCCGGTCGACGCTCTCTGGCACCGCGACGGGCTGGCTCGCCCGCCAGCACGACTATTGGATCA
>Ga0066388_100000817_pt1 | contig 15996 bp, 13 predicted proteins | sample PanSoiMetaGPlot6_FD_64539 | JGI IMG/M metagenome (GOLD analysis project Ga0066388, IMG submission 64539) | Tropical forest soil microbial communities from Panama analyzed to predict greenhouse gas emissions - Panama Soil - Plot 6 (Hybrid Assembly) | ecosystem: Environmental > Terrestrial >... | reverse complement strand
TCGGCGCGCGGCAGCTCGGGAAAGACGAGTCCGGCGTAGACGAGGCCGATGGCTTCGCCCGTGAGGTGGGTGTTTGGCGAAAAGTAGTACGAGAGGTACCGCTCCACGTGGGTGGCGTGGGCCCAGATCGAGCGCACGATCCGGTCGAACAACGAGGGCGACAGTATGGGCGCCCCGCGAAGCAGCACGAGCGTCCAACACCACGCGATCAACCTGAACGAGACCTCGAGGCTGCTCGCCCAGTTGATCCCGATCCCTGGAGGGTTGGCGTCGATCCACTGACTGATGTACTCCGTGAAGGCGCGCGCATAACGGGGCTCGCCGGTCAGGCCATACGCCTGTCCGAGCTGAACCATCCACTGGTGGCGGTTCAGCTCCCAGATCACCTTGCTGTCGCCGACCGCCTGCGCGTCGAGCGGATCGATGAGGCTCCAGTGAGTGTCGGGCGCGCGACGTTCCGAGACCGGGTCGAGACGCCAGTCGATCGGATCGCCGAACGAGAGCGCCTCGTAGCCCAAGAGATCGAAGCGGCCGCGACATACCGCCTCCGCGATCGTCACCGCCTCCTCGCGCGCGGCCGGCATTCGGCGGCCGACGAGGCTCGGGGTGACGTCGCTCACGGCCCCGTCGAAGAAGCGGCGCGAGGCGAAGGCGCGGAAGCGTTCAAGGCTCACGCGCGAGTCGGGCCCGAGGCCTGCGCGCGCCACCAGACCGGTCCGCTCGAGAAGCTTCGAGGTTTCCTGACGTCCCCGGCACAGGAGCTCATCGATCCCGACATGGGCGAGTCGCCGGATCATGCCGGCACCCCGGCGTAGGCGGCGGCCCACTGCGCGCGGAGGTGCGGCCAGGTATAGGCTTCGACCTCGGACCGCGCTTGGCGGGCCATCCGAAGGGCCCGGATCGGGTACTCGAGGATCGTGGTCATGGCCTTGGCCATCGCGGACGGGTCATCGGGCGGGATGACCAAGCCTGTCTCGCCGTCGCGAACCAGCGCGGCGATGTCACCGGTCGCGGTGGAGACCACCGGAAGACCTGCGGCGAAGGCCTCGAGCACCGAGAGCGGTTGATTGTCGACGACGGAGGAGTTCACGAACACGTCGGCCGCCGCGTAGAGCGCCGGCATGTCGGCCGGATGGACGTGGCCGCGGAACGCGATCCCGCGCTCGCCGAGCGCTGCCGCCCGACGGACGAGCCGGCCGCGCTCGCTGCCGTCGCCCGCGATGGTCAGAGTCGCCGACGGGAATCGCTCTCGCACCAGCGCGAACGCTTCGAGCGTGACGTCCACGCGATAGTAGGGCTCGAGGTTCCGGGCCGACAGAAAACTCGCGTGCGGCGGCATCCGGTCCCGATAGCAAAATCGGGTCGTGTCCACCAGGTTCGGCACGGCGCGCGCCGGGTAGCCGTGACGCGCAAAGACCGCGCGCAGGTACTCCGATGGCACGACGATCTCGTGGGCGAGCGCGAGCCAGGGGTGCACGAGCGCGCCCCAGTGCGCCAGATGGTCTTCGGCCGCGCCGCTGTGGTAGTTCAATAAAATTCGCTTGCCGTAGTGACGCGCCGCCAGCAGCGCCGGCGCCACCGCGATCAAGAAGGACCAGTAGGACGCGGAGAAGACCTGGACCACGTCGGCGTCACGAAGTCGACGCAGGCTCGGCAAGTAGAGCGACTGGTTCAACACGGTCCGGGCATACGGCCATCGACGGACCCAGCCGAGTCCGCGCGGGAATCGCGGGTTGACCGGGACGAAGTCGACCTCGTAGCCCGCCTGCCGTAGCCCGGCGCACAGCAGCTGAGCCTGGATCGACTGGCCTCCCAGGATGTCGAGGCTCGCCGCCACGACCGCGATCCTCACCGCTCGACCTCCGCGCGCCTGGGGACGTCGCGCAACGCGGCGTTACGGCGATGCGCCCCGACACGACCCAGAATCACGCGCGCGTACCGGCGGACCGCGTCGCGCTCGTCCGACACCGGAACACCGAGCGCGACGACGGACGCGACGTACACGGCCGCCAAGGTCGCCGACGCGCCGACCAGGACCGCGAGCGGGCCCGTTCCGGTCAGCAGCAGGCGCACTGCGGTCGCGACCACGCCGGCGAGCGCGGCCGCGGCCGCGAGCTTGGCGATGTCACGGAAGAGCGCCAGGTCGCGCCACGCGACGTGGACCGCCCGGGCGAGCATCACGCTGACGGCGAGGCGGTCGACGAAGGTAACGGCGATCATGGCGACGATCGCGCCGAGCAGCCAGTGGTGCGCCGTGACGATCCAGAGTCCCGCCACCAAGATGGAGACCAGTGCGACCCGGATCCGCACGAGGATCGAGGTGTACGCGGGGTAGGCTCGCAGCACCGGGTCGCACGCCGCCGTGAGGATGCAGAGCGGGATCAAGCTCAGGTTCACGGCGAAGATTGGCCAGCTCGCGCGGTAGCGCTCGGTGAAGAGCACCGTGATGAACTCGCGCCCGACGACCAGCAGGCAGACGTAGAGCGGAAAGTACAACGCCGCGAGCTTGCGCATCATCCGCGCGACCAGACGAACGATCTCGGCTTGCTGGCCATCGAGCTGGAGCCGGCTGACTGTCGGAATCATCACCGCGCCGACCGACTCGTTGACGATGGCCACGAACGGGAGCTGGAGACAGCCGACCGCATAGATCGCGAACGTGGCGGCGTCGAACGAGCGCGCGACGAAGTAGTTGTGCAGATCGAGCTGGGCCATCGCGAGCATCGCCGCCGCGCCGAGCGGCAGCGCATAGCCGAGCTGCGCACGCATCATCGGCCAGTCGCCCGCCGCCCAGAACCGAGGAAACCGCGACGTGAGGTACCAGAAGAGGAGCACGCCCAGTAGCACGTAGTACACCGTCGCGGCGGCGATGAGCGCGTCGATCGACGGCGCCAGCCAGGCCGCGCCCAGCATGAGCAGCGTCTTGGCGAGGTACGTCGCGACGATCAGCCGCGCGGCGAGGGCGACTTCGCCGTTGGCGACGACGAGGATCTCGAGGATCGACAGGGCCACCGTGAGAAACAACAGGAGCGCGATGCTGTACGCGTGGGCCACGAGCTCGTGGCTGCCGAAGAGCACTTCGAGGAGGCCCGGACGCAGCACGAGCGTGAGGCCAGCGAGCCCGCCCACGGTCAGGTGGAAGAACGCGATGTTGAAGATCACCCGGCCCTGCTCATTCCGGCAGCGAGGCAGGAAGTAGAAGGCGCTCATCGCAAAGCCGAGCGGAAGGATGGTGTGGGCGGTGCTGAGGAGAAGGAATACTTGCTTGTAGAGCCCGAACTCCGTTTGGCTCAGGGCGCGCACCAGGATCAGCGGCAGGGCAATGCCGAGCCCGAACGCCACCGCCTTGGCGGAGGCGAGCCAGACCACGCTCCGCGCGAGCGTCATCCGCATCAGCGGCGCGCCCCTGACGCACAGTGCGAAGCCGCCGAGGCGCGCCAGGTCATGACGGCTCGCCCTCGGCGGCCGGCTCGGTCGCCGCCGCGCCGGCGGCACCTTCCGCAATCGATCGGGCGGCGATGGCCAGGCCCGCGAAGTAATAGAAGTGGAAGTGATAGGCCACCGGCGAGAAGAACCCGGCGAACGCCAGCGCCAGGAGGCTCGTCCGGATCCCGTTGGCCAGCACGCTCAGCTCGCGGCCGTCGGGCCGCGCCCCGGCGAGACGCGCGGCGCGTCCCGCGCTGCGCATGCTCGCGATGACCAGCAGCACGAACATCACGACGCCCGGCAGCCCGAGATCGATCGCGTACTGGAGATACGCATTGTGCACGACGAGCCAGGCCGGACCGAGCACCTCGTTCATAGCCAGGACGTTCTGCCCGAGCCCGGCGCCGATGAGCGGATGGCCGACGACGTAGTTGACGGCCGCCACCTGCTGCGTCCAGCGATCCTGCGCCGACCCCGTCACGTCCGTATCGATATCGGTGATCGTGAACAGGCGGGTCACGTAGTCCGCCGGCAGCAGCGGCACGCAGATGATGGCGAGAATCAACACCGTCCAGGTCCAGCGCCGGTCGAGCTTTCCGGAGGACGTCAGCACCGGGACGATGAGGGTGATCAAAAGCGTCAGGAAGCCGGAGCGGGAGAACGTGACGACGATCGTGACCACCTGCAGGGCGACGACGGCGAACAGGCTGATCCGTGCCCAAGGCGCGCGCGTGGTCAGGAACAGCGCGACCGCCAGCGGCATGATGAGGTTCAGCATCAGCGCCAGGTCGTTCGGGTTCCCCGTGAGGGGCGAGTCGTAGCCAAGGATGCGCTTCACCGCCTGGTCGACACCGCCGCGGACGTACACGCCGCCGAAGAAGTTCTGGACGCCCGTGAGCGCGATCGGGACCGACATGAGCGTGAGCGCCCACGCAACGGTCCGGAGCCGCCGGACCGTGCTCACGACGTTCACGATCAAGACGAGGATCGCCAGAGTCTTTAGATATAGGTCGGTCAGCAACTGGATCGACCCGCCCGGCCACAACGAAAACGGGATCGTCGCTACCGCCCACGCGAGCAAGAGGCCAGCGATCTTGATCTCGCGTGTGACCCGCGTGAGTGGCAGGTTGCGTCCGAGCCGGTCGATCAGCATCGCGGCGAGGCCGGTGCCGGCGGCCAGCATGCCGATGCGCAGCGGCTGCAGGGCCGGGAAGATGTTCTGGGGCGCGATCAACAGCACGAACGTGAACCCGATGAGCGACCAGAAGGCCACCGCTGAGCCCGGCGCCTCCGCCGCGACGGTCTCGCCCGGGCGTTCCTCGGCGGTCGCACCGGTGCCCTCGGGCTCCGGCCGCCACCACTGAGGATCCGGCGCCGAGACCGGGAAGAAGCCGGGCTCGCTCATTGAAACACCAGCGGCGCGACCGGCCGCGACACCACGGCGTGGCGGTGCCGGCAGCCCGACGCGAAGTGGAAGATGCCGCTCGTGACGCAGCTGGCCACCGCGCCCGAGAAGCGGCCGGCCGGATCGAGACACGAGTTCTCCCAGAGCACGCAGCGCGGGATCGTCAAGAGCGGGTGGCGCCGATCGCGGTGGTGGCAGGTCGTGTACGCGAACCGGTAGCCCGCCTGCGCCACGGCCTCCACCGTCTGCGTGTCGAACGCGCCGTCGGGATACGCGAAGTGCTCGATGCGCACCCCGAGCCGCTCTTGCAGGGTGCGGCGCGCGCCGGCGGTCTCCTCGAGCATCCGTGGCGTGTTCTCGCGCGTGAGCAGCGCGTGGGTCCGCGTATGCGAGCCCACCGTGATGCCGCCGCGCTGCATCTCGGCGAGCATCGACCAGGTCAAGGGCTTGAGCCCGTCGAGCCGGCCCGTGTCGATCGCGAGCTTTTCCTCCAGCGCCGCGGTCACCCGTGCGAGCCCCTCCTGGGACAGGGTCGTGAGCAGGTGTCGCAGCGCGACGAACGGCTCGTTCAGCCCGCGCGCCAGCGCGAGCTCGCCGGCCGTCATGACGCCGAGATCGGCGAGCACCTCGCGCGAGGCCGCCCAGTCGCGCGTGAGCAGCACGTAGATGCGGTCGTGATAGAGCGCGCTGGCCCGGTCGATCCAGTCGGTGACGACGAAGACCGCCGCCGGGATCCCCTTGCGCTTGAGCACGGGATACGCGTGCTCGTACATGTCTCGATAGCCGTCGTCGAACGTGATGCTCGCGGTCGGCGTCTCGAACCGGTCTCCGGATTCGAGCCGCGCGCCGAGCTCGTCGAGCGACACGAACTGGAAGCGCCGGCCGATCCAGTCGAGCTGGCGCTCGAACATCCGGCGGCTCACGAGCATCGGGGCGATGATGGAGGCCCGGCGCTGCCGGCCGTCGTCGACCACCCGGTGGTAGCCGACCACCAGGGGCAGCCGCCGCGCGCCCGACATGAGGCGGATGAGACGATCGGTGCGCGTGGCGCCGAGCATGAGGGCCAGTCCGGTCTTGAGGTGCGCGCGTCCCATGCCGTTCACTGGGCCGCCCCCGATCCGGCGATGCGCCGCCGCCGCGCCGGGTGCTCGAGCAGCCGCGCGTACAAGCACTCGGTCTCGCGAATCATGCGCTGCAGAGAGAACTCCTCGGCCACGCGCGCACGGGCGCGGCGCCCCAGCTCGCGTGCCGCCTCCGGATGCTCGAGCACCCAGCTGATCGCCCGGCTGAGCTCCGCCGGCTCGCGTGGCGGGATGAGCAGGCCGTCCACGCCGTCCTCGAGCGCCTCGGGGCTTCCGCCGACGCGCGTGGCGATGACCGGCGCGCCGGCCGCCATCGACTCTAGGATCGTGTTGGAGAGCCCCTCGCTGAGCGACGGCAGGACCGACACGGTCACCGCCGACAACAGACGCGGCACGTCGAGCCGGAAGCCGGTAAACGTGACACGCTCGCCCAGCCCGAGGCGCGCCGCGCGGTCCTCGAGCTCGCGCCGGTACTGCGGGCCGTCGTGGTCGATCGTGTCGCCGATGACCAGAAAGCGCGCCTCCGGGAACCGCTCGGTCACGATGGCGGCGGCGTCCAGGAAGTCCTCGACGCCCTTCTTCCGGCTCAGGCGCGACAGCATCGCCACCAGCGGCGCGCCGTCGGGCACGCCGAGCTCGCGGCGCAGGCTCGGGTCGTCGCCGGCCGGCGCGAAGCGTGACAGATCGAGCCCGTTGCGGATCACGCTGATGCGGCTCGCGTCGTAGCCCTCGGCGGTCAGCCACTGCCGCACGGCCTCGGCGTTGACCAGGACGTGGTCGGCGAGCCGGCACGCCAGACGTTGCACGCGGCGCTGGCGCGGCGTGAGGTAGGCGCCCGTATCGCGGATCGAAGCGAGCACGACCGGCGTGCGCGCCAGGCGTGCGGCCGGGATCGCGAACACGTTCGGATAGAAGTTGTAGCTGTGCATGATCTGAATCCGCCGCCGCCGGAGGTGACGGGCGAAACGGAGCTGCTGGGCCACGGTGTGCGGCCCGTAGAGCCGGGCCACCGCGTACTCATTGATCGGCAGCCCGCGCGCCAGGATCTGCTCGAGGAACTCGCCCGAGCGGCGCATGCAGCCGAACTCGAGATCGAACCGCGAATAGTCGAGCCCGCCCGCCAGGCTCACGACATGGCGCTCGGTGCCGCCGATCGCGAACAGGGTCGTGAACGTGAGCAGCCGGATTCGGTCCGAGGCCGACGCCAACGGCGGGCGCGGCGGGCGCGCCGAGCGGGTCGCCATCAGAGCGCCACCACCCGGCCCGGAGGCGCCGGGAGCGCGTGGGTCGCGCCGCGGGTGTCCACGACGAGCGCCGACGCCTCGACGATCCGCGCGTAGTCGAACTCGGGATGATCGGTGAGGATCACGACGCAATCCGCCTCCGCCAGCCGCGCGTCCGTGACCTCCACCGCCTTCAGGACGCGGCCCTCGAAGGCGATCTCGGGTACGTGCGGATCGGCGTACGCGACGCTGGCGCCGCGATCCATGAGCCGCGCGATCACCTCGAGCGCGGGCGATTCGCGCGTGTCGCCGACGCCCCGCTTGTAGGCGATGCCGAGGGCCAGGATGCGGGCGCCGTTGAGACAGCGCCGGCGGACATTCAGGCTCTCGCTGAGGAGGTCGACCACGTATTGCGGCATGGCTCGATTGATCTCGTCCGCCAGGTGGATGAAGCGCGCCTCGTACCCGTTCAGGCGCATCCGCCACGCGAGGTACGCGGGATCGACGCCGATGCAGTGCCCGCCGATGCCCGGCCCCGGATAGAACGGCATGAAGCCGAACGGCTTGGTGGCGGCGGCCTGGATGACCTCGCGCGTGCTCACTCCGAGCTGGCGGCACATCACCGCCAGCTCGTTGGCGAGCGCGATGTTCACGTTGCGGAAGACGTTCTCGTAGAGCTTGGCCAGCTCGGCCACGCGCGGGCTCGAGACGGTGACGACGCGGCCGACGATCTGGCGGTAGAGCAAGGCCGCCAGCGCGGCGCACTCCGGCGTGAGGCCGCCGACGACCTTGGGAATGTCCTTCACGCCGAAGGTCGCGTTCGCCGGGTCGATCCGCTCGGGCGAGAACGCCAGGAAGCAGTCGACGCCCGGCCGTCCGCCGCGTGCCTCGAACATCGGGGCCAGGAGCTCCTGCGTCGTCCCGGGATAGGTGGTCGACTCGAGGATCACGAGCTGGGCCGGGCGGAAGTGCGCCGCCGCTTCCTGGGCGGCCGCCGCGACGAACGAGATGTCGGGGTCCTTCGACTTCCGGAGCGGCGTCGGCACGCAGATGATGACCGCGTCGCATTCGGACAGGGTCGCGAGGTCGGTGGTCGCCTGGTAGCGGCCGGCCTCGAGCCGTGCGCGGAGCGTTTCGTCCGGCACGTCGGGCGTGTGCGAGCGGCCGGCGTTGAGCGTCGTGACCCGGTCGACGCTCGTGTCGAAGCCGGTCACCGGAAAGCCGGCGCGCGCGAACTCGACGGCCAGCGGCAGGCCGACGTAGCCCTGACCGATGATGCCCACGCGGGCCGAGCGCTCGATGATGCGGTGACGAAGATCGGCCGCCGTCACGGTCGCCGGCGCCATCACGCGCGCTCCTGATGCGCCTGGGCCTCGACGCTCTCGACGGTGTCCAGCGGCGGCTCGAGCTCGGCCGGGACCTCCCGGTGGCCCGACACGACGATGCGGACGGTCTCGAAGAGAATGCGCAGATCGAACCAGACGGACCGATGCTTGAGGTAGTAGAAGTCGTAGCGGATCTTTTCCACTTCCTGATCGAGCGAGTTCGCGTAGCGATACCGCACCTGCGCCCACCCGGTGATGCCCGGCCGCACCGAGCAGCGCAGCGAGTAGTACGGGATCGCGGCGCCCGAGATCTCGCTCAGATTGCGGGCCGTGAGCATCAGGAGCTCGAGGTTCGTCATCGGATGGGGCCGCGGGCCGACGAGGTTCATGTCGCCGCGCAGCATGTTGATCAGCTGCGGCAGCTCGTCGAGCCGGAAGCGCCGGAGCCAGCGCCCGCACCGCGTGATTCGATCCGAGTTGTCCCGCTCCCACTCGGAGTGCCGGCCCAGCACCGGACGCATCGTCCGGAACTTGAACAGATTGAAGGACCGCCGGTAGAGCCCGGCGCGCTGCTGGACGAAGAAGACCGGGCCGCGCGACTCGAGCTTGATGGCGACCGCGACGGCGACCATCACCGGCGCCAGGACGATGAGGCCGGCGACGGCCAGCAGAAAGCTGAGCGCCCGGGCAAACGCGGGCTGCAGGCGCGCGGCCGCGTACTCGTGCGAGAAGATCACGCGACTCGGCGCCATCAGCTCGAGCGCGAGCTTGCCGGTCAGGCGCTCGTAGGTCTCGGCCACGTCCTCGACCCGGATGCCGCGCGCGCGCGACTCGATCAGGTGGCTGAGTGGCAGCCGCCCGCGCCGGTCCGCGAACCCGACCACGATCCGATCCGGCTGCCGCTCCGCGACGAGCCGATCCAGATCGGCGCCGTCCTCGGCGACGCCGACGAGCGCGTAGCGACGGGGTCGCCGCGCGATCTCCTCGACGACCAGCCGCGCCAGCGGGCTCGTCCCGACGATCAAGAGCCGCTCTCCGATGCCGCACAGGTGGCGGACGCCGCCGTACACGCGCGAGCCGAGGACGAGGGCCACGACGATCAAGCCCGCGAGCAGCGCGCCGTCGCCGAAGCGCATGTCGGGCAGGAGGTGAAGGGCGAAAGCCATGACATTCACACCTGGGCTGCCATCCGCATCGTGCAGCGCGTCTCGGGGCGGCGCGTCGCCAGGTCGCAGAGGACCGGCCCCAGCTTGTCGGGGTCGTGGCGCACCACCGGTCCGAGCTCGAGCAGATCGGCGCGGACCATCACCGGCGATGGACTCGGCAGCGTGAAGTCGGCGCCCACGGGCATCGCGCCCTCGGAGGCGTAGCGTCCGAGGACCTTCGGCGGAATCGCCGTGCTAGGGGCGACGACGTAGTGAAGCTTCTCGGACGGTAGACCGTGCGCGGCGAGCGCCTGCATGTGCTCGCAGATCCCGTAGCCGTCGGTCTCGCCGGGCTCGGTCATCGCGTTGGAGACGAAGATCCGGATCGCCGACGAGCTCGTCACCACCTCGGCCACGCCGGGAACGACGAGCGTGGCGAGCAGGCTCGTGTAGAGGCTGCCGGGGCCGAGGATCATCACGTCGGCCTCTCGCAGGGCCTCCAGCACGATGGGCGCCGCCGTCGCGGTGGCTGGATCGATGCGGACGCGCTTGATGGCGGCGCCACACCGCGGAATCGACGACTCGCCGTAGACCGAGCGGCCGTCCGCGAGGTCGGCGACGAGGTGCACCCGCTCGGTCGTGGAGGGCAGGACGAGATCGTCCACCCCCAGGAGCTCGGCGGCGAGCTTGATCGCCGTCAGCCCGTCGGTCGCGACCATGTCGAGCGCGGCCAGCAGCAGATTGCCCACCGGATGCTGGGCCTCGCCGCCGTCGAAGCGGTACTGGAGCGCCGCCGACACTTCGGGCGCCACCCGCGCCAGCGCCAGCAGACAGTTGCGGATGTCGCCCGGGGGGATCACGCCGTATTCCTTGCGCAGGGCTCCCGAGCTGCCGCCGTCGTCGGCGGCCGTCACGATCGCCGTGATGCGATCGCTCGCCGCCAGGTGCCGGCGCAGCGCGGTGAGCACGACCGGGAGCCCCGTGCCGCCGCCAATGGCCACAACCCTCACGAGCTCTCTCCCCTCAGGCGCCGGCGCGAGCGGCCGTTGCTCTCGTCGGCGTAGAACGCCGGCGGCATGGGGTGGCCGTTGAACACGTAGCCGACCGCCTTGTCCGAGTCCATCGCCTTGAGCGCCTCGGCGAGGACGCCGCGCGGCGTCCGATTGGAGGCGACCACGAGGACGAACCCGTCGATGCACTTCGCGATCAGCCGGCAATCCGGGAACGGCACGAACGGCGGCGTGTCGATCACGATGTAGTCGTAGTGCTGCCGCGCTTCGGCCAGCATCGCCTCGAGCCTCGGCGAGCGCAGCAGCTCGTACGGCGACGCCTCGGAGACCGGCGCCCGCAGCACCGAGAGGTTGAAGCGGCTCAGCCGTACGACGGCCTCCTCGAGCTTCGGCCCTGACGTCTGCAGCGCGTCGGCCAGGGTCAGCCGGCTCTCGCCGAGGGACAGATAGCGCGCGATCGACGGGCGCCGCAGATCCATGTCGATCAGGAGCACCCGTGTGTCGTCCGACTGGGCGAGCGCGCCGGCGAGGTTGATGGCGGTGACGGTCTTGCCGTCGCCCACGCCGCCGCTCGTCACGGCGATGACCTGCAGGTTGGCGCGCCGACGCAGGGTCTCGACGAGATGGCGCAGCACGCGATATTGCTCGGCCGCGGCGGACGACGGCGCCTGGAGGCTGACCAGGTGCTCGTCCAGCAAGGACGGCGCGATCCGCGGCGAATCGGCAGCGGCCCGCGGCGGCGCGAGGGTGGCCACCGGCTGGTCGACCACCGAGCGCGGCGACGTCGGGGGCGTGAAGACCGGCGGATGCTCGTCTTCGCGATCGGGCCACTGCTGCACGACGCTCGCGCGCTCGGGCGGCGCTTCGAGCGGCGCTTCCGGTGCTTCCGGCTCGATGAGAGGAGTGCGCTGCTCGTTGTCTCGCTCGGCCTGCTCGAGCGCCTTGAAGAACTTGCTCATGGCATCACCGCCCGTCGGAGAGACTCGAAGAGGTTGACCACGCCGGTGTCGTAGGAGAGCGCGAAGCTCGCTGCTGCCACTGCGAGCGCGAACATGGACGTCTTGGCAAACCAGTGCGATCGGCGCTTGGGCGCCGACGACGACCGGCCGAACGTGAAGAGGCCGCGCTGCGTCGGTAGGCCTTCTTCCATGTACTCGATCGTCTCGTTGACCTGGGACCGGTCGATCCGCCGTGACTGGTCGGCGTAGCCGAACAGCAGGCAGTGGTCACCCAGGATGTTGATGACCCGCGGGATCCCGCCCGCGTATTCGGTCATCCGCTCGATGGCCGAGTCGGTGAAGATGCCCAGGTCGCGCGCGCCGGCGATCCGCAGCCGGTTGCGAATGTACTGGCGCACCTCCTCGACGGTGAGCGGCGGAATCTGGCAACGAAGGCCGATGCGCTGCTTGAGCTGCCGGAGCTCCGGCAGCTCGAGCTTGGCCCGGAGCTCGGGCTGGCCCACCAACAAGATTTGCAGGAGCTTGGTGGTCGCCGTCTCGAAGTTGGAGAGCAGGCGCACCTGCTCCATCGTCTCGGCCGACAGATTTTGCGCCTCATCGATGATGAGCACGGTGTTCTGGCGGGCGCGCTCGCGCTCGATGAGGAAGTCGTTGAAGGCCATGATGCGCCGGGCCCGCGACTCCTCGCGCTTGGCGATGCCGAGGTCGACCAGGACGTACTCGAGCATGTCGTCGAACGGCAGGGTCGAGTTGAAGATGAACGAGACGGCCGTCTGGCCGTCGAGGCGTTGTCGCAAGGCGTGCAGCAAGGTGGTCTTGCCCGTCCCCACCTTCCCGGTGAGCACGATGAAGCCCTTGCGCTCTTGAGTGCCGTAGTGCAGCTGGGCGAGCGCCTCGCGGTGCCCGGGGCTCATGTAGAGGAACCGCGGGTCCGGCGTGGCATTGAACGGCTTCTCGAGTAGTCCGTAGAACTTCAAGTACATGGTGGTGCCCTCAGGATCCGGTTCGCGTCAGCAGCGAGATGAGCAGATCGTGGTGCGCGCCCACGTAGGCGACTCCCACGATCAGGACGAGACCGACCACACCGGCAAACGCCGCGAGCCGCATCCGCCACCGCCGGCGGGTCCGGTCGGCGCGAGTCGTGATCTCGGGAATCGTGACGAGCACTGGGAGCTTGCTGAACGACCGGAGATCGTCGACGCCGTGGAAGGACGTGTCGAGCTGTTCGGCCAGCATCACGGCCGCGGCGGTCGCGGCGCAGGCCAGCACGATGCCGAGCAGGACGAGCTTGGCGCGGTTGGGCGCGGTCGCCTCGCGCGCCGCCATCGCCGGCTCCAGGATCAGGAACTCGCCGCCGGCCCGCGTGCGCTCGACATCGACGGCGGCCTCCGCGTCGTGGTAGCGCTTGAGGACGGTCTCGTAACTGTCGCGCGTCGCGCGGAAGTCGCGCGAGAGCTGCTGGAGCTCTTGCTCGCGCTCGGGCGCCATCTCGACCCGCGTCTGGTAGGCGGCGATCATCTGGCGCAGCCGCTGGTCCTCGGCCTTGAGCGCGGTGAGCTCGCTGTCCATCGCGACGCCGCGCGGTGCCGCCGCGGGCTGCGACTTGCTGGACTTCGGCAGCTCGGCGAGCTGCTTCTTGGTGTTCTCGATCTCCGCCTTGGTCGTGATGATGTCCGGGTACTTGTCGCTGTACTGCCGCTGGAGCTTCGCCAGGTCGAAGTTCAGCTGGTTCAGGCGCATCGTCAGCGCCTCTTCGGGCGTCGTGGCCGAGTTCATGTCGACGTCGCCCGGCCGGCGCATCGCGTTGCGCCGCTCCATGGCGATCACCTGGTTGTGGTTGTTGAGGGCGAGCTGGGCGTTGAGCCGCTCGAGCATGGCGAGGTTGGCGGCGACCTGCTCGGGGAGCTGGCCCATGTGGCGCCGCTTGAACTCGTTGGTGCGCTTGTCCTGCTCGTCGAGCCGCCGCTGCGCCTCCTCGACCTCGCGCTTGACGTCCTGGAGCGCCTCGGCGGCGCGCCGCTCACGAATGGTGGAATTCTCCGACACGTAGAAGGAGGCCAGATCGTTGGTGACCTTCGCCGCGGTCTCGGCGTTGCGGCCGCGGTAGCTCACCGCGAAGGCGATCGGCGTGCCGCGCTGCTGCACCGGGTCGATGCCCTTCATCTCAATCTTGATGTCACGCCGCATCCGCATCACGTTCTGCTCGTCGTCCTTGGCGTGGGGGCCGTAGAGCCCGTACTTCTCGATGAGCGCCTCGAGCCGCGCCCGGCTCAACGCTTCCTCACTGATCCGGTTCACCCGGGCCTCGAGCTCGCTAGTGAGCGCCGCCCGCGCGGACGGATTCGTCATCTCGGGCCGCGCGACCAGGACGGTCGCGGTGGAGCGATAGAGACCGGGCATCGCCAGCGCGACGGTCAGAGCGGCCGCGAGGGTCGCCACCAGCACGCCGAGCGCCAGGTATTTCCGCCGAGCCCAGATTGCCGACAGCCCGGCGACGTTCACGGCACCACCACGATGTCGCCGGGCTGGAGCAGGACGTTCTCGTCCTCTTCGGCGACGATCCGGTTGTAGTTGACGGGGATGCGCTTCGTGCCGCCGGCGTCCTGGCGCATGATCACGAGCTTCGTGCGCCGGGCCCAGTCGTTGAATCCGCCCGCGAGCGCCACCGCGTCGAGGACCGTCGCGCGCTGGGTGATCTCGTAGCGGCCGGCCTTGCGGACCTCACCGAGCACCGAGATCTTGTTGCTGTGCACCTCGCGCACGATGACGGAGAGCTCGGGCGTCGGCATGTACTCGACCAGCTTGGCCATGATCGCGGCCCGCAGCTGAGTCGGCGTCAAGCCCGCCGCCTGCACCTCGTTGATCAGCGGCAAGGTGATCTTGCCGTCGGGGCGGACCGGCACGGTGCGGCTGACCGTCGTGTTGTTCCACACGGCGATGTCGAGCACGTCGTCGATGCCGATCTTGTATTCGGGGCCGACGGCGACGCCACCGGCGGGCGCCGCGGGCGCCGGCGCCGACGCGGCTGGGGCCGGCGCGGCCGGGGCCGCCGCCGCTGGGCCCGAGGTGGTGGGCGGCCGCTTCGTCTCCTGCGCGGCCGCGAGGCCCGCAATCATCAGCGAGAGGACCACCGACGCGATGATGGGCTTGTACAGATTCATGATGACTCGTCCCCTTTCCTGATGTCGTGAGCGCTGTGCGATTTCGTGGGGCTTCGCGCTCGTCGGCGGACAGTGCGCGGTATGCGTGACGTCGCGATGCATCGATTCGAAGTTACGAATTGAGGAACGAGGACTCAATTCGCCGATCCCCCGAATGGGGATTAGGAAAATCCCGGAAGGCTCGCTCGGGACTTTGACGCGGACGACTCGGGCCGCCGATACGAAGACAGGGTCGATGCGACCAAGGTCGAGGATGAGACGACGCGCGGCACCGGCGCGCCGGTGAGACCCGGATGAGGCTCTGCGGCTTAGACCTGAATCAGACCCTGACGGATCGCGTAGCGAACGACGCCGGCGGTATTCGACGTGTCGAGCTTCTGCATGATGTGCGTGCGGTGGGACTCGGCGGTCTTGACGCTGATCCCGAGGATCTCGGCCACTTCCTTGGTGGTCTTACCGGCCGCGACCAGCTGCAAGACCTCGCGCTCACGGGGCGTGAGCGGATCGGGCGGCAGCTCGGACTTCGCCAAGTAGGCCTGCACCACCGTGCGCGACACGCGCGGGCTCAGGTACATCATGCCGTTGAGAACCTCGTGGATCGCCCGCACCAGATCGGTCGGCGCCTGGCTCTTGACGACGTAACCCTTCACGCCCAGCCGCACCGCCTCGAGGACATAGCGGTCGTCCGCGTGCATCGTCAGCAAGATCAGCTTCGCGCGCGGGCAGGCGGTCATGATCTCGCGGGCGGCCGTGAGGCCGTTCATGAGCGGCATGCCGTAGTCGAGGACGACGACGTCCGGCATGGTCTCGGTGGCCAGGCGCACCGCCTCGGCGCCGTTGGCCGCTTCGCCCACCACCTCGAATCCCTCGCGCTGCAGCAGGATCCTGAGACCCTGCCGGACGATTGTATGGTCGTCGGCCAGCAACACACGCGTTGCCATACGCGTGATAGTCAGAGATGTGTGCCGGGGGGCCAATCGGGCAAGCGCCGCAAATGGGTGCCGGTAATTCCCCGCCGGATCGCCGGCGCGCTGCGCGCCGGCCGTTTGGCCGGCGCCGGGCGCCGATGGATCAGCGGTCCACGCCGATCAGGGCTGGATCAAACCGCGACGGACTGCGTAGCGGACGAGCCCGGCAGTCTCGTGGATGTCGGTCTTCTTCATGATCCGCGTGCGGTGCGACTCGGCGGTCTTGAAGCTGATGCCGAGCAGCCGCGCGATCTCCTTCGTCGACTTGCCCTCGGCGACCAGCTGGAGCACC
>Ga0066388_100000816_pt1 | contig 15999 bp, 9 predicted proteins | sample PanSoiMetaGPlot6_FD_64539 | JGI IMG/M metagenome (GOLD analysis project Ga0066388, IMG submission 64539) | Tropical forest soil microbial communities from Panama analyzed to predict greenhouse gas emissions - Panama Soil - Plot 6 (Hybrid Assembly) | ecosystem: Environmental > Terrestrial > Soil... | reverse complement strand
CCAAAGAACTGACAGGCGAAGCCAGGCAAGCGGCGCTGAAGACCGTCCAGGAAAGCCTCAAGCAGAATTTAGAGAAAGGGCTGGAGCAAGAGGCCAGATCTTGGCTGCGGCAAACGCTATTAGAAGCTCAACTCAACGCTACCGGTGGTGCCATGGGTGGTGGCGCTGGCGGCGCCGTTGAGGGCTTCAGCCAGTGGGACACCAGTAAGAGCGTCGGCGAGAACCTCCAGAGGGTTGGAGAGACCACAGTGACAAGCGCTGTTGCCGGCGGTATCGCAGCCACCGCCTTTACGATCGGACTGAAAGGAATCGGTGCCGGCTACAAGGGGGCAAAAGCTCTGCTCTCAGAGAAAGTTCCGGAGCCAGAGCTATTGATGTCCGTCAACGGCAAGAAGCTCGATATTGCCAACATAGAAGCAGACAAAAAGGTGACCATGGTCGGCAGCGACAATTTTGGTGGTGCCCAGGGGGTTGAGCAGCGGCATCTCTCAGTGGCCAGGGACAACAGCGGCCAGGTCTATGTCATGGACCACTCGCAATCAGGAACCTACATCAAGCGCCCGGGAGCCCGGGACTTCGAACGGGTTCCTTATGGAGAGCCGGTGCCGGTTGGCCCTCAGGATCAGGTGCGGGTAGGCTCGCCTGATGGTCCAGAGCTAAAGTTAAGCGAGAACCCCGGGCGGGATGCCTCGAAACTTCAGAGAGCTGCCGCAGCCACAGACAAACCGCCGGTAGCCCCGGACAGATCGACAACAGCAACCGAGCCGCTGGCAGCTGCGGATAAGCCAAAAACAGTGATCGGCAGAGCTGATGCCGAAGAGGGAGACCTAGAGCCACTGACAGCTGCCCGGGCGGACAAGCCGCGCATGCCCGGAACTATCCATGACGAGCCGACCCAGATCTTCAGGCGCGCGGGCGATGTCCAGGTCTACCTGGGCGATCAACCGGTAATGTTACGTGACGGCAAATTTGAGGTCGGACGCGACGCGCTGACGGCGGAAGGTAAGCCGCTGACTGATGTTTCGTATGTCTCCAGCAAACACGGTACACTCAGTTATGACCAGCAGGAAGGGTCTTTCTTTTACAGCGACCACTCCACGCACGGCACCTATATCAAGCGGGAAGGTTCTACTGAATGGGAGCTCGTCAAGGGCAGGGAGACAAGGATTGGCCCCAAGGATGAGATTCGGCTGGCACATCCGGAAGGGCCGGAGCTGAAGCTAGTCCAGCTCCGGTTGCCGGAGCGAGTCGGGCTTCAAAGTCCGCGCGACGCTGAAATCGTGATCGGCAGGCAGATCCTGGATCTGAGCAACGGGGAGCTTAAGATCGGTCGCCGTCAGCTCTCAGCCGAAGGCGCTACCTACATAGCGGACCCGCGAGTCTCCGTCGACCACGGAAAGTTGCGCTGGGATGAGGGGCAGAAGAGCTTCTTCTTTGAGGATCACTCGAGAAACGGTACCTGGATTAAGCGTGAAGGATCGGACCGGTTCGAGCTGGTCAAAGGCAAGGAGGTCAAGGTTGGTCCGAATGATGAAATCCGGCTTGGCTCGCAGGATGGTCCGGAGCTTGAGCTGAACAGACTTACAGACGCCGAAAAGGCGCTCAAGGCGCGCAGCTTTGATAATCAACTGTTCATCGGCGGCCAGCCGGTCAAGCTTGCCTCCGGCGAAGCCGAGATCGGGCTCGATCATCAATCCTTCGGATCCGGCAAGGATGACGTGATCAACAAACTGGTGTCCAAAGATCACGGCAGCATAAAGTGGGATGAGCAATCCGGAAAGTACATATACACCGACCACTCGACCAATGGCACCTGGGTCAGGCGGGCCGGTGAGCTGGAGTTCGAGCACGTTCATGGTGCTAGCACCAGGATCGGGCCGAACGATGAGGTCCGTCTGGGCGGGGAGAACGGGCCTCGAATCAAATTCCAGCAAAGTCGCGGCAAGATTCTGGAGGATGGCAACATCTTGTTCCGTCGGGCGGATGGCGATGTACTCGAGGCGCCAAATGGCGTAAGGACAATCAATGATCGGGCGGGAACAGGTCGCATTGAGTCGCCGGACGGCAAGGTAACAGTGGCCTTTGATTCCACCGGCGGTTCGCAGCGGTTTACTTACGACAACAAGGGTCGTCTGAAGATGATCCAGTATGCGGACGGCAAGGTTGCTTACAGCCAGGATGGCAGCAACTGGATAATTACCGACAGCAAGGGTGGAAAGTCGACCTGGCAAGGCGAGATTCAGGTTGAAAGGGACGGCAGCCTGCGGATGACCGATGCCTCTGGACAGAAGCCGCCGGAAGTGTACAAGCTTGATGGCAGTGTCGAGGTGCATCAGCCCAGCGGTCGCATCGAGTATAAGAATGCCGATGTTAATGTCGAACGCAGTCGACTGAAAGCGCTGACCGACTATCACTTCAGCAATCCACAGCAGCGCTACCGTTTTGGCGAGTTCATGCGCAGCTTCGAGGCCCGCGCCCAGCAGGCAGGGGTAAGCCCGGAGGAGGTGGCCTTGACCTACCACCACATCGATCGCTTGATTCAGGCTGGAGCCGAGTCGCCGGTGCCGCAGGCGGAGCGGATCCGCTTAGCCGAGCAGATCCTCCAGCAATCCGCCTTCCCGAACGCGATCGACCAGGGGTTCAACGGCACTTGCAACGTCACCACGGTAGAAAACCGGATCTTCCATCGCAATCCTTCTGAGGCTGCCCGGCTGATTACCGACGTAGCCACTACCGGCCGGTACGTGACCGCCGATGGAACGCTCGTCGACCTGGCTCGCGTTCCTGGTCTCTTGCAGCCAGACACCGAGGCTGTGAGGAGCCTCAGTCGCCCGTTCGACTTGAACGGCAACAAGGACATCCGGATTGACGGCAAGCGCACTTACGCCAGCCAGATCTTTGAAACTGCGGCCGTGAACCTCCACTGGGCCCGCTCTACCGACTTTCACCTGCAGCCGGGCGAGGTGCTGATGTACGAGAAGTCGGCTCTGCCCAACGGCAGCGACACCGGTGAGAGACTGTACAAGTATGGCGTCGACAGTCACGGACGCCTGAGCAAGGTGCAGATTAGCGACTCGCCACATCTGGACGCCGCCGACCTGACAGACATCAATGCGCAGATCACCAATCGCAACGATCAGAACTTTGTCGTACTCGGCCCGAAGTTTGCTGGCGACCGCATTGTCCCGGGATCGGCTGTGGTGGTGCGCACGCCCGAGGAGTTCGACAAATTCCTGCTCGATGCCTACCGGAAGAAAAATTTCCCACTGATCATGCAGGTCGATGTACGGAACGAACCTTTCCGCCATTTCCTGACCAATCCCGATGCCGGCGGCAACAGCGGCGCACACGTGATAAACCTTCAGAACATCTTTCAGGACCCCAATACCGGCAAACTGTCAGTGGAGTTTACCAACCAGTGGGGCTCTGAATCGAATCATCTGGGATACAAGGCCGTCGATTCCGAGCTCCTCTTTAATTCCGCGCGGGATCCCGAAGACACGTTCATCCGGCGCCGGCCGGCCCCGACGACGGATGGTTCGCCGGTGCGCTCCCCGGTCGCCGGCGCCGAAAGCCCGGATCGCCCCCGCGCCGTTCCGATCGGGCCAGCAGAGGACAATGCCGGGAGCCTGGCCAGGGATACTGCCGGTGGTAGGCCAGCGGAGCTCTCCCAGGGGTCCGCCGAGGAGGGCCCGTCCGAGCTGCCCAGGCCGGAAACGCTGACGCCGGATGAGCAGAAAGCACGCCTGGATAAGCTGACCAATAACCACGAACGAGCGGATCAGTTCCCTGCACCGACACCGGAGCGCCTGCAAAAGCTGCGTGCGGAGCTGCAAACCGAGCTCAGAAACGAGGTTCCGGTGATGGGGGAGGATGGCAATCTGACCAATGTCTTTGACAAGATTGCCAACACAGACAAGCTCGGGCAGGCAGAGAAGACACGCATTCTCAGTATGCTAGCCGAGGCGCGGGATGCTTACCGGCGCATCGATGCAGCGCTGCCTGAGAGCTCACCGGCCAAGGGATATCAAGAAATCAACTGGAAGCACACACGCGCGGAAATTGATCAGGTGTTTGATGCCGCTCTCAAGAACGGCCTCGAGCACGATGAGATCGAGAACGCAATCCTGGCTTCCATCTTCTCCGACTCGGTAAAGTTTCCGAAGACGCCGGGGGACGCCGGCAATTTCCTGGTCCACAATGTTGACGGTGCCAAGGCTGCTGCCGAGGTGTTGCCGCGCTACTTTGATCCCTCGGTGCCACGGAACATGGAGAGGATAGAGGCGATCACCCACGCCATCCGCGAGCACCAGGTGAGCCCGCCGGAATTCATGGCGGACATCACCAAGATGGCCCTGCAGGGGGCAGTCGGAAAGCCAATTCCGGCGGAGCAGCAGGCGCTCATCGAGTCAATTCGAGCAAAAATTGCCAAACCGCTTGAGAGCCCGCACGTCGTAGATGCTGACGGTGCGGCTAAGATTGCCTTCAGCGACCAGGAACGGGCCCTTTTGAAGAAGGTGGGCGTTGATGAGTGGTACGTGCCGAATCCGGAGAGCCCCTGGTACAAGACTTCGCAGGCTGTAATCGACGGCGACTCGCTGATCAACTACGCAAGCCCGGACGGCTGGGCCAAGATCGCCGCTATTCGCGGACCGGAGACGGCCCCGTTTTTTGACGACCCCACCGTGTTCCACTCCCTGAATACGACCAAGAACAGCTATGACAGTGCCATGACGGTAATGAGCCCGGAGGCCAGATCGCTTGCTGCAGCCGGTCTTACTCGTACCGACAAGGCAATCTCTTCCGTAAGGGCGGAAATGAGCGAGTGGTTCAAGGAGCTTGAAAAGGCCGGTATAGAGGTCCCACGCAACCCCGACGGCACCATCGCTTTCTGGGATGCGCCGCTCAAGTATCCTTATGACAAAATGGGTAAACCGGTAGCGCTAAACGACTTAGAACAAAAGCAATATGAGTTCGCGAAAAGAATAAGGGCGGAGATGGTCAGTCGCTTGAGAGCGCTCCAGGGGAGCTACTAGAGACAGCAGGGTGCAACCATGCAATTTCAGAACTGCACTACAGCGAGTCTGTTGCGACGCAAGCAGGAGTTTGAGTATGCTGCTCAGCTGAGCGCCATCGAGCGCATTGCGGTGCCCGAGGACGCCGCCGAGGAGTATTACTCGGTCGAGCGAGAGATTACCCGACGGGAAGAGCTCTACCAGACTAAGTGCACGAAAAGTCACCTGGGGCTGGCTCTCAGAGACTGCATGCTGCTGATCGGCGAGCCTGACCTCGCTCAGCTTCTCGGCCAGCTTGCCCAAGGCCAGGAGCCGGGTGAGAGCTCTGATCAGCTGAGGCTCAATCCGATTAATCCGTTCTTTAAGGAGATTGTCCTGAGAAGAGACAGCGCTGAGGCGCAAGCGGATACCGTCCGGTCAGCGACCTTCCTCCCGGGGCGAGCGATCCCGCTTGCCTGGCTGCGCAGTCTGCTGCCTGATCTGGGCGCCCCGCTTGCCACAAAAGGAGGACCGGGCGTGCACTTTGAGGTTGTGCGGGTGGTAAATGGGCGGAGCGGCCGCCTTGAGTTTTACTGCTTATCGGCCGGTGACAGTCCAGAGGCGCCTGTGAGCAAGATTGTCGTATCTTGTCTCTAGGCATGCCGACCAGCAATTGCAGGGGCTGAAGGAATGAACACCAGGACGCTTGAGGTTGTTGATTACGGCTCGGTAAAACGCATGAGCTTGCCTTCTGGCTGGCTGGAGACCGAGATCGTGAAAAAGCATGAGTTTGACCTGACTTCACTTAGAGAGTTTCATCATCCTGAGCAACCGGACGTCCGCCTGACCTTTTACTTTCGGCCGCTCAGAATTGCCCTGGAGTCCGGTCAAGCTTTCACCCAGACGCTGGGCCTACCACCGCATCAGCTTGCGCCCGCAGAGCTTGAAGCGATCACGGATGTGCTGCAAGAGGCAGCTGATCCCGAGCGCTTTGAGCTGGCTAATGCCTGCACTGAAGACTGGAACGGCAAGCGTGTGCTGATTGTGGAGGGACGCTGGAGAGCAGTGCGAGCCGATCACTTTCAGCTGTGCGTGGATATGGACGGCAGCGGATGCGCAGTGCAGGAGATTTACTTCTGGGCACCGGCTGACCGGTTCCGGCAGTTCTTGCCAGAGGCCAAGTCAGCGCTGCGCTCAATCGAGTGGCGAAGCTTGCAGTCCAGAGGCCCGGCTCAACCTTAAGTTTCCTTGGGCGGCGGCAAAAGCATGGGCAGCGTCGGCTCCCGCTCAGCAAGCTCGGGTCGCTCAAGCATGTTGTGCACAATGGTCTGGGCAATATCAGCAAGCGGTGTGTCCGGATCAAAGAGCTGCTTCTTGTCCTGGTCGGCTGTCCACATACCGTCTGCGCCCCTGCCTGTAGCAAATATAGCAATTCCATCCTCGGCACAATGCACGCTGTAGAGCACAGCATCCCGCTCAAAGGCCTCCCACCGTTTTATCCCTACCTTGTCCAGAACCACCGATCCCGGCTCCTCCGCCCGTGGCGGCGTGGGAATCTGCTGGTTGCCGGCTGCCAAAGCGGCCACAATCGACTCTCTAACCCTTTGGACATCGCCCATATCGATGATGGTAACAGGCTCAATGTCCACATAGAAGCCTGCTTCGGCATGAGCTACCGTGGGGATGATAACCTTACGCTTGCGAACATAGAAGTGGAAGAAGCTCATCTTGCACCATTGGCGGTATCAGAGTCATGATCTTGCCAGCGGCTTCATGGTCGGGAAGGCGATCACATCTCGAATGGACGGTGAATCGGTCAGATACATGCAGAGGCGATCGATGCCGATCCCGATCCCCATTGTCGGTGGCATCCCGTATTCCATGGCCAGAATGAAGTCGAGATCGAGCGGCTGAGCCTCCTCGTTGCCAGCCGCTTTCTTGCGGGCCTGCTCCTCCAGCCGAGCTCGCTGATCGAGAGGATCGGAGAGCTCGCTATAGCCGTTGGCCAGCTCGCGCCCACCGATAAACAGCTCAAACCGCTCGACCAGCCCGGGCTTGGATCGATGCAGCTTGGTGAGCGGTGAAATCTCCACCGGGTAGTCGATGATGAAGGTTGGCTGTACGAGCGTATGCTCTGCCTTCTCTTCAAAGATAGCGTTAATCACGGCCCCGCGAGAGTCCTCATCCTTCAGCTCGACCCCCAGCTGGCTGGCTAGCTGCCTGGCTTGGTCCAGGTCCTCAATCTGACCGACATCGACTCCGCTCACCTGCTTGATGGCCTCAGTCATGGTAATCCGCTTCCAGGGACGGCTGAAATCCAGCTCCACCCCCTGGTACACAAAACAGGCGGAGCCGACCACCTTTTGAGCGACCTCCAGGAGCATCTCTTCCGTGAGGTCCATCAGCTCGTTGTAGTCACCGTAAGCCTGGTACATTTCCAGCATTGTGAACTCAGGGTTGTGCTTTGTGCTGATCCCCTCATTGCGAAAGATCCGCCCGACCTCGTAAACTCGCTCGAATCCGCCAATTATCAAGCGCTTCAGGTGAAGCTCGGTGGCAATCCGCAGGTAAAGATCCAGATCGAGCGCATTGTGGTGCGTGACAAACGGCCGGGCATCGGCACCGCCAGCCTCCACTTGCAGGACAGGCGTCTCAATCTCCAGAAATCCCCGGCTGTCCAGGTAGTCACGGATCGAACGCACGGCCAGACTGCGTTTGCGTATGGTATCGCGCACACTCGGGTTCATGATCATGTCGACGTAACGGTGCCGATAGCGCGCCTCCACATCTTTGAACCCTTCCCAGCTGTCGGGAAGCGGCTGCAGCGACTTGCAAAGGAGCTCCCAGGCAGTCACCCGCACCGACAACTCACCCTGGCGAGTGCGACGGATGGTGCCGGTGGCTCCCACGAAATCGCCCTTGTCGAGAAGTTTCAGGCGCTTCAAATCAGCGGGCGGAAGGCTGTCCTTGTGACAGAAGAGCTGGATCTTGCCAGACTCATCGTAGACGTCGACAAACATCCAGCTGTTGCGCTCGTTCATAACCCGGCCGCAAACAAGCACCACATCTTCGGTTTCGCTATCCGGCGCCAGTTCCTTGTACAGCTCATGTAGCTCGGCTGCCCGATGAGTTCGCGCGAACCTGTAAGGGTAGGGGTTGATGCCCTCTCCCCTGAGCTGATTAAGTTTGCGCAGCTTTTCTGCCCGCAGTCTGGTGTCTTCGATTTCCACAACCGTCACCGAATTGCCTCCCGCTAGCCCCCTGGAGCGTTCCATTATAGCTGGTTTCGCCAGGCGGTTCTGAGGCTGAAACCAGCTTCACAAGCTGGTTACCTGCTGCGTGCTATACTTAGCCGGAGGCTTCTCGGATAGCCCTTGCTCCCCGCCACCAAGGGTTCTACTGCCCAGGTCAGGTAGACTTCTGTGGAGAGAAACTGGACTTGAGAGCCCTGGTTGTCCAAAGGACAAGACCTGATTGCTTGCCGGGAAACCATAGAGGAGAGCGTCAACCTTGAGTACGCAACTGCCGGGCGAAAGGATCGTCACTGTAGAGTTGCGGGACGAGATGCGGCGGTCGTTCATGGACTACGCCATGTCCGTCATCGTCAGCCGGGCCATCCCGGACGTGCGGGACGGGCTCAAGCCTGTCCACCGGCGAATCATCTATGGCATGTATGAGCTCGGACTGGCGCCCAACGAGCGCTACAGAAAGGCAGCCAAGACGGTCGGCGACGTCATGGGTAATTACCACCCGCACGGCGACTCGGCCATTTACGAAGCTCTGGTCCGCCTGGCCCAGCCTTCGGCCAGTCGTTATGTGCTCGTGGACGGGCACGGGAACTTTGGCGACCTCGATAACCCGCCGGCTGCCATGCGTTACACGGAAGCCAGGCTGGCACCGATGGCCATGGAGATGCTGGCGGACATCGAAGCGGAGACGATCGACACCAGACCTAACTTTGACGACAGCCGCCGCGAGCCGGTGGTCCTTCCCTCGCGGGTCCCCACCCTGCTCTTGAACGGCTCCGCCGGCATTGCGGTCGGCATGGCTACCAACATTCCTCCACACAACCTGTCCGAGGTGATCAACGGCACGATCGCCAAGATCGAAGACCCGGACCTGGATTCCAAGGGATTGATGCAGTACATCAAGGGCCCGGACTTCCCTTTCGGCGGCATCATCATGGGCACCGAAGGGATTGAGGAAGCCTATACAACCGGGCGCGGCTCCATCCCGGTACGCGGCCTGGCCACCATAGACCAGATTCCTGGCGGCTCGGGCCGCCAGGCACGCATGGCGATCATCGTTACCTCTTTGCCGTACATGTGCGGGCCGGAGGCCTTCACCAAACGTGTGGCCGAGCTGGTCCGCGAAGACAAGATTGGCGGAATCAGCGACGTCAACGACGAGACCGATCGCTCGGGCGTGCGTGTGGTCATCGAGCTGAAGCGGGACGCGCACCCGGAGGTTGTCCTCAACAACCTGTACAAACACACGCAGCTGCAGCAGTCCTTCCCGGTGAACACGCTGGCGCTTGTGCGCGGGCGTCCGGCAACGCTCAAGCTGGCCGATCTGATTCAGGAGTTTATCGATCACCGCATCGATGTGGTGACCCGGCGCACCCGCTATCTGCTCAAGAAAGCCGAGGACCGGGCCCACATCCTTGAGGGTTATCTCAAGGCTCTGAAGAACCTGGATCGAATCATTGCCCTGATCCGCTCAGCCGACACGACCGACCAGGCTCGCCAGTCGCTGATGGGCGAGTTTGAGCTTTCCGAGCCTCAAGCTAACGCCATTCTTGAAATGCAGCTCCGCCGTCTGACAGGATTAGAGCGCGGCAAGATCGAGAAGGAGTACCAGGAGATCACCGAGAAGATCGCTGAGTACAAGCGACTTCTGGAGGACCGCACCCTGGTCCTGGAACTGATCAAGAAGGAATTGAGCGAGATCCGCGACAAGTACGGAGACGAGCGCCGCACCCGGATTGAAGGCGCTGCTGACACCGAGCTGTCCGCCAAGGACCTGACGCCGAACGAGCCGATGGCTGTTTTCATCACCAAGCAGGACTATATCAAACGGCTGCATCTCGACACCTTCAAGCGCCAGCGGCGTAACACCAGGGGCGTCACCGGGCTGAAGACTCGTGAGGAGGACGACCTCCAGCATTTCTTTGTCGCCAACATGCACGACCGGCTCCTGGTCTTCACCAGCAAAGGTCAGGTTTACTCCCTGGAGGTGATGGATCTGCCGGAAGGTGGACGCTCCGCTCGCGGGCTGGCCATCGTCAACCTGTTACCGATCGGGCAGGACGATACGGTTACGGCCGTCATACCGGTTGCCACCTTCAGCGAGGACCAGTTCCTGGTCATGCTGACGCGCCAGGCTTACGTCAAGAAGGTGGCGATGACGGAATTTGCCAGCATCCGTCGCAGCGGCATCATCGCCATTACCCTCAACGAAGGCGATGAGCTGGGCTGGGTACGCCCGTCCAACGGCACGGCCGATGTGATCATCGGCACCGGCGACGGCATGTGTATCCGTTACAGCGAGGAGGAGCTACGCCCGATGGGACGTTCGGCCCGGGGCGTGCGGGCAATCACGCTGCGCGAAGGAGACAAGATTGTCGGTTTCGACGTGGTGGAGATGCGCCCAGATGCCTTCATACTGGTCGTCACCAACGACGGCTACGGTAAACGGGTCAAGATGGATGAATTCCGGCAACAAGGGCGTGGCGGAATCGGCTTGATCGGGACCAAGTTCAAGAATGCGCAGTCGCGCCTGGCCAGCCTCCGGATTGTCGACCCCGGCGATGAGGTGATGATCGCCACGGCCAATGGTATCGTGGTCCGCCAGCAGGTTGACGACATCAGCGCCCAGGGGCGAATGGCTACCGGTGTGCGCATTCAACAGCTGGGTGAAGACGATCAGGTAGTCTCGGTCACACCGCTGGTCGAGCCAAGAGATCAGGAGGGAGATTAGCTCCAGCTCTCCTCAAAGGAGATGCCTACCTGCCGGCATTTGGACATGTACCAGTTCAGGGAGAGCTGCTGGGCAAGCGGAAAGTTCTCCGGCAACCGCGACCTTCCGGAGAACACCTTGCCAAGCAACGCCTCGAGCTCAGGCTGGTAGATCTTCAGCTTGGGCGGCAGACTGACAACCCAGTTCCCCGCGTTGTTCTCCGACAAAACCTCCAGAAAGTACAAGTCATCTCGCATCACCTGACTTGCGGTCGCAGCTCTTGCCATCACCATCAACTTGGACCTCGAACTAGCGGAGGGAAACGGGTATCCAAGACCGATATATCGATCTGAGATATTGATCATCATTGCTTATCATAACTTTACACGCGGCAAAACGACAAGTGAGCAAACCGGTTTTTTTTATCCTGCTTCTTGGCTTTCTGGCATTTTCAGGAGGGAAATTCCCAGGCCGCTCCCGGTTGGCGAGCAGGCCGCCAAGGTCCTGGAGCTGCGATCGGCCCCAGCCAGGCCGATGAGACCGGGCGGCCAATAAGCCCGGTCACTGATGCCCGATTTGCTTTGTGCATTGCCGATTCTCGTTGGTGGAAACCAGCTGAAGCCAGTAAGCATGCCTGCCGGGAGCAGACAATGCTCAGCTTCCAAGGCAATCAAGGCCATGCATCTCCAAGCCGCAGGCCCAGTGGGTCTTTCCAGACGCCAGCAATTTGGCTGATTGAACCCGGAAGACTGGCTTATCATGCCGTTTTCCGGGGGAGGCGGCAGGTCGGCAGAGGCGCCACATTCAGAATCACCCACTGGCTGTGGCTTTCATTAAATGTTTCACCCTAGCGTTTGACGTGGTCGGCTGCGGGTAAAACAAGTATTAGGGATTATGCACGGTCTTCCTTCAATCAATTTTTTGCGAGAGGTACGATAGATGCCTGAACGAGATGGGTTTGTGCTGAAAGCGAGCATCGAAGAGACTTACACCGACTACGACTCCACTCCCCAGGCAACATCCGGATCCTCGCAGAGCCAGGACTTTGACATCTATCATGTCCGGCGAGTCGTGGCGGGCAATCCGAACACCCCCAAGCAAGTTCTGGCAAGGCTGGCTGAAGACGGTCTCCCGAGCATACGGCAACGGGTAGCTGAAAACCCGAAGACCACGGTAGAAAGCTTGATGAAGCTTTCCAAGGACGAACATCCGGATGTCCGTTTGGCTGTCGCTGAAAATGCCAACACACCACCAGAAATTCTCTCCACGCTTGCCACCGACGAAGACGTGGACGTTCGTTACGGGGTGGCAGAAAACCCGCACATGCCCGAGGATATCCTGATCAGGTTGAGCGAGGACGACAACCCATATGTGCGCTGCCGTGCGCTCAAGACCCTCCAGATGCTGGCACCGGATGTGCAGTCGCGGCTGAAGCTGATGATGCAGCCCGGATACGGTAGCTCAACCCGCAAGGTCTAAGGCCGAGCGACAAGTCCAGGGAACAAACGCTGCCCAAGCAAGGAAAAGCCGGTCTGCCCATTGGGCAGCCGAGCAGGAACTACCGCGACGGCTCTTCTTCGCGCAGAACGTATCCTTCTCCCCGGACAGTTTGAATCAGGCGCTTGCTACTTGCGTCTTCGAGCTTGGAGCGCAGGTAGCGGATATAGACCTCAATGACATTGGATTCGCCAATAAAGTCATAGCCCCAGACCTTGTCGAAAATGAACTCCCTGGACAGCACCTGCTCGGGATATTGCATGAACAAGCGCAGGAGGTCAAACTCCTTTGCTCTCAAATCGAGCTGACGCTCGCCTCGCTTCACTACGCGATTGAGCTGGTCCATCCACAGGTCGGCATAGGTCAAAATGCCCTCCTGAGGCTTACGGCGCATTACAGCCCGAATGCGCGCGAGCAGCTCTTCGGTGGCAAACGGCTTTGTCAGATAGTCATCGGCTCCGCTGTCCAGTCCAGATACCCGGTCCTGCACACCATCCTTGGCTGTGAGCATGATCACAGGTACCTTGGAAATGGCCCGCAGCCTCTTGCAGACCTCCATACCATCTACACCGGGAAGCATCACATCGAGCAAGACCAGATCAGGCTGGTCTTTCTTGAACAGGTCTATACCCTGGTTTCCTTCGTGAGCTACGCTGACTTGATAACCCTCATAGCCCAATTCCAATTCGATTAGACGAGCGATGTTGACGTCGTCTTCAATAATCAGAATCTTCAAGAAATTCACCTCGCATCCAACTGCCACCCTTTTAATATTAAACCCCATTCAATTTGCGACCGTTTAATGTTCCTCTCCCCGATTTTTAATTTGTTACAAGGGATCCCCCGAATGCCTCGTCAAACTTGACTTCCAAGCACTTATCTCGAAGTCAATCGCGGCCCACAGTCATTTAATCACAGGGTTAATGTCTACCTAATCTACCAGGTGTTTAATCTACTGCAAAGGGGTAGGTTATCAATCGCTTGCTTTTTGTAGTCCAGGTATCATTCCTGGCAGTTATCAGCAGCTGTTGGCTCCCGGCGCCTGGCCGCCTGTCCTCGAGGCCCGGATGATATAAAGCGGCAGCAGATTCCCGAAGGGAGCAGCTTGGAGAAGATTCCAGAGCTTGAGCAGAGCGCTCGCCCGCCGGCAACAGCGGTGATCCGCTACCATCCACGCGCGCTGGCCAGACTGGCCCTGGCAACCGCCTTTCCAATCGCAACACTGCTTGCCATTCCCGATGCAATCTCCCTGATTCCAGCTGCCGCCGATCCGCTGCGGTGGGCTGTTCGGGTAATAGGAATCTGGCTGTCAGCGCTGATCCTCTGGTTCGTGGGTTTTCAGTGTGTGCTCTACCTGGTAAGACTCTTGACGCTTGGGATTACCATCAAGAGCGCCGGCTTGAAGCTGTGGCGGTTCGGTCGCCTGATTCCCTGGGCTTCCATTGCCGCCGTTAGCGTGGAGCCGCAGGTTGTGTTCTCCCGCATATTTTCCCTGAAGCCTTTTGCCAGCCGCCTCGCCCTTTATATAGAGGGCAGGCCGGGGGCCCGCTTTACGACGCAAACGGTTCCTTCATTCTTGTACCAGCCAGAGCAGTTTGCAGCTCTCCTCCAGGTCATCTTTCAGTCAAGTTTTGGCTTCTTACCGGACAGCGAGCAGGTGCTTGTCGCGCCGGCCGAGACGCTGGGCAGACTGAAACGGCTATTTACGCTCATGCGCTGGCAAAAGATCGCTCTTTCCCTGGTGATTTCGCTCAGCCTCCTGCTCTTCCTCGGACGCAAGTGTGCTGTCCACTTTGTCTATGCGCTGGGCAACAAAGCGTTGCAGCAAGGATACCCGCAGCAGGCCAGGCGAGACTATGAGCTGGTCATCTCCATGGATCCGACATTTGCTGTGGCCTGGCACAATCTCGCTTCCGCCGAGTTCAGGATGGGTGAGGTTGAGAAGGCTTGTCAGCACTGGCAGCAGGCGATCAGCTTGAAACCAGACTTTGTCGAGCCGAAGGTCAGCCTGTCCTTTGTCTACATGCACCGGCGCCAGTATGAACAGGCCGCCAATCTTCTCGAACGGGCTTTGCGGGTCGCACCAAGAGATGCAAATGTGCTGATTAACCAGGCAGATCTGAACATGCGCCTCGGCCATACCCGCCAGGCCATGAAAATTGCCAGACTGGTGTTGACGCAGAGCGAGAATAACGCTCTGGCTATCTGCCTCCTGGCTCAGGGTAAGACACGCCTGGGCAACCCGCGGGCGGCTCTGGACCTGATTCACCAGGCTTCCAGACACAGCAGTTACCCCAAGGCAGGGCCGTTCTGCCAGATGGTTGCCGGTGAGGCGCACATGGCCCTGGGTGAGCTGTCTCAGGCAGAGGTGCTCTTCCGGGCGGTGCTCAATGAACAGCCGCTGAACGTCGATGCGCTTCTCGATCTGGCGCACTTGCGCCTGTCCCGCTCGGACTTCGATGGTGCCGGCGAGCTGTTGACAGAGGCATGCACGCTCAATCCGGATGATCCCTGGCCGTGGCTGATGTTCTCCCAGATTGCCGCCAGGCGCGGTGAGCGCGCGCAAAGCCTGACCTATCTGGAAAAGGCAAGCCGGTTGCCTGACCAGGACGCGCGCTCGCTGGCTAGCGCAGCCAGGCAGGCCCTGGAGCTCGGCAAGGTGTCAAAGTCGATCGAGCTGGCCAGGCGGTCGATCAAGCTTGAGCCGGTTACGCCCGAGGCCCTGGCCGTGCTCGAGCAGACAGCCCGCCTGAAGAACTGACCGGGGCAGGCTGCTTGCCTCTGATCAGCTCAGCAGCCTGTGCTCAGCCTCAAGCCAGCAGTCCGGAAGCTCTTGCCCAGGCAATTTCGGCGCTCAGTCCCTCGGTCAGAGAGTACGCCGGGCTAAATCCGGTTGCCTGGACCAGGCGCTCAACCGAGCAGGCGGTGCTGGTGGTCAGCTTGTCAATCTGGCTAACGGTCAGCGGAGAGCGATCGCCAAGCAGGCTCGTGGCCAGCCGAGCCCCAAGCCGGACGAAGCTCTCCGGCAGGCAGGGTAGCTTGCCCGATTGGCCGAGACAGCGCGAGATCTCCGCGGTCAGCTCCCGGACCTCGATTGGCTGTGGGTTTGAGACATTGAAGAGATGCAGCCCGTCCGGCAGCTTGTCGAGGCAAAGTTCAAGCGCGCCTGCCAGATCTTGAGCGTAGATCACGCTTTTCCGGGCAAGCCCGCTGCCGATCTGGAAGTATTTGCCCGTTTGAATCTGCTGGATCAATTTGAACAGATTTCCCCGATCCCCCTCACCAAAAACCAGCGACGGTCTGAGGATGATCAGGCGCGGGATGCCGGTAAAGGAGCTGAGCCAACGCTCGGAGGCGGCCTTTGATACCGCATACGGTGTGAGTGGACTTTGCGGTGCGTCCTCATCGACGTTCTCGAACGGTCCCGGACCGTAAACAGCTATTGTGCTTGGGAACAGGAAAGTACGGGCTCCAGATTGGGCGGCTGCTTCAGCCAGCTGCTGAGTCAGCCGAACATTGAGGAAATCGTACTCTTTGAAGTCCGCCTCAG
>Ga0066388_100000815_pt1 | contig 16000 bp, 10 predicted proteins | sample PanSoiMetaGPlot6_FD_64539 | JGI IMG/M metagenome (GOLD analysis project Ga0066388, IMG submission 64539) | Tropical forest soil microbial communities from Panama analyzed to predict greenhouse gas emissions - Panama Soil - Plot 6 (Hybrid Assembly) | ecosystem: Environmental > Terrestrial >... | reverse complement strand
ACGCGCCGGATCCGCTCGGCGTCCAGGCCCGCGCTCAGAACAGCTCCTCCGGCTCCGACCTCGCCGCCGGCCTGCCACCCAGGGCGGGCGCGCGGCCGTGCTCCACCCGCCGGTGCACCCGGTCGACCAGCCAGGACAGCTCCGGCACGCCCAGCACGCGCCGGATCCGCTCGGCGTCCAGGCCCGCGCTCAGAACAGCTCCTCCGGTGTCGCCCCCGATGCCGGCTCCGATGTCGCCGCCGGCTGGGCACGTGGCGCGGGCGCGCGGCTTGCTGTGTCCCGCTCGACCTGGCGCGGCTCGTGTCCGTCCCACTCCCAGACGCTCACGTGCACCGCGTCGATGCCGTCGCGGCGGACGAGCTGGTGGGTCGCGATGCCGGGCACCGTGGCGTAGAAGCCCCACTCCCGCTCGCTGGTCATCATCACGTCCAGGTCGAAGCTGGCGAGCAGGCCGAGGCACTTGGCCCGGGAGTCGTCGTCCACCCCCGCGAACGCCTCGTCCAGCAGCACCAGCCGGGGCGCGTGCCGGTGCGCCGACCGGTAGTGCGCGGACGCGGCGGCGAACAGCGGCAGCGACGCGGCCAGCACCCGCTCCCCGCCGGATGCCGGGCCGGTCGCCGGCCGCCACCGGCCGTCCTGCCAGCGTTCGGTCGCGAACCGGTGCCACGCGCGGTAGTCCAGCGCCCGGGCGAGGTGCTCCTGCCAGGTGCCGTACTCGTTCTCCGCCCGTTCCCGCTCGATCTGCCGGGCCAGGAACTCGCTGACCGCCGCCCGGTCCTCCGGAGACCACAGGTCGGCGTCCTGCCGCAGCAGCCGCGCCCGCGCCTCGGCCAGGCCGTCCGGCCCGTCCGGACGCGGCTCCCAGCGCAGCCGCAGCTGCATGCCGGTGCTGGTCGGCCGTTCCTTCAGCTCGGCGTTCATCTGCGCGACCTGCGCCTCGGCCTCCGCGATCAGCTCCTGCAGGTGGCTGGCGACGTCGTTGACCAGATGCTCCTCCAGCAGCTGCCGCTCCTTGGCGGTGAGCATCCGCTCCCGGTAGCCGACCTCGGCGTCCAGCAGCTCGGTCAGCTCCCCCGGCGCGCGCTTGCGGCCCTGGAAAGCGATCGTGACGACGTACCGGTCCTCCTTCAGCTCCGCCTGCGCCTCGTGCCCGTGCCGGGTCAGCGCCTCGGCCAGCTCGGTGAACCGCACCGTCACGTCGTCCTGCACCCGCCGCCACGCCGGGTCGCCGGCATCGACCTCGGCCAGCGTCTGCTCGGCCCGGCGGGCCAGCCGCACCGTGGGGTCGGCCGCCCAGTCCGCCTCGACGTCGGGGACCGCCAGGTCGGGTACGGCGACCGCGAGCAGCCCGGTCGCGGCGAACCGGCGGAACGCGGTCACCGCGGTGTCGCGGCGGCCGGCCAGCTCCGCCTGCCGCTCGGCCAGCTCCTGCGCGCGGCCCTCGACCTGGCCAAGCCGCCGGACCAGCTCCGCGTGCCGGCCGGTCAGCGTCTTCTGCTCGCCGGTCAGCCGGCCGATCGCGGCCCTGGTCTCGGTCAGCCGGCGCTGCAGGTCGGCCACCGTGGCGCCGATCGTCTGCTGCAGCTCCCGCAGCCGGGCCGCGGCGTCGCGGTGCCGGTCGTCGGCGTCGCGGGCCTCGCCGGACGCGACCTCGTGCGCTTCCTGCGCCGCGTCGAGCTCCTCGGTCCAGGTGGCCACCGCCCGCAGCCGGTCGGCGTGCTGGCGGACGCCCGCGAACAGCTCGGTGACGGCGGCGGCGTAGCGGGACACCGCGGCGAGCACGTCGTGCAGGTCCGGCTCGGCGGTGGGCAGGCCGAGGTCGGCCGCGGCCTCGTCCCGCTCCCGGGCGACGGCCGCCGCGTACAGCTCGGCCGCCTCCAGCGCGGCACGCTGCCGGCCGACGGCCTCCTCCCGGCGGGCCAGCTCGTGACGGGTGCCGGCGACGACGCTGTGCGCGTCGCGCAGCTCCTGATCGCCCGGCGCTCGGTCCGTCTCGGCGGCGAGCGTGCGCTGCCGTTCCGCCACCGCGGCGACCGCTGTCTCGGCGGCGGTGACGGCCCGGTCGGCCGCGGCCAGATCGACCGCCAGCTCGGCCAGCCGGCGCCGACGGGCCTCCTCCCGGGCGCCGTGGCCGACGTACTCCGCCGCCGGCTTGCCCCAGGCGCCGTGCAGCGGCCCCAGCCGGAACCGCCCGTCCGCCGCCACCCACACCTCGCCGGTCGCATCGGCCCCCACCGCGATCGAGGCCAGCACGGCGGCCACCGTCTGCGGCGTCACCGCCCGTACCCGCGGGTCGGCGGCGTCGATGGCCGGCCGCAGCAGCGCGCCGAGGTGGTGTGGGCGGGCGGCGCCGGGCGCGACGACGACGTCGTGCGTATGCGGATCGAGCAGCCGCCCGTCCGGGGTCACCCAGGCGTCCAGCAGCCCGGATGCCTCCAGCGCCGCCTCCAGCCCGGCGCGGTCGGCGGCGGCCAGCTCGGCGGCGAAGTCGACCACCTGCCACAGCGGGGCGCCGGGCCGGTCGGCGCGGGCCTCGGCGTCCCTGGTATGCGGGGCGGGCGGCACCCGGACCACTCCGGACAGCAGCTCCGCCTGCTCGTCCGCCAGCGCCCGGCGTGCCTGTCCGGCCGCCGCGAGCGCGGCCCGGGCCTCGGCGAGGGCAGCGGCGAGGGCGACCTGGGCGTCCTGCGCGGCGGCGCGGGCGGCGGCGAGCGCCGGGTTGGGTCCGGTCAGGGTCTGCGCCCAGTCGGCCAGGCCGACCTCGTCCGGGTCGGGCACCACCAGCTCGCGGATACCGGCCGCGTACGCCCGCCAGGCGTGGACCAGCTCCGCGATCGCGGCCTGCACCGCCGCCTCGGCCTCGGCATGCGCGTCACGGGCCGCGTCGCGGTCGCCTTCCCGCTCGCCGAGCAGCCGGCGGGCCGCCGCAACGGCCTCCGCGGCGCGCTCCGCGGCCCGGGCCAGATCCAGCACCTGCCGGGCGGCCCGCTCCCGGTGGCGGGCCAGCTCCGCGCAGGCCCGGCCGGCCGCGGCCAGGCTGGGGTCGCCAGAGCCGTCGGGGCCGCTCCCGTCGGGCAGCCCCAACGGGCGCACCACGGTGTCGTGCCCGCTGGCCAGACCGGCCTCCCCCGCCCGGTCGGCCGCCGCCGCGGCTGCACCCACGACGGTCTGCCGGGTCTGGCCGGCCGCCTCGCGGGCCGCGGCGAGCATCCCGACCCGCTGCTCGACCAGGCGCGCCGCCCGGCTCGCCTGCGCCCGGGCCTTGGCCGCGGCGTCGCTCATCGCCTCGGCATACCGCTCCGCCTGCCCGAGGTCCTTCAGCTCGGGTCGCTGCGCCAACTCCTCCCGGGCGGCGGTCAGCTCGATGAGCTGCCCGGCGCACTCCTCCAGCCGGTGCGCCACCTCGTCCCGGTCGGCGGTCGCGGCGGTGATCTGCTCCCGCACGCCGCCCAGCGACCGGCCGACGTCCTCGTACGCCGCCTGGGCCGACCGCAGCTCGCGGCCCTGCCGGCGGGCGGCGATCCGCGCGTACTGCGCGTACCGCAGCAGGAACCGCTCGACGTGCGTGCGGGTCTCGCGCAGCCCGCCCAGCTCGTCCCGCTGCTGCTGCAGGTCGTGGAACGCCGCCGCGATGTCGGCCAGCACGGCCTGGTCGACCGGGGCCAGCGCCTCGGACAGCGCCCGGGACAGCCGCGCCTCGTCCGGGCGCTTGGACAGCTGCGGCTGGCGCAACTGCACGAGCAGGTCGACCAGGGCGGCGTAGCGGTGTGGGCCGAGGTGGAACAGGTGCTCGTCGACCAGCCGGCGGTACTGCTCGGCGGTGCGCAGCACCTGGCCGTGCAGCCCGACGGCGTCCTCCAACCGCTCCCTGCCGAGCACCGTGCCGGTCGGCGAGATCAGGAACAGGTCCTCGCCGATGCGCTGCGAGCTGAGGAAGAACCACCGGTCGGCGATCCCGCGGCCGCGTACCGCCTTCAGCCCGCACCCGATCGTCAGGTAGCCGCGCTCGCCGTCCTCGGTCACCCGGCCCAGCTCCAGCCAGGTGTAGCCGAGCCGCTCCTCGCGCCGGCCGTCGAGCAGGAGATTCCATTCCATCCGCTTGTGCGGGTCGCCGTCCGGCTCCACCCGGTGGGCGGACAGGTCGCCGTCGAGCAGGAACGGCAGCGTCAGCGCGAGCACCTTGGACTTGCCGGTGCCGTTGTTGCCGCGCAGCAGCAGCCGGCCGTCGCGGAACCAGAACTCCTGGTGGTCGTAGTAGAAAAGGTCGACTAGCCCGATCCGCAGCGGCTGCCACCGGTGGGCGTGCGCCACCGGGAGTGAATGCGGCACGGTCATGAGGCGGCCTCCGAAGTGAGGACACCACTGGACCGGAGCGGAGGAGGCCGCCGGGCTGGCACTGTCATCGGGCCCCCTCGGTGACGACCGGCTCGGCGTAGGCGAACCGGGCCAGCGCCGGCAGGCCCATGACGGCGTCGGCCTCTGGGTCGGTGCGGACCAGCCCGAGCGCGGCCAGCCGGCGCAGGGCCTGCCCGGTCAGCTCCCGCTCCGCGCCGGGGTCGGCCGCGGACTTGCGCCAGTACGTCCGGTGCTGCGCCGCCAGCGCGGCCGTGCGGCGCTCCAGCTCGGCGACGGCGACCGGCTCGCCGGGGTGGTCCCGCATGCGGGCAGCGAGGTGCTCGGCGAGCAGCAGCGTGACGTGCCCGTCGGTGCCCTCCTCGGGCATGCCGATGTCGGTGGCCTCCCCGGTCGGGTCGACCATCGCGATGCCCTCCGCCCGCACCTCCGCGACCAGCCCGGTGCCCTCGGCCAGCCGCCGCAGCAGGTGGGTGCGCTGGCTGGTGAGGTACGCCAGCTCCTCCTCGGTCAGGTCGGCGTAGTAGAGCACCGGGTCATCGAGCAGCCGGCGGGCCAGCCGGTGGCGCACCGCGCGGTTGCGAAGATCCTCCGTGTCGGGCCGGGGCTCGTCGAGCACTGCGGCCAGCCGCTCGTCCAGGCCGCGGGCGGTGACCATCGAGGGGCCGCGCCTGGCCACCGACAGCCCGGCCAGGACCCGCCGGTCGATGTCGTAGAGGGCATCGCCGGTGCGGTTGACGAACGCCTGCTCGTCGCCGGCCACCCGGGACAGCACGCCCAGCCCGAGCAGCAGCCGGGCGACCGCGGCCAGATCCCCGCGCTCCTCCCGGCTGTCCAGGGTGACGGCGACGCCGGCCTCGGCCAGCGCCGGGTCGGCGCCGAGCGCGAGCACCCGCTCGACCAGCCGACCCAGCGTCACCTGGGTCTCCGACCGCTCCAGCGCGGCGAGCGCCAGGCAGGCCAGCACGTACCGACGGCGGCTGAACGGCGTCTTCGGCCCGCTGGCGGGGACGGCGCCGCGAGTCCCGTCGCCGTGCGTGGCGACGATCTTGCGCAGCCGGGCCAGCTCCGAGTCGACCAGCAGCGACCAGCCGGTCTCCCGGCCGAACCACTCCCGCAGCCACTCGGCGTGCCGGCGCACCAGGACGAACGCCTCCGGGTCCGGCCGGGCCGGAGTGAGCAGCGGGTGGCGCAGCAGCGTCCGCACCGCCCGCCGGCGGTCCTCGTCCCGCTTGAGGTCGAGAACGTCCGCGAGCCCCGCGCCCGGCTGCCGGCCCGCGCCGGCGCCCGTCCGCTCGCTCGTGAGCCGGGCGCTCATGAGCCCACCGCCTCGGCCGGCGCCCGGGCGGTGCGGTCGACGATGACGATCTCGTGGTCCAGGCCGTACAGGACGCCGTCCGGCGTGTGCAGCTCCACCGTGCCGGCACCGGGGAGCGGGGTCAGGGTGACTTCGACCGAGCCATCGGCCGTGATCGTCTGGACCGTCCCGTCCGGGCCGGGCGGTCCGGCGGACAGCGCCTCCCCGAGCAGCCGGAGGAACAGGGCGAACTCCTCACGGTCCAGCCGGCCGATCTCGCCCAGCCGGGTCGGCCGGCCGGTGGCGAGCCGGACCCGGGCGGCCTCGGTCTGCGCCCGCTCGGCGGCCACCAGCGCGGCGAGGCGGGCGCGGTCGGCCGACCGGTCGGCGATCCGGGTGGGCATGCCGCGCCGCTGGTAGTGCCCGGTCGCACGCAGCCGTGGGGCGATGGTGACCGGCGGCGCGTCCTGCCAGCTCGTCGCGGCCGAGGCCGCGCCCACGGCCGAGGCTCCGGTGAGGTGCCGGGCAGTGGACAGACCGAACGCGGCCCGCCACAGCCGGTGCGCGTCCGCGTCGGTGGGGGCCTGCGCGAACCAGCGAGCAAGCTGGCGGAAGTCGGCGGACCGGTCGCTGCGCCCGGACCGGCGTTCCTGCAGCAGGCTGATCGTCGCCAGCAGGTCCGGGATGGCCTGGCGCGCCCGCTGCCGCAGCAGCGTGGCCTGGCTCGGGTGCACCCGGTCGCCCACGAACCACGACCACAGGCCCGACCACCTGCGATGCCACTCGGCCAGCTTGGCCGACACCGGCTCGCCGCCCGGCTCGCCGGCCACCGGGTCGCCTCCCGTCTCGGGCGCCACATCGGCAGCCTCCCGCTCGGCGGCCAGCCGCAGCATCGCCTCGACCCGGTCGGGCTGGACTGCCCGCAGCGTGGCCGCGATGTCGTAGGCCTTGACCACCAACTCGGAGACGAACCGCTCCAGGTAGGTGATGAGCCGGTCCTTGTAGGCGAGGAACGCCTCCTCGTCGACGTCCTGCAGGTCGATCGTGCGCTGCAGGCTGCCCATGAACGCCCCGGCATTGGCGGCCAGGCTGTCCAGCCGTCCGGCCAGCTCCAGCAGCAGGTTGTGCACCACCGCCGGGTCGGGGTCGGCGTGCTCGGCCAGCTCGCGCAGCGCCCGCAGCCGGACCCGGATGTCCTCCAGCGCCACCGTCTGCAGCTCGCCGCGGCGGCCGATCTCCCGCTCGTACACCTCCAGCGCCCGCTCGGCGGCCTCCCCCTCCCGGGAAAGCTGGTAAAGATAACGCGGCCGGTAGAAGTCTTCGACCGTGGTGACCCGGCTGGTGTCCGGGTCCGCCCGTACGTTGCCCCATTCCTCCAGGCTGCCCAGCGCCTTCTCGACCGCCTCGACTGGCAGCGGCTCACCCCCGTCGGAACGCAGCGCCTCGGCGACGTCCTCCGGGCGCAGATGCACGACGAAACGGCGCTTGTTGTCCACGAACGCGCGCATCACTCGCCGGTACACATCGCTCAGGGGCGCATCGACGTGCGCAAACGCCCGCACTACCCGCTCCGTCATCCTCTGCCGCCGCCGTCCTCGCCGTCTCGACTGGACTTTCGGCGACCAGTATCGGGGAGGGCACCGACAATTTTCGCCACCACACGCAGGGCGCCGCACTTGCGTCAAGGCCCGCGCCCCGACCGCCCTCCGTAGTTCGGCACAGGGTGACTGCTTGGTTACAAAGGAGATTGGTTACAGAAATCGTCAAAGGGTGACCAGCGGCAGGCCCGGATCGAGGCGGTGCAGGTCCTCCGGGTCACTCGTCACCACCGACTGCCCGGTACGGCGGGCGCACACGACGACATGGGCGTCGACCACGTCGGAGGTACCACTCACCGCCAGCAGTCGCCCCACCCGGGTAGCGTCGGCCCGGTCGAGAGCGGCGACGTCGGTCGTGGGCTGCCGGACGAGGCGAGCCAGCCGGGCCTGGCGGGCCGGCTCACGCACCGCCTGAGCCAGTGCACCGGCCGGAACCGTCAACCGGGCCCCGCGCTCCGCCGCCCGCGCCAGCAGCACGACCACCCGCCGGTCGTTACGATCCAGCGCGATCAGAGCCCCGGCATCCAGGGTCACCCCGCCGCTCACGCCGCGTTCGGCTTGCCCTTGGTGGCGCCGCCCAGGACCCGGTCGGCCCACTCACGCTCCTCGGCGGTCAGGTCCCCACCGGTCTGCCCCAGCGCCTCAGCCAGCACCACGCCCCACCCGGCGACATCGTCCAGGGCCACCGCCACGGCATGCTGAACGAACCCGGACACGCTGGCAGCCTTGCCCACCGAGACCAGTCGGCGAACCGCCGCGACTTGCTCCTCGGGCAGCGTCACCGTCACCTTCCGCGTCGCCATACTATCTACCATACCAGCATCTCTGGCGATCAATGGAGTACCGAGGACGGGCACCCGCCGCCGATCTCGAGGTTGCACAGGGATTTCACCGGCAGGTCAAGACGCTCGCGGACGCTGCGTGACCCGGGATCCACGAGATCCGCGCGCCCCGGAGCTGAGGGTCTCCGGGGCGCGGGGGCTCAGGAGGCAGAGAAATGCGCAGGCCGGCCTCTGGCAAACCCCGCTGTCCATCGGTGGCGGACGAAGAGATCCTTCCGGCTGAGTCAGGGCCGGAACGCCGATCTCGGCCCAGAGAAGTCCACTCTCCCTGTATACGACTTTGCGGCCGTATTAGATCAATACGAATGATAGACCACAGACCGGGCGCACGAATGGGACCGAGGCTCGCCACCATGCCCGGACGGTGCTCCAACCGCGCGGATCGAGGCAACCACGTCCTGGGGCCGTAGGGGACCTTTCCGCTGTAGCCTAGATCGAACGTCCCGAGTGTCCGGGGGAAAAATGGGGAACGACGCATTACGTCACGCCATGGCTGTGGCGCGGAAGACGGAACGGGACATAGCGTCGGCGTGCGGGGTCGACGTGAAAACCGTCTCCCGCTGGCTGTCCGACGAAGCCCGGCTGCCGCACCCGGGGCACCGATGGGCAGCAGCGGAGGCGCTGGGAGTTGATGAAGCCGTGCTCTGGCCCGAAGCGCTCAGGACCGCTGTCAAGGTGGGACCGGACAAGGAGGTCGTCAGCGTCTACCCGGTACGGTCCGCGATCCCGCGCAGCCTGTGGCGCAGCCTGATCCTCGATGCGGAGAAAAACATCGAGTTCGCTGGCTACACGAACTACTTCACGTGGCTGGAGATCCCGGGTCTCGCTGGGACGCTGCGCCGTAAGGCCGAGTCTGGGGTAGCGGTGCGGTTCCTGGTCGGCGATCCCGAGTCGGAGGTCACGCGGCGTCGGCAGGAGAGCGAGAACGTGCCGCTGTCCCTGTCGATCCGCATCGCGGTCACCCTGGACGAACTGGAAAAGCTCCGGGACGCAGGAGTCGAGGCTCGGTTCACCGACTACATGGGAACGTCGGTGTTCCGGTTCGACAATCAGATGATTGTCACTGGCGGGCCAGTGCAGGCAATGGGCCACGACGCACCTGCGCTGCACTTGCAGCGCCGGCAGGACGAGGGCATTTTCGACTCCTACGCAGCGCATATCGAGACGCTGTGGGCGGCTGGACGTCCAGTCCGCGATGCACGGATGTGAACGGGCCGTCATGGCGCCTCCGGCGGTCGCGGCTCGGCTCCACCGGCCGGAGGTGGGCCGGCGCGCCGAGGGCTGACCGTGCGGTAGCGGTGTCGGGCGCGGATCCGGCCGATGGCGAGCACCGCCTGGCAGTCGGGACAGTCCTGGTGCCAGGTGCCGACGTCGCCGTGCGCGCCCGGCTCAAGGCAGGTCTCGGCCAGCCGGACCAGCTGCTCCAGCTCCGTCCAGCGCAGCTCGTCGGCCTGCACCACCAGCCCGTGCGCCCGGCCGTGGTCGTCGTCGGCGGTCACCGCCCGCACCGCGTACAGCCGGGCCAGGATGTCCGGCCGGTGCCCGGCGAGCTCGTGCAACCGATCGAACTCAGCGAGCACCGCCCGGGTCGCCGCCGCGATCCGCGGCAGGTCAGGCTCCCGGACGATCGACACGTACCGCGGTTGCTCCTCCATGGGCACTCCCGTTATTCGAACATATGTTCGCATAGGAGGGAGGAGGAGGACAGTCCCCAGTCGTGTCGTTCCACGGTCGTTCCAGTGGTGGCCCGGCCGCCAGCCGGCCGGCTCCCCGCTACCCCTGCCCGCCCCCTCACCGGCCCGGTTGTCCCGACTCGACGATCTGATCCTCTATTGACCGATTTAGTCCGCGTTGATCCGGTCCAGTTCTAGGAGGGCTGACGATCTAGCGCGGTTCAGACCGGAGGGGTACGAAGAAGTGCGCACTCGTCGGACCGGCGCGAGGAGGTCCATCATGACCGTTGACGGTTCCCCGTCGGGCGGGCACACGCCGCCGGAGTCCCCGGCGGGCGACGCCAGCCCGGGTGGACAGGCCGGCCCGGGTGGTGGACAGGCCAGCCCGGGTGAGCAGCCCGGCCTGGGCGGACACCCCAGCCCGGGCGGTGGGCAGCCCAGCCCGAGCGGACAGGCCGCCTCCGACGGGCAACCCGGCCCCAGCGGGCAGCCCGCGTCCGGCGGGCGACGCCATCCCGGGCGCCGGCCGACGCCGTACCCGCGGATCGCCGACTACGGCTTCCTCTCCGACTGCGAGGTGACCGCACTGGTGGCACCGAGTGGTGCGGTGGAGTGGATGTGCCTGCCCAGGCTCGACTCGCCCAGCGTGTTCGGGGCGATGCTGGACCGCGGTGCCGGCATTTTCCGGCTGGGGCCGTCCGACGTCTCGGTGCCCGCGTCCCGCCGCTACCTGTCCGGCACGATCATCCTGGAGACCAGCTGGAACGTGGGCGAGGGCTGGGTCATCGTGCGGGACGTGCTGCTGATGGGGCCGTGGCGTACCGACGACCCGAAGCGGTCCAACTACCGGCGCGCACCCACCGACTATGCGGCCGGGCACGTGCTGCTGCGTACCGTCCGGTGCGTCAACGGCGAGGTGCAGATGCAGCTGGACTGCGAGCCGGCCTTCGACTACGGCCGGCGGCACGCGCGCTGGTCGCACACCGACCACGGCTTCTACCAGGCGGTCGCCAGCGCCGACGGCGGCAGCGACACCATCACGCTCACCTCGGACATGCGCCTGGGGTTCGAGGGGCCGCGGGCGGTGGCGCGCACCCTGCTGAAGGAGGGTGACCTGCGCTTCTGCGCGCTCTCCTGGGGCGAGGGCATCCCACCCACCAACTACCAGGAGGCATACGACCGTCTCGTGTGGACGGCCCACCACTGGCAGCACTGGCTCGCCGGCGGCCGTATTCCGGACCATCCGTGGCGGGTGTTCCTGTCCCGCAGCGCGCTCACCCTCAAAGGGCTGACGTACGCGCCAACAGGGGCGATCGCGGCGGCCGCGACCACGTCCCTGCCGGAGACCCCGGGCGGGGAACGGAACTACGACTACCGGTACAGCTGGATTCGCGATGCCACGTTCGCGCTCTGGGGGCTCTACACGCTCGGCTTCGACTGGGAGGCCAACGACTTCTACAACTTCATCACCGACATCGCGGAGCGGGACGGCACACTGCAGATCGTCTACGGAGTCGGCGGCGAGCGCGAGCTACCCGAGCAGGAGCTGATGCACCTGCGGGGCTATGAGGGCGCCCGGCCGGTGCGGATCGGGAACGCGGCGTACAACCAGTCCCAGAACGACGTCTGGGGCGCCGTTCTCGACTCGGTATACCTACACACCCGGTCCAGGGACCGGCTCGACGACCGGGTCTGGCCGGTGCTGCGCCGGCAGGTCGAGTGCGCGTTGCGCAACTGGCGCAAGCCGGACCGCGGCATCTGGGAGGTGCGCGGCGAGCCGCAGCACTTCACCTCCTCGAAGGTGATGTGCTGGGTGGCAGCCGACCGCGGCGCCCGGCTGGCCCGCATCCGGGAAGAATGGGATCTCGCCAACCAGTGGCAGGCCGCAGCCGACGAGATTCACGCCGACGTGTGCGAGCACGCGGTGGACCAGCGCGGCGTGTTCACCCAGCACTACGACACCGACGCGCTGGACGCATCGATGCTGCTCATGCCGCTGGTCCGGTTCCTGCCGCCGGACGATCCGCGGGTGCGGGCGACCGTACTGGCCATCGCCAACGAACTCACCGACGAAGGGCTGGTGCTACGGTACCGGGTCAAGGAGACCGACGACGGATTCTCCGGCGAGGAGGGCACGTTCACGATCTGCTCGTTCTGGCTGGTCTCCGCGCTCGCCGAGATCGGCGAGGTCAGCCGGGCGCGCCAACTGTGCGAAAAGCTGCTCGGCTACGCCAGCCGGCTGGGCCTGTTCGCCGAGGAACTCGACCCGCGCACCGGCCGGCACCTCGGAAACTTCCCACAGGCGTTCACCCACCTCGCGCTCATCAACGCAGTGATGCACGTGATCCAGATCGAACAGCAGGAGGCCCTGGGCGCGGACCGGGTAGACACCCGGATCCACTTCCGCCGCTACGACTAGGCGCCGGCCCGTCCGTGCCGACAGCCCAGACGCTGCCTTACGTCGCGGTCGGTGGCGGCAGTGTCGGGTTCCAGACGACCGTGCCGCAGCAGCGGAACGTGACGCGAAATATGTCGTCACCCGCGACCGAACTCGTCACTCGACGGCCGAAGTCTTCACCCGCGAGGCCGGGCGGCTCCGGGCATCGGACGCGATGCTCTGCGCCGACTGTCAGCCCAGTCGGCGCACTGCAGTGACGACTTCGGTCCTCCGGTGACGAGTTGTGTCGACCGGTGACGAGAAACAAGTCGTCACCGGCGAACCGAAGTCGTCACCCGCTGACCGAACCCGTCACCCGCCGGCCAGTCGAGCCCTGACAGCCGCCCAGGACGCGACGCTCTGCGCCGACCGCCCGATCAATTGCAACCGCGTGAACGGTGGGTCCGCCGATGGCAAGAACGTCGTCACCCGCGAACCGAAGTCGTCACCCGAGGGGCCCGGCGGCCCGTGGCACGCGACGCACGGTGCCAGCGCGCTGATCAACACGCCGCGGTGACGAGTTCGGCCCGCCGGTGACGAGTTGTGTCGGCGGGTGACGGGAAGTAGGTCGTCACCGGGGATCCGAAGTCGTCACCGGCCGGCCGAAGTCGTCACCCGCGGGGTCGGGCACCTCCCGGCACGTGACGCACTGGCGCCAGCACGCTGATCAACACGCCGCGGTGACGAGTTCGGTGCGCCGGTGACGAGCTGTGTCCACGGTCAACGGTATACACGAAGGTAGTGCAAGGCGCCGGTGATCGATAATGGTCTGATCCGAGACACACCTGCGCGCTCGGCGCGCTCGCCACGAGCCCCCGTGGGCCCTGAGCGCGGGTTTGCGCCGGCCGCCCCATCACACCAACCCCCCACCGGCGGACTCGCGGAGAGGCCGCACCTCACTTGGCTGGCACGCTCGCGGCATGTATGGCTGTCATGATCTCGTCCCGAGCTTCCCGCGCGAGCGGCGACTTCTCATATCTGCGCTGGCCGAGCATGTCATAGAGCCGGTCGAGCCGCCTCACAATCCACGAGATGCGGCGTTCAGCCGGGAGGTTCAGGACACGGCGGTACGCCTGGACCGCGCCGTCTAGGTCGTCCAACTGTAGACGGGCGGTCGCCAGATAGATACGCGCTAGAGACTCGTCGCTGTGCGACCGCTCATCAGGCATGCTGGACTCGAACAGCTCAATAGCCTCGCACGACTCACTCGTAGCCCGAACCGCATCACGCTTCCCGTCCAACCAGATCAAACTCGATCCCGCATAGTAGAACTGTTTTGCCAGCGGGAAAGCGAAGATACCCGCTGCCGTGTCGGCCGAACTGACCTTGTCTCTTTCCGCCGCAGCGCGGTCCAGGGCTCTATGAGCCTCCGTAGAGTCGCCGAGCTGGGCTAGACACTGCGCCTCCCCGCACGCCAGCCGCACAGCCGCCGCACCCGTCGTCGCATACACGCCGCCCGCCTGCGCAGCCCGGTACGCCCTGCGGAAGTCTCCCAGGAACCGGGTGATGAGGCTCTGCGTGCCCCGCGCCCACGCCCGCATACCATTATCCCCCGCTAGCTCACCGAACACGTACGCAGCACGGGCGTGCGTGTTGCCTTCCCTCCCGTAGCCCAGGTCCAGCGCAGCGTAAGCCATGATCCCGGACGCGAGGCCCGCCGCGACCAACAGGTCCCGCCGGTCCCCGCCGGACAAAACCCGGTCGCCGCTGAGAAGCCTTACAATCGCACCTCTCAAGCTATCGGCTTCCGCCAGCATCGGACCAGGCGGCGAATCGAGGTAGGCAACTGCCAGGTCCCGAACATCCGAGTCGAACTGCTCGGCAGTAACAGCCGAACCAGGGTGCATCCGGATAACGGCAGCCGACTCTTCGGCGGTTGCCCGCACCAGACCACCAACGTCAAGACCAGCCGCCGCTGCCCCCACCGTATGGTCAGGACCGGCCGAACGTTCGTGCCCGCCCGCCCCACCGGGATCGCCCACCGGCCCGGCTGTCGCCGCACCGCTGCCCTCGGCTGCGGCGCTCCCCGGCATCGGCAACACCCGTTCTGGACGATCCCCCGTACTCACAGCAGGCGCAAGCCCGATAAGCCCGCGAGCGTGGTCGGGCATGTTCAGCGCATCCGCGATGGCCTTCCACCGGCGCAGCGACTCGACCCGCCCGGGTTTGCGGCCGTTGATCCGCTTGTTGACCTCCCGCGCGTCGATGACCCCGATAAAGTGGCCCAGCCGCTCCTGGCTGACCCCGTACTTGCGGTTGACAAGCCGCAGCAGGCCATTGGCGTCCAAACCCTCACAGGCGCCCAGGACCGCCTGGTCCCGCCACGCGTACTCCGGTAGCCGAATCGGCTCCTGCCTACCCGCCCCGACCCCGCCAACCCTGCTACGGCCGCCTGCCGCGGCACCCACCCCCGACCGTGGACCAGTCGACCCGACAGGCAGGTCCTCCCGCACCGCGCTCCGCCACCCTCCGAGGAGCGTGACCCCCGTCACGCCCAGTAGGTCCGTGCAGGGTACACCCAGGCGCCACAGCCCGACCGGCGCCCAACCCTTCCCCGGTAACGGTGAGTGCTCGTCCGAGTCTCGTCTCAGCGTGCCCGCGAAGCCCACATGTGCAGGCGCGCCGAGGCTGAGACTGAGACGAGACAGGCAGACGGCAATGCCGAGTGAGGGTAGGTACGGCCGAGCAGCGACACCGGACCGGCGTGGCGGGTCGTCCCTCACCCAGCCAGAGCCGAACCTGCCCACGTGGCATGTGCACTACCTTCATGAACGCTGTGACGAGAAATATCCCGTCACCCGCGGGCCGAAGTCATCACCGGCGAACCGAAGTCGTCACCCCGGCCCGACTTCCTCACCGGTGGACCGGCACTGGCCGGCCGGGCGGTCGCGCCCGTTCGGCCTATTGCAGCGGCTCTGGCGCTACCGGGTCGACGGGGTCACCGTTCTTCCCGGCACAGGCGGGACACGTCGCCAGCGGTGCACGCGAGATGCTGGTCGCTTTCCAGCACTGTGGTGGCGAATGGACTCGACAGGAAGTCGAGAAAGCCGCTGACGAGGCTGTCCGAGGCCGGCTGGCCGTAGGTGTACGCGTACTCGACGGTCCAGAAATCGTACAGGCCGCCGCGGACGGCGGCGGCGTTCGGAGTGAACCCGCCGATCTGCACCGTTGCCACATATCGTTTGTTCGAGGCGGCGGCCAGCTCGGCGTAGCCGATAGCGCCCTCGGTCTGCTGGACCTCGTTCAGAAGGGTCCGGGTGTCTCCGCGTTCGCAGCGGATGGCGCCGGTGAGGTTCCGGTCCCGGCGGACCAGGCAGTCGTCCGAGGTGAGCTGCTGCTCGGACTCGCCGCCCAGGACGTGGCTCTCGAACGTGCGGCGAGTGCCTGACGCGGAGTTGCGGCCTATGACGTGGATCGGCTTGTCGAAATCGGGGACGATTTTGTTCCAGTTCGTGTACTCGCCGGTGAAGATGCGTTTCAACTGTTCCTTGGTCAGGTTCTTCACGTGCGCGTTGACCTGGTCGTTGACGACGACGGCAAAGACCAGGATGGCGACCCGATGTTCCTCCAGATGTGCCGTTTCCCCCTCGGCCGCTCCGGCGCGCCCGTCGGACATCGTGAGCCTGCGCGGGGCCTCGGTGGGGTCGATCTGGGCCAGGTTCTCCATTCCCAGGGCACTGCCCGTCGGCGTGTACTCGACGCTCGCGCCGGGGCAGTCCCGGGCGTACTGCTGGCCGAGCACGGCGATCAGATCCGCGAATGCGGTCGACCCCTGTCCGACGAGTCGGCCCTCGCGGCAG
>Ga0066388_100000814_pt1 | contig 16002 bp, 8 predicted proteins | sample PanSoiMetaGPlot6_FD_64539 | JGI IMG/M metagenome (GOLD analysis project Ga0066388, IMG submission 64539) | Tropical forest soil microbial communities from Panama analyzed to predict greenhouse gas emissions - Panama Soil - Plot 6 (Hybrid Assembly) | ecosystem: Environmental > Terrestrial > Soil... | reverse complement strand
CCTGGTGATCGAGCCAAACCTGCGGCGTCTGGCTGATGCCGTAAATGACATCTCCCATCCAAAACTTATCGGCGTGATCGCCATGCTGTTGGCTTTGGCCGAGAAGGCTGGTGAAGACGACGGGAAAACAAGTGGCTGATTCCTCGCCTCGGGCGCGTCTCAACTCGCGCCCCACCTGAACGCCGTTGAAGCGACAGTGCTCCATGTCCTCACACAATTGCCCCTGTATGGCGCCGGCGCGAAGCTCGAATGAATTCTCGCCCGAATGTTCGACCGCCAGCGGGATAAACGATGTGAAGTCGCCGATCACTCTATTTACCTGAGGGTGCAGCGGCAGGCGATTCATCAAAGTGACATTGAGCGCGAATCGCGGGCTTTTACTCCACGTCGCGATGATTTGCGAATAGGCCGTCAACAAGACGACGGACGGCGTAAAGCCATGGAGCGAGGCCTGCTCCTTGAGAATTTGCCATACTGGGGCCTCTAGTCGCGCGCTCCGGCGAGTGAAGCGGGGGGAGATCACAGAGCGCGGGTTGACGGCGAATGGCAATTCGGGCGCCGGCGGAATCTTCGACAGTCGTCCGAGCCAATAGGCTTTCGCGCGGCGGTAACTTAATGAATCGCGGCGCTCGGCTTCCGCCAATACGTAGTCGCGGAATGAAAATTCCAATGGCTCCAATTTCGCCTGCTGGTCGCGATAGAGTAGCCGCCACTCGCGAAAGAGTGTCCGCATACTCATCGCATCCATAATTAAAAGATCGAAGCTGAGATGCAGCCGCGTACGCTCGTCGTCCAACCGGGTGGCGCAAATCTCGAACAACGGCCATCGATCCGGCGCCAGCGCCTGATGTGACATGCGCCGCCGCACGGCCTGCAGTCGCGCAGTTACGGTCTCTGCATTTTGCCCGCGCAAATCGATGACTTCGATTTGGTACGGGGGCACGCGCTGGAGAATCCGCTGCCGCCCGTCCGGCAGGATGATGGAGCGTAGCATGTCGTGCCGTTCGATCAGGCGCCGCCAGGCGAGGTTGAATCGCTCCAAATCTAAATCGTCAGCCTCGACTTCGTAATAGGTATGGCACGAGACCTTCCCCAATTCAAAATCGCCGCTACGACCAACGTAATAAGCTTTTTGAATGTCGGTCAGCGGGAATGGCTCGTATCGGCTTTGTCCCTGCGCCGTCAGGCCTGATTGATGGGAGATTGACGCGTCGCCCGCCAGGGATGATTCGGTCGCGCGCAGATGGTTTATCAACTCGGCCTTGCGCTCCGCCAATTGTTCTCGGAGTGTCCGCGTCAATGCCCTTTTGGGGGCGCCAATGCGCAGATGCTCACCGTCGACCCAAACCAGGATGCCTTGCCGCGACAATTCGGCTAGCAGGTCTGTCGCCCGTGTAGTTTGTGTAAGCGTCATATCTTCACCTCTTCCCATTCCGGGCTGTCCACAGTCACGTTATAGGCCGGGAGATCAGTCTCGAACTCACAGTCAGAGCCTTCTCTTTCACTGACCTCCGCGCCCGGTCGCAAGTCGGCGTATTGATTGACCTCGAATGACTCCGTCGGATCGACTGAAGCGATGGACAGCTGGCCAAGCGCCAATCTGGTCAACTCAGCCAGGCTCGAACCACCCAGTAGATTGGAGATTGGCGCTGTAACGCCAAGGCCCTTCTCGATCAGGTTCTTGATTTCCAGAGCCATCAGTGAATCCATGCCGAACTGAATGAGTGGCTGATTGGCGTTCAATTTGACGGCGTTTCCCCCGCCAATGCCTAAAATCTTCGCGATTTGCCGGCCGAGGTAAGTCTGCATCAATGATTCGCGCTCATTTTCCGGCGCGACGAGTATTTTTCTGACCGCATAAGCCCATCCATCGTCGGCGTCGCCTTGTTGCGAGGGCGCATCCTGGTGTGACAAGCAAGCGTATAAGGAAGAGGTCGCGGCCGATGGATAGAATCGCTCCCATTGGGCGCAGTCAAACGGCATCACCGCGAACTGGCCGGAACCCAGTCCAAGCAAAAGTTCCATTGCCGCGATTCCTTGCTCCGGCCTGATTCCCTCCACGCCGCGCGATGCAAGCCGCTCTCCTCGATCGGGCCGCGCGGCCATTCCGACTTCCGTCCAAGGCCCCCAATTAACGCTCAGCGCCGGCAACCCTCGCCCCCGGCGGTAATGCGCCAATCCATCTAGAAATGCGTTTCCGGCGGAATAGTTTGCTTGTCCGGGCGAACCGATTAAAGCCGCGGCGGATGAAAAGAGCGCAAAGAAATCCAGGTCCGCGCCCAAGGTCTGCATGTGTAGATTCCATGCGCCTGCGACTTTCGGCTCCATCACTGATCTGAACCGATGCGGGTTCAATTGTCGCAAGACGCCGTCATCCAGGACGCCGGCCGCGTGAATGACGCCTTTCAACGGCGGCATCGTTTGTTCAATCTTCGCCAGGACGCGGGCAAGCTGTTCCGGCCGGCCGACATCCGCTTTCTCGACGACAATTTCGGCGCCTGTTTGTCGCATGCGATCTATCGCCGTCTGCGCGGCGTCCGAAGCGCCTTTTCTGCCCATCAACACCAGTCGTCGCGCGCCGCGCTCTACCAGCCAGTTCGCCGCAAACAGACCAAGGGCGCCAAGTCCCCCAGTGATAAGGTAAGTCGCGTCTGCGCGCGCTATTTTTCGCCGTTCCTCCGATGGCGCGACACGAATGTTCGCGTCGCGCAACGAAAGGGCGATTTTGCCGATGTGTCTGGCCTGAGCCATATGCCGGAAAGCGGCCACACTTTCGGAAATTGGGAAGACGCTGACCGGCAGTGGAGCGAATGAACCATCCTCGAAGGAACGCGTCAACTCGCGAAACAATTCCGGGCGATGTCGCAAAACTGCGTCCAGGTGGATGGCCGAGAAAGAGATGTTGCGTCGGAAGGGCAATAATCCCAATTGTGTGTTTTGATAGATGTCTTGCTTACCGATCTCCAGGAAGCGCCCACCTTCCCGCAGCAATTCCAAACTGATCTGGATGGCTTCTCCGGCCAATGAGTTCAAAACGACATCCACGCCGGCGCCATTTGTCAGTTTCATCACTTCAGCGCCGAATGAAAGCGAGCGCGAATCGAAGACGTGTTTAACGCCGAGTGACCGCAGGAAATCCCGCTTCTCAGGGCTTCCCGCAGTGGCGTAAATCTCCGCGCCGACCTTCTGACAGATTTGCACGGCGGCGAGCCCGACCCCCCCGGCCGCCGCATGGATCAGCGCTCTTTCGCCTTGAGCGAGTCGTCCCTGACAACGGAGCGCGTAGTAAGCCGTGAGGAAGGCGATCGGCGTCGTCGCGGCCTCCTCAAAACTCATTGATTCCGGTTTGGCGGCGACGAATGAGACGGGGACAACCGCATAAGCGCTGAAGGCGTCCAGTGACGGAACGACGGCCATGACCTCGTCGCCGACTTGCCATTCAGTAACGCCGTCGCCCGCCGCCGAGATCTTGCCGGCGCATTCGATCCCGAACGACAATGCGCCATCGGTTTGCCCCGGATAAACGCCCATCGATTTCATCACGTCGATGAAATTGAGCCCTGCGGCCAGAATCTCTATCTCGACTTCGTCGCGCGATGGCTGTCGCCTCTCGCCCTCGCGGAGTATCAGATTGTCTAGAGCCCCCGGCGATGACGTCACCAGGCGGAATTGTTGGCCTGCTGAGGTTGGCGCTTTTCTTTCGTTGAAAGAACGTTCTTGCGAAGCTGTTTCGAGTGAATCCACCGAGCGCGGAATCATTCTGGCGGCGTAGCGACGACCATCTCGCAGCGCGACCTGATCCTCATCGCCATTCGCCAGGACCTCCCGGAAGAGCTGTCGCAACTCCCCGGGCGCGCGCGCGGGGCTCAAATCAACCATCCTGCAACGAAGCTCCGGGTGTTCGAGCATGATCACCCTGCCCAATCCCCATAATGTTGATTGCGCGGGCGAAGTCATTGCAATCTCGTCTCCGACGGCCTGAGCGCCACGGCTGATCAGCCATAGGCGAGGCGCCTCGTTCACGCGGGCTTCTGTCAGAGCTTGAATGAGATACATTACGCTCTCACAGCCGAGAGTTTGGGCCGACTCCCAGGCGGAAAGCGAAAACTCCTCGCCCGCGGGAAGCTCCGTCCCCCAGAGATGGACGACGCCTTTACAAGTTGGATTGCCTGGGGCGAAAGCCTCATTGATGATTGACTTCAGCGCCGTGACGTCGGCAGGATCTACCCAATAGTGGTTTCGCTTAGGCCGCTCAGGACTCTCGACGCGTCCGGATTTCTCCGAGACCCTCTCAGGAAAAACCACAATGCAAGTGGCGCCCTTCTCCTCCAGACTAGTAGCTAAACCTTCACCCAAACCGCCGGAGTCAGCAAAGATCAACCAGGCGCCCGGGTCATCCTTTTTGCCGAAAGATTCTATTTCCCCCGGCCGAGGCCCCTCTTTTGCCTGCCATTGAATTTCATAAAACCATTCTCCCAGGCCTTGTCCCGCGCCATCTTTAGCGCGCGACTCCACGCGCTTCATGCTCAATCCGTTCGCCTCCAACACGGGTTGACCATCTTCGTTCAACACGAGCACGTCGCCTTCAAGCAGGTCTGAGTCGACCTGCGCCGTTTGACGCAAGGTCGCATGGCTCCAAACCTCGGCGCCCGGCTGGCGGTAAAGGCGCAAACTTTCGACGCCTATGGGTAAATAACAGGCGGACTGACCAGAGCCGTCAACATGTTCAGGTAGTGCGGCCTCGAGCGCCTGGAAGCAGGCGTCCAGAAGAGGCGCATTGATCCTCCCGGGCTCATTTGAATCTTCCGTCTGGCGCACCCGGGCAATCGCCTCACCATCACGTCGCCAAAGCTCTTCCACGCCTTGATAGGTCGGGCCGTAATTTAGCCCTCGGTTTTGCATAGCCTCATAATGTTCCGTCCCATGCCTGTGCTCTGCGCAACTTGCCTTAATCTGGCTGATCAGATTGTCGGCGGCGAAATAACCAAACTCTTCCCCCTGATCGATTTGAATCGTTCCGCTCGCGTGGAGCGTGGCCGGGCCCCCTTTCGAATCGAGGCTGTAGAACTTGAATAACGCCGACCCAGGTCCACCAGGCGAAATCACGAGCTGCGCCGTCAACATGTCGCCGTCGGGAACCATCAACGCCTCTTTGAAAGTCACCCGTTCCAGGGCATGCGCCCCAGGTCCGAAAACCTCTTCGGCGGCGGCTAAAGTTATTTCCAGGTACGCCGCCGCAGGTAACACGGCCATGCCTTTCATACTATGGTCCTTCAGACCGGGGAATTCCGCGAGACTGAGTTTCGTTTGCCACAGATGGGTTCCGGGTTGCGCTGCTGAGCGGAGATGATAACCGGGCCAGGTCTTCTCTCCGTTCCAACTTTTTTCTATATGCTTGCGGCTTCGGCCTTCATTCGCCCGTCGCGCGTCGAACCAATAACGTTCGCGGAGCCAAACGTAGCGCGGCATCTCGACAACGTTCCCCCCGTCGGCGTAGAGATTGCCGAAATCTACCGGGCATCCCAGCGTGTAAAGCTCTCCGAGGGCTTGCAGCATCGAAGTTTTTTCATCATCTTCCCGTCGCAACGACGCAATGGCTCTTCCATCCTTCCCCGAATTCGCAAGCAGCTTCCGAATCGAATTCGACAAAACCGGGTGAGGGCTGATCTCGATGAAGACTTGATGACCTTGCTCGCAAAGATATTGGGCCGCCGCCGAGAACTTGACCGGTTCGCGTAGATTGCGGCTCCAGTAGCTGCCGTCCAAAAGCGTTCCACACTCAAACTCGGCGGTCACGGTGGAGCAGACGGGGATCGCGGCCGGTAGTGGGTGTAGATCTCTCAAGGCTTGTTCCAATTCGCCGCACAGTGGTTCCATCTGCGGGCTATGCGAAGCGACATCCACTTTCACCGGGCGGCAGAAGACGCCCCGACCTTTCAGCGCGTCCAATACCTCTTGCATAGCCGCATGCGCGCCCGACAAGACGGTCGAAGTCGGGCCATTGACGGCGGCGACGGACAACCGGTCTTCATAAGCTGTTATTGTCCGCAGCGCCTCTTCGTAAGAAATCTCAACCAAAGCCATCGCCCCCTGCCCGCTCATCTTTTTCATCAGCTGACTTCGACGGCAAATGACTCTGGCGGCGTCCTCCAAGTTTAGCGCGCCCGCACTGTGAGCGGCGGCGACCTCACCCATGCTGTGCCCGACGACGGCGTCCGGTATTACTCCCCAGTAGCGCCAGAACTCCGCCAGCGCAACTTGAATGGCGAACAAGACCGGTTGAATGACATCTGTTTCATTCAGCCTTGAACTCCCTTCTTCGGCGAAAAGCTCTTTCAATAAAGACCAGCCGGCGAACTCACCGATGGCTTCGTCACAACGCTTGAGCGCGTCACGGAAGACCGGCTCCTGCTCGAACAGGCGGCGCCCCATGCCCAAATATTGCGAGCCTTGCCCTGAAAAGGCGAAAACGAGTTTCGGCCGCGCCTCCGGAATTCGAGTGTTTGCGACCACGCCGGAACTCAAATCGCCTCCTAGATAAGCCTCCAGCTTTTCGGCCATCTCTCGCGACGTGTGACCGACGCATGCCAGACGGTAATTGTGGTGGTCGCGTCTCACGCTGGCCGTATAACAAATGTCGCGCAGGGCGGGCGCAGGGCGGGCGCCGCCACGAAGGAGTGGCAGGTAGCTTTCTGCCAGCTTATTCAACGATTCCAGTCGGTGAGCGGACAGTGTCAAGAGGCAGGGCGTTGATGAGGACTGCGTCTGGTTAGAGGAGGGCGATGGGTAGGGCGACTCCTCAAGTATTACGTGGGCGTTTGTCCCCGAGAGGCCGAACGCGCTCACACCCGCGAACGCCGGACCGGAGGACGGTGGCCATTGCGTCGCATGGATGGGCACGGTTAACGGCAGTTCATGCCAGGGAATGTTGGGATTCGGTTCTTGAAAATGCAGGCTCGGCGGGATGCCCCTGTTCTTGAGGCAAAGCGCTGTTTTGATCAGCCCGGCCATCCCTGCGGCCGCCTCGGTGTGCCCGATATTGGCTTTCGCCGATCCGATAAGGCATCGATCGTCGGCGGGGCGACCTTCGCTCAACACTTCGCCGAGCGCCTGCGCCTCTACAGGATCGCCAACGCTAGTGCCTGTGCCATGAGCTTCGACATATTGTAGCTGTCCCGGAAAAATCCCGGCGTTGCGACAGGCCATTTTGATCACGGACTTCTGGCCTTCGCGCCCCGGAGTCATGAGAAAGCCGCTGGAACGACCATCGTTGTTAGTGGCGCTGCCGCGGATGACGGCATAGACGGGGTCACCGTCCGCTCGCGCCTGCGCCAATGGTTTCAGAAGAACAACTCCAACGCCCTCGCTTCGTACAAATCCATCAGCGCGCGCGTCAAATACTTTACAACGCCCATCCGGCGCCAGCATTCTCGCTTGAGAAAAGCCGATGCTCGATTCAGGCTGAAGAATCAGGTTCACTGCCCCGGCGATTGCGAGCGATGTCTCGCCAGCGCGCAGGCTTTGGCAAGCCAAATGCACCGCCACCAGAGACGACGAGCAGGCGGTATCGATCACTATACTCGGCCCTTCCAGTCCGAACGCGTATGACAAGCGTCCTGAAGCGGCGCTTCGCGCGCCTCCCGCATTCACATAGACATCAATGCCGAGGCGATCTTGAAATTCCAAGTCCTCATAGTCGTTGTAACACATCCCTATGAAGACGCCTGTGCGACTCCCGTTCAACTTGCTGGGCGGCTGCCCGGCGTCTTCCATCGCTTCCCATGTGACTTCTAACAACAACCGTTGCTGCGGATCCATGCGCGAGGCCTCACGTGGCGCCAGTCCAAAGAAGCCGGCGTCGAAGTGATCTACTCGGTCTAGGAAACCACCCCAGCGCGACGATATCTTTCCCGGCGTAACCTGACGTGGATCATAGAAGGCGTTGATGTCGAAGCGGTCTGCGGGGACTTCGGTAATCACATCCACCCCATTACACAACATTTCCCAAAACGCGCTCGGCCCATTAGCCCCGGGAAAACGACACCCGATCCCAATGATGGCAACGGGCTCAGCGCCTCCCTCTTTTTTCAACTCTGATTCCGTCGGATGTGGCAATAATTCGTCGCTCTGGATAGTCTGGGTAGACATGCTCACTTTTTCCTCCTCCGGAAACACGCCACGTAGGCGCCGAATTTATTCGTCACGTGATCGTGACGTGGAGAATAAATTCGGCGCCTACGTGGCGCGTTTTCATTGTTTCTGGGAGTCGCTCATTGCGACATGAACGACTCCTCAGTATTTGTGGGGGAACGGTGGCTCAATAATTCAACAACTCGGATGTTCATAAACGTAGACAGGCTAGCGCCATTGCGTTTGGAATTTCCCTCCGCCCTTAGCTTCTTGACAGGCTACCGCCTTCGCGGGCTCTGCCTATCTTTGTTTATGGTAATGGTGAAAGATCAACGATTGGCCAGGCGGGCTGATCCCGTTTTCGTGGACACCAGTGTTGCTTAGTTTTTACGTCCTTTCCTCGTTGATCGTCAAAATTTCCGCGCCGTAACGATCGAAGTTGCGGCGCATGTTGAGCTCGATGAGATCGCTCACTCATCGAGTGAGAAGAAGAGCTTCAGTATTTGAGAGACGATTGATTCAATATTGCGAGCTTGCTCACGACTAGCGAGCTTGCCTTACGACTGCGGATAGTAATGGGCGGTATTTTGGATGTCTTTAAGCCGCCTTCAAAGTTTTTCCAATTTTGCTTTAAAAACTTTAAAGTCTTGGCGTCCGTATTATAAGCGGTCATAGGTGGTCCCTGAGGCCGATTCTTATGAAAATGGGACGTTTGGCGCTTCACGGTTGAACGTCACTCTCGCCAACCCCCTGAAGCGACTCGATTCGCCGGTCGTGAGAAGGGAATCCAGAGCATAAGCGATGGCGCTTTGTATGAACGGGGCTCTTTAGGAACTCGCGTGGTAAGCTAATTAGCCGACAAAACCCATTCTCTGGATCAGGCTGATGAAACGCGCGTCAGCCCGCAGTTTATCAAACGCCGGATGAACGTTGATAAACACAAGGTTGTTGCAACGCTCGCGGTAGGACTCTTCGAGTAGCTCAAACACCCGATCTTCCTCACCCAGCCCCATATAAATTATGGCGGCTGAGGTGGGCGAAACATACTGGCCTTCGGAAAGCTTTTCTAGTTCATTAATTATTTTGACGGCCTCCTTCTTCTTACCGGACAAAGCATATGTGCGACCAAGGTAAGCTAATTGGGACGGGTGTCGACCCAGAATGTCTATGGTTTTATGATACTCCGTGATGGCGTCCGAATACATACCTTTTTCAACGTATGTGTCACCGAGAATCTTGTGTGATAGCGGGAAATATATATCTATCTCTATCGCCGCAAGCAGTTCATTTATAGCTTGGTCATATTGTCGTGAGAAATAAAACGGGTAGGCCATTGAGGCGTTGATAAGAGGGGATAATGGGTCAAGCTTCTTGGCGATTTTCATATGAGCGCTGGCTTCGGGGAAGCGACCCATGGCGGTCAGGAAAGAGGCGTACGAGTGATAGATTATCGGATTACCAGAACTAATTTCAGTAGCCCGCAAAAACTCTTGTTCCGCCGTCGCCCAGTCCCAAGTATAAGCGAAATTGTTGATCGCCAGGGCGGCATGCGCTTCAGCCAGCATAGGGTCAAGCTGGATAGCATGTAACGCCGCTCGATTCCCTACTTGAAAGGCCAGTTTAGGGCTAATGTAGTCATAGAAGGATAAGGTATTATAGACTTCTGCAATGGCTGCATGCGCCAAAGCAAAGTTAGGGTCTTGTTGGACAGCCTGCTGAAAAAACGTCTCCCCTTTCTCGAAACCATCCCGGGTCCATTTCCCCCAATAAAAACGCCCCTTAAGGTAACTTAAATAGGCCTCTGAATCGCTTGTATAATTCTTTCGTACATGTTCTTCCTCCTGGGCGGTTAACTTGAGAGTAAGTGTGTCGATGATTCGCTCGGAAATGGAGTCCTGAGCGGCGAACATGTCTTCGAATGTCTCATCAAACTTGTCAGACCAAAACGTCGTTGAGTCGTTCGCAGAAACGAGCTGTACTGTAACGCGGATTCTACCTTCATTCTGTTGAATACTGCCGGTCAGAACTAGGTCGACTTCCAGGTCTTTCCCCGCGGCGACCGGGTCCACAAGAGTTGCGGCGTACTTACGGACTGCCCTGGTTGGACGGACTATCATCTGCTTAATGTTGCTAAGCTTAGTGATGAGCGCGTCCGCCAGGCCAAGACCGAGGTATTCGCTGTCGCTCCCGGCATGTAGCGCATCGAATGGGAGTATTGCAATCGAGGAACCTCTATGGACGCCGTATGTCCCCGGCTTGGATACTGCTCGGTATGACTTCTTGACACCCGCTATAAAACGATAACCCCGCTTGGGAATTGTTTCTATGTACTGAATTCCCTTTATGTTTTCGCCGAGAGCTTTTCTTATGGTGAAAATGTTTTGCGCAAGATTCGCCTCCTCGACAAAAGTATCGGGCCATATCTGATCCATTATCTCTTTCTTTTCGAGCACGCGCCCGCTGTTTTGGACCAGCATTATCAGTATGTCAAGCGCTTTGGGAGTCAAAGACACCTGTCTCCCGTCAACTAATAGTTGTCTTTCTTCCACTATCAAAGAGTATGGCCCGAATTCATAAATACAATCGGTATTGTTTTTCATATCACAACGCATTCATCAAAGTCTGATCTCTGAGCTCTGACGTCCGATAGAACGGCCTGGCGGCTCGCGCCTTACGCTGGCGCTTCCTCCGCTTGATCCAGTCTAAATCATCAACATTCTCAGCTCGACTTTGTCCATTTTGTGATGCAGGCGCAAGCGCCTGCATCACAAAATGGACAAAGTCGGCGCCATTTATCGATGTCATAACTCGAAAATGACGTTGAAAAATATCAAGCGCCGAACGGCGCCGCTTAACCTACATTTAACCGCTCACTTAACCTGAAATTAAATGCTTGAGACCTATGCAGATAGGCCCTCTACAACGCAGCTAACAGTTAAACGTGACTTTGTCCATTCAGAGATCGGCGCGAGCGTCGATCTCTGAATGGACAAAGTCGAGCTCAGAACCTGGTGATTGAAAAGAAAGGATTTATCAGCTCAGTACTTGTACTGGGCTCAACCTTGTAGCAAGAAGCGACTGATCCCGCTCAGGCAAATCTCGACCTCGCTCTTGGAGCGCCTCAACGGGACGATTCGGCAACACGTCGCGCCGCTGCATCGCAAGACGCGCAGTTTCGCCAAGCGCCGGACGGCTCTCGATACGCAGACGCAGATATTCAAGAGCTATTACAATCTGTGCCGGAACCACGGTTCATTGAAGGGCAAGACGCCGGCGCAAACCGCTGGCCTCCTGCGACCACTGTTGGACGCTCAGGGAATTGCTAACCTTCAATGCTGCAATTACTTCAAAGATCACGTAGGGAGCGCCGATTTCTGTCCTTTTGCTAAAAGAGCTCCAGCAACGAGGGGGATAGCGTAAAGTCGGATGTGGGTCATGGTTGGGGATTCGTTCATGCCCCCAATAATCTAGTTTTGAGCAAAGGCGCTTTTCAAGCAATTTGGGCGAAGCCGACAAACCCTCTAAACAAATGACTTATGGAACTCGAATAATTCGGTTTTCTGATAATTCAATTTCCGGGAAACTACAGTTTAATGTTTTTAAAACAGATTTGGAAAAATTTTGAAAGCTATCAAAAGACATCCAAAACGCTTACCTACTACTGTCTGCCATGTAAAGCAAACACGCATTATTCAATCGATCGTCTACCAAATTTCGTTACTTGATTCTTTCACCTGGGGAGAGAGAACGCACACACGCGGATATTTCTGGCATGAAGTTTGGAGGTGTCCTAGATGAACTGCGCAACAGTAATTGATATTCCTTGTTGGTATGCAATTCACACGCACCCGAAGCAGGAAAATCGCGCCGAGAGCAATTTGAAGGCTTGGAACGTGGAAATATTCTTCCCCAGGATAAGGGACTGCCGTTTCAATGAATTCACAAGCGCCCCGTCCTATTTCGTTCAACCCTTGTTTCCCGGATATCTCTTCGCTCGGTTCGCACTGAGCAATTTGCTTCATAAGGTTCGTTTCACCAGAGGCGTACATAGCGTTGTGTGTATAGGTAACGCTCCTGCGCCGGTTGATGACAGGGTGATCGAAGCAATAAAGGCGCAAATTGGTGATGGGGGTTTTGTAAAAGTTGGCGCCGATCTAAAGCTTGGCGCCAAGGTGTTGATTCGAGCAGGTCCGTTCAAGGGGCTTACGGGAATTTTTGAGCGAGAGACAAGCGCCGCCGACAGAATCAAAATAATGCTGGACTGTATATATTTTCAAGCTCACGTAGAAGTCGAGAAAACGCACGTCAATGCATTGGCCTTAGGCGCACGGGTTAATCGGCAAAATACGCCGGCGTAAGCGCATTCGGAGTTTTATCGGCTAAAGAGGCTGATCAGGGAGAAATGTGTCGCCTGCGCTTTGCGCATTCATTCTCCCGGTCAATCGTCGCTCACTAACCATCACCGTCAATAAAGCCTGGAAGGGATAGGCGGAACCCGCAATGGCGGTAGCCTATCCGGAAGCTAAGAGCGGAGGGGAATTCCAAACGCAATGGCGGTAGCCTATCTACGTTAGGGGATATTCGAGAGCGCATCGCCATGTGAATTCGCGCTTGCCCTCGCGGTAATTCCTGAGTTAGCGAATTTGGTAGAGTCAGGCGCCGGCTAGGACGAACATGCCATTTCGACTTATTTATGAGATGGCTTGTAGGCATAAGCGTCAACTCACACTTCCAGAATTGACTGAAGACAATCCAAACTTCGAAGGAGACAATAATGAGTTTGTACGATCCTGATAAAGAAGACACCACGGTGTATAAAGTCGTTGTTAATCATGAAGAGCAATACTCCATCTGGCCGGACTACAAGGAGCTGCCGCTCGGCTGGAATGCTGTGGGTAAGAGCGGGTTGAAACCGGAGTGCTTGGCCTATATCAAAGAAGTCTGGACCGATATGAGGCCGCTTAGTCTGCGGAAGAAAATGGAGGAAATAGCAAAAAACCCGCCTCCGCCCCCGCCTCGCCCTGACCCGAATCGACCGCGCGAAAAGAGTTTAGTCGAGAAGCTTTGCGAAGGCGATCACCCGGTTATCGCCAGTTTGCGTCCGGAAAGGACAGTACAAGCCCTCAAGGAGAGGATCGACCTTGGATACGTTCACATCAAATTTACAGAGACCAAGGGTGGAACCGAACTTGGCATAAGACTTGACCGGGAAGCTACAGATTTTAGCCACGCCGACTTCGATGCACAAACCGGCGGGGCTCATCTTGAGGGTGAACTGACGCTGGACTTTGTCAAAGTACGATGCGTCGCAGATATCGATCTGAAAACACTCGCCGGCAAAGGACGCTTGGTGCGGGTATAGCTGAAAATTAAGATTAAATTTGTTACCTGTGCGATGAAAGGAACGCGAACATGAACGGATTGCGGTTAATCGAAGAGATCAAAGCTGATAACGTCGCCTCCGTTAAGGAACTGATAGAGTCGGGGGGCGATGTCAACTGGCAAGATGAGCAAGGGTGGACCCCTCTGAATTGGGCGGCGGGAAAAGGAAACTTGGAGGTGGTGAAACTTCTCGTAAGTCGGGGGGCCGATGTTTTCAAGGTCGGGCGTGACCAGCGGACCCCCTATTTGATCGCTCTTGCCGCGGGCCATGTTGAAGTGGTCAAGTTTTTACGGCAGGCGGAGGATGAAGCGGGTGGAGAAAAGCCGGCGCGCCCCGAGCGGAAATATTGCAAGGCGTATTACCTGAGAGACTTTCGTCAGTTTCCCAATTGGGTGGAAGGCAAGATCAACTGGAAGGATGAGCCCCCTCAACCTTCGGAGAACGGGGAGGGAAAGGCTCAGCCACTCATGGATGTAGAAATTGCATTCCTGCATCAGGATTATACTGTTACCCAATCAATGTGGCACGGCGAGAATGTAATCTTCGATCAGGTAACCGCGGAATGGGAGGAGTTCTGCGCCGTCGCGCTCAAGTTCAAGGCGCCGGATGATCTTGATCTGATAGTGGCTCGACAGCAAAGTTGAATAATCAGTATTTGGGCGGGGCGCAGTCGCGCCGGTTGGAGGAACAGAGAATGAAGTTAGGCGATGTGTTACGAAAAGAAAGGGAGCGTAAAAAAATAACGGCCGACGATGCGGCTGTGAAAATGAGGCTCCCGATTGAGGACTATGAAAAGCTTGAAGGCGGCGCCTCTCCGATCGAAGAATGGGGGCCGAGGTTGGCCGAACTTGCCATCAATCTCTCGACGCCGACGTCGCGGTTGATCAGCGAAACCGGGAAATCGTCACACGCCGGGCAGCGCGACGGTCAGTGTGGCCAGTTGATCAGAGCGCATAGAATGCGGAGACAGCTCAGCCAGGAGGAGTTGGCTGCCAGATTGAATTGGCCTGTGGATCAACTCAATTTAGTAGAGAGTGGGGAGAGCCCCTTGGAGATTTACGCCCCTCTGCTGCTGCGGTTTGCCGAGGTGATCGATCAACCGATTTTCAACCTGTTCTATCCCTGTGGCCTGCCTGTCGAAAAGCTCAATGACTATCAATAGAACCACATGACGGGATCGTTCTCGCTCAATCTCTTTGACGGCGGCCACTTCTTTTTTTTTGAAAATGACCCGGGCGAGATCGCCGAGCGTCTCGCCCTGCCGCGTGACTGAGTCAGCGTCCCGGTGTAGCATAGTTCGATTTAGTTCATTCAGTTATTCATGAGAGGCATTATCACGGCCGGTGAGAAATGTCATCTATGACCAATAAAATAGGAGCATGTATCAGCTCCGTCGGCGGTTATGCCCCGCCTAATATCGTGACTAACCATGATTTGGCCGAGATTATCGACACAAGTCATAGTTGGATAGTTCAGCGTACAGGCATCGTCGAACGCCGAATAGTCGAACCGGGCACCCCCGTCTCCGAATTAGCCTCTTTCGCCGCCATGGACCTGATCCGTCAACGCGGGATCGAAGCCGATCAAATAGATCTGATCATTGTCTGCACAGTCACCCCCGATATGTCCATTCCGGCGACGGCTTGCATCGTGCAGGAAAAAATTCGCGCGTCTAAGGCCTGGGGATTCGATCTATCGGCCGCCTGCTCGGGATTCCTTTACGGGGTGAACGTGGGCTCGAAATTTATCGAGACCGGCGCGCACAAGAAAGTCATGGTTATTGGCGCCGATGTTATGTCTAGCATCATTAACGTCAGAGATCGCGCCTCCTACGTTCTATTCGGCGACGGCGCCGGCGCCGTGTTATTAGAGCCGAGTGATAGTTATCATCTGAGAATATTTGACTACCTGCATGAAATGGATGGGGCGGGCGGCAAGCACCTCTATTTACCAGGCGGTGGGAGCCTGCGCCCCGCTTCGCACGACACTGTTGACAGACAGTTGCATTACGTCCACCAAAATGGCCCTCAAGTCTTCAAGTTCGCCGTGCGGAAGATCGAGCAATTAAGCCGCCAGATACTCAAGCGTAATAATCTCAGCGTCAAAGACGTAGATTTGTTCATTGTACACCAGGCGAATATGAGGATCATCGATGAGGTTGCTTGGAAATTGGGGCTGAGTAACGATCAACTGGTTACCAACATTCAAAAGTATGGTAATACCAGCGACGCCACGATACCGTTGTTAGTGAAGGACGCCTTAAGCGACGGGCGATTGAAAAAAGGCGACACAGTTTTGTTCGCCGCCACCGGCGCAGGGTTCACAGGCGGCGCAACCCTCGCGCGATGGGGATATTAGGCCGCCTCGCGTTTGGCGCCTGCGGCGCGGTCATTGATCGATGCGGCTCCTCGAAGACACTCACGTTCAAGACCCCGAACGCTTGAGCCGATTGCTCGCTTTACTGGCTCCGGCCTTCGCCTGGCCCTTTG
>Ga0066388_100000813_pt1 | contig 16002 bp, 17 predicted proteins | sample PanSoiMetaGPlot6_FD_64539 | JGI IMG/M metagenome (GOLD analysis project Ga0066388, IMG submission 64539) | Tropical forest soil microbial communities from Panama analyzed to predict greenhouse gas emissions - Panama Soil - Plot 6 (Hybrid Assembly) | ecosystem: Environmental > Terrestrial >... | reverse complement strand
TTTGTTCATATAGGGAATAACAAGAACTCCGATGACCAAAAGCACAGCCGCAACTGCCACCACTGACATCGCCCGAACGGACGCTCCAAAAACTCTTCGCTGTTCCTGTATTTCCGCTTCCTTCAGTTTCTCCGATATCTTGTCCATCAGCCCAGCTGGAACCTGCGTGGACCCTTTCTCCTCTTGAAACTTCGCGTGTAATTCCTCCAGCTCCTGCCACTCGTGCTGACACTCATCGCATGTCTTCAAATGATCGAGCACAAGCGCGGAATCCTTAGCTTCCAGAGCACCGTCGCAAAGCAAGTCTAACAATGGCCGAGCGTCAGTGCACTTCATGATCTGGAACCTCCCGTTGCATCTTTCCCTCTGATAAAAGTCGTTCTCGAACAACACGTCGCGCTCGAAAGAGCCGTGACATCACCGTGCCCACCGGAATACTGAGCACCGCTGCAATCTCCGTATAAGACATGTCTTCCAACTCCCTCAGCAACAGCGGTTGCAGCAATGAACCAGGGAGCCGCTGCAATGCTGCCACCAAGTCCGGTCTCACCTCCTTCTCAGTAAGCAGCACGGCAGGGTCCTGCGAGGGCGTGGAAGAATCTTGAATCGACATCACCTCATCCAGCTCATCGTCAATCGCGACCAGATCGAGTTGTCGTGATCTCTTCTTGAGAAAATCATTGACGACATTGAACAAAATCCGAGTCATCCACGCCCTGACATTCGTCCCGGTCTGAAAAGTATGGAACGAACGAAACGCCCTGAGATAAGTCTCCTGCACGACATCTTCGGCATCTTGCAGAATGGACAGGCGCCAGTAGGCGAGCCTGAAAAGGTCATTGCTCAAGGGCCAAGTCAGTTGCTCAAATTCTTTTCGACGGTTGCGAAAGAGTTTCATGGCTTCTCTCCACTTGCCAGTCTCTCACGGATTTCACGTCTTTCGCTCAAACAGAATATGAGCCCGATAGAGCCCAGCCCCATGAATGCGAATGGCGCGAGCAGAGGCGGATGCCCCGCCTTTATAGCCGCTCCTGACTGCACGCTGCTTGTCCACACCGTGAACAATTCCATCAGCCTTTCCACAAAATGACCTTCTGAGTGAAAGAACCCGCCCAGGGCGCCAACCCCGATGGTAAGTCCATACAACCCCAGTAACACGTACCTGCCGACGCGCCCGCCGGCAAAAGTGGCAAGTGGAATCCCAGGGACCATGACTCCGCAAAAAAGAATGGGAATCCATGGGCGCCAATCATCCACTAGTACTGCCCTGTGCTCAAACCTGATTTCGCCTAGCAGCAGGAAAAAACCGCCGGAGATGGCTGCCGACTGACATAACCGTAGTAGCATTGGTCTGCGCAGTATCGTGGTTGACACGGTTGCTTCTCCTCTGGCAATTCAACCCGGGCTCAAACTAACAGAGCCACCGCGCTTTCTGTTCATCTGTCAAAGCATCTAACATCAGCTTCAAGGCATCAGAAGCTGGTGGAGGGGCATGGAACAAGTGCGCACGATCTGGATTCCGCTTCTGCTTGAAGGAAGTGCGTGAGCCAGCAGCTTCGTACTGCCTGGCGCCGCCGGCAGGATGCCATAAATATGTTTCGATTCTCATTTTCCTCTCTCCTTTTGATCATCTCTTTGCGGTTCCGGGCATCTATCAGGATTAACCGCGTCGGACGCAGATTTATTCACTCCATTTGGCGCGAATGAGATTTCTCTAACATGCCCCCGGTTTCCCGGGCTCCAAAGGGATCAACTGATTTGCCGCCCAGCTTATTCCCACACCAATCCCGCCAGCTTTTGTGACCTGGGGAATATTTTTCGCTCGTTCGCGGTTTCTTTCTTTAGATGCTCAACTTCGAGGAGGACGAAAATGACGACAGAAATAGACCGCCGGGAATTTATGAAAATGCTGGGCGTTGGCGGAGTGATATTTATATCCAGCCTTAACGGGCAACCTGGGCTTAGTTTGCCAATCAGAAAGACCCAGGATTTCTTCTTCGTTCAGCTTTCAGATAGTCATTGGGGATTTGAAGGAGACAAAATCAATCCAGACGCCAAAGGTACGTTGATAAAGGCGGTCAAGGAGGTCAACAGCCTCAAGCAAAAGCCCGATTTTGTCGTATTCACAGGCGACCTAACGCAAACCACGGATGATACCAACGTACGAAAAAAGAGAATGAAGGAGTTTCAGCAGATAGTGAGCGAGTTGGACTCCAAGGTCGTTCGTTTCATGCCGGGCGAGCACGACGCGTCTCTAGATAATGGAGAAACGTACAAAGATTTTTTCGGAGATACACACTATACATTCGATCATAAAGGCGTTCACTTCATCGCCATTGATAATGTTTCGGATCCGACAGGAAGCATCGGAGACGCTCAGCTCGAATGGCTTAAGGCAGACTTGGCTCAACAAAAGCTGGATGCCAATATTGTCGTTCTGACGCACAGGCCTCTGTTCGATCTTTATCCTCAATGGGATTGGGCAACGCGCGATGGGGCGAAGGCGATCGATTTGCTGATGCCATTCCAAAACGTGACCGTCTTCTACGGACACATTCATCAGGAAAACCATCACATGACCGGACACATCGCCCATCACTCGGCTAAGTCGTTGATGTTGCCCATGCCTCCTGCCGGTTCGATGCCTAAACGTCAGCCGATCCCATGGTCGGCCACGGAGCCATATAAAGGATTGGGATTCCGAAATGTTCTCAGTAAATCAAAGCGCGATGAATATCAGCTGAATGAATATCCGATTAACGCGGAGGCAAAGGTATGACAATTGGGAAGATTCTTCTGACGGCGCTTGCGATCGCAACATGCTCTGCGCCCGTAAATGGTGCTGACGCACCACAAGTGATTAAAATCTCTGCGAAACGCTTTGAGTATACTCCTCACGAGATCGTCCTGAAGAAGGGTGTTCCAACAGTACTTCAGCTAACAACCGAAGATCGTAGTCATGGATTCAACATTCCGGCAATGAATTTGAGAGCGGATATTGTGCCAGGAAACGTCACTGAATTGAAAGTTACCCCCGAGAAGGCTGGCGACTTTGACTTTTTCTGCGATATCTTCTGCGGTAGCGGACATGAGGGAATGAGTGGCAAGATAACAGTAAAGGACTGATTAGGAGGATGAATTATGAAGGTGCTAGTAACTGGTGGCACCGGCAAAACCGGTAGCGAAGTAGTGAAATCACTTTTAAAGCGTGGCGCAGCAGTTCGTGTGCTAACGCGCAACCCAAATGCAAAATTTCCTGCCGGTGTTGAATCCGCAATTGGTGATCTGATGGACCCTGACTCTGTGAGATCAGCATTGCAAGGCTGCGACAAATTATATTTGGTCGTCGGTAGTCAAGCAGAAGAACTAGCGAGCTCGAGCAGGGAACCTTTGCGCATTACGTTGCGGTCTCTTGCCGAAACGCTATCGTAAAGCCAAAGGAGATATCAACACTTGATGCGTCTGCATTAGGCACGGCGATTCGCTCAGTTGTGAGGACATCACATGATTCCGCAACGCAAAATTTCGCTCTAAGCAAATCGCCTGGCTGCCGCCAACGGTGGTGCGCGCACTTCAAATCGCGATAGAAAAACGATAGACAACAAAAAGGCTTCCAGGTAAGCAAACCCTGAAAGCCTCATGTAGATTGGTTGCGGGGGACAGATTTGAACTGTCGACCTTTGGGTTATGAGCCCAACGAGCTACCAGACTGCTCCACCCCGCGGCAGAGTACTGACAATTGAATGGTAACATAATTCGGCTTGCTAGCTGGAAGGTGAGGTTAATTGTCCCTCACGGCGGCGGCAGCTACCCTGACCCCGGGGGGCATGTTGAGGCGTGGCTCCGCGCCAGTGCTAGGCCGGGAGACAGGCGTTAGAAATTGGAAATGAAACGGTATCCTCAATCATTATGAAGGCAGTGTTACAGAGGGTTTCCAGCGCTTCCGTTACGGTCGATAGTGCGGTCGTCGGGGACATAAGTCTCGGGTTGATGATCCTGCTTGGGGTTGAGCAAGGCGATACCGAACAGGATGCAACCTATCTCGCTCAAAAGTCATGTGAGTTGCGCATATTTGCAGACGAAGCCGGCAAGATGAACAAATCAATTCGAGAAGTCGGCGGTAGCATTCTCGTAGTCTCGCAGTTTACGCTGATCGCCGACTGGCGCAAGGGCAGGCGCCCGGGATTCACACGGGCAGCGGCTCCTGCCGAAGGCGAGCGGCTCTATCTCTATTTCGTCGAGCAGTTACGCAATCTGGGTGTCGAGGTTGAGACGGGAATCTTCGGGGCTCATATGGACGTATCCCTGGTCAACGACGGCCCGGTGACGCTTCTGCTGGATAATCGCTCTGCCTGAAAGCAAGCGAAGCCAGGCGAAATGGCGGCAATCCCCGAGAGCAACCGACTTACATCGAGCGGGCGGCGCTGCGATCGGATTCGCTAATGGGCACGGAGTAGTCGTTGGTGCCGTCTTCGGAGAGGATTTCCTGGATGTGCTCGCGCAGGTGTCTCTGGACTACGTCGATGCTTTCGTCACCGGCTATTACCTTGAACCCGTACTCGTCGACCATGCGTTCGTACTCTTTGAGAATCTTGGTCTGGTAGAGCTTGAACGATTGATAGAGGTCAGTAGACATGCCGATGTCACGCCCGGATTCATAGAAGTCGAGACCACCGCGAGTGGTGATTATCCTTCTCAATAGCGGCTCGACCGGCATCTTCAGATAGAAGACGACGTCCGGCTCGACAGCGAAGCCATACAACTTGCGCACCCAGGTCGGATCGGCTCCCCTGACGACATCGCGGGCAAAGGCCGTGAAGTAAAAGCGATCGGCGAGGACAATCAGGCCGGCTCTCAGGGCAGGCAGAATCACGTTGTGCAGGCGATCGGCCAGGTCGGTGGCATAGAGAAGCGAGAAAGTGATGGTGTTGAGGGCGTTTTTTGATTTGGCCTTGTCGATCGCCGCTGAGATCAGCAAAGATGACTTCCACTCGGTAACAACTACTCCGAATCCCTCAACAGCCAGCCAGTTCTGTAAAAGCTCGGCCTGCGTAGAGCGGCCGACCCCATCTGTGCCCTCGAGAACGATCAGCTTGCCTGGGTACGCGTGTGGCACTACTTTCTCCTCTCTCCTCTGGGGCACCGTCTGGGCTACCTTGATGTTGACTGGTCGTGCGCTATACGGACGCATTACCATACGCCCCTTCCAGCCCCCCAAAGCTATATGCCCAGGAGCTTGGCCGTTTGCTCCCGGAAGAGCATTTGCTGCTCGTGGATCGGTCGGGTGGCTTGCATGACGTGGAAGTCGAATTCGCCTACCATCCGGTCATATTCGTTGATGATGATCGACTGGAACAACTGGAAAGACTCCCTGGGGTCGGTGGAAAGCCCGATATCCATACCGGCTTCATAGAACCCTGGCAGCCGGCTATTGGCGATGCGCTCGAGCGAGACTTCCACCGGCACCTGGAAGTAGAAGGCGCCATCCGGACGGACGGAGAAACCGTACAGGTTCCTGACCCATTCCTTATCAACGCCGCGCGCAACATCCCTGGCAAAGGCCGTGTAGCAATAGCGATCAGCCAGGACAATTAAACCGGCCTTCAATGCCGGGATGATGATGTTTTCCAGCCGGTCAGCGAAGTCTGTGGCGTGCAAAATACTGAATGTCACGGGGATCAACGTGTTGGACCGTTTGGCTTGCTTGATGGTCTTCGAGATCAGCTTTGAGGAATTCCACTCCGTAAAGACCACGTGTAATCCGCGCGCCTCGAGCCAGTTGCGCAGTAGGTTGAGCTGTGTGGACTTGCCGGAGCCGTCGACACCTTCGACGACGATTAGCTTGCCGGGATAACTGTGATTCTTGTTTAACCGCATTTGGTTATCTGCGCTTAAGCGCGAGCAAGCGCGCATGCAGAATAATTGTGAAGCCGACAATAATTATATAGTTTTGTCCGCCACTGATGTCCTACCCCCCCTGCAATCTACATTTTCTCCCATGAAGCATGCCAAGACTAACCTTACGAGCCAGGCGCTCCTGATGGCGAGCGCAGCCCTGATCGCCGCCGGTGTTGCCATTTCACCGGCCGGCGCGCAACCTGCCCCATTTGTCCTCGATCCCGCCACCCTTTCCGGCAGCGACGACGCGCAAGAGTCTGCACCCTCCAAGACTGAGGAATCCCCGCCTGCCGGAGGCGAGCCTCCAGCTGCTTCAAGCTCCGCCGATGCCACTACACCGGCGGAGGCTGGCGCGGCTGCCAAGCCGCAGACAGAAGCTCCGCCCAGCGAGGCAAAATCGGCGCCGGTACCGTCAGCCGGCGCCCAGCCTGCTCAACCGGATGCGGCAGAACTCCAACCAGCCCCGATTCCCGCTGTAGAAGACCTGAAGGCGCCTCCGACTGACGCCGATGACGAAAAAGCGACTGCCCGCGAAGCTGCTGAGCCCAAGGCGGGCGCGGATTCAGAAGAAAAGTCCCAGGCCGAGGAGTCCGCGGCAGGACGTGAGTCCGATTCAGGAGTGGCAACCGAGCTTCCTCGCCGCCCGCGCTACAAGACCGCCACTGTGGAGCCTACGCTGTCGCCGGCCGAGCTGGACCCGGCACCGCACTACCGAAAAGGGCTGGAGCTCCTCAAGCAAAAACGCTTCCAGGAAGCTCTTTCGGCACAGCAAAAGGCATTGGAGCTAAATCCAAGCTACTACGACGCCCGCTATCAAGTGGCTTTGATCTATCAGGTGACCGGGCGCCCGAAAGATGCAGTGGAAGCCTACGAGAAGTTGCTGGACGTGAAACCCGACTATATTCAGGCTCACATCAACCTGGGCAGTCTGCGCAGAATGGAGAAGGACTTCAAGGGTGCGGAGTCGGAGTATCGCAAGGCGATTGAGATTAACTACTACTTGCTGGCCGGTCATTACAACCTTGCCAATGTACTGGTTCAAGAAAACAAGCTGGAGGAGGCCCTCAAGGAATACAAGGTCTGCCTGAAGCTAGATCCGACCAACGCTATGGTCCACAACAATGTTGGTGTCATCTACCAGAAGCGAAACTTCTTCGAGGAAGCGCAGGAGGAATTTGAGCGCGCGATGAATCTCGATCCGGCCAACGCCATGTTCCAGCAAAATCTGCAACGCGTGCGCGACCAGGCCAAAAACCAAGTAGGATTGCGCCGATAAGACTCGACGCTGTATCTAGTTCAATTGCAGACCGAGATCATTGGTCAACAAGACTTCGATCTCCTGGCCGGGCTGAAGGCTGACGTTGTCACCGGAGCGGAACAGCGCTATCGCCGAGCTGCCGATCAAAGTAGCCACGGCCGGAGCCCCGAGAGTGGCTACGTTGGCGGCCATCAGCCCGGCGCGGGCGCCGCCGGTCGAATTGAGCCCGGTGACTGTCTTCACGCTCGATCCCACGCGGGTGCCGAAGTTTGTGCCCGGGTCGAGCTCACCCTTCTGGTTGCTGAACCCTTTTTGGAACTCGAGGGCTGCATCGAGCGGTATGACTTCACCCGAGGGCGTGGCTATCTGCTCGAGCCTGAGCCCAACCTTGGCGGCTCGGCTAATGAGGCGGGGTCTGGTCACTTCTATGACGCGGCCGCGTACCAGGCTGCCGCGCGGCAGAAGCAGACTGCGGCCGACAAAGAGGTCATCCCGCACGTGCGCCTCGAAAATGTCTCCCGGTTGGCTCGTTCGAGCATCGAGCGGATACTCCAGTACCAGCTTCAACCTTGTTTCAACCGGCAAGGTCGTGGACTCCAGCCCTGCTTGCAACGCCGTTCCCGGCCCGGAGCTCAAGCCCGTACTCGAACGCAGCGATTGCGTTGCGCTGGCGTCGTCTGCAAAGTCCGGGACATTCTTCGGCTCCATCAGCCGTTGTGGCACTGCATATGGTGCTTGCCCGAAATTGCTGAAGCGCGGAACACGTGAGTTGCTACCGGCTGCGTACGCTGGCGAGAGTGCGGAAGACAGCGCCAGCACGCATGACACGACAGCGAGGCAATTTCTCATCGCAAGTATCTCCTGGCAACCGGGCGGAAACGCACCGTCATCTGAGACGTCATGATTATAGGGCAAAGTTCCCGGACGTTGTCATTGTCTCAAGGGCGGTCTCCACAGCTCCCACATCAGCCGGGACGTCAATTGCCAGGGAGCGATAGGCGGTTTCCACGACACGGATGCGCACCCCATGCTCGAGGGCACGCAGCTGCTCCAAGGACTCGGCCAGCTCCAGCTCGGTCGGCGGCAGGCATGCCAGCGTCAGGAGGCAACTGCGCCGGTAGACGTATAGTCCAACATGTCCAAGATAGCGCCTGTCTGCAAACGGGCGCCCGTCCCGGTAAAACGGGATTTGTGCCCGCGAGAAGTACAGCGCGAAGCCCTGACGGTCGACCACGACTTTAACCACTTGTGGGCTTTCCGCATCTGCCTCGTTGCTGATCGGCGCCGCCAGAGTGGACATGACGGCGGATGGATCTGTGAGTAGTGGACCAATGGCCGCATCGATGGCCGCGGGATCAATGAGCGGCTCGTCGCCTTGAACATTGACGATTATGTCTAGGTCAGGAGCGCCCTCAGCCACTTCAGCCAGCCTGTCTGTGCCGCTGACGTGGTCAGAACGTGTCAAAGCCACCTCCCCGCCAAATGCGGTAACGGCCGACGCAATGCGCTGATCGTCGGTGGCTACGATTACTGATTGCACGAGCCGTGCTTTCGATGCCTGCCGGCAAACCCTTTCGATCATGGTGACACCGCCGACCTTGACCAGCGGTTTTCCCGGAAATCGGCTAGACGCATATCGGGCAGGAATAATTGCGGCGATCTTAGGCGGTGTAGTCAAGTGTAACTCTCTGGCTGGTCTTGCTGGCGCACCGCATCGGGCACACAGTCAGGCAGTCTCCAGAGTCGGACATCGGGCACGAGTCTGCATGAACGAAATTTTAGGTTGATCGGTGGTACGGGCGCCGACGCTTTTCGGGCGAAGATGTCAAGCGTAAAAGGGGCGCTCGGGGTGTGCCGACTGCCCAGTTGTCAAGGAATTCAAAAGCGGGCATATTGGAAACATGGCGGCCCTTACAATGACGACCTTAGCCGGGGGGCGGGATGGTCATTAACACAATGAGGTTTGATTGGTGAACTGTCCTTCGTGCGGCAAAGAGATTCTGAACGTTCAACTGCTTCAAAAACTGGCTGGCGTTGAGCATGAGCTCGTCGATGTAGCGAAGCGGCTGCTCAAATCGGCCAGCGATCCGTTTTCTGCTGTCATGCATTTCCTTCATGAGCGCCCGGAAGGAATGTCGCTTCAGGGCCACCTGATGAAGAGAGTGTTGTTGGAGACATTCGGAGATCCTGAGCAGATTCCCGGGTTGGTGTCAGTTCTTGCCGGGCATGTGAAGGAAGTTGTTCGCCACTCGAACGTGATTAGCATCGTCAATGAGCACCCGGCCGTCGAACGCTGGGGCAAGCACATCATCAAGCAGAAAGAGCGCATCAGGTTCGAGCTCGGTCGTGAAAGGGGCAAGCTGGTGCTACGCAATATCGCCGGTTTAGCGGCAGTCGAAAACGGTATTGAAGTAGCGCTCGAGCAAATTCTGGTCAATCCACCAAAGCTGGAAGTGACACTCAGACTCGGCTTGCTGCGACCGCAGCGTATTATCGACATCGTGTAGACTTCCGGCCAAGAATATAACCCCACAAAACTTGAGTTTTGTGGGGTGGAGCTTTCGCTCTTTTTAACCCCGTCCAGTTTTTACTGGATGGGGAGAACCTTGCGGTTCATTTGACTGAGCAGACGAGCCACGTGCCAGGAAGTTCCCCACTGTCGGATCTGCATGTCACCATCTGCGACATCGGGCTATTCTGCGGATGGCCGCGACAGTATGTTCATGTCGAAAGAGTACCGGACATAGACAATTTCCGGTGACCCTGCCGGAAGCGCACCAAAGGGAGCTGCGTCAGCTGCTGCTTGCAGTGCGGCCTCATCGGCCTTTTTTGATCCCGACGACTTGGTCAGACACAGTGCCTTAATGTCTCCTTGTTTGTCCAGCACAAAACTTGCAACTGCGTGCGATGAGCTGGTAACCTGGCCAGGATTCCACGCCGATCGGATCCGCTTGTTCAAACCCGACATAAAGGGCTTGAAGTCGACTCGCGAGTAGCGCTGGTCGATTTTTTTACCCAATTCTTCGGCCTGCTGAGCCTCTTGCGCGCGTCCTTGTTTCTTGATCGCTCCGCCTAGCTTCTCGTACGGCTGCGAGTCGTCTTTTTCCAGCCCGCATGCTCGCTTGTAATTGGCTTCCGCCAGTTTATGATTTCCTTGTCGTTCGTAAAAGTCACCGAGTGCCACCAGAGTCATGATCAAAGCAGGTTTGTAACCATCCGGTTTCTCCGCTTCCTTGATCGCGTTTTTCAGTGAGGCTTCGGCTTCCACCTTGTGTCCGGCGGTCATTTGCCAGGCTGATTCATTCATGTAATTGGCCCACGGTGTGGACGTATATGCGCAGAGAATGATCTGACAGAAAAGTGGAATAAGTAGTCTGGAGCATCTGGGAATTTTCATGCGTTTGTCCACTCGAGGGGCATAAGGGTTGTGCCTCATTTTTTCAGGAGTCAATCAGCCGTGCCGAAGCCGGCTACCATCTGTCTTTACAATCACGTGCAACTGAGAGACTGGAATACGGTGTGGAGGAGGTTTGAAACATGTGTCGAATTCGAATTGCTTGGCAGAGTGCGGCGTTGGCATTGATGATCATGTTCAATCCGTGCATCCTGGGGGCAAGCGCAGTCGAGCCAATCAGAAGCAAAAATGTAAATGAGCTTGTTCGTTTCTTGCGCGGTAATAATCAGGAAAACCGCAAACAGGCGCTGTTAAGCCTTCAAGTCTTGGGGGCCGACGCTAAAGATGCTGTTCCTGCCATAGTAGAAGTGCTGACAGACAGTGATGAGGATATCCGAAAACTGGCTTTTGACGCGCTCGAAGCCATGGGATCATCGGCGGCGGCATCGCTTCCCGCACTTATCAAGGTGCTTGATGGCCATAACACCACAGATCGTCGCGGCGCCGTCCGCGTGATCGTCAGTATGGGAGCAGCCGCCAAGCCCGCTTTGCCTGCGCTGCGCAGAGCTGCGCAAGATCAGGACTTCATGTTACGGGACGACGCTTCAGAAGCTCTCGAGAAGCTAGGCGAGGCACCGGTCGAGGCCAAGGACGACCAGTCCGTGACTACTGTTACCTCCTCCTCCGACAATCCTGCCGATACCATTTCTTATATGGACACTGTAGGATCGCTGCTCAAGCAGAAGTGGCAGCCGCCCAAGGTCGCCGGCAGTAAGCAGACGGTAGTTCGCTTTTCAATCCAGGAAAACGGACGTGTAGCCGACGTGCGCCTGTATCGTTCTAGTGGGGATGCAGATCTCGACAGTGCCGGAATGAAAGCATGCAAGGAGGTGTCACCATTACCAGCGCCGCCGAAGCACTGGAAGACACCAATTGATATTGAATTTTCTTTCGATCTGAATGTCCACTACGGCCGCCTTCCGGTAACTGACGTACCAGCTGCCTATAAAGACTTGAATGAGCGACTGGCAGCGGCCACCAACCAGGTAAACGGCGGCTGGCAGGCGTTACGCCAGGGCGATACCGGCGCCGCCTTGAAAATCTTCGATGCCAATCTGGCCAAAGTAAACAAACAATCATGGGAAGCGTCGGTTGTACTTGCGGGCAGGGGGATGTGTTATTTGTTGTCGGATCAACCGGCTAAGGCGTCGCCGGACTTCACCCGCGCCCTCTCACTACTTCCCCTGTCCGAGTACGAGAAAATTCGGTCTCCGAATATGGAGGCCCTCGTCTCCATCGATTACAACGGGCTCTTTGTCGCGCACTTGCTCGACAATCAGCTTGCGGAAGCCATCAAAGACGACTCCGAACTGGCTAAGTATCAGACTGATGAACGCTTGCGCATGCACTCAATATGTGGACTTGCCTATGGCCTGCTTGGAAGATATGACGAATCCATTAAAGAGTTCGACAAGCGGTTGCAGGTCGAGCCCGGTGACAACGAAGCGCGCCAGTTGAAGGCTACGGTGGCTCTAGCTCGGGACGGGACTGGAGCCGAAGCCGATACAGCGAGAAGTCGGATAAAAAGCGCATTCGACGAACGAGTCAAGCGTGGCATGGACAAAATGCGGCAGCATCTGTCAGAGGCAGGCCCATCGCCAGGCGGATCCGGAAGCCAATAGACAAGATCCGAACAGGCGGTGCTATTCTGTAGGGGGTGCCGCTGCAGGGCTGCGAGCGATCGCGGACATGCCGGGAGTGTTTGGCTAAGCGGCGTAACCAGCCGAAAGTGTTGGAAGATGTTTCGGCGGGGGGCTCATGGTTGTTGTCGTCATCGTAATTACCGTCGTTTTGCTGGTCGCCTGGGTTGCGGTCAATTATCGAAATCTCGTCAGCGAGCGCCAGGCTGCCGATCAGTCGTGGTCTGTGATCAGGACCAGCCTCAAGCGACGGCACGAGGTTATTCCGCGCGTGATCGATGAGCTGAAATCTGACCTTAAAGACAGCAGCGATGTTGTCGAAGACCTGGCGAAAACTCTTGACGAGGCGAGATCTCGGGAAGCGGCATCGGCCGGCGATCGACTCCTTTGTGAAAGCGCCTTGAGCGAGGCGCTGGGCCGGTTTTTCAAGCGTGTGGAGCAGAGCGCCGACGTCCTTGAAAGAGAGTCTTATTTAAAACTCCGCGAACAAGTAGTGGCGATCGAAGATCAGCTAATGAGCGAAAAGGCAAAATACAATCTGGCGGCCGGCACCTACAATGTGCAACGCGAAGTGTTTCCGAACAGCTTCATCGTTCCGAACGCAGGCTTGCAACCAGCTCCGGAATTCGAAATCGAGGATGCCTTCGCCAATTATCGGTTGAAATACAAGGGAACGCTGCCGACGTTTACCAGGGGGCCCCGCCGTGCCGGTGCAGATCAAGAAAAGGATGTAGGCAAGTGAGCAACCAGAATCTTCCTCGCACAATCGCTCACCGTGGAGGTCGCCGCTGGGCCCCGGAGAACACGATGGCTGGCTTCCGTAAGAGCGTCGAGGCAGGCGTCGACGGGATCGAGCTGGACATCCACCGATGCTGCACGGGCGAGCTGGTGGTTATTCACGACGAAGATGTACAGCGCACCACCAATGGTGTCGGGCTGGTTAAGGATATCAGTTATCCGGAGCTTCAGCGTCTCAGCGCCGGCTTGTGGTTTGACAAGCAGTTCGCCGAAGAGCGCATACCACTGCTGAAAGATGTGCTCGACCTGGTCGCCGGCAAGTGTGTCTTAAACATTGAAATCAAGAATACTCCCATCGATTATCCGGGCATCGACGATGATCTCATCGACCTTTTAAGCGACTACCCGGAGAGAGACAAGCTGATTATCAGCTCGTTTGACCACAAGGTCGTGCGCCTTATGCACTCTAAAGTGCCAGACTTCTCTTACGCGCTTCTGGCTGATGCCTTGTTCGTAGATGTCGCTGAGTACGCCAGGCGAATTGGTGCGACCATCTGGCATCCGTGTTTCAGTTCTCTGCGCGCGGAAGAAGTTGTGGAAGCCCAGTTGGCCGGAATGGCTGTAAATGCATGGACCGTCAACACCGCGCGCGCATGGTCCACGGCTATCTCTATGGGATTGGACGGCATAATTACCGACGATCCCGAGGGACTGAAAGCGTTTCTTGAGAAAACATCCGCTGTTAGAGCTGCAACTTCTTGAGCCCTTCCTGAGCCAGCCTACCCAGATCCGATTTGGGCACCAGTTTCAAGACTTCGCGATATTCAACGGCTGCCTGAGGATATTGCCTGAGCATGACAAAAACGACGGCCTTTACGTAATGTGCCTGCGGATGCCTCGGGTTGCCCGATAATACCTTGTTGAGCGTCCCGAGAGCTTTGTCGTATTGCTTCATGCGCATCGCAAACAGAGCTTCTCGGATCGGATCGTAGGCAGGCGCATTCGGTTCTGCTCGAGGCTTTTCGTTTTCAGCTTTTTCATCGGCTGCTTTTTCTTCTGCCGTCCTGTCTTCTTCTTTAATCTCGCCTTCCCCTTTCTTCTCCTCTCCAGGAAATGGTGGCAGCTCGGGAGCTCCCGCACCAGCGCCGCCAGCAGCGCCGCCGCCAGCACCACCAGCACCGCCGCCAGCAGCACCGCCGCCATCACCAACACCGGGAGCAGCATCACCTGGGCGCCCTGCCTCCTGCTTCAACTGGGCTATCAGCCTCGTCGGCATCCCCGTGCCTTCGTAGTCGTGATAGTGCTCGGACAGGGACTGTCTGTCTCGGGGCGATAGTTCGCGTTGTTCTACTCTATCGAGCGCATTCAGTCCATAGATTCCGCTGCACATCAAATCGTTGGGATTACTCGAATGGGGTAGCCCGAGAGCATGACCGAACTCATGGGCGATCACTTCTTCAAGCATTCTGTCTTGAGACTCGAAAAGCGCGTAAGAAGCTGCCGTTGCCTGCGTCGGGATTGGTGTGCCGTCGGCTAGCTTTTCGGTGGAGATCCAAATGTGCGCTTTCCTCAACACAGGATTTCCGTCTTTAAGCCTGCTCGTCCAGGTGAGCCCCAGCCCACCTGCCAGATTGTGCGTCCAGTGTACGTGAATGTCGGCGTCGACCGGATCGGCGGGCACATCGGCAAGACTGCGCTCGAGCCGCTGAAGAATCGGCTTCTTGTGGTCAATAGCCTGCCAGGTAGCTTCAGCCGCGGAATCGGGCGGCGCGAGCTCAAAGGAGATAGCTCCTCGGCTGGCGGCGGTCCAGGTGTCTATGGCCTTGGTGACCAGGTTGCGCATCTGTTCCCGATAGCCGTGATCACCGCTGCCGCGGTCGATATAGACGGTAAGCGGCATCTTCTTGAGGTTCCACCAGCCCAGCCCCGCCTCACCCAGGTCGGGATCGATTGGAAAATGTTTGTTGGTCGCTTGCGCTTTCAGCGCCTTGGAAATACGTGCGAGCCGGCTCTGGGCAGACCTGGCCATCTGCGTCTGCGGGTGCCGGCGAATCAGTTCCTGGTATTGGTCGGCAGCAGCGTCCAGATCGTTGGTACCTTCCAGTGCCATGGCCAGGCCAAGCAAGGCTTCGGGATTTCCGGGCGCGCGGGCCAGCACTTCTTGATAGTGACCGATGGCGCTGGGATACTTGCCCTGCTCCAGACAAAGTTGTGCCAGACTCAACGTGTGATTGAGATTGCCGGGCTCGAGCTGTTGAATTGTCTGCAATTCGGACTCGGCTTCTTGAAAGCGACGCAGTTTGCGATAGGTCTCGGCCAGATAGCTTCTGACCCATACGCTCTTAGGTTGCATGCCCCTGGCTGTCTCGAGCTGATAGACAGCAGACTCGAGGTCGCCTTGCTGATAGGCTTCAACCCCGCGCTTGAACTGGTCGCTCACATCTTCGTACAGGTCATGGGCGTCGATCCTTGCTGAGGTCCATTGGCAGGCACCCGGTGTTGCGGACATCTGCACAATAATCAGAGCCGTTGCTGCCACCACGCTTATCGCTGTCGATAACCTGCCCGCCACGTATAGCTCCCCTGTATATCTGGCCACGCTTATTCATGATGATAGCGTGAATGGAGCAGCGGAGGGGCGAAGCTAGCCGACCGCCCGCGTTGCTGGTGGGCAGACGGCGGCTCAGGATAAAGGGGACGAACCGATTATCGGACGGAATCAGCCCCTTGTGTGGTCACGGAGATGACTCCGCTCATAGTTTGAACTTCAGCAGTGCGTCTGAACGTTTTCAGGGCAGCCACGGCTTGAGGCTCGTTGTCCCAGAAGCTCTTTTCCGTCGCGATGAACTGCAAGCTTTCGCGATACCAGCGTGGCTCGCCGCCGGCAACTACCTGGCGATCGGGAAATACGATGATATACCGCAGCACCGCCGGCTCGCCCTTGCACTGCTCTTGTCTGGTGGCAATCAATATCGCACGTTGTACGCCACCCAGGTGTACGCGCTCGACCTTTT
>Ga0066388_100000811_pt1 | contig 16003 bp, 11 predicted proteins | sample PanSoiMetaGPlot6_FD_64539 | JGI IMG/M metagenome (GOLD analysis project Ga0066388, IMG submission 64539) | Tropical forest soil microbial communities from Panama analyzed to predict greenhouse gas emissions - Panama Soil - Plot 6 (Hybrid Assembly) | ecosystem: Environmental > Terrestrial >... | reverse complement strand
CTGGGGGCTTGGGTTCTCGCCGAGCAGCTTCAGAAGGGCGGGATGAGACGCCTGGCGTCGGCGATTGTCATCCTCGGCTACGTGCTGGGGAACCTGTGGCAGGTCGCGGACTTCACCAGGTACGGCCGCGGCCATTACAACGAAGCCCTCGCCCACATGTCGCGTGAGAGCGCCGACCCCAACATCCGCGTCGCCAGCAACAGCGACTTCCGAACGCGTATCCTGTTGGCCTTCTATGGCCGCTATCTGCCGCCGGGCCGGACGCTGATCTTCTACGGGGGGACGTCGCCGCACGCGGGTGAGGTCGACTGGCGCATCCGGGAAGATCTGGAGCCCACGTCGGGCGTACCACGCGAGCTGGAGGACGGACGGGGTCACCGGTTCCGACTGGCGCAGCGATATTCCTTCTACGGATTGTCCGGCTGCCAATGGTCGCTCTATCAGCGCGAGCCGAGGCCGTGATGCGCTGGCTCGACCGATTGCTGATGGCAGAGCTCGTCGTGTTGACGGTGGTCCTCGGATGCTTCCTCGACAAAGACATGGACATCTGGTGGCACCTGAGAGCCGGCCGCGAGATCCTGGCGGGTCGAGGAATTCCGCGCACCGACTCGTACATCTTCGCCCTGCCCGGAGCGGAATGGATCGATCTGCACTGGGGATTTCAGACTGCCGCCGCGTGGATCTTTCAGCACGGCGGATTCATGGCGCTCACGCTGACGGCGGCGATTCTCGCCGGCGTCGCAATCGCTCTCGCGCTTGCCGCTACCGCCGGCAAACGGTCGGCGGTCGCCGTCGTCTGGTGCTGGCTGCCCGCCGTGTTCGTGATGAGCGCGCGCTTCTATCCACGTCCGGAGATCGTGTCGCTCGTGTGTCTCGCGGGATATCTGCTCGTTCTCCAGATCGCCGATCGAAGACCGCGTGCCCTGTGGGTGTTGGTACCGATTCAGCTCCTCTGGGTCAACGTCCAGGGACTGTTCGTTCTCGGACCGATCGTTCTCGGCTGTTGGCTGCTCGGTCGTGCGCTCGAGGAGCGTGGACCAGGCGCGTCCCGACGTTGGCGCGAGCGATCGGCGGTAGCCGTGGCCGTGATCGTGGCCTGCTTAGCCAACCCCTATACCTGGAAGGGCGTGGTGTTCCCGCTGACGCTGTTTCGCCGGATGTCGGCCGAGCGTGGATTCTACGGGCAGCACATCGGCGAGCTGATGAGCATTCCCGACCTCGTCGCAAAAACCGGAATCACGAGCGTTTATCTCCGGATCGTCTTCGTGCTGCTCGCGGCCACGGCGGCGAGCTTTGCCCTCGGTCGGCTCCGCTTCCGTCATGTCTATTTCCGCGGGCTCGTGTTTCTGCTCTTTGCGGGACTGGGGCTTCTCGCCAGCCGCAACGAGCCTCAATTCGCGTTGATTGCCGGCGCCGTGTTTGCGTGGAACGTCGGCGATTGGCTGCTCACGCGACCGCCGTCAGGGCTGATCGAGCGGGCGATCGTCCGCATTGTCACCTCTGCGGTCCTGGTCGGCCTCATCCTCTGGGTGGCGACGGGGCGGTTCTACGCGTATGCGGGCGAAGGGCGGATCGTCGGCCTGGGGCAGCATCCACTCTGGCATGCGCACGACGCCGCGAGCTTCGCGGCCCAGGACGGTATGCCGCCGTATTTCATCGCCTATCACGAAGGACAGGCCGCCGTCCTCGAATTTCACATGCGTCCGGATCAAAAAGTGTTCGTGGATGCCCGTCTGGAAGTCTCGCCGCGCAGCGCGCTTCAGGAATACTACGATCTCGCCACCGACATGATGCAGCAACAACCGAGCTGGCCGGAGCGCCTCCACGGCTTTCCGCAGCCGCTCGGCTTTCTCGTGGATCACCTCTCGTACCATGCCGTCGAAGCGGCGCTGCTCGCGGACGAGCGCTGGCGTTGCGTCTGGTTCGACGCCGTCGCCGGGGTGTACGTACCGAGCACCGAGACCCGAGTCGTCGATAAGCATGTCGTCGATTTCGGCGCGTGGTATTTCGTCGGCAAGCAGCCGAGCGAGCGGAGGACATCGACGAGCACGGCCGCCGTCCCGGTGGCTTCGCTCGCCAAGCAAGCCGAAAGCCTCTTGAATGTCGGACACGATCTTCTCGCCGCGGGACCCGCCGCCCAGCGGCTCGGTCGAGTCCTCACGTTACTTGGCGCCGCGGACGCCCGGGTCGTGCTCGAACGCGTGCCCCGATCGCCACGAGTCGCTCAGCTCCTGGCCAACGCCAGCCTGAGCCTCTACCCCATTCCCACGCGGCAGACACCCATCGGTAGCTCGCCACTGGAAATGATGCTCGGCGTCGCGCGTGCGCGCCTCCTGCTGAACCGCGCGGTTCAGCAAGCGCCCGCCGACTTTCAGTCGTGGCTCGCGCTGTTGGCCATCGCCGAGGCGGTCGGAGATCCCGACGCGCTGTGGGCGGCCGGCGGCCACCTCGCGGAGCTGTATACCAGCAATGCGGCCGAATTCGAAGTCCAGCGTCGCGTACGCGTGATGCTTCGACAACTGGTCGCCGTCCTGGCGGCCGAACCGCCGCTCGCCCTACCGGTCGACGCCGCCGACGTCCTCACCACCGCCCGCGAGCTCTTCGAGCGTCGTCGCTTCGCTCGCGCGCTGGACTACGTCGAGCGCTCGCTTCGCGACGGCGTTGGATTGCCGGCACCGCCCAACGAGCTCGCCGACTTGAGGGGAACCCTGCTGCTGATCGCCGGCAACCCCGGTCGGGCGAGAACCGTGTGGACGGAAATGGCCACGACCGGCGCCCGGCCGACGCTCGTCGCCAGACGACGCGCGAACGTGGCCTTCGTCGAGGGGCGCCTTTCGGAAGCGATCGACGCCTACCGAGCGTCGCTCGCATCCGAGCCGGCGCCATCGGCCGCCCGGTATGGCCTGGCGATCTCCCATCTGGAGCGCGGCGACACGGCGGACTTCGTGCGCGAGTGCCGGACGGCGAGGCGCTCCGCTGATCTGCCCGAAGGCCTCGCGGATTTTTGTCGGGAGATGGGAGCGGTCGCGGAGCGATTCGATACAGGCTCTCAGCGACCGACCGGCGGTCGTGGCGATCGCCGCTGAATCGCGAATAGCCGAATCGTCAGGGAGTCGGGCAACGCGGTGGAGCCACGAACGGTCGCGTGAGTCAGCACGAGCGTGCCGTCGGGCGTCCGGGAGAGCGGATGGAGCCCGGACGCACCGTCGATCGCGACCGCGATGAGAGAGCCCATGGGGGCCGCCGCCACGCCGTCGATCATCAGGGTCGTATCCGCTCCTTGCCGCTTTGCTTCGACGCGGACCGCCTCACCGGTGGATGTCTCGTAGACGTCGTCGTGCCGGCGGCGGAGGACGATGGTCTGCGCCGTGGCCAGTGCTTGCGCGAACACGTCGCTGCCGATCGGCGGCCGCGGCACCCAGGTCGGGCCGTGAGCGAGGATCCCGTTGCTGAAGAGCAGCACGCTGCCTTCGGGAGCCGTGGCCGTCAATGCCATGGCCTGCTGTGGCAGCAGCACGAGCCTCACGTCGCCGGCGGCATAGCCGTACAGGACGGCGATGTGGTGAATTCCCAGGTGGAAGATCCGGTGGTACCGGTCGGCGGCGAGCGGACTCTGACCCGGCGCGACGAAGCTGAGCATCGAGATATTGTGAAATAGCGGTCGTCGGAGTCGATCACCGTCGGCCAGCGGCTCCAGCTGCGCCCGCGCCTCGCTATGGCGGTAAAACGGTGTTGCGACCCTGGACGCTTCCATCAGCCCACCGCCCGCGTCGAACAGCAGGAGCACGGTGATCAGCAGCGCTCCGAGCTTGTGCCGACCCAGCAACGACACGGCCGGCGCGATCAACAGCGCGGACAGCGGCGCCACGAACGCCAGGTATCGCACCTCACGCTGGGGCCAGGCGTGGACGAACGCGACGGCGACGATCCATGCGAGCGCCGCGCGGCGTTGCAGGCGAGATCCGGTCAGCGAAAGGACAACGCCGGGAATGAGCAGCAGCGTCGTCACCCGTCCATACGCCCACAGATTTCTGATGTAGATCCACGGCGGGAACTGGATCTCCGTCCCGTCGTACTGGTGCGCCAGGTACTGCAGATTGCGATATGGGCGCAGCCAGGCGGGTACCTGCGGCGCCCAGTTCGCCAGCACGATTGCGTAAACAAGCCATGCGACGAGCCCACTCGTGACCGCTCCCCCGGTCAGCCACCACAGGGCGCGGGGCGACGTGCGGTGTCGTGCGTCGGCCTGGAGGAGTGTCGACAGAACATGGGCGGCCAGGACGGCGATCCAGAAGACGATGAACGACTGCTTCACGAGTGGGCCGAGGGCGCCGGCCGCGACGAGCATCAGCCACGTGCTCAGCCGCGGCGCTCGAGCGAACTCGTCGCTCCAGATCAGCATCCAGAGGAACAGCGCTCCGGGCAGGATGTCGTGGCTGACGAACGGTGCGTACGAGAAGAACACGTAGCTCGTAATCGCGGTCGCGAAGGCAATGAACGTCGACCAGCGCTGGCCCAGCTGCCGCACGAGGGCGCCCCAGACCGCGAGCAGGTAGCCGACGTGCAGAAGCGCCATCGTGACGTGATGGGGGCGAACTTCCAGTGGATGCAGTCGGAGCCAGTCCTTGACCAGCTCGGCCGGCATCTGAAGCCAGCCCATCACGGGGCCGCGGTCGAAAAGATAGAAGGAACTTCGGCCCAGGAAGTAGCGGGCATTACAGATGGCGCTGCGCCCGTCGTAATACTCGATGTCCACAAGCACGGCGGCCAGGAGCAACCAGGCCGCCACCGGGCCGAGGACGACCGCGGCGGCGACAACCGGGCGTCGGTGGAAAACGCCGCCCCCGAAAATCCGCTTGATTGCCCTCCCGATGGGTGTCACCATCCAGCCCTCACGGAAGGAGGTTCGGACGATGCCGAAGATGCGCGCGCTCATCCGGCAGCCGGCCGCCGTGATCGTGCTGTTGGCGTTGTTCGCCGTAACCGCCCACGCCACAACCATCTCGCTGTTCACGAGTCGCGACGAATTTCAGGCACAAAACCCCAACCCGCAAGTCTTCGCCACCTTCGATAACACCCCGGACACCCCGGCGGGCCCTAACCTTGGGTTTTTCACCGTCCAGGGCTTGACCCTCATCGGAGACATGCGAATCAGCGGTGGCGCGGCCAACTTCACCGCCGCCCCCAACACCGCCTTCCTCGCGACGTCGGTCAATTTCAATGGCAACACCGCCTCCTACTTCGGGGCGGACATCTTCGCGAGCCGGGCCGGGTTCATCAACTTCTCGCTTGGCGGGTCCAACGCAGGATTCGCCGTCGGCACGTCGCCCGCGTTCATCGGCTTCACGAGCGATCTTCCGTTCCAGTCCATCAACTTTACGTTTTTCCCCTCCGCGGACACCGGCTCCGGATTCAACTTCGTCCTCGACAACATCGTTGCGAACACGGTCAGCGGGGTGCCGGAACCATCCACGCTGCTTCTGCTCGGGGCGGGCGCCGTGATCGGACTCGTTCGCCTGTACACGCGGCGCCCGAGGTCTGCGGACGCACGCGCGGTGCGTGAGGGAGAAGAGTCCGATCCCAGTTGACTCGGTCAACCCAGGTCCGCACGATCGCCATCGCGACCGTGATGGCAATCGGCGCGGCGACCTGGGTTAGCGGCACGCGCCATCGCTTCTTCGACTACGACGAGATCTATCACGCGCACGTCGCCTGGCTGATCGCGCAAGGACACCGCCCCTTCCACGACTTCTTCGGATCCCATTCGCCGGTGCTGTGGTACGCCGTCGCTCCGCTCTGGCGGGTTCTTCCGAATGCGCCCGGCGCTCTCATTCCGCTGCGGTTCGTCGGGGCCGCGGGAACGGTGCTCTCAATCGTCGCGATGGTGCTCGCCTGGTGGGCGGTGCGGCGCGAGCTGCCGGCCGGCTGGCTCATGCTTGGCGTCGCCGCCGTCGCCTTCCACCGTGAGGTTCTCGATTTCGGCATCGAGTTTCGTCCGGATGCGTGGTCGACGGCGCTGCTGTTCTTCGCGTTTTTCCTCTTCCTCACACGCCGGCCGACGCCCCTCCCGCTTCGCTATGCGCTCTTCGGATGTCTGGCGGCTCTCGCCGTGCTGACGTCGCCGAAATTCGTCCTCCTCCCGCTCGTGTTCGGGGCCATCGACCTGCTGAGGCGCATTCGAGATCGCGATCATGCGGGCAGCGCGCTGCTTGGGTACGGGGCGGGACTCAGCGCCGCGGTAATTCTGGTGGTCGCCTTCTTGCGCCTTGCTCACATCGAACCGAGCCTGGCTTTCGAGATGGCCATTCGCTACCAGTGGGTCTTCGTCAGGAACAGCGGGTTTCATCGCGGACTCCTCGACAGTGTCCTCAGAAACCCGCAGCTCCTGGTGTTGATCGCGGCAGGGGTGTCGGCGTGGTGCGCGTATCTCGTCACCGCGCGGCGACGGCCGGAGCCATATGAGATCGCCGTGCTCCTCTTTCTCGGGCTTCAGCTCTTCGTCGTCGATCGGCCCTACAAACAATATTCCGGGCCGTGGTTCTTGCTCGCCGCCTGCTTCGTGCCATTCGCCGGCTTTTATGTAGAGCGCGCGTTCGCGAGAGCGCGGCCCTGGTGTTTCGCGCTCGCCATTGTGATCAGTGCGTCGACGGCGTGGCATGCATGGCAGTCGTTCGCCCGCGACGATGGGGCGCCACGCATGCTGGCATTCTACGACGCGATCACCGAGTGGAGCGCAAAGGACGACGCGATCATCGCCTACCCGCCCCTGCACCCGGTGGTGCGACGCGACGTCTTTTATGGCTGGAACCGGACGACCGATCCGGCCGGCTTTGGAACCGAACCGATCATGCGCGCCCTCGCCGTTCCCGGCTTCACTGAACGGTTCGATTCGCCGTATTACCGACGGGAGCTCGGCGCCAACCGGCCCCCGGTCATCGTCTCCCCGCGCGACGACGATTGGGGGTACGAGCCAGGGCAGTGGGCCGCTATCCGGGAGTTTCTCGCGACTCATCGCGCGAGCTACGTCCTCGTCGACCGCGCTCTGATTCAGCCGGTGTGGGTCCTTCGCGATCGTCTCGAGGGGACTCGCGTCGGAGAAATCCTCACTCCGCCGCGTTGAGCTGGGCCCGAGCGACGCTGGGTCGTCATTCGCGTTTCGCCAGGCGTGCGTTGATCGTCGCCTTGCTGTCGGTGTACGCGTTGGGGGCCGCGAGCAGTGTGCGGCAGAAGTCCATCGCGTTCGACGAGCTCGGGCATCTGACCGGCGGCGTCAGCTCGTGGATGACCGGCGACTATCGGCTCTTTCCCCAGAATGGGCAGTTTCCCCAGCGATGGGCGGCCGCGCCCCTGGTCGTTCTCGGCGTCCATTTCCCCTCGCAGGAGCAGCCTGCATGGTGGTCGTCGGATCTCGAGGCCATCGGCTATCAGCTCCTGTACGGCCTCGGCAACGATCACGAGGCGCTCGTGTGGCGCGCCCGCCTGATGATGATCCCGCTGGGCGTCCTGCTGGGATGGTTGTGCTATGCATGGAGCCGCCGGCTGTTCGGGGTGAGCGCGGGGCTCGTCACCCTGTCCATCTTCGTCTTCAGCCCCAGCATGCTGGCCCACGGACCACTCGCCACCTCGGATCTCACGGCGGCCCTGATGTTCACGGCGGCGCTTGGGTCGCTGTGGCTGGTGCTTCACCGTACGGGGCCGCTCCGCACGCTGGCCAGTGCGCTCATCATGGGACTGCTGTTCGTGACGAAGATGTCGGCCATCCTGATGGCGCCGGTCGCGGTGGTGCTTGCAGCGATTCGAATCTGGTACGGGCGCCCCTTCGTCTGGATGGGTCCACATCGGCGCGTCGTCAGCGGCCGCCGTGGTCTCCTGCTCGCCTGTGTCGTGATTCTGCTCGCTCATATCGTGGGCGTCATGGCGGTCATCTGGGCGAGCTATGGCTTCCGATACGCAACGTTTCAGGCTGCGGTGCCAGGTCGCGATCGCATGTTCCTGGGCGAGACGATCGATACGCTGGTCGAACACGAGCGGGCTCGTGTTCCTATCGTCGTCGCTCGCGACCTGCGACTCTTACCGGAAGCGTACCTGTTCGGGCTGGCGCATGTGCTCAATCGCTCCGGCAGATTCATCGGCTTTCTCAACGGTCGATACAGCGTCAAGGGTTGGTGGTCCTTTTTTCCGTATTGCTGGCTGGTCAAGACGCCGCTGGCAGTGTTCGCTCTGCTCGGTCTGGCTGGCGCCGCATGCTGGCGGTGTACACACAACTATCGACACAGGCGGCCGCGTCTTTGGCGTGCGGCGTACCGCCTCACGCCCCTGTTGATTTTTCTGGCGGTGTACTGGGGGGCCGCAGTCACGAGCCGGCTGAATCTCGGTGAGCGTCACCTCTTGCCCGCCTATCCAGCCGCGTTCATCCTCGCGGGCGGCGCGGGATACTGGCTCGCGAAGAAGCATCTGCTGGCAACGAGCGTCGCGGCGCTTCTGCTGCTGTCTCTGCCGATTGAATCGCTTCGCGCCTGGCCGCACTACCTGGCGTACTTCAACGCGCTGGCGGGTGGTCCATCGTCGGGGTACCGGCATCTGGTCGACAGCTCGCTCGACTGGGGACAGGATCTGCCCGGGCTCGCACGCTGGCTCGAGCGGGCTCAGGCCGATCGCACTTCCGCTGTGCCCGTCTACCTCTCCTACTTCGGTTCCGGCAATCCGTCGCACTATCGCCTCGACGTGCGGCAGCTGTACAGCTATCAGGATTGGCGTCGTGAGAGGCCGCTGCACGCGCTGACCGGCGGCATTTACTGCATCAGCGCCACGATGCTCCAGAGCGTGTATACACGCGCGCCCGGTCCATGGTCCGCGCCCTACGAGGCCGCGTATCAGCGGGCACGCGTCGACATCGAGCGCCTCGGCTCGGTAACGAGAGAAGCGCTCGTGATGTCAGATCGCGACCGTGCTGCCTGGCACCGCCTGACGAGCGATTTCGATCAGCTGCGGCTCGCGCGGCTGAGCGCGTATCTGCGGCGCCGCGAGCCAGATGATCAGATCGGGTACTCGATTCTCATCTTCCGTCTCACCGATCGCGATGTGCAGGACGCTCTCAGCGGTCCACCGGTGGAATTGTTACCGCACCCTGAAATCGAGGGCCTCGGAGGCTGACACATGCGACGCCGATTCGCCTATGGATCGCCCAATTTCACGGCATTTGCAGCGCAGATGCCTAGACCTTGGGCTATCGAGCGCTCGTCGCGAGCCAATACGCCGCCCAACCTCGCGCCGCTTCGATCCGCGCGGCTGGCATTTCCGATGCACTTGCCGCATCTTTCGCGCATGACCGATCCTCGCGACCGGATTCTCGATCGCGGCCTGCGTGGCCGCTAGCGGCGTGGCCGCGCTCCTCGAGCTGCGCCACGTCAGCAAGCACTATGGCGCCGTCGTCGCCGTCGACCGTATCGATCTGACCGTGGCCGCGGACACCTATTGCTGCTTGCTCGGCCCTTCCGGGTGTGGGAAGACGTCGACGTTGAGGATGATCGCGGGTCACGACCCAGTCACGAGCGGCGAGATCGTGTTCGACGGAGAGCCGATCACCTCCCTGCCGCCCGGGCGCCGCGGCACGGCCATGATGTTCCAGAGCTACGCGCTCTTCCCGCACCTGAGCGTGCTGGACAACGTCGCCTTCGCGTTGAAGATGCGCGGCGTACCGCGAGAGCGCCGGCGCTCGCGCGCGGCGGCGCTGCTCGAGCTGATGGCGATGGGGGCCTATGCCGAGCGGTTTCCCGCGCAGCTGTCGGGCGGTCAACAACAGCGCGTGGCGTTGGCCCGGGCGCTCATCACCGAGCCCCGGATTCTGCTGCTCGACGAGCCGCTGTCCGCGCTCGACCCTTTCCTTCGGATTCATATGCGTGTGGAGCTCAAACGGCTGCAGCGCGAGCTCGGCATCGCGTTCATTCACGTGACGCACGCGCAAGACGAGGCGATGGCGTTGGCCGACGTGATCGTGGTCATGAACGAAGGCCGGATCGAGCAATACGGTACTCCGCGCGAGGTCTTCAACCGTCCGCGCACCGAGTTCGTCGCCCGATTCATCGGCGGCCACAACGTCGTCAGCATCGACGGCGTTCGCGTGGCAATCCGCGCGGATCGATTACGACTCCGCCGGCTCAAGACCGACGGTGAGGCGTGTGGTCCCCTCAACGCGGTCGTGATCGCCGTGGAATACCAGGGCAACGTCGTGCAGACGGATCTGCGTGCCGACGACGGCACCGAGCTGGTCGCCATCGCCGCCGATCATCTCTTCGACCGTGAGCCGCTCGAGCCCGGCGCCCGCGTGAGCATCAGCTGGGACGACACGGCTGCGCACCGACTCGCGTAACCGCGACACGAAACCGAAAGGAGAATCTATGGATCCAACCATCAGCAGGCGAACGGTCCTCAAAGGCGTGGCCGCCGCCGGTACGATCGCCGGCTTTCCCGCGATCGTGTCGGCGCAACCAGTCACGCTGCGCTACCTCGGCACGGCCGTCAACCAGTCCAAAGAAATCGCACAGAAGGTGAAGGCCGACCTCGGCATCGTGATCGAGTACATCCCGGTGACCACCGACGAAGTTGCCAAGCGGATCATCACGCAGCCGAACTCCTTCGACGTCGTCGACGCCGAGTATTTCCAGCTCCGTAAGCTCATCCCCTCCGGCAACCTGCTCGGCATGGACGCCAAGCGCATCAAGTACGCGGACAAGATCACGCCGGTGTTCACGAAAGGCCAGGTCGCCGGCAAGACGATCGGCGATCAGGGTACCGCGCCGAAGAAGGTCTTCTACCTGGACGGGCCGACGTCGACGAAGTTCGCTAGCTCCCCGACGCAATGGATCACGCTCATTCCGACGGTGTACAACGCCGACACGCTGGGCATCCGGCCGGACCTCATCAAGCGGCCGATCAGCTCGTGGGCCGAGCTGCTCAATCCCGAGTTCAAGGGCAAGTCGTCCATCCTCAACATCCCCTCGATCGGGATCATGGACGCCGCGATGGTCGTGGAATCGCTCGGCGTCCACAAATACCGCGATAAGGGGAACATGACGAAGGAAGAGATCGATCTCACCATCAAGAAGCTCATCGAGGCGAAAAAGGCCGGACAGTTCCGCGCGTTCTGGAAGGACTTCAACGAGAGCGTCAACCTCATGGCCTCGGGCGAGGTCGTGATCCAGTCGATGTGGTCGCCCGCCGTGACCAAGGTGCGCTCGATGGGTGTCCCCTGCATTTACCAACCGCTGAAGGAAGGCTATCGCGCGTGGGCCGCGGGATTCGGCCTGCCCAAGACGCTCACCGGCAAGAAGCTCGATGCCGGCTACGAGTTCATCAACTGGTTCCTGTCGGGCTGGGCCGGCGCTTTCTTGAACCGCCAGGGCTACTACTCGGCGGTGCTCGAGACGGCGAAGGCGAACATGGAGACCTACGAGTGGGCGTACTGGATGGAAGGCAAGCCGGCGGAAAAAGACATCAAGGCACCGGACGGCACGCTGCTGGAGAAAGCCGGCACCGTCCGCGACGGCGGCTCGTATGAGGCACGCATGGGTGGCGTGGCGTGCTGGAACGCCGTCATGGACGAAAACGACTACATGGTCCGCAAGTGGAACGAGTTCATCGCCGCCTGAGCCGCCTGGTCACGCCCGCCGCGGCGCCGTACTGGCAGATCGCGCCGCTGGCGGGCGTGTTCGCGGTGTTCTTCCTGTTGCCGTTGGCCATCACGGTCATCGTCAGCTTCTGGCGGTACACCGAATACTCGATCATCCCGGCGATGGTCGGCGACAACTACGTGTCGATCTTCGCCGGGTGCCTCGCCGAGCTGCCAGGGCTCTGCGTTACCTTTAAGACGTATCTCTCGACACTGAAGTTCTGCGTCCTCGTGTGGCTCGTCACACTCCTGCTGGGCTTCACGGTGGCGTATTTCCTCGCCTTTCATGTCCGCTCGCTCACCTGGCAGATCGTGCTGTTCCTGCTCTGTACGATCCCGTTCTGGACGTCGAACGTGATCCGGATGATCTCGTGGGTACCGTTGCTCGGTCGCAACGGGCTCGTCAACGCGATCGTCGTCGGGTCGGGGGTGGCGCCCCGGCCGCTCGAATGGCTGCTGTTCTCGGACTTCGCCGTCGTGCTGGCGTTCGTGCACCTCTACACGATGTTCATGATCGTTCCGATCTTCAATTCAATGACGCGCATCGATCGCGCGCTGCTCGAGGCCGCGCGCGACGCGGGCGCCTCGGCGTGGCAGGCGGTCTGGAACGTCGTCGTGCCGCTCTCCAAGCCGGGGCTCGTCATCGGGTCGATCTTCGTCATCACGCTGGTCATGGGCGACTACGTGACCATCGGCGTGATGGGCGGCCAGCAGATCGCGTCGGTCGGCAAAGTCATCCAGGTCGAGCTGAGCTACCTGCAGTTCCCACTCGCCGCCGCCAACGCGGTCATCCTGCTCGGCGCGGTGCTCGCTATCATCTGGACGATGACGCGGCTGGTCGACCTGCGGCGGGAGCTGTGAGCCCCATGGCCCAGCGGCGCCCAGCGTCCTTTTACTTGCTTGCGCTGGTCTTCACCCTGTTCGTGCTCTTTCTCTACGGCCCGATGCTGACGATCATCGTCCTGTCGTTCCAAGGGCCGACCGGTGGCCTGACGTTTCCCATGCACGGCGTTTCCACGCATTGGTTCAGTCGGCTGTGGGGTGGCCTCGGTGTCGTGGACATCTGGGCGGCCTTCGGCCGCTCGCTGAAGCTCGGCGCGGTCGTCATGGTGCTCACCGTCGTGATTTCCCTGCTCGCTGGCTATGCCTTCCGGCGCCGCTTTCGCGGCTCGGCCTTCGTCTTCTACACGGCGGTGGCGAGTCTCATCGTGCCCTCGATCATCGTTTCGCTCGGTATCGCCGTCGAGTTCAGGCTGCTCGACGCGTGCATCAGGTGGGCCGCCGGCGCCGTCGGCCTCACCGCCCTCGTCGATGGGTTCACCACCAGCGCCGGGACATTTACGTCCGGGCTGGGCGCGCATCTGACATGGACGCTGCCGTTTGGGCTGCTCATCATCTTCGCCGTCTTCAATCGGTTCGATCGCCGGTACGAGGAGGCGGCGCGTGACCTCGGTGCCACGCCGCGCCAGACGTTCCGGCACGTCGTGCTGCCCCTCATCGCGCCCTCACTCGTCGGCATCGCGCTCTTCGGCTTCACGCTGTCGTGGGACGAGGCTTCGCGCTCGAGCCAGGCGCTGGGCGCCGACCAGAACACGCTGCCCCTGGAGCTCACGGGGCTTACGACGACGGTCACGAACCCCGAAATCTACGCGCTCGGCACGGTCACCACCGGCGTGTCGTTCGCGGTCATCCTCGTCTCCCTGCTCCTGATCCGCGGGCTGCGGCGCCGGCCGAGCTGACACGTGGACATTCTCGTCGTGAACCCGAATACGACGGCATCGATGACCGACACGATTCGCCGCGCCGCCCAGCGCGCGGCGGCGGCAGGCACGCACATCGTCGCTGTGAATCCTCCGACCGGTCCCGAGAGCATCGAGGGCTTCTACGACGACGCGCTCGCCGTTCCCGGTGTCCTCGCGGAAATCGCCAAGGGCGAGGCTCACGGCGTGGCCGCGCACGTCATCGCGTGTTTCGACGACACGGGGCTCGACGCCGCCCGCGCCCTGGCGTGCGCACCGGTCGTGGGCATCGGCGAAGCCGCCTTTCACGTCGCGAGCCTCATCGCGGGCCGCTTCGCCGTGGTCACCACGCTCCCGCGATCCGTACCTACGATCGAATTCAATCTCATCCGCTACGGACTTGCGGCCAGATGTGCCCGGGTGCGCGCGTCGGACGTCCCCGTCCTGGATCTAGAGAAACGCCAGAGCGACGCCGTCGAGCGGATTGATGCGCAGATTGCCGCCGCGAAGTCCAATGACGGGGCCGAGGCGATCGTCCTCGGCTGTGCCGGCATGGCCGATCTCGCCGCCGAGCTCACGGCTCGTCACAATATGCCCGTCATCGACGGCGTGGCCGCAGCCGTTGCCCTCGCAGAAACGCTCGTCCGCCTCGGTATGCGCACGTCGAAGCTCGGCGGCTACGCGCCGCCGTTGCCGAAGCGGCGGTAGTGGCGTCGCCGCCCGCTTAGAGACGCACCGGCCCGGTTCGGGGGCTTCTTCGGCGACCATCCAAAAATTGCGTGGCTGGTCGGCTGTGGCGTCAAATTGAGGATGTGGACGAGCGCAAAGTCGCGGCCATTACCGAATTCCTCGAGGATTCCTTCGTGGGCTGCTCCGTCGACGGTCAGGAAGGAGCTGCTGGGGACCGTGTCGCCCACTTCTACCGAATCATCAACGACACCACAGAGAAGATCGTGCATCGTGTATTCATCTCCCGGGCGTTCTTCGACGACCACGCCGAGGCCGAGATCGTTCCGGCCCTGGAGAGCCTTGGCCTCGTCATGTGTCTCAGGATCGTCGGGGATCGCCGCGTCCTCGTGAAAACTCAGACGATTGAGATCGAGCTCGGGCGTCACGCGTCCGACGATCGGTTCTAGTTCGGCGCCGACGCAAGATCCCGACCCGACAAGCGCGCACTGGACCTTCGTCGCAGCGCAAGGCGCCAAGTGGCTGTGCTATCGTGCCGCGCTATGCGGTCCGGGCGCCGTCTGCGCGCGTGGTCGCTGACGATGGTCGTTGTCGGCGCCTGGCTTGGCGCCGCAGCGGGCGCGGAGGCCACACCTCAACAGCCGTCAGTTCTGATCCTCCTCGCCGGCCAGCCGGGCATGCCGTCCGCGACGGCCATCGCCTCCGGCATCCGCGACGCGTTGCTCAACCAGTGGTCGTTCCGGGTCAGCATCGAGACGGAACACGTCGACGTCGCTCGGTTCGCGTCGCCGGAAATAGAAGAGCGTCGACTCCGAACCGTCTACGCCTCGAAGTACGGCAATCAGCGCTTCGATGTGATCGTGGCGGCGCTGCCCGAGCCCTTTCAATTCGTCCTTCGCGCGCGCGACGAGCTGTGGCCGGGGACGCCAGTCGTCGTCTGCGGAGTCGACGAGCGCAGCGTGCGCGGCCTGAAGCCACCTCCTGGCTTCGCGATTGTCACCATCCGCTTCGATATCGAAGGCACGCTGCGAGCGGCAATGATGCTCCTGCCTGATACGCGGCACGTCGCGCTCGTCGGCGGCGCCAGCTCGCCGGAACAGATCTACCACGACATCATCCGGCAAGCGGTGTCGAAGATGGGCGGGCTCGACATCATCGACCTCACGAAGCTGCAAATCGGTGACGCGCTGGCTCGGGTGTCGAGTCTGCCGAAGCACACGGTCATCATGCAGTCCATCTATCAGGTCGATGCCGCTGGGCGGCGGTTCCACGGTATCGATCTCGTCCCGCATATCTCCAAGACGGCGAACGCGCCCCTGTTCACGCCGGTGAGTCTCGCGCTCGGACGGGGCGTCGTCGGCGGATCGATCCTCGACTTCGAGGAGGTCGGCCGTGATGCTGCAAGGATGGCAACACGGCTGCTGCAGGGCCAGCCGCCGCCGCCCGAGCCGGTGCCGAGTTTCGCGACGGCCGTACCCCGATTCGACGCTCGTCAGCTGGCGCGCTGGCATCTCGACGAACGGCGACTGCCGGAGGACAGCCAGGTCCTCTTTCACCAGCCCACGCTGTGGCACGACTACCGCTGGCATGTCATGAGCGCTGTCGGAGTCATCGTGATGCAGGCGGCGCTCATCGCCGCGCTGGTCGTTCAGCGCCGGCGCCGGCGCGAGGCCGAGGCGGCCGCCCAGCGTCACTTGAGCCAGATCGCCCACCTCGACCGCGTTGCCGGTATGGGTCAGCTCGCCGCATCGATCGCCCACGAGATCAACCAGCCGCTGGCCGGAATCCTCGCGAATGCGCAAGCGGCAAAACTCCTGCTGGCAGAGTCGCAACCCGATGTCGAGGAGCTTCGAGCGTGTCTCGCCGACATCATCAGCGATGATCATCGAGCCAGTAGCGTCATCCGGCG
>Ga0066388_100000809_pt1 | contig 16024 bp, 12 predicted proteins | sample PanSoiMetaGPlot6_FD_64539 | JGI IMG/M metagenome (GOLD analysis project Ga0066388, IMG submission 64539) | Tropical forest soil microbial communities from Panama analyzed to predict greenhouse gas emissions - Panama Soil - Plot 6 (Hybrid Assembly) | ecosystem: Environmental > Terrestrial >... | reverse complement strand
CTAACGCTTTCCGGCCGCCCAGCAGAAAGTAAAAAAATTGAAAACTGCAATCGGCAGAACCGGCCGCCCATATCCCCCACAGGAGCGCTCTTGACCATTTCGCCTTTCCGGTGCTGGTGCTCCTCACGAGCATTTGTCTGATGCTAAAATCAAGGTAAGGCAGCCCTTCTGGGCAGCGGGCAAGCGCTGGGCTGGCTCCGAGCAATTAAGGGCCGGCCCGAGGGAGCAAGAGAGCCATGAACTTGAAACTGCGATTGGAGCGGCTGTGTGACAGAAGATCCTGGACGCAGCTTCACTTTGCGGACGGGACGAGCCTGATCGGGCGGGTCCTGCAAGTAGGACATGACTACATTGAGCTGGAATGTTACGGGGATCTGGATCGGCCATTAGCTCGCGAGTATTCCAAACACCTGGTGCCGTTGCACCTGGTGAAGTTGATCACGGTCGACTCCAGCTCTTTCGCCGAGGCCGAGCGGTACAGGCTCAATTATCTGGCACAGATGGAGACCACTCAGGAATCCCTGCCCGAGCTCGAGAAGTAAACTCAGCGCTCCAGCTTGCGGCGCTTCGCCTGCGTCCAGCCTGGTTTGATCTCCTGCCGGGCGCGCCCGACCGCCAGCGCACCATCTGGCACATCCCGGGTGACCACAGAACCGGCAGCCACCACCACATCTTTGCCGAGCACAACCGGGGCAACAAGTACCGAGTTGCTGCCGGTGGAGGAACCGTCACCAATTATGGTGCGAGCTTTGGTCTTGGCAATGTGATCGTAGTTGGCCGTGATGGTGCCGGCGCCTATGTTCGCCCCGGCACCAATGGTGGCGTCGCCGACGTAGCTCAAATGAGAAGCGTTGGTGTGGTCTCCGATCTGGCTCGCCTTCACCTCCACAAAATTGCCCACCCGAACCTGGTCAGAAAGTTCCGCCCGCTCCCTGAGGTGGGCAAACGGACCGACACGGCAACCCGATCCGATGGTCGAATTGGTGATAAGCGACTGGGTGACGGTGGAGCTCTTGCCGACCCGAACCGGTCCGTACATCACCGTGTGCGGCCCGATTGAGCACGACTCCCCGATCTCAACCTGCCCGACCAGGTAGCAGCCGGGATAGACAACTGAATCACGGCCCAGGCTGACCTCGGGCGCTATCCAGGTTGACTGAGGATCGACAATTGTTACCCCGCACTCGAGGGCCAGTCTGGCAATCACACGCTCCTTGAGCAGCCGATTGGCCTCGGCAAGCTCCAGCCTCGAGTTGATCCCGGAAACCTCCCGCCAGTCGGGAGCCAGGCTGCTGGCCACCGGCAGCCGCTCATTGACAGCCCAGCCGATCAGGTCGGTGAGGTAGTACTCGCCCTGGCGGTTGTCCTTGCTCAAGCCAGCAAGCCCGCCTTTCACCTCAGGCCAGGACAGGCAGTAAATTGCCGGGTTGATCTCTTTGATCTGCCTCTCTTCTTCCGTCGCATCCTTGTCCTCGACAATTCTTGTAACCTGTCCCTGGCGGTCACGCACAATCCGCCCGTAACTTCTCGAATCATCAACCTGCGTGGTCAACAGGCTGACCGTGGCTTCCGTTTCCCTGTGCCTTGCCAGGAGCGAACGCAAGGTTTCCGTGGTCAAAAGCGGCGTGTCGCCAACCGTGGTCAAAAGGGTACCCTGAAAGGAGCTGAGAGCCGGTGCTACCTGCATCACCGCATGTCCGGTGCCCAGTTGCGGCTCCTGCAGGTGCACGGACCAGGGTGTGCGCGGGGGATTGGCATCCAGAAACTGGCGCACCGGCGCGGCCCCGAAGCCGACAACGATGTGCAGGTGCTCAAGGGCAAGACCGTCGAGCGCAGCGAGCACACGAGCCAGTATGGTTCGCCCGAGCACCTCATGGAGTACCTTGGGCAGCGACGAGTTCATGCGCTTGCCCTGTCCGGCGGCAAGCAGGATAGCTCGGGCCCTGGTGCCTGAGGTCATAAGCTTTTCCTCCTAAACTCGGATGCTGAAGGAAGTTCTGGATGGACAGGCTTGCCTGAAGCCACGGTCCAATCTAACACAGAATCCCAGCCGTCCTGGCTGGGATTTGCAAAGCGTTCTTGATCTTTCGATTTTGGCCGCAGTGTTGGTGCTGCCCCAACGAGTTCGATCCCTCGGACTCCTCTGACTGGAGATACTGCGGATGGTGCATGGCCCGGGCGCCACATCCCTTTGTACAATAGGGAAGAGCAACCGGTTTGAGCTTTAACCATTCGTTTATAAAGATTGTGCACAAACGAAGGCGGCGCCGGAGCTTTCTGGCTGGAGCTGGGCACAGATCAAGCAGCGCATGGCGCCGGCCAGGATGCTATGGTAAAACAAGGTGACTTTCGACTTCTGGCTCGCTACCGGTTAGCTCAGACAGGCATCAGGCAATGGACCAACCAGCCAGCACAGATCGGCTCCGCGCGTATGGCCCTCTAGTTCAAACCTCCATGCCTGGAGCCAGCTTCGTTTACCGACTGGCCATGCTGGTTAGCTTGATCGCTTTGCTCGTGACGGCAAACCCCGCCTCAGGGCAGTACAGAGGTGGCTATGCGGGCGGCCGGCAGACAGCTGGACGGCCTTCCGCCGCTCCCGGGGCTGCCAGCGCTTATCCGGAGGCAAGAAGCAGCTACGGCTGGATACACTGGATCAGGGAGCAGATGCCGCTCAAAGTCTACGTCTCACATGGGCTGGCAATCGACGGGATTATCGACGAGCAGCTGGGCGCCCCGGTTTGTAATGTGAATAACCTGGACCACTGGCCGGATCTGGTGGGCGATATCCTCTCCAACGAGGAGCAGTTTCAAAGTTTGCCGGTAGCTCAGGGCTTTACCGAGGAGCATTATCAAGCTGCGGTCCAGGGCATCAACATGTGGAAGCCGCTGGAGAAGGAAGGCCTGTTCTCCTACGTCATCGTAGACGACCCGTCCGAGGCGGACATTTACGTATTCTGGAACCATCACTTCGTGGACAAGCAAGGGATGGCTCTCTTTGCCGGTGACATCCGCGGTTATACGGCCAAGCGCAGCTTCCCTTACAAGGCGATCATCGCCGGCGGGCGTGCCGATTTCAAGCCGGTTGTCATTCTCCTGCGCACAACCGAGGCCAACGGCGTGCCGATGCCGTTTGCCAAGATGCGCTCATCGGCCGCGCACGAATTCGGGCATGCTCTGGGGATTGAAGGCCACAGCCGCAATCCGGTGGATCTGATGAGCATCTATTACGGCAACGGGGTGGTCTCGGCCAACGACGCAGCCACCATGCGTTACCTTTATCGCTTGACACCGGATTTGATACCGTAAGCCCAGCCAATCCGCCCAGGGGAGGTAGCCACGTGACCCGCTCAATGCGCTCCCGCTTTCGAGATGAACCGCCGCCGCCGCCGAGACCGGAGCCGGAGGAGGACAAGGAGAAGGGGCGGCCGCTGCTGACGCTCTTTGGCAACCTCCTGGTCCTGGTGCTCATTGTCGGCCTGGGAGCGCTGGCCATCTCCTGGATAATGAACGACATCAGCGGCGAGTACTACGGCCGCGACAGGCAGCTTGGATATGTTCGGATGGGCATCATGAGGAAGGCGACAAGTCTCGTGGGCGATATCAACTACGGGACCGGTGCCCCGTTGGTCATGACCCACGGGGAGATCCGCAATGGCACGGATCTTGACCTGTCCTTCGAGGTTCCGCAGAAATGGGTTCAGGAGGGCAAGCCTTACCGCGCGGTAAACTTCAAGGGGAAGCTCGAGGGCAGCACAATCAAGGGCATCTTGGAAGACAGCGGGATCAACTTCGAGGTGACACTGACGCGCAGCGCGCTCAATTCGCTCTTCCGGCAGCTGCAGTCGCATATGCCCTGGACCGGCTAGCTAAGGCTGATGGCAGACCTCAATCACGGTAGCTGCGGGCGGGCACAGGAAGCGAATATTGGTACGCGGATCGGCACCGAGACCGCGTGATATGTGAATCGCGGTCTTGCCGCGCCAGAGCAGTCCGGAGGCCTGGTGTCGGGGCAGCTCGGAGTCGGTGATGATCGCTCCCACTCCCGGCAAGCGGATCTGCCCGCCATGTGTATGCCCGCCCAGGGCGATATGAGCGTTTGTTGCCTCTATGTCCTCGAGATTGCGCGGGATATGGAAGAGAACTAACAGCAGGTGATCGGGGGGAGCAGCAGAAACCAGCTCGGCGAGCCTCTCGCGCCCGACCCCCGGATAGTCGATGCCGACTATGTGAATGCGGTTCTCCGGCAGCGACACCGCCTGATTCCGCAATACAGTGAAGCCGCCGCACTGCAGCGCCTTCACCAGCGGCGCCACATCCCGCATCTGCTTAGGCTGGCGAAACTTCCGAAACACCCTGCCCACCACCCTGTTGAAGATGCTGTAATTGTAATAGTCGTGGTTCCCCAGGACCGCATAAGCCCCCAGTCGCGGCGGTCGGGAAAGGATCGAAGAAGCATAAGTCATGCCGGTGTAGTTCTCGAACACATCGCCGGTTACTACCACCAGATCATATTGATCATCGGTGATTCTCCGCAGGAATTCCAGCTTGTGCGACTCGGGGTGACAAAGATGCAGATCGGAGAGATGCAAGATCTTGAGCGGCTGGACCGGACCAGCAGAGAAATCATCCCGGCGAGCGCCATTACCGGTAGTGACAGATACTCTCTCCAGCCTGTAACGGCGAGGCTCCAGCTGCGTTGCGTAAACATAGGCCCCGACGCCAGCAAGAAATAGAGAGCCGGCAGAAAATCGCAATATGTTCAGGGTAGAGTTTTTCATGGTCAACCTGGCAACCGGATGCTGCCCCTAAATCTCCTCGAGGCGAGGCTGGGCTTTCGGCTTGACCGCGATATCCGGAGCTGTAAGCGTGTTCACCAGCCAGCGGAACGGGAACCCCAAGCCGACCAAGATTACCGAAAAGATCAGATCGTATGGCAGCGGGTACCAGGTCAGGTTGCGAACCTCCTCGGACAACCAGGGCTGCCAGTCAGGGAGCGGTGTGGCGCTTTCAATCAAGCAGTTGGTCAGGCAAGTTCCCAAAAGATAAGCCAGACCGATCAGGTGGATGGCAGCCAGGCCAGCCAGGATTGCCAGCGCTTGACGGAAGCTGGTGCGGCGCTTCAAGGTAAGGCGGCCAACGCACCAGCAGGCAACCACGCAGCCGATCAGGTAACCGAATCCAGGCTCAGTATAGTAGTCCAGGCCACCGCCGGAGGCGAACGGGTAGACTCGAAACAACGGTCCGATCAGCCCGAAGATAAAGAACAACAACCCTGACAAAAGCCCGAGCAATGACCCGAGCGTGTAACCGACGAACACGGAAAGCGGCGCTTCCGGGACATAGAGGCTGAAGCGCACATCGCGCGCCGGCTGCAATAAATCCGGAAATCTTTCGGTCAGCCTCGCCTGCCAGCGGCTTGGCAACCAGGGCAGGACCTCCAGTGCCCGGTTATGGGCATAGGCCCTCAGATTCTGGGCTGTGGCCGTGGGCAGAGAGAAAGCGATGAACGGACCGACAAAGAGGATCTGCACACCCAGAACGACCGCGATCGCCTGCCCAATGAGCGACTTGCGCTTGAGCTCCCTAGCCTTTCCAGCCAGCCCCAGATGCACTGATTACACCTCCATATGAGGTTTGGTCTCTACCGCCCCCTCGGGCACGGTGTTCTCTGCCCGATCCGTCTGGTCATCAGAAGAGCCCAATTGATGGTTATCCTCCAGGCGGGCGTTGCCCTTAAGCTCCCGGGCCCGCTGCCCGACCAGAGCCTGGAATTCCGCAGAGGTGATGTTCTCCGTCCAGAGGACGAGCGCATCCTCGTTGTTATCCTGATAGTAGCTTCGGCGCACCCCCAGGCTCTTGAAGCTGTACTTGGTGTAGAGGTGCTGGGCCGGCTCGTTGGAGATGCGCACCTCAAGCGTCATCCAGCTGGCGCCAACCCGCTCCGCTTGGGCAATATCGTGCAAGAGCAAGCGCTCGCCAATGTGCTGGCGGCGAACCTCCGGGTGTACAGCCAGGGTGGTAATGTGGGCCTCCTCGCCGATCAGCCAGAAGCCGCTGTAGCCGAGAAGCCGCCCGTTACCCGGGGCGCAGGCGGCAAAGTAGTAGCCGGTTGGATTGTTCAGCTCGTTAGTAAATGACTGTCGCGACCAGTGGTGACTGCCAAAAGCCACCGGCTCAATCTCCATAACCTCGTCGAGGTCAGCTAACGTCAGTCGTCTGATGCGAATCTCCATGGCTCTTCTTGAGGGTCAGCGAGGGGCCTCGGAGGTACTGGGGGAACACCTGATTCCAGTGGAAGCGCTCGCTAAGGCTCTTAAGCTCGCTGCCGGACAGCCTTGCGGGCACTCTCAAAGATAACCTATCCCAGGCTATTTGAGCCTGAATTTCCGCAATATTCTTTATAACCGGCAAGCAGCTGAAATGCCGGCCGCTACCGCTGAGGGCCTGGCGGGCCGCGTCGTCTGCTGCCCAGTCCGGCAAAGAGTCGAGCACGGCGACAAGCTCGGCAAGCTGAAGATAGGACGGAGGCTGGAGCGGCTCAAGCAGGCCCTCTGCACCGTCCGCATAGGCAGCCGCAAAAAAGTGATTTACAGCACCGGAGATAACTACGCCGGTCGGGCGAGCCAGCTGAGCGGCCAGGCACTCCAGAAGCGATACGCCGATCACAGGCAGCGTGAGCGTCTGGGCCAGGGTGCGGGCCGTCACCACGGCCGAGCGAATGCCGGTGAAGCTGCCCGGTCCCTGCCCGACCACCAGGCAGGACAGCTCTCGTTTGTCCCAGCCGGCCGCCTTGAGCGCCTGGTCAAGGGCAGGCACCAGCCGCGTGGCCGCCTCCTGACGGTTCTCCCCGCTACCCTCAATCACCTGCTCGAAAACGACAGCGCCTGAGTCCAGGAGGCAAAGTTGCACGGCCGTGCTGCTGGTGTCGAAGGATAGTAAACGCAAGTTCCGCTCGGGTTAGCCAGCTAAGTAATGACCGGCGGCTTCGGCCCCGGCGAACGCCCTTCCAGCAGCGAGCGCTCGCTATCTTCTCCGCTTGCTGCCTGGCCCTCGGCTTCCAAACCGGCCGCCGATTGATCACCATCATCAGCTTCCCCTGCCAGATCGCCTATCTCCAGCCCTTCCGGAACAACGAGCTCCTCCAGCCGCTCGAGATCCATGATCACCGGCTGGGCCCGGAACAGCAGTTGAATCGACTCATGTTGAATGTGCCGCAAGAGCTGATTGAACATGTCGAAGGCTTCGCGCTTGTACTCCTGGAGCGGATCCCTCTGCCCGTAGCCGCGCAGGTGAATGCCCTCACGAAGTTGATCTATGCTGTGCAGGTAATCTACCCACTTGCTGTCGATGGTGCGCAGCAGGATCTGCCGCTCCAGCTCGCGCAGCATATCGGCCCCCAGGTGCTGCTCGCGGACCTCGTAAGCAAGGTGCACCGCGTCCAAGAGCTTGGCTCTCAGATCGTCGTATGAGAGGCCGAAAAGCTCAGTGACTTCTACATCCTCCAGCATCGGCACGTCAAACTTGAGGGTATTGAGCACCTCCGGCAATCCGGTTTCTTCCCAGGTCTCCGGCGGTGTCTCTGGATCGATATGGCTGCCCAGCACTATGTCAACGTGCTCCTCGAGCATGTCCAGAATCGCTTCCTTCAAGTTAGCCCGCTCGAGAATGCGCCGCCGTTCCCGGTATATGACTTCACGTTGAGTGTTGAGCACGTCATCGTACTGGAGCACGTGCTTTCTCATGTCAAAGTGGTGCGCCTCAACCTTCTTCTGGGCACCTTCGATGGAACGAGTGACCATGCCCGATTCGATAGGCATCTCCTCATCCACTTTGATAAGCTCCATCAGGCGAGCGATCTTGTCGCCGCCGAAGATGCGCATCAAGTTGTCTTCCAGTGAAAGGAAAAAGCGAGTCGTGCCCGGGTCGCCCTGGCGCGCGGCCCGCCCGCGAAGCTGGTTGTCAATCCGTCTTGATTCGTGCCGCTCCGTTCCCACGATATGAAGCCCGCCCAGCTTCACCACCGCTTCATGCTCGGCATCGGTCTCCTGCCTGATGCGCTGATGCAGCTCCTTAAGCTTCACCTCGTAGTCCGCATGCCCGACATCGAGGCCATCCTTTTTGAGCTTCTCCTTGGCCAGATATTCCGGGTTGCCACCAAGCAGGATGTCTGTTCCCCGGCCTGCCATGTTGGTGGCCACGGTCACAGCACCTTTGCGCCCGGCCTGAGCGACAATCATCGCTTCCTTCTCGTGATGCTTGGCGTTCAGCACGTTGTGGTTGATCCCCCTGCGCACCGCGGCCACCACATTTGCCGTCCTCTGGATCGAGTAAACACGTTCGATCAGCTCCTCAGCCTTGGGAAAGTCCGCCTCAATCTTCTTGGCCAGCTCTGCGAACTTCTCAGCATCAATGAGCCCTGGTCGCTCAAACACCTTCTTCAAAGCGTCGATGGCCGGGCCGGAATACTTCTTCTCTTTGATCAGATCGACAGCCTTGACTATCTTGCGATTCAGATACTCGCCCAGCTTGTGTGGCTTGCTCAAAAGCTCATCGATGATCTCCGACTTTTCGATGCTCGTGGTGCCTACAAGCACCGGCCGGCCCTGCTCGTGCATCTCCACGATCTCTTCGACCACTGAATAGAACTTCTGCGGCTCTGTCTTGTAGATGACATCAGCATTATCTATACGAATGTTCGGCCTGTTCGTGGGAATTGCCACCACATCCAGGTTGTAAATCTTGCTGAACTCGGCAGCTTCGGTCATGGCAGTTCCGGTCATCCCTGCCAGTTTGGGGTAAAGACGGAACAGGTTTTGATAGGTAATCGAGGCGTAAGTCAGGGTCTCCTCCTGAATCGGCACTTTTTCCTTGGCCTCGATTGCCTGATGCAGCCCGTCGCTCCAGCGGCGCCCAATCATCATGCGACCGGTAAACTCGTCAACGATGACAATCTCTGGCTTACCCTCTTCGTTGGGTCGGATCACATAATCAGTGTCGCGCTTGTAAAGATCTTTGGCTCGCAGCGCCTGCGTGAGATGGTGCGCCAGGTTGTAGCGAACATCATAGAGATCGCTGACCCCGAGCATCTTCTCGCCATTGACAATGCCGCGCTCGGTCAAGAGCACGTTGCGCGCCTTCTCATCGACCCAGTAATCGCAATCTTCATCATCCTTGTCTTTGCCCTTTTCCATTAAGGGCGCCACCTGGGCCATGCGCAGGTAAAGCTCCACAAATGACTCGGTGGGGAACCCGGAGATGATAAGCGGGGTGCGGGCCTCATCAATCAGGATGTTGTCCACCTCATCAACGATCCCGTAATAATAAGGGCGCTGGACAAGCGCATCCAGCGAGGTGCGCATGTTGTCTCGCAGGTAGTCAAAGCCATACTCGTGGTTGGTACCATATGTGATATCGGTACGGTACGCTTGATATTTTTCCTGATCCGGTTGGTGCGAATAGACAAGCCCCACAGTCAGACCAAGGAACTTGTAGATCTGTCCCATCCACTCGGCGTCGCGCTTGGCCAGGTAATCGTTGACCGTAACCACATGCACGCCGCGACCGGCGAGCGCATTCAGATAAGCAGGCAGCGTTGCTACAAGCGTCTTCCCTTCACCGGTTCGCATCTCAGCAATCTTGTTGAAATGCAAGGCGGCACCGCCGATGTATTGCACGTCGAAATGCCGCATACCGAGCGTGCGCTTGCTAGCTTCACGCACAACCGCAAAGGCCTCCGGCAAAAGCCTCTCCAGCACCTGTCCCAGTACTTTATCCTTTTGCGTTCTCAGTTGCCCGGGCATCTTCGGGGCATCGGGCGGGATCAGCTGGATGTCCTCGACTCCGGCAAGCGCATTGTCGATCTTCTGGCGGAACTCGGCGGTCTTGCCCTGCAGCTGATCATCGCTGAGCTTCTCCAGCTCCGGCTCCAGCGCATTGGCCCGAACTGCATACTCCTGTAAGACCTTAAGCCTTCGCTCGTTTGTATCCCCGAACAGCCCTTTGAGCCACTGTCGAGCCCTGTCGTCCCAGCTTTCAGACATTTTGAATCAAATCTCCCGGCCTGCCGTGTCCGGAATCATAATGTTTCCTCAACACTTCAATGGCGTCTGTTTCAGTCAACTTGCCCTCAATTTTAACACGCACGCTGCTGACATCTCCGGGCAGAGCTGGCACATGGCAACGCTCAACAAGCAACCAACCGCTTTCCAAAGCTGTCCTCGGTGAAAGCCGGTTGGGCCGGTTTAAGCGGATAACTGCCGGCATCCAGCCGGCTTCCGCGGTCTGGGAACTTGATATCATGGCCAGGGCACTACTTCGAGAGGCTGTACCAGCCGTGTCCGAGAGAAATCTTAACGAGCGAGCCGGGCAGGGGGCGCCGCGCCTGGCCCTTTCCGGCAAGACATTGCCTGAATTAGAGCAGTTCGTCTCCGAGCTGGGCCTGCCCGCCTTTCGGGCACGCCAGATCCACAGCTGGATTTACGCCAGGAGCGCCCAAACATTTGATCAGATGACCGATCTCTCCCGCCCGGTCCGGGACAGGCTGAATGCGGTGGCGGAGATTCCCCTATTAAAGCTGGCACACCTGCAAGTCAGCAGCGACGGTACGCGCAAGTATCTTTTTGAGCTGCCGGATGGAAAGCTGATCGAGTCCGTGCTCATGGCCTTCGAAGACAGACCGAGCCTGTCCGCTTGTCTGTCCAGTCAGGTCGGCTGCGCGGTCGGCTGCACGTTCTGCGCCACCGGCTACCTCGGCTTCACTCGCAACCTGACGGCAGCGGAGATTGTGGACCAGGTCATGTGTATTCAGCGCGAGTCCGGCAAGCGGGTCTCCAATGTCGTCTACATGGGGCAGGGTGAGCCGCTTTTGAATGTCGACCAGGTGATCAAATCCATACACGCCCTTGTGGAGTCGGTGGGCATCGGCCAGAGGCATATCACTGTCTCCACCTCGGGGATAGTCCCGGGAATTCGGCAGCTAGCTGACGAGCGTCTCCAGATCACCCTGGCGCTCTCCCTTCACGCTCCGGACAAGGCCACGCGCGAGCAGATCGTGCCGATCACAAAGAAGTACCCGCTAAAAGAGCTCATGGAAGCGCTCCGGGACTATTCAAAAGCCAGCGGGCGGCGCGTCACGATCGAGTATGTGATGCTGGCAGGCGTGACCGATTCGCCAGAGCAAGCCAGGGCTCTCGCCGACATGGTCAGCGATATCCACTGCAACATCAACCTCATACCGTACAACCCGACCAGAAATCCGGATGACAAGATTGTCTACGAGCGGCCGGCCCTGTCCGTGCAGCGCCGTTTCAAGCAGCTGGCGGAACGCAGCGGCAAGACCGTAACCATCCGCCTCGAGCGTGGCACAGATATCGAAGCTGCCTGCGGGCAGTTGCACAATGCCTTTATTGAATCCCGCAAAATTTGAGGGCAGACCTCAAGCGCTACCCTTCGCCCTGGCTGTCACCGGCAAGGATAGCTCCGCCTCCTTCTCCAGCGGCCGGAAATTGAAGCGGCTGTCGGCAGTCAGCTCGACCTGCCCCCAGGGAACCCCCGGTTCGTGATCAAAGACCACAAGCCAGTTCTCGCGGGCAGCGTCGGCAAGCCAGCGCGACTTCACGTCACAGCTGTCCAGCGGGAAATGATCGTAACCCATTACCCAGGGCGGATTGACGTGGCTCCTGGTCGGGAGAATATCGGCAAAGTAAACACCCTTCTGACCCTGTGATTCAAAGGTAATCACCTGATGGTGGCTGGTGTGGCCGCCGGTAATTTTAGCCCAGACACCCGGCACAATTTCGGCATCGCCGTCGATCAGCTCCAGGACGCCATGCTCCTGAAGCGGATCGAAGTCTGCGTAGCGGTAACTGCCTTTCGCACGCGCATTGGCCTTGTGGGCCAGCTCCCACTCGCCTCTCTGCACGTAATATTTGGCCTGCGGAAAGGTAGGCAAAAGTCTGCCCTCGACAAGCCTGACCGCACCACCGGCATGATCAAAGTGCAGATGCGAGATCACCACACAATCGACGTCCTCGTTGGTCAACCCCAGCGCTGCCAGCACGGCATCGTGGTTGACCAGCGGCTTGAGCTCGTAGCGCTCAGCCTCCCGCTGCGGCCAGCGGTCCCCCATCCCGGTTTCCACCAGGACTCGCCGGTCTGGCGTTTCAATCAAGAGCAGATTGCAGGAGAGAAGGATGCGATTGGCCTCATCGGCAGGCGATAGCTTGTTCCAGAGCGTCTTGGGGACAACGCCAAACATGGCGCCGCCATCCAGCTTGAAGGTGCACTCCCTGATTACGGACAGGCGGAAAGCTCCAAACTCCAAAACAGATCCCTCCGGACAGCACCGTCTCTGCCGCCATGATCTCATATTGGCAGGATTATTGAGCAGCTACCGCCCCAGGCCTGTGGTTTGCCCCGGTCAGCGCTCCGGTTGCTGGGGCTCGTCCTCGCTCGGTGCTTTCAGCAGTGGGGCGGAGCTGAGCGTTTCCGCTGCGCGCCGATTGTGCTCGGCCAGCCTGACAAGCGCCGCCCGAGCTTCCGGATCGCCTGGCCACAGCTCTACTGCCCTGGCTAAGGCGAGAGCCGCTTCATCCTCTTTGCCGGTTTTCAGGAGATCCCTGGCCTGGCTTACGAAAGACTGACAGAGCGGCCTTGCCCTGGCAAAGGAGGCGAACCACCAGGCGCTAGCCTCTCTGGTTGCCCCGCGGTTGCTGAGAACGTTACCCAAGAGTCGGGCGCCAAAAACCGAATCGGGCTCCAGGGACAGATAACGCCGGATGAGCGCCTCCGCCTCCTCGGTCTGTCCTAGCTGGCAGTGGGCTTGCCCGGCCAGCAAGAGCAGATCGTGGTGGCGGTTGACCAGCTGCTGGTTGTCGGCAAGCCCGTTCAGGTACTCAAGGACCTTTGCCGGCGACTGGTCCTTTGTTGAACTCGGGAAACAGGCAGGCGCTGTGGCAAACGGTATGGAGACTGAGTCGGTAGCGGCATAGCTTTTAGCGATCAGATACCGGGCTACCTGGTTTCCCCGATCGCAGGACAGGGCCCGGAGGAAGTCGCTCCTGGCCGCCAGGCGATCGCCAGATTCCAGCTCCTGAAGCCCCCGCGTCTGCAGAGTGGCTACGTGACCAGGTTGAACTGCCAGCGCCTCCTCCCAGCAGCTCCGGGCCTCTTCAGGGTGGCCCTGCTCCAGCCGGGCAATACCAAGGAGCCTGAGCGCCTCTGCGTTTCTTGCCAGCGCCAGCGATGCCCGCGACCACCTTTCAGCGGCAACAGCATGCCCAGCCAGAAGAGCCTCTTTGGCTACCGCTGCATAGATGTCGGCTCGGCTGGTAGCGCTCAGGTCGCCAAGCTTGACCTGACCGGGAAGATTGCCGGCGCTGGACTCCAAAAGCTTGGTGTTGTCCTCGAAAAAGACTTGACTTTCGTAGGTTCTGCCCACCGAATACTCGAGTCGATTGGTATCGTCGACGTTGGCCTGGGCGCCGGCGACCAGGCGGTTGACGCCGTCCGGTGCAACCAGGATGCGGGCCAGAACAGCCTCCGGATTCAGGATGCGCACCCGCCTCAACTCGCCGGCCACCGCCTCGTTTGCCAAACAAGCGCGCAGCCTCTGGTAGTCAGCCAGCAACGGCCGGTCGCTGGCCAGGACAACCCTGTCGCCAGCGCCGGCGCTCAGCACCATTTCGTACGGGAATGCCTGGTTAAGGCTCTTGAGGATCCCGCGCAGGCTGTCGGGCGGAATCTCCACCGTTTGCATCCAGAGCGAAAAAATGCCGCCTGCTTTCAGGCGCTGGCGGCAGATCTCAAAATACTCGCGGGTGAACAGGTCGCATACACCGGCACGCCAGGGATTCGAGGGCTCCGAGACGATCACGTCGAACTGCTCTCTGCTGGCCTGAAAATAATTTCGCCCGTCGTTGATCTCCACCCGCAGGCGAGGATCAGCCTCAGGTCGGTGATTCAGGCGGTGGAAGAGGGTGGATGCCCGCAAGACCGCCGGCTCCAGCTCGATTGCCGTCAGCGACTTAACCGGAAAGCGGAGCGCGCTGCCCACGGTAACCCCGGAGCCCCAGCCGACCACGCCCACGCTCTCCGCACGCGGCTGCCACAGGAGCGGCAGGACCGACAAGAGGACTTGCGTGTCCATATCCAGGCCGTTGGAGGCATCGATGTGACCGTTGGTCACCAGCGCCATCCTGTCGGCCTGTCTGTAGCGCATGACACCCACGGTCGAGCTGGCCCCATCCTCGTAGAACAGGACCTCGCGATTTCTGTGCAACCAGTTTTGCCACTCGGCAAAGGAGCGCTCAGCCAGCGGCACCTTTACCAGCAGGCGTCGCTGAGTCTGGGCCGATAAAATGATGATCCTGTCCCAGAGGTCCGGCTTCTGGAGATAAGACCAGGTAGCCGCTAGCCCGGCAGCCAGCGCGGCAACCTTGATCAGCGGGCGCACCGCCGGTACAAAGGACAACAGCACCAGACCGAGGACCAGATTAGCCAGCGACGCCCCCAGAAGCGTCTTTTCCACGCCGATCCAGGGCACAAGACAAAAGCCCCCGTAAAGGGCGCCCACTATGGCGCCAAGCGTATTTGCTGAGTAGAGCGTCCCGACCGACCGGCCAACTGCCTCAAGCTGCCTGGTTGAGGACTTCACTACAGCCGGGAAGATCGCTCCCAGTCCCAGGGTAAGCGGCATGAGGATGGTGGCGGCCAGCAAAAATCGAACGGCGAGCGCTAGATTCGGATCCTGGGGAAAGGCAGAATTGATCACGAGATTCCACCAGGGCAGGCAGTTGAACTGAGAGATCGACAGCAACCCGCACAGGCAGATCAAGCACTCCAGGGCAGCAAACCAGAACAGCGGTTGCCTTGACTTATCGATTAAACGAGCACAGATCAGGCTGCCGGCAAAAATGCCGGCAAGAAAGGTGGAAAGCATCACCGTAAAAGCATAGGTGCTGGAGCCGATCACCATCAGCAAGGTCCTGGTCCAGCAGACCTCATAGACCATGGCAATCGCCCCTGATAGAGCAAAGCAGCCTATAGCAAGCCGTACATCCCAGGCTAGATGATTGGCGGCAGCCGCTGCTTCCGGCTTCGCCAAAGCCGCTCCAGAGCGCTCGACCTTGGGGGCAATCCAGACAATCAGCCCGCAAAGCAGGAAGTTAATCAAGGCGGCAACCAGGGTCGATGCTTCCATGCCCAAAAGCGGCAGGAGCAGGAAGCCGGTTATGGCCGCACCGCCCACGGCACCGAGCGTGTTGACTGCATAGAGCGTGCCCACTCGCCGCCCGACAAACTCCAGGCTTACGGTCACAAACCGGGCCAAGAGCGGCAGGGTGGCTCCCATACAGCTGGTCGGCACAAGCAGGATAAGGGCCGCAATTAAAACTCGCAAAAGGCTGAAAGGGGTGAGCGACAGATGAAGGCTCTGCCATACCAGGCAGTAAAGCGGCTGGGCGGCTTGAAACAGCAAGGGAACAAGCAGCGCCCACAAACCGATGACACCCTCAAGCAGCCCGTACCAGAGAAATGGACGCTTGATCCGATCTGAATAGCGCCCGGCAGCGAAGCTCCCCAGCGCCAGCCCGCCCATGAATACGGCCAGAACCGTCGATGTGGCCTGGGTGGTGGAGCCGAAGACAAGCACCAGAAGCCTGGTCCAGACGACCTGGTAGACAAGGCTGCTGAACCCGGAGGCGACGAAAAGCGCTGCCACCAGGATAAAACTGAAGCTGGGCAAGCGGACCGGGCTCTCATCGGCCGACAGAGGAAGCTGCCAATCGCCGGAGCTTTGGCCCGCACTCACTGATTCTTGCGCATCCATGGCCAACCTTCGGTTTCGCTTGAAAGTAAAGATGGTACAGGGCCCGGACTGAGCCCCGGATTTGGTGGTCTCAATTATAGTTGGACGCCCAGAAGCTCGAGCTCCGCTTTTGCCCGCACCCTGGCCGGCTGATTGGGAGCGGTGCGGTACACCTTGATCCAGAGCTCAATCAGTCGCTGCCGTGCCTGGTTGCGCACG
>Ga0066388_100000808_pt1 | contig 16031 bp, 12 predicted proteins | sample PanSoiMetaGPlot6_FD_64539 | JGI IMG/M metagenome (GOLD analysis project Ga0066388, IMG submission 64539) | Tropical forest soil microbial communities from Panama analyzed to predict greenhouse gas emissions - Panama Soil - Plot 6 (Hybrid Assembly) | ecosystem: Environmental > Terrestrial >... | reverse complement strand
GTGCTCGGCCCCGAGCCCTAGGTAGCTTCGACGACACCGACCGCACGCACAACGCTTCACTCGCCCGGCGAGTCCGTGGTGCCGCGTCGACGATCGTCGTGCCCAACATGTCGACCGGGCCCGGCACGGTCGAACTCTACGACCTGGATCGCCGACTGGTGGATCGGGCCACACTGGCGCCGTACCGCCGCCCGCCTCGGCGCGCCCGCTGCGCCGCCTGACCGGGCTACGGCCCGAAGCGTGCCGATAGGTCGCCAGCGTGCGAGAGATGTCCCGGGCGCAGTGGTGCGCGTTCGTGCCGGTGGACACCCGGACCGGCAACCTGGCGACGGTGCGGCGGGACGGGCGGTCGCATGTGGCACCGATCTGGTTCCTGCTCGACGGCGACGACCTGATCTTCACCACCGGCGCGACCACGGGCGGCAGATCGGCAGTCTGTCCCGATTCGTCCGGGGTGCGACGATTCTGGCCGTAGAGGACGGCACCGAGCAGGTCACCCGCGACCTGCTCGACAGCATCCCGGTCGACTACGCCGCCGCCCGCCGCGCCGCACCGCCCCGGCCGCACAGCAAGCCCGGCCGCGGTGAGGCCGCGCATGATGCCCTGCCGACTGCCGACTGCCGACTGCCGACTGCCGACTGCCGACTGCCGATCGCGGTGGCGCCAGCGCACCACGAAACCACCCCGCCCCACCTCGGCCGGCTGGCCACCTTGCACGGCATGCCCGTTTCGGTCCGCTCTGTCACCAGGTCAGCCGGCCCGCACCGCCGGAGGCAACTCCCGCGCCATCGCCGGGGGCCTGCTCGCCGCGTGCCCTGGCCATCTCCACCACGCCCGCAGCCACGCAGCGTGCGCACGGTGCACGCTCGCGAACGGCGTCCCATCCCGTTGTTGTCGGGCCAGTCCATCCCGGCTCTTCGCACTCGGCCGGAACCTGTAACCCATCGATCAGCACTTGCACGCGGACGGGTTAGCCGTTTCGCCCGAAGGTCGCCGACGACCAGTGCTCTGACATGCGTAGACGTGCCGAGGCCCGGTGGCAGCGAGCCGGGTTGGCGCTTGTGCTCTGCAGACGACTACGATTTCCGGCGAAGCGCGAAGAGCCTCCACACTGGATGCGTGAGCAGTCCGACGCCCGAGAAGAGCCGAGAACTCATGCTGCGCGTGAACGCTCGTGACCTGGTGTTCTGGTTCTTCGGGTTGGGCACCGCGATCGCGGTCAACCTCGTCTCGGAGTCCCGCCAGTCCGTCAAGGTGATCCTCATAGCGATTTCGGTGGCCGCCGCCATCGGCGCGGCGGCCTTGCTGAGCGGAGTGGACCCGTCGTCGTACCTGCGACACTATGCGCCTCACGTCTTGCTGACCATCGCCACACCCCTCATCCTTCTCGCCGCAGTGGGGGTGTGGAGCGACTACACATGGTGATCGCCGCGGCGCTCGTCGCTGTCGCTTCGCTCACGACACCGGAAGATCAGGTAGTCGCATACAGCAGGCTCGCCGGCATGACCGCCATCGGCACCGGCACCGGCACCGGCACCGGCACCGGCACCGGCACCGGCACCGGCACCGGCACCGGCACCATGGTAGTATCACCTTTGGCCTTTCGGGGCCTATCGGACTCAGTCGCCACAAACCTCGGCATGACTTTCTACGGAACGATCGCGATCATCGTTGGTGCCGCGCTCGTGCTCAAGGGCGAGGACATCTTCAAGACGATCGGAGGGTTCGAGCCGATGGCGCGCTGGCGCTTGGCCGTCCAGGGACTCTTTTGCGGCGCCATGATGGCGATCGTCGCCGTCGTTGCCGTCTTCGGCATGTTCCGCACGCCCGGTGGGATCGCGCTTGCTCTTCTCTCAATCGGCGGGACTGTCGTCTTGATCGGATCCAACTTCGGTGTTCTCCTCACGCCCGACCGTCGCCGCCGGATCAAGAAGCACGGGCGTGATCTGCGCCAGAAAAGGAAACCCGGTGAGCAGTACCCTTCATACGGTGAGCTTGTGATCCGCCTCTTCAAGCTTGTGATCCGCTTCCTCGGACGCCTGGGCACCGTCGATCCGAGCTAACAGGCCGCGCGCCCGGCCCGCCAGCATGGATCCGGCCACCCGGCTCACGCAACAACCACCGTGGATGCTCCAGCACAGGTCAGTGACCGTGTCACACAGGCCCGCGTGCAGCAGCAGGTGTGCGTACTCGCGCAGCAGCGTGAACAGCTGTCCACGCGCAGCGTCAGAACCGTTGACCACGATGACCGGCACGACATCGAAGTACAACGAGAAGCCGCATCTCCAACGGAGCGACCTGCCCGCCGGACGTCGCCATCACCAGCACCGGCCGTCTCCAGTGCCGAGCCCCCACATGTGAGATGCTCGTACGGTGTTGCCTGCCGCCCGGCACTGGCAGCGGAGACAGCTCCAGCAGCCGTGTGCGCGCAGCCTCTGCGAACGCGTCGTCGGGCTCCAGCAGGGACAGGCGCCACGCGGTCGGCGGAGGTAACATCGCCGATCTCAGCCGGCTCCAGGACGTACTCGCGCTGCGAATGCGCCCGGCGGTGGTTCGCGTGCAGACCGGGCGACCACGGTCCAGCCGCCGCCCCTTCCTGCCGACGGAAGTCGCGCAGCGTGTCGAACCCCTGCGGCGGAGCGGGCTAGAAGAACCCCCAGAACGACGGTTTGTACAGCTTCGCAAGCACAAGATGCTCAGTGTTGATGTTTCGGTACAGTACAAACTATCGCTTCACAGATGTCGGAATCGTCAGTCTGCTGAGATTCCTGCTCACCGTCTCCTCAGTCACGACCGACGCCGTCGTGAATGCGCGTCAGGGCGATGACGAAGGGCGGCTGTCGCTCCGACACGCGGTGTCTGACGACCGATGACCTTGCGTGCCAGCCCTCTGGTGGGGGATCCTCGCCTCGCCAGAGATACCTCGGCCAGCTGTGAACGCGGGCGTCGTGCCCGTGTCGCTCCGTAGGTGTGCACAGGCATGGGAGTTCGTCGTGAACGCTGCCCTGTCCCGGGCTGTGGGGGATGTGAGTCCGCCGGTCCCGGTTCCGCCCGACGCCGATCCGGGCCTTTCGTCCTGTTTGGAAACGGGCCGCCTGAAGTCCGGCGGTCGCTCGCTGGACGTCTCGATCTTCGACGTCGACGCTCTCCGGATTGCGGAGAACGCGCTTGCGCGGCGTGGTCCGGTTCTAATCTGCCCGGCCGATCCTCTGGCTCCCTTGTCGGCGTTGGTGGCTGCCGCGGCGCACGTGGATGCCATGGTCCGCTCGCGGCTGGTGACGGGATGGGCGGTGGCCAGTCCACTGCGTGTCGGCGTGGTGAGCACCGACTACCGGCTCCGCGGCTTCTACCGGGGTCTGGCCGTGGCCCCGTTCCGCGGCGCTGGCGGGGAGCCGCTGAGGTCGGTCGTCCCAGCGGCGACCGTCGGGCCGGGCGGCAGGCTCAGCGTGGTGGACGGTGAGAACGGGCACTGGTCCACCGCGTTCGTGAGGTCGGTTGCCGAGGCCGAAAGCCTTGGCGTGTTGGACCTGCTCGTAGTGGACCTGCCGGTGTTCGACGTCGACCGCCTGTGTCGCATGACGGCGCCCACCGTGGTGATCGCGAAGGATCCCGCTGACCCCGCCGTCACTCGACTGGCCGAGACGATGCCGGTCTTCGGCTACGACGGCCTCCTGCGGGGCGGGCGCGACCGGGACGCGTCGGGGTCCTTCCCGCGGCTGGAGAACCGGCGAGACCGGGTGGTCCGGGTGTTGCTCGTGACCGCCCCGGCGGTCTGCGCGAACGCCGGCCTTTTCTGGGGTGACGTGGCCAGCCTGGTGAGGCTGGGCAGACGTTCGCCATACGTGGCTGCGCTGGTCAGGGAGGCGTTCGGGCTGTTCCACGACCTGCTGGGGCTGGCTATGCCGGTTGAGGAGTTCGCCGGTCTGACGGACAAGCCGCTGAGGGCTCGGGTGTCGGCGTTCGCACGGGCGGCCGAGATCGTGTCCGACACCGAACTGCGGGACGACTGGTTGCCGATGGCGGAGGCGGAACTCGCGGGCCTTCTCGACGCTCTGCGGAGTACCGACGGCGATGTCCGCGTTCACGACCGGGGCCCGGGGAACAAGGCGACGGCGCTGATCGCGGTGCTCGCCGAGGCGCTCGACGACCGGCGCGACGTCGTCCTGATCGCGCGCACGGCGGCGCTCGCCCGCGCGTACACCGAATATCTTCAGGGCCGCGGCCTCGGGGGCGTTCGGGTCACGTCGCTGGGCGCACTGGCCGGGACCAGGCCGGGCGACCTGGCGGTCCTGCTCGGCATCGCGCCCAGCTGGGGCACCTGGGTGTATCGGGCGGGATTGGGCCGGGAGTTGCTGGTCCTCGCCTACACACCGGACGCCCCCGCGACAGCGTCATGCCCGAGCGGCTATGGGGAGCCGGCGGCGCCGTACGGCAGCGGCTTCGACGAGGCGGAGATGGTGACCTCGGCGGTACGTCGGCAGACCGAAGCCGGCGAGCGCATCTCGGCGCCGACGCAGCGGGCCCGCTCCTGGTCGGCGGTCGTGAACGGCACGCGGCCCGGTCCACTGGCCGGCCGAGGAGGCGACAGTGCGCGCAGCGGAGCCGACGTGGTCCTTGTCTCCGTGCCTCGTCCGCCCGAGGTCCCGCCGGGACTGTGGGACGGGACCGGCTGGATGGCCCCGCTGGAGCCCGGCGGCTCCGGTGAGCCCACCAGGACCCGCGACGTAGCCGAGACCGGGCCCGGTCTGCGCGTGACGTTCACCGACGGCAGCTGGGCCTGGCTGCACCACCGCAGCCCGGTGTGGCGGTGGCGGCGACACGCAGGAAGGTCCGAGCAGGTCGACCCGGCGGACCTCGCGGTCGGCAACGAGGTGATCTTCATCGACGGCGACGCGCACATGTCGCTAGTCGCGAAGATCCTCGATGTGGCCGAGGGAGTGCCCGCGCTCGCCCTGGCCGCCGGCTGGCACGAGCGCTGGCAGGCGGTGCTGCACCGCGCGCACGCCCGGTTCGGCAGCTACACGGCGTTGCATCGGGAGCTGTCCCGCCTGGGCTGCCGGGTTCAGGCTCAGACGGTGCGACTGTGGTGCGTCGGGGTCACCATCGGCCCGGACGACCGGGAGGACGTGCGCCGGCTCGGCACGTTGATGGACGACCCCGTGCTGTCCGGCAAGGCTGCCGAGATCTGGCGCGCCATGCAGACGCTGCGCAACTCCCACGGCCGCGCCAGCCGGCGGCTGGACGCGCTGGCGCGGGTACTCGGCCCGGCAGTCGGCAACGCGCACCTGCCCGCCGACGAGGTGATCGACCCGGTCAGCGGGCTGACCGCCGCCGACCTGCACAGCGCCGTCGTGCTGGTGACCGTAGCGGGCATCGACGCGGTCGCGGTCGTTCCGCGCGTGCTGACCGGGCGGCGCCGCGCCGCTGACGAGGCGGCCGACGTCTTCATCCCCACCACCCCGCCCGAGAGTGAGTACCCATCGTGACCACTTCCCCCGCCGCCAGCGGCGGCTTCGTTCCCAGCCACGACCAGCAGGAGGCCATGGCCGAGCACCTGATCACCGCCGTCGTCGACGACGCCACCGGCATGGCGGACGGCGACGTATGCGTGGGTGAACCGCCCTCCGCCCGCTACTACCTGGCGAGCCTGGCGCCGACCGACCTCGACCTGGCCGTCAACGCGGTGCGCATGGGCCGGGCCGCGCCCTCGTCGCTGGGCTTCGAGTTCGAGGTCGCCCACGGCGGGAAGCTGGTGTTGTCCGCGTCGGTCAGCTGCTACTACCGACGGCTGCCGACATGGGACGAGCAGCGCCGGTACCTGGGCGGCCGGCTGGGCGGCGCCGACGAGTACCGGCTGGCGCCGGTGTTCCAGCGGGTGGGGGTGGAGGTCGGCCCGATAGCCGTGACGCTCGAACCGGACGCGGCGACGACGCTCGACATCGGGAGGGAGGAGTTCGCCCGCGCGTTCGCCCGGGTCGGGCAGGCGGCTGTAGCCGACCCGCGCGTCGAGCGGCGCCAAGGCGACGAGCGGCGCGAGCGGTCGGTCCCGGCCACCGCCATGCAGGACGAGCAGGCGTTCGAATCCTGGCTGCAGGGCGCGAACCAGGGTGACCCGCTCGTTCCGGCGTTCGCCGCCCGCATCCACCTGGCCGCCCGTCCCGTCGGTGACCGGCTGCGGGTGACCACCAGCCTGGAGAACGAGTCGACCGACCCCGTCGTGGTGGTGCAGGGGCGGGGTCGCTCCGCCGGGAAGACCCGCCACGACGAGGCCAAGGACCACTTCCTGTTCCGGGCGCGCCTGGCCGTGACCGCGGCGGCCGGGACGCTCGTTGCCATCCAGATGGATCTCGGGCCGGACGCCTACCGGTACCGTCGCGATCTCCCGGCCTACGCGAGCAACTGCGGCGTCGTGGAGACCCGGGACCGCCGGGGCACGCTGACCGGCTTGTGCAGCGTCCCGGCACCGGTCCACGAGACCCACCGCGCCTGGTCCCAGCCGCACGATGCGACCGGCTACGCGACGCTGGAGTCCGACCCTCTGCGGGCGCTGCGCCGGCTGGAGTCGGACCTACGCGCGTACGCCGACCATCCCGCGTGGAGCACCACGGATCTCGAGCCAGCCCTCGCATCGCGGAAGAACCTGGACCGGGATGCATTCGCCAGCGAGGTCGCCCGGTTCGCCGACGGCGTGGACTGGCTGGAGCGCGACCCGCGGCTCCTGCTGGCGTTCAGGTTGACCAGCCGCACGATGCGCCGCCTCGGCGAGGTCACCGGGCGACCGCACCCGGGCTGGCGCCTGTTCCAACTGGTGTTCCTGGTCAGCCAGATGTCCGCCCTCGCCTGGCGGGAGCACCCACCGGAGGCGTTCACACCCGGCCTGTGGGAAGACCCCGACTCCGGAGACCCGAGCCAGGCCGTGACCGTGCTGTGGTACCCGACCGGCGGCGGCAAGACCGAGGCATACCTCGGCCTGATCGTGTGCTGCCTGTTCTACGACCGCGCCCGCGGCAAGACGACCGGGACCAGCGCCTGGTGCCGTTTCCCGCTGCGACTGCTGTCTCTGCAGCAGACTCAGCGGCAGCTCGACGCGGTGGCCACCGCCGACGAGATCCGCCGCGAGGCCGGCGACCTGCTCCGCCGGGCAGGCGGCGACCCCGGCGCCCCGTTCCGGATCGGCTTCTACGCCGGCGGCGCGAACACGCCGAACTCGTTGACCCGCGATCCCGGCATGGTCGACCGACTGCGCGCCGAGGAGAAACAGCGCAACCGGTACCGGCTGGTGGACACGTGCCCGTACTGCCGCGGCCGCACGGTGCGGGTGGTCCCGCCCGACCCGGTCGGGCTCAAGCTGGAGCACGCGTGCACGCGGTGCCGTCGGGTGCTGCCGATCGTGGTGACCGATCACGAGATCTACAGGTACCTGCCGGCCGTCGTCGTGGGCACCCTGGACAAGCTCGCGGTGATGGGCCTGTCCGACCGGTTCGGCTCGCTGCTCGGCGACGTCGACTGTGTGTGCGAACTGCACGGGTACGGCCGCGGCAACAAGTGCCACGAACGCGGCCCGGGTCACCCCGACCTGCCACGCCGGCCGCTGCCGAGGCCGCTGTACGACCCGTCCCCGACCCTGGAGATCGTCGACGAGCTCCACATGGTCGACGAGGACCTCGGTGCCTTCAGCGGCCACTACGAGGGCCTGCTCGCCGCCGTCCAGCAGGTTCTCTCAGCCCGGACCCGCTCTGACGGCCGTGGCGTGCGGATGAAGGTGGTCGCCACCAGCGCAACCATCCGCGGCGAGGACCGACAGTGCGAGCACCTGTTCGGTCTGCGCTCGGTCGTCGTGCCGCTGCCCGGCCCCCGGCTCGACCAGTCGTTCTACTGGAAGATCGATCCGGACGCCCCGCTGCGCCGCTTCATCGGTATCCTGCCCACTCGCACCACGGCCGAGATGACCCTCGTGCGGATCCTCACCGCGGCGCACACCGCGATCCGCAAGCTGGAGGACCGCACGGACGTACCGCCGTCCCTGGCGAGCCTGCCCGACGCGGACCTCACCGCGTTCGTCGACCTCTACCGAGCCAGCCTCACCTACGTCACCAGCCTGGTCGACTTCGGCAAGATCAGCCGCTCGCTGGAGACCCAGGTGAACGAGCAGCTCCGGCAGGACGGCCGCCAGGAGCTGGTCGCCGCGGAACTCAAGGGCGAGACGCCGTTCGACGACGTCCGCGCCACCCTCGACGACATCAGCACCCCCGGTGGCAAGATCGACGCGATCGTCGCCACAAGCATGGTCAGCCACGGGGTGGACGTCGACCGGCTCAACCTCATGGTGTTCAACGGCATGCCGCGCGCCATGGCGGAGTACATCCAGGCCAGCTCCCGGGTCGGCCGGGTGCACCTGGGCGTGGTCTTCATGATCTTCAACGCGGTCCGAGAACGGGATCGGTCGCATTTCCGCTACCACGGCAAGTTCCATGAGTACCTCGACCGGATGGTCGAACCGGTCGCGATCAACCGGTGGAGCCGGTTCGCGGTGCGCCGGACCCTGCCGGGGCTGCTCATGGGCCATCTGCTGCAGGTCGCCAACCGCGCCTGGTGGGACGTCGGCGGAGGGAAGACCCACCTGCACGACCTCACCCGGATGAAGATCGCCCTGCGGGACGTCGCCGCCGGCGGTCTGCCGGAAGTCCAGTTGCCGGCCCTGCTGGAAGCCCTGCACCACGCGTACCTCACCGACCGGGACGAGGCCGTGGAGCTGGTCGCCGACCTGGACGCCCGCGTACGCCGCGCCCTCGACGCGCTCCGTGCCGCCGGTGCCGCCGCCGGTGCCGCCGCAGGCGGGACCCGCACCTACCGTCCCACCGCCGACTACCTCGGCCTGGAGTACCCGCCGATGATCAGCCTGCGGGACGTCGCCGAAGGACTTCCGTTCGTCACCCTCCCGGATCGGAGCCGCTGATGCCCTTCGACCCGCGTGACCGCGACATGACCCGCGACCGCGGTCAGGTCCTGTTCCGGTACCGCCCCAACCAAACATTCGACCACGCCGGCTCCTACATCGCCCAGGTACGCCAGTACGCCCCCGACGACGCCTACGACGGGCCGGCCCTGGATCGCGGGTACCTCATCCAGCAGGCGATGCGGCTGGTCCGGCGTTGGCGGACCGAAGGCCGAGGCGCCCCGGACACGGCCGCCGGCTCTGACCGGGCGCCGGAGTTCCCGTCAGACGAACCGCTGGCGGCCACCCACTACCAGATCGTCATCCCAGGCAAGGTCTTCTGCCGAGTGTGGCCGCGGGTCATCCGGTGCGCCCGCCCCTCCTGCGGACGGGTATGGGAAGCGGCCGACCCCCGCCCCGGCGACGACTGGCCACCGCCGTGCCCGAGCTGCGGCAGCCGCAGCGGCAGCCGCCAACTGCAGTTCGTCTTCGCGCATCCCTGCGGCGAGTTGCAGCCGATGAAGCCGCCGCGGAACTGCGGCAAGGGGCACAGCACCTTCCGGCTCAACGACCGGGTCAGCCGCTTCAAGGACTTCCGCTGGGAGTGCCTGTCCTGCGGCATCAGCCTGAACGTGCAAGCCTTCTGTCCGAACACCGGCGGTTGTGCCTGGTCGAACAAGATGATGAGTCCGTTGCTGCACACTGCCGGATCCGCCTACTCCGGGCAGGGACTCAACCTGGTCAACGTCCTGACCCAGGACCAGGCGCGGCGCGGCGCCGCCCCCGGCTACATGGTCGCCACCCTCGCCCGATGGCTCGGCGAATGCTCCGACGAGGACGCCGACCGGCTCACCTCCGCCGCCGACGTCCCCGAGGTGCCGCAGGAGGTGCTCGACTCGATCGCGGCGATGGAGGAAGCGGGAATGACCGAACGCGCTGCGGCGCTGCGCGCCCGGTTCGTGCCCGTCGATCTAGACCGGCTGACCGACTCCGTGGCCAAGATCCTCGGCTACCACCCGCTGCAGGACCCCAGGGGAGCCGACCTGGTCGCGGCGCTGTCGACCTACCAACGTGTCCTCGGACTCGACAGGCTCACCCTGGACCGCCTCGCCCGACAGGCCAGGACGCCGGCCCGCCGCGAGCTGTACCGGACCTATCCGGCGGTGCTCGCGCGGGCCGGGTTCGACCCCGCCGGCACGTGCCTGCTCGGTGACTTCCCGATCACCTACCTCGCAGTCGGCTACGCCCGGGCCGGCTTCGGCCCCAGAGAGGCCGATCTGGTCCCGTACCGCGGCCGCACCGCCCGCGGCGCGCCGCTCACCACCCTGCTGTACGCGCATCCGACGACCACCGAGGCGCTGCTGTTCGTCCTCGACCCCGACCGGGTCCGCCGCTGGATGACCGTCAACCGGCTGCTCAACCCGGCCGAGGTCGCCGACGGAACCGACCTCAAGCGGTGGTTCGCCGCCCGGATGGACCCCACCGACGGGCAATTGCCCGGCTGGCCCGACGACATCGGCCCCGGACACCCGGACTGGCCCCCACGGGAGCTGTTCGGTCTGATGCACACCCTCGCGCACCAACTGCTTCGGGCGCTCGCCGTCGACTCCGGATACTCCGAGACCTCCCTCTCGGAGTACCTGTTCCCCTACGAACTGGCCTTCGCCCTGCACCCCAACGGCCGCAGCGACTTCAGCATCGGCGCCCTCCGGACCGTGCTCGAGCAGAACCTGGACGCGGTCGTCAACCGGGCCGTGGACAACGACGCGTGCCTATACGACCCCAACTGCATGCACGCCAACCGCGGCGCGGACCACGGCTGCCTGCTGCTGCCCGAGACCGCCTGCCAGTGCTGGAACCGCCACCTGTCCCGCTGGTACCTCTACGGCTCCCCGGACGACACCGTGACCGGCTACTGGGACCCGGCGCTGTGAACCGCCTCCGCTGGGGGCGCCGCCACACGCCCCCGCCCGACCAACCACCCCAACCTCAACCGGAAGACACGCGCCAGTGATCGACATCGACCAGCTGCTACACGACAAGCTGACACCAGAACAGCACGCCGCCGCCACCGCCACCGAGAGGGAGATCCTGGCGCTGGCCTGCGCGGGATCGGGCAAGTCCCGTACTCTCGCCTACCGCATCGCGTTGCTCGTCGCGAACGGGGCGCATCCGCGGGGGATCGTCGCCTTCACCTTCACCGAGAAAGCCGCCGAGTCCATCAAGATCCGCGTCGCGGAGGCGCTGCGGGACGCCGGGCTGGACCCGGCCATCGTGGGCGCCATGTACGTGGGGACGATCCATGGCTGGTGCCGCATGATCCTCGGCTCCATCGACGCCGGCTACCGCCAGTACGAGGTGCTCGACGACAACCGCATGCTGATGTACCTGATGTCCCGCTACCCCCGCAGCTCGGCGCCCCGCAACTGCGCACGCTGCGGACCCGCCACCCGCGGGGACAGCGCGAGGCCCGGTACCTCGACACCCTCAAGGCGGTCCGGGAGGCGTGGAATCTCCTCAACGAGGAGATGCTGTCGATCGACGAGGTTGCATCCGAGGACACGGACCTGGCCACGGTGCTGCAGAACCTCCGGGCGCTGCTGGACCGGGACCGCTTCATCGACTTCTCCACCATGGTCCGCCGGGTGGTGGACGCGTTGACCGACGGCGACACAGGGGCCGACCGGGCACTGGCCGGCCTCGAACACCTGCTCGTCGACGAGTACCAGGACATCAACCCGGTCCAGGAACGGCTGATCCAGCTGATGCACCGCCGAGCCCGGACCCTGGTCGTCGTCGGTGACGACGACCAAGCGATCTACTCATGGCGCGGCGCCGACGTCGGCAACATCCTCACCTTCCGGCAGCGGTACCCGCATGCGGCCGAGCACTCCCTGGTGCGTAACTTCCGATCCACCCCAGACATCGTCTCCGCGGCGGACAGCTTCGCCGCCGCGGAGCTGTGCCCCTCAAGGCTGGACAAGAGACCCACCGCCGAGATCGGCGCGGAACCGTCCGAGTTCGGCGTGTCGTGGTTCCCCGCCCGGGCGGACGAGGCCGAGTGGGTCGCCGACCGGATCGCCTCGCTGATCGGCACCCGGTACGTGGAAACGACGGCACCGTCCGTGGGCTCACCCCGCCGACTTCGCGGTCCTCATGCGCTCCACCAAGGGCGACGAGCAGGACGGCTCAAGGCGGCACTCGGCGTTCACCCGCGCCCTCGACGCCCGCAACGTCGCCTACAGCCTGGACGCCGGAGGCGAACTGTTCGACCGGCCCCAGCCGGCGGCGGTGCGGGAGGCGTTCGGCCTCCTTCGTGACGCCTCCCCCGCCCGGGCCGCCGTACAGACGCTGTTCACCGACCAACTCCAGCCCGCCTTCCCGCAGGCAGACCTCGCCGCCGTGATCCGGGTCTTCACCGACTGGGGACGACGCATCCACGCACCCATCATCAGCGGGGCCAGCCGTCAACGGCTGTACCCGCAGCAGCTGCTCCACGATCTGCTCGCCGCGCTCGGGCTACCCGCGACCCGGTTCGACGACGGGATGATGGCCGACCTGGGCGCGTTCTCCCGCATCCTCCAGGACGCCGAGGCGGTATACGTGTCCATCGACTCGGCCGACCGGTTCCAGCAGCTTCTCAACTACCTCGGCAACGTCGCCGAGGACGGCTACGAGGCCAACGGGCGGCTGCTCAGCCGGCCGGACGCTGTCATGGTCTCGACCGTGCACCAGGCCAAAGGCCTGGAGTTCCCCGTCGTGTTCGTCGTCGACGTCGAGGCCGGCAGGTTCCCCCTGACACCACGGGGCTATCAGGGCTGGATGCCGCAGGCGGTCGTCCGGCAGGCGGTCGCCCGCGGCGCCTATAGCGGCAACCGCGACGAGGAGGCCCGCCTGTTCTACACGGCTGTCACCCGCGCCGAGCGTTCCTCTACGTCAGCGGCACCGCAGCACTGCCCGGCGGCAGAAGACAGCGGAAGGTACTCGGCCAAGACGCCCGGACCGGAGCCGTGCATCTGCTCAAGGACGGCCAACGTGTCGTCGTGCCGGTCCACAACGCCGCGGTGACCGCCGCTGTCGCCAACATCGAGTGGGCGGTCCAGCGGATCATCGTCGGCGAGTTCCCGGCCCGGCCGAGCCGGACGAAATGCGCCGGCTGCGACTTCGCAAAGCTGTGCCCCCAGCGAGTCCAGCAGTTCACCCCCGACGGCGTCCCGCCGCCGCTGCACCTCCCCGGCGACCGGCTCCGGATGATCGCGGCCTTCACCGACCTGGACCCCTGCTGAGGACTTGGCGGGTCCGCCGGCGTCACACCCGACGCGCCGGAGCGCAGCCGTGCGACGGCGGCGAAGGGGCGCTATGGTCCTCCGGACCGGGAAGATCGACAGCGGGTAGGGAAGCGTACGCATGCACACCGTCGTGGACTTGTTCTGCGGCTGCGGCGGTGGATCGATGGGTTTCCACCACGCTGGCTTCCGGACCGTCGGGGCCGTGGAGGTCGACGAGGACGCGGCCGCGGCGTTCACCCTGAACGTCGGCGTCGCGCCGATTGTCAAAGACATCCGCGACGTGACCGGCGACGACCTTCTAGCCGCGGCCGGGCTACAGCGCGGTGGCCTGACCTTGCTGTTCGGATGCCCCCCGTGCCAGAGCTTCACCGTACTGCGCCGTGGCGCCCGGCCGACCACCCGCGACCGGCAGCGCAACACCCTCGTGTACGAGTACCTCCGCCTGGTCAAGGAGTTGTACCCCCGTCACATCGCCTTCGAGAACGTTCCGGGCCTCGTGGAGGGCCGCTGGCACGCCTACTTCGATCGGTTCCGGGAAACACTGGCCGAACTGGACTACCTGTTCGACTGGAGGGTCATCGATGCCGCCGAGTACGGGGTACCACAACGGCGTCGACGCGTTCTGGTGATCGGTAGCCGTGTCACCGACCCACGGCTTCCCGAAGCCACGCACCGCGAACACGGCGACAACAAACTCAAGCCATATGTCACCGTTCGCGACACCATCTCCCACCTCTCGGTGCTGGGTTCCGGCGAGGAGGATCCCGACGATGAGTTCCACCGCGCCCGGCGGCACAGCGACCTGGCGCTACGGCGCCTAGCCCGTGTACCCGAGGGCGGAGGCCGGCTCGATCTCCCCGAAGATCTCGTCCTGAACTGCCACAAAGATCACAACGGGCATTACGACATCTACGGGCGCATGTGGTGGGACCGTATCGCCCCCACCCTCACGTCCGGCTGCACAAACGTCACCCGGGGTCGCTTCGCACACCCCGAGCAGAACAGGGCCATCACCCTGCGCGAGGCGATGCTCTTGCAGACCTTCCCACCCGACGCCCAACTGTCGGGAGGCGTGGAGAAGATGGCCTTGCAGGTCGGCAACGCGGTGCCGAGCCTGCTGGCCGAACGCATTGCCCGTACCGTCAAGGCCATGGAACGAAGGTCCCGGCGCGACAACTGACGAGCAGCCGGAGGTCGTCGGCCGCGCCATGACCAGAGCCCGGATACGGCGAGGCTCCGGCCGCCGCCGGCAGCGGCGAAGGTGTCGACGACGCTCACCCGGCCGCGCGGGTTGGCGTTGTCGTCGGAGGACCGTCACGACGATACGACGACCCGCCAGCGGTTCGACCACAGAAGCGATGCCGGCCATCACCGGCGCCACACATGTCGACCGCCTGGCGTAGCTAGGCTGACCGGGTGCTCACCTCGCGGCAATCCTGGGCGTCATCCCCCGGGGTACGCACCAGCATGCAGTCCAACCGCCCGCGGGACACCCGACCGGAGTTGGCCCTGCGGTCGGCCGTGCACGCGCTTGGCCTGCGCTACCGGGTCGGGATACGTCCGATCCGGTCTGTGCGCCGTACCGCCGATCTGGTCTTCACCCGCGCGCGTGTGGCTGTCTTCCTGGACGGCTGCTTCTGGCACGGCTGCCCGGCCCATCACACCGTGGCGAAGACCAACGTCGGCTATTGGGCGGACAAGGTCCGGGGGAATCGGGATCGGGACGCCGAGACCAACCGACTGCTGGAGGACGCCGGCTGGACGGTGATCCGGGTGTGGGAACACGAGGACCCGCGAGGCGCCGCAGCTCGCGTGGCCCAGACCGTTCGCGGCGGGACAGCGGCGTCCGGTGATGGGCCCGAGATCAGCCAGTGCTCGCCCCGGCAGAAGGCCGAACGAGTGGGCCGGCGTTCGCGGAGCGACTGACGCACATCGGGCCAGGCCCCGCCGCCGCAGGGGTGGCGGGGGCCGGCTGTCGGTGTGGGAGGGATGGTCGGGAAGCGGGTCGGCGTGTTGGGCGCTTGATCGTCAGGCGCCGCGGCGGTGAGCTGTGTTGGTGTTGCGGGGGATGAGGTTGGCGGTGTTTTCGGCGGCGGTGCGGGCGAGTTCGGGCAGGACGCTGGTGTAGGTGTCGGCGGTGAGGGTGATGGTGGAGTGGCCGAGCATCTCTTGGACGATTTTGAGGTCGGTGCCGGCGGCGAGGGCGTAGGTGGCGGCGCCGTGGCGGAGGTCGTGCAGCCGGACGGGGGGTAGTCCGGCGGCGGTGTGCAGGTCGTGGAACCGGTCGGTGACGGTGGCCGGGTGCAGGGCGGTGCCGTCCTCGCGGGTGAAGACCAGGCCGGTGTCGGTCCAGGCGGGGCCGGCGGCCAGCCGCTCGGCGGCGTGCCGGTGCCGGTGCGCTGTGAGGGCGGCGACGGTGTCGGGATCCAGGGCGATGGTGCGCTGGGAGTCTTCGGTCTTGGGGGATTTGAGTTCGGTGGCCCACCCGTGTTGGACGATCTGCCAGGTCACGGTGAGGGTTCCTCCAGTCAGGTCGAGATCGGTCCAGTGCACGCCGCAGGCTTCGCCGCGGCGCAGCCCGCGGTAGGCGATGAGGTGGAACAGGGCGTAGAGCCGGTCGCCGGTGGCGTGGTCGAGGAACTGCCCGGTCTGCGCCGGGGTCCAGACCATCACCGCGGATGGGGTGTGTCCGGTGGCCTGCCAGCGGGCGACCCGTTCCGGGGTCCATAGCTGAGGCTTGGGTGGGCGGCCGGAGGGCAGTTCGAGGTGGGTGGCGGGGTTGGTGGTGGCCAGTTCTTGCCGGACGG
>Ga0066388_100000806_pt1 | contig 16047 bp, 14 predicted proteins | sample PanSoiMetaGPlot6_FD_64539 | JGI IMG/M metagenome (GOLD analysis project Ga0066388, IMG submission 64539) | Tropical forest soil microbial communities from Panama analyzed to predict greenhouse gas emissions - Panama Soil - Plot 6 (Hybrid Assembly) | ecosystem: Environmental > Terrestrial >... | reverse complement strand
CTCGGGCCAGACGGCACTTGGAAGCAGATCACACAATTCAGCGACCAGATTAAAGCTGTCCGTCTTGGACGCGATAACGCGATGTATCTTCTTTCACGCAACACGGCGCCGCGCGGAAAAGTTCTCCGTCTGCCGCTCGAGACCCCAGAGTTAAGCAAAGCCGTCGAAATCGTTCCAACCGGCGAGCCAGTTATTCAACAAATCGTCCCGACAGCAGATGCTCTGTTCACTGGCGATTTGCTTGGTGGTCCGTCTCAAATTCGCCGCTCCAGCCCGGACGGAAAAGGTCAAACGATCATCCCGATTCCAAAAATATCTGCTGTGCAGGAAATGGTCGGACTCGAGGATGGTTCCCTCCTGTTTCGCGACCAGAGCTATACCGAACCGGCAGCCTGGTTCCATTGTCCGAAGGAAAAAACCGAGCCTGTGAAAACGGCGCTACGCACGACGTCGCCCGTTTCATTTGCCGATATCGAGGTGACGCGCGAATTCGCGACCTCAAAGGACGGCACGAAAATTCCGGTCAACGTCATTTTTCGCAAAGGAATGATCCGGGACGGGCAGAACCCGACATTGCTTTATGGTTACGGCGGCTACGGAATCAGCATGTCTCCGAATTTCGAATTTACTCGCCGCCTTTGGTTCGACCGCGGCGGCGTATACGTCGTGGCGAATATTCGAGGCGGCGGCGAGTTTGGTGAGGACTGGCACAAGTCCGGCAATCTCACGAAAAAGCAAAACGTGTTCGATGATTTCGCAGCTGCGGCTGAATACTTGATTAAAGAGAAGTACACGCGCCCCGGAAAATTAGCGATTCAGGGAGGAAGTAATGGCGGCCTGCTGATGGGCGCAATGATCACCCAGCATCCCGATTTGATGCGGGCGGTTGTGTCTCAGGTAGGAATTTACGACATGCTGCGCGTGGAGCTTGCGCCAAATGGCGCGTTCAACGTCACCGAATTTGGGACAGTGAAAAATCCGGACCAATTCAAGGCACTTTATGCGTATTCGCCATACCATCACGTTGTCGATGGAACAAAGTATCCTGCCATTCTGATGATGACCGGCGCGAACGATGGGCGAGTTGCTCCGTATCATTCGCGTAAAATGGTCGCCCGTCTGGATGAAGCGAACAAGTCTGAGAATCCGATTCTATTGCGAACGAGCTCCAGTGCAGGTCACGGCATCGGCACCGCGTTGAACGAGCGCATCAAACAATTGGCCGACATTTACGCCTTTCTATTTACTCAGCTAGGAATGACGGGCGAGGCCAACTGATCCGTTACAATTCTAAAACGCCTTTACAACTTAACGATTTAACTTTGTAACCTCGCCATCGTGCGAAGAAGACTGCTGATTTCTTCGGCGGCGGTTGCGCTTTTTTTTCTGATCGCAGCCGGGATAGGCGTGGCCCTCTTTATAGTCCCGTACTGACTCGCTACATCGAGGGTGAAAATCGCCCGGGGCCTATCTCCGACTCCTCTTTCGCCAGTTCGAAGGATGGTTGAAAAAAGGATTTGGTGGCGATTAACCGGTGTCTCGCAGACTTAAGCATCAGGGACTGCTTCTCGAAGTGGCGTTTTGCTTTCTCCGGCTTCCAACATTCGAACGCGCTTCTCGACGTATGGTAATCGAATCGTAAGCGTCAAACCTTTGCCCTGGTTGCTCTCGATGGAGAGCTCTCCGCCGTGTTCGCGCACGATCCGGCGAACAATTAACAATCCCAGACCCGTACCGGATCGCTTCGTAGTGAAATAGGGCTCGAATACATGGCTCAAGTTTTCGGGCGACATACCACCGCCGGTATCAACGAAACTAATCATCACGTGTGTGTCATCCAGGTCCGTGCGAATGCGCAGGACACCATGGCGGGTCATCGCCTCGAGGCTGTTTTTGATCACATTATAAAACGCTTGCTTCATTTGCTCGCGATCTAGTTGAATCAAAGGCAGGTCCGCCCGCATTTCCTGTTCGACGACTATGTCGCGGTCTTGAATTTCGGGAGTGAAAAAGCGCACCGCCTCCTCAACGATCGCGTTCACGTTCTCCGGATGAAGCCGCGGCTGCGACGGCCGAATAGCCCGCAGAAACTGGGTGACAATAGAATCGAGCCGGCGGACTTCGGAACGAGCGACATCAATCGATTGTTTAAGGTCCGCCTTCGCATCACCGTCCAACTCATGCACTTTGCGCTCCATCAATTGTAAATGGATGTGCAGTGAGTTGAGCGGATTGCCAATTTCGTGCGCCACGCCTGCCGCCAGCAACGTAAGCGCATTCAAGCGCTCCGATTCCATTGTTTGCTGTGCTGTGCGTCGGCTTTGGGTAATGTCGCGCAGAATCATGACGTGTCCGACTTGCCCCGCTGCTGCAGCCACGGGCCTGTGGCCCGTCTCCTCTCTGGCGCCCCGCAGGGGCGTGGCGACATCTGCAGCTTCGCGATGCTCGATCATCAATGGCACGATGTAAAAATTGATGAAGCGATTTTCCGGATAAAAAATCTCCACATCACGACTGAGCGGTCCGCCGCTTTGGATAAGCGATCTCCAATCGAGGCCGCGAACCCGTTCGTCGAGGCGTTTTCCGATCGCGTCTGCGGCCTCCAATCCAAACAATTTGCAGGCCATATCGTTCAAATAAGTGATCCGCCCATTTGAATCAGTCACGATGATGCCTTCATGGATTGCATTAAAAACGGTTTCCAGAAAACCTTTCTCCTGGGCCAGCCGCAGAAAGTAATTTTGAACTTCTTCCGGGCCAATGCGCCCGAGTCGCTCGATTAGTTTCTCAAGAAAACCAGCCTTCATGATTTCGTGAGCGTCAAATCGTTGAAACGTTCAATCGTTACAACGGAGAAGGTCTTACCAATTCAACGATTCAACGCTTCAGCCTTCTCCGGCGCAAACTCGCGCGTGGGCGCCACTTCAACAGTCAGCATTTCCACCCGCAAATAATTCAACACGACCGGGGCCAGAATCAAACCGGGGATGCCCATGAGTCGCTCGCCGAGGATGAGCGCGATCAAGGTTAGCCAAACCGGGTTCCGAATCCGGTCTCCGATGATCTTGCTATTTAGCAAATACTCGAGCTTGTGGATCGCCACCAGAAACACCAGAGCTCCAATCGCCAATTTTAAAGACACAGTTAGCGCTGCGAACACAATGATCGTGTTGCTGATCAGGTTCCCGACGATTGGTACAAGGCCGCAAAGAAACGTGACACCAATGAGCAGTGGCGCATGGGGCAGACGAACGGCCAAGAGAAAAATCGCTGTCAATACCGTGTTGATAAACGAAATCGTGATTTGTGCGCCCATGACCGTAGCGAAGCTGCGATAGAAATCGCGAAATCGTGTGGAAACTTCATCGCAGCAAATGGAGTAAAGATTGTTCTTTACCCGATGAGTGCCGCGGTAAGGGTCCAGGCCGGTTTTGTAAAACAAGCTCCCAGCTGCGACGATACCGAGCACGCAGAAAACCAGCACCGCCGCCGCACTCTTGGCAAAGTTGGCCACGTTTCGCAGGTAATGTGCTTCCTGCCCAAGCACGTTCATCACAGCCTGCCTAAGACTTTCAAAGTCATTGAACGGTAGCTCGATCTGGCGTTTCTGCGCCCAGGCGCTGGCCGAGGGAATGGAAGTATCAGCCACATCCGGCAACGCGAGAACGGCCGCACGAGTGAGAAAGACCGCTGCGGTGGCAATCCCGACTACAACGACACCAAACAGAATCAAAGCCAGCCACTTTCTTTTTGTCAGAAAATAAAGCTGGCGCAACGCAAAGTAGGAAAACAGGACAACCAGCAAGGGCACACCAAGATGAAGAAGACCTGCAAGAATAATTGTTGCAGCAAGGAGGACGTAGGAAAGCCTCGCGGGGGTGATCATGGTGGCTTGGTTCCTCAAATGTAGCGCATTCGTGCCGTTCGCCATAGGATGAATCCAGCGTGGCGCACGTGCGCCTGGAACGGCAAAACACCTACCCGCGTCATCGATCAGCCGGGGTCGCAAACCCCAGCCACAACTACGCCGCCTGTCCGGTTTCTTTTTCAGCGCGTTCTTTCAGCGCAGCTTTGCGCGAAAGCTTGACGCGACCCTTATCGTCGATTCCGATGCACTTGACCCAAATGATGTCGCCAACCTTGGCAACATCTTCGGTCCGTTTCACGCGGAAATCCGCGAGCTCGGAAATGTGCACGAGTCCATCCTTACCCGGAAACACTTCAACAAACGCGCCGAATTCCTTCGTCGAGACTACACGTCCCTGATACGTCTGCCCGATTTCGATTTCACGGGTCATGCCACCGATAATTTCCTTCGCGCGTGCCATACTCTCACCACTGGTGGCATAGATGTGCACCGATCCGTCGTCCTCGATGTTAATTTCAGCGCCGGTCTCCGCGACAATGCCCTTGATGGTCTTGCCACCGGGGCCGATGAGTGCTCCGATTTTCTCCGGATTAATCTTAATCGTCTCAATCCGCGGCGCGTACCTCGACAACTCTGCCCGAGGTTTGTCCAGTGCGCTGCCCATAATGCCGAGGATCTTGGTCCGCGCATCTTTCGCGCGTTGGATCGCTTCTGCCATGATCTTTTGGTTAATGCCCGGGAGTTTCAGATCCAGCTGAAAACCAGTGACGCCCGCGTCGGTTCCGCAGAGCTTGAAATCCATATCGCCAAAATGATCCTCGGAGCCGATGATGTCGGTCAGCAATTCGTATCGTTTCAATTGATGATCGTCTCCAAGATCCGTCACTAGCCCGACGGAGATTCCAGCAACAGGCGTTTTGACCGGCACGCCAGCATCCATGAGCGCCAGCGTCCCCGCACATACGCTTGCCATGGAGGTGGATCCATTTGATTCCATGATCTCGCTCGAGATCCGAATGGCGTAACGAAAATCGCTTTCATTTGGCACCACCGGTTCCAGCGAGCGCTCCGCGAGCGCGCCATGACCGATCTCGCGGCGCCCGGGCCCACCTGTGCGTCCCGTTTCGCCTACGCTAAATGGCGGAAAGTTGTAATGCAGAATGAACCGCTTCGATTGTTCTCCGCCGCCGTAGGCATCGAGCATCTGTGCCTCCTCGATCGGCGCCAGCGTCGCGAGGGCAACCGCCTGAGTTTCCCCGCGCTGGAAAATGGCCGAGCCGTGCGCTCTTGGCAGAACGCTCACTTCGCAACTGATTGGTCGCAGATCCTCATAGCCTCGACCATCGACTCGTTTCTGCTTTTCTAAAATGCTGACGCGAAACGCCTTCTTTTGGATATAATCGAATGCTTGCGAGATCGCGAAGGGATCGGCCTCTGGATGTTTTTCCAGAATCGCCGTCTTCACTTCCTCGCGCAATGCGTCGACCGCCTTCGCTCGCGCTACTTTACCTTCGGTGTACAGCGCGGCTTCGATTCGGTCGCCCGCAACGCGGTAAGCGATATCCAGCAACTCCTGGTTCACCTGTAGCAATTGCGGTTCGCGCTTCGGCTTGCCCGCCATCGCAGCCAATTCCTTTTGAACACGAATCATCTCACGCGCATGCCCGTGCGCGAACTCGAGCGCTTTGATAAACTCGGCTTCTGGTAGTTCCCTGGCCGAGCCTTCAATCATGATTACATCGTTTTCGGTACCGACATAAACAAGATCGAGGTCGCTCTCGGCGCGTTGGGTGTGCGTGGGGTTCGCGACGAACTCCCCGTTGATTCGGCCAACTCGCACAGCGCCGATTGGACCGGCAAACGGAATATCCGAAACACACAGCGCAGCGGACGCGCCGTTGATCGCCAAAATGTCGGGATCATTCTCGCCGTCCGCACTGAGCAAAATCGAGATGATTTGCGTGTCGTAAAAATACCCATGGGGAAAGAGCGGCCGCAGTGGCCGATCGATCATGCGCGACGTGAGCGTTTCCTTTTCTGTGGGACGCCCTTCTCGTTTGAAGTACCCGCCAGGAAATTTTCCGGCTGCTGCTGCCTTTTCGCGATAATCGACCGTGAGCGGAAAGAAATCCTGGCCTTCTTTGATCGCTGTGGCCGACACGGCGCTGGCAAGTACCATGGTATCACCGCACGTGACAACGACTGCACCGTCGGCAAGCCTCGCGATTTTGCCGGTTTCGATTGATATGGGAGTGGCCCCAATTTGGGCCGTGACCTTCTGTTGCATTTTACTTTTTCTGGATGTGCGATTCCAGGCCGGTCACCCTGACTGTAGGTTTTAAACCCGCACGTGGATCACTCGCCACGGCAAGCCCCACGATCGAAACTAAAACCTAAAATCCAAGGTGATTACCGCACCTGGAACTGCTGGTTATCTTTTGTTTTTAATTTGGTTACGGCGTCGAGCAGTTCAAAAGGCCCGGACGCGAACCGAATGGTCCGTGTTATTTGCGCAGGTTCAGTTTGTCGATCAGTTTTTTATAACGATCGGCTTTTGTTTTGCTCAAATAGTCGAGCAGACTCCGGCGATGCGCGACCATCTTAAGGAGGCCGCGTCGGGAAGAATGATCTTTCCGGTTGGTCTTGAGGTGCTCAGTCAAATGCTCGATGCGACGAGTGAGAAGTGCGACCTGCACATCCGCGCTGCCGGTATCTTTCTCATGCAACTGGAACTCCTTAAGACTCAACGTTTGGTTGCTCTCTGCCATAACGAAGGCGCTAATCTAGACGAAGACCGCACTTTGGCAACCCGCGCGCTGACGCCTCGCACGACGGCACCTTGTCAATCGTACGCAGCGCTGGTTTCACGTTTGCCGTCGTACCATAAGCGCAGTCTCGCGCGCGACCGCACAATCCGGGGCCCGCCGACGATCACAATCAAGAGTGTGCCAAGAATTTCTTTTGCAGGATACATGCGCAACTTCCTGCCTGACGTAAGCACTGGTTCTCGCAGCACCTTGAAACGACCAAGTTTTCTCAGGGCAAGGCTAAAATAAACCTCTTCTCCGGCAAAGTATTGCTCATCGAAACCGCCAGTTGCCTCGAAATTGCGTCGTGTGGTGAAAAGAAATGCGCCCGCGCCGAGATTGAGGCCAAAATAAAGGGTGCAAAACGTGCGTAACAAAATGCGGCCCCAGAACGGAATGTATCCATCCATCACTTCACGCGCGCTGCCGCCAGCATAACCGGCTTCGAGAACAGCCATCGCTTCGGTAAGGTGCGTCCGATTGATATGAGTATCGGCATCAACGAAAAACAGGTATTCACCCCGTGCAGCACGAGCTCCGGCGTTTCGGGCGGCCGCGATTTGGCGTCGATGAATCGAAACGACCCGGGCACCAGCCTGGTCGGCGATTTCTGGTGTCGCATCCGTCGATGCATCATTAACCACGATGATTTCGGACGGCTGAGCCGCGCCAGAAGCCGCAGCGCGAATCGCGGCGAGCGTACAGGGAAGCTCTGTCTCTTCGTTGTACGCGGGAATGACAAATGAAATCATTTACTTCGTGGTCTCAGAATTCTTTGACGCTGCAATCCATTTATCCATCTCGGTGCTGTCGCGCAATTGAAAGGAGGCAATTAATTGAGTCATCGCGTGCAGCGATCAGTGATCCCGGGCTACAGGTTGACTCGCGCACCTGGAAGATCGAGATGGGAAACGTGCTTACGCGCGCGTTTGTAACTCTCATCTCGGCCTGCTTGTTGCTTTCGGGATGTGCAGAAACAAAACAGGCTGGGGAGGCGGACACTGATTCCATCCTTGGCAAACCGGATAGCGACCACGAGGTGCACGGCGAAGTAGGCGTGATGTACGGTCACAGCGCGAGATAAAGGCTGCGGCTATTCAGCGCGGGCACAACGACGGCAAGTTTCTACCTCGTCTTCGCGTAGAGCAGGGAATCGAGAAGCTTTCCATCCTTGATGACGTAGTTCTTGAGGCGTCCTTCGAAAACGAAACCCGCCTTTTCCAACACTCGCGTCGAAGCTGGGTTGTTCGCAAACACCTCCGCAGAGATCCGACGAAGCAAAAAATTGTCGAAGCAGAAATCGGTGAGCGCCACAACGGCTTCGGTCATGATGCCGCGTCCCCAGAAGTCTTCGCCGAGCCAGTAACCCAGCGTCGCAGTACGTCGATGCACGTCCTGCCCCAGGTGAACGCCCATTCCCCCAACAACTCTGCCGTTGACCTCGATGCAGAATTTCGTCGTGGGTTCTTCGCTTGTCGCTCGCTGCAAGAATTCGTGCGCGTCCTGGATCGTATACGGATGCGGGAAGAGATCGCGTAGTCCGAGCCAGACTTTGCGATTGTTCGCGCGCCTCGCGATCAAATCCGCATCATCCAACCGCCACGGACGAATCGTGCAGCTCTTGAGGACGAGCTGCATTGTTTATCTCGTATCGAATTTGATGCCAGCCTTCTGGACTTCCCCATACGGCAGGAGCCAGACAAGCGATTCATCGTGAAGATCGACAACCTGGACCCGGTTTCCCCACGGATCACGAAAATCGCAGCGAAACGGCGGTATCAGTTTGATCTCATATTTTTCCGTGAGCTTCTTGCGCACTTCGGCCAGTTGCCCCTCATCGCGAACCATGATACCGAAATGTCGCACGTTCGCCGTTTGCAGTTTGTCCGTTTCGAAAATTGCAAGGAACTGGTGCTCGCCCAATTTGAAAAAAGCATCGCCCTCGCCGTCTTTCATCTGTTCGAGATTGAAAACATCCTTGTAAAACGCCACCGCCTTTTCGATGTCGTCCACCTCGATGGCCACATGATTGCATCCATAAACTTGCACGCTCATACCTTAGTTTAGCCGAAAAAGAAGCGGTGCGCCCCCGGCTTTTTCGGGATGCGAGTGCTCGGCTGGGATTGTAAAGAGTAACCTGTTACGCGACACTCCGCGGAACCAGGTCTGTGTAGTCCAGGAAATTACTCGAACGATGCCCGACGCGACTTCAGTAGCGGCGAACCAAAAACGTTCCAGCGCCGAATCAATCCTAATAATTCTCTTCAGCGCCGTAGCCCTCCTGGTCCATTTGCTGACAAACGGTCGCTACGGTTATTTTCGTGACGAACTTTACTACATCGCCTGTGGTCAACATCTCGCTCTCGGATACGTCGACCAACCTCCGTTGTCGATTCTGCTCTTGCGTCTGAGCCAGGTACTGCTGGGCAACTCATTGTTTGCCATTCGTCTTCTCCCGGCGCTGGCGGGCGCATCGACAGTTGCGATCACTGGGCTGATCGGACGTGAACTGGGTGGACGCGCGTGGGCGATTGCGCTCGGCTGCGCAGGCTCGCTGTGTGCGCTGTTCAATTTGGCTGTCGGCAATTTTTTCTCCATGAACGCGTTTGAGCCGCTGTTCTGGATGGGTTGCATTTATCTGCTGGTCCGGATTATCAATGGTGGCTCACCGACCCTGTGGCTTTCGTTCGGCGTTTTGCTGGGGCTCGGTCTTGAAAACAAACATTCCACAGCATTTTTCGCCGCTGGCATTTTCGTTGCGCTGTTGCTTACACCGGAGCGCCGCCATTTCGCTAAGAAGTGGATCTGGTTCGGTGGCTTGATCGCGTTCGTCATCGCGCTGCCGAACATTTTATGGCAGCTGCAAAATCATTGGCCCACGTACGAGCTACTGAGCAACATCGCTCGCAGCGACAAAAACGTTGCTCTCACCCCGGTGCAATTCATTTTGCAACAGATTGTTTTCATGAATCCGGGCACGCTTCCGCTATGGCTGTCTGGATTAATCTGGTTGTTTGGTTCGCGCGATGGCCGGCGCTACATGGCGCTTGGTATCATCTACCTCGTCATGCTCGCCGAGTTCATCGTTTTGCATGGCAAGAGCTACTACCTCGCGCCGGCGTATCCGATGCTTTTTGCAGCGGGAGGAGTGGCTGTGGAGCGCGTTTTCGCCAACCGATTAAAATGGTGCAAGGCGGCATTGCTGGTTTTAATCTTCGCCACCGGGGCGCTGTGTGCGCCATTGGCTATGCCGGTTTTGCCACCCGCCAAACTCGTCGCGTACATTCGAACCATCGGCGTGCAACCACCGCGCACCGAAACATCGCATACCGCTCCGCTGCCGCAGATTTTCGCCGACCAATTTGGCTGGCAAGAAATGGTTGCGTCTGTCGGGCATGTTTATAATCACCTGCGTCCCGAAGATAAGAAACGCGCTGCCATCTTCTGCCAAAACTACGGGGAGGCCGGAGCGATCGATTTCTTTGGTCACAAGTTCGCGCTGCCGCCGGCGATTTCCGGCCATCAGAATTATTTTCTATGGGGACCACGTGATTGGAGCGGCAAGGTTGTTTTGGTCCTGGATACGCGAGCCGACGATGAGCGCGAGCAATTCGCTTCAGTCGAAGATTTGGGACAAATCGTCAGCAGTCCGTGGGCGATGCCTTTCGAACGACGGACGCATGTTTATCTCTGTCGCGATTTGAAGGCCAACGTCCAGGAATTCTGGCCACGCGTAAAAAAATGGCTGTAAGACTCGAACGCGACGAGCAAACGACGCGTTTGAATGGGACCGCAGGGCAAAGCGGCATCGACGACGGCGCGATTCGGAGTAACCGTTTTGGTGATGACCAAACAGGAAATCGCCGGTGCGCTGGAGCAAATCGCGACGCTCCTCGAGTTAAAGAACGAAAACCCTTTCAAAATCCGAGCTTATACGAATGCCGCGCGTGCGATCGACACATTTGGCGGGAATGTCACCAATTTCCAGGATGAAGAAGGGCTGTCGAAAATTCCAGGAATCGGGAAGAGCATCGCTCTTAAAATCAAGGAACTCGCGGCGACTGGATCGCTGAAATATCTGGAGGAATTGAGCGCGGAATTCCCGTCCGGAATTCTCGAATTGTTCTCACTACCGGGGCTTGGTGCCAAGAAGATCAAGGCTCTCTACGATAAGCTTCAGATCAGTTCGATCGAGCAACTGCAAAAGGCATGCGAAACCGGACGTGTAGCTGAATTGCCCGGTTTTGGCGAAACAACCCAGCAAAAGCTTTGTGACATCATTGCACGACGCGCCGCGCACGCGGGTTCATTTCAATTCGGGCAGATTGCGGCGGAAGCCGAGACCCTGCGGTCTGATCTTGCAGCGCACAACGAATCTTTACAGGTGGATCTGGCTGGAAGTTATCGACGCCGGAAGGAAATCGTACACGATTTGGATCTTTTGGTAGCGACACAGAAACCCGAGAGCGTCACGAAATTCTTTGTTTCACATCCACTGGTGGAATCGGTTATCGCACAAGGTCCCACCAAATCGAGCGTGCGATTGCGATCAGGAGTGCAGTGCGACCTGCGAGTGGTGAGTACGACGGAATATCCTTTCGCGCTCGCTTATTTCACCGGAAACAAGGAACACAACATCGAATTACGCAACCGCGCGCTTCAGCGTGGCTGGACGCTCAACGAATATCGACTCGCTCCGCTTCCCGTAGATCCGAAAGCGAAAAAGAAAAGGGCGATAAGAAAAATTCCGACGGTGCACGATGAAGCTGGCGTCTATCGCGCGGTCGACCTCGATTTTATTCCGCCGGAGTTACGGGAGAACTGGGGTGAATTCGAGGCGGCCGAGAGCCATTCGCTGCCAAAATTAATTGAGAAAGAAAACCTGCGGGGCGCATTTCATTGTCACACTACTGCGAGTGACGGGCACAATTCGATCGAAGAGATGGCGGAAGCTGCACAAGAGCTGGGACTCGAGTACCTCGGAATCGCAGACCATAGTCGCAGCTCAACTCAGGCTCATGGAATCGATGAAGCGAAGCTGCGATTCCAAATCGCCAGTATTCGCACGTTGAATAAGAAGCTGCGCGGCTTTCGTCTCTTCGCGGGTGTGGAATGCGACATTCTGCGCGACGGTTCGCTTGATTTTCCAAACGAAATCCTATCAGAGCTTGATTACGTCGTTGTGTCCGTTCATTCGGTTTTCAGTTTAAGTGAAGGCGACATGACCAGCCGCGTGATCCGGGCCATGGAGAACCCCTTCGTTACAATGCTGGCGCATCCAACTGGCCGATTGCTTCTGAAACGAGATCCCTATCAGATTGATATCCCGAGAGTCCTCGATGCCGCGGCGCGCACAGGGACATGGATCGAGCTGAACGCTGCGCCGAAACGCCTTGATCTTGACTGGCGCTGGTGGCCATTAGCGAAGCAAAAAGGTGTTAAATGTGTGATTAATCCGGACGCACATCGCACGGAGCGACTGCAAGATTTGTGGTTCGGAATCGGGATCGCGCGGAAGGGCTGGCTGACCAAAGCGGATGTGATGAATTGTCTGCCTCTTGCAAAGATCGAACGTGCGCTGCAAGAGAAGCGCGAGTCGGTAGCGCGCGATCGCTGAGCGAGCCGAAACTTCACGGACGGCTCGGCGGTCCGTCCATTTCATCTAACACCCTTCTCTCTGCGGCATAAACATGGTGAGGCATTTGCAGGCCCCGCCTGCTTTTATAAATTCGCTCATCGGCAATTCGTAGCAGCGATAGCCGCGGTCCTGCAGCATCGCGACGAGCTGCGGTGCGCCTTCAGGCAACACAATATCTCGCTCGACGACAACCGCATTGCATGAAAAGTGCATTGCTTCTTCTGGCAAAACGTCAATCAATCCGGGGACATGTTCGCGAATTGCGCGTTGGCCGTATTCATCAAACGCGGACGGAAACCAAAACGCCGAGCCGTCGGGCAGCGGGCAAAAGCAAGTGTCGAGATGGTAAAAGCGCGGATCGGCCAATTCGACTGAGATTACGAGACAGCCAAGCATGTCCGCTATGGCCCGATGAGACTGAATGTCGGACCGAAACTTGTAACCGCAAAATAATGCGTCGCCGCCAAAAAGCGCGTCGCCTTCGCCTTCGAAATAGAGATTTTCCGGCAACCAATTCACTTCGTAATCATGTTGTTCCATCCACTTGGCGAAGAACGGCTGCTCACCGGCGCGCTCTTTGTGACGGAAATTACTGGGGATGAATTTGCGACCAACCGTCAATCCGGCGTTGGCCGTGAAAACCATATCGGGGAGTCCCGGCTGGGGCGAAATCAAATGCACCTCGCAGTCGAGATTCGAAAGTTGCGCATGCAATTGTTTCCACTGCTTTTGCGCGAGGGCTGCCTCCGCGCCACGGGCACGGTTCATCCAGGGATTGATCTCGTACTCGATGCCGTAGTAATCGGGTGGACAGAGCAGTAGCTCGCGCATAAGACTCCAATTTACTCGCCAACGCGGGACTGACTAAGATAATCGGCGAGCTCTCGCAGAAACGGTTCCGCGTCTGTGACCAGACCGAGTGATTGCAAGGGCTGGTGTTCCACCGCGCGCTCCACCGCGGCGGGATCAATATCGACGCACACTGTTTTAGCTCCAGGCGCGAGCATGCTGGCCACGGCTAGCGAATGCTGGACTGTCGCCAGCAGCATCACGTGAGTCACCTCCGCGAGCTTTTGTCGCATGATTCTTTGAGCTTCAATTACATCCGTCGTTACCCCTGGGATCGGTCCCTCATCGCGAATCGCGCCAGTCAGCACGATATCCACATCGTAACGGACACAGGCATGCATGATGCCGCGTGTCAGGATTTTTTTCCGAACGGCAGCCAAAATTCCGCCAGCTTCGCGAATGGTGTTGATGGCACGCAAATGGTTCTCATGTCCGCCTCGCGCAAAGGCAAGATCGGGATTCATTCCCAACGAGGTCCCGTACAGAGCGCGTTCCACATCGTACGCGGCAAATGAGTTTCCAGCGAAAAGGCGATTGACATAACCCGCTTGAATGAGACGCACCAAATGGTGGCCTGCCCCTGTGCGTACAATTGCGGGGCCCGCGACAACCGCGATTTTACCTTTTGCCGCGTGGGCTCGCCGCAACTCTTCAGCGAGTTCGCGGATGATGGCCGATTTTGGCTCGTCGGCATCTACAATCGTATTAATGAATTGAAAGATGTCCGTGCGCGTTGTTGAACGCTGCACCGGCACGACGCGAATTCCCTGGTGACCGATTACAATCTCGTCTCCTTTTTTAACATCGAAAAATTTGACCGCACGGGCGGATTCTTTTTTTCGATCAACCGCGATCGCGCTGTTGATCATCGCGGGCCGCACCTCGATTTCTTTACCGCCGAACCGGACATACGTCTGTTGATTAGTCGTTACGTAGAAATCGCTGGGGAAGACTCCGTCCGCGGGCGCAATGGCGAGTTGCACATTTGCGCGCTCAATCACTTCGGCTCCGTGCTGGCGAAGGCGCAACACCAGTTCGTCAAGAGCTTCGTTTGTTTTAGCAGATACTTCAATCCGCGCGAAGCTCTGGTCCGCCCGTCTCTCCCCAATCTTGATCTCGCCGATCTTGAAATTCGCCCCGTGAGTCAGGATCTGATCCAGAACCTTAGGCAAAATGAGAGAATCGATAATGTGCCCGCGCAACTCGATCGTTTCCGAAACCATCTGTAAACTTAGCCGATCAGAGTGGCCGCGCCAGCCGCCCAAGAAAGTCGGCTCGCAATTGACGCTTTCCTAGTTCAATTTCCTGACCGACATGGAAAAACCAAGCGCACGCGGTCCTTCCCCTAGCCGCAAAGCGCATCACGCGCTGAGACAGATACTAAATCGAAAAGCCAAACGCGCACCACGCCTGCCGGCAAAAAAAATTGCCGTAATAGTGGACCGTTCGGCAAATCGTTAGAACGGAATGGCCATGGACGAGCAGTTGCCAGCTCTAGCCGCGAAGATCGCAAAGATGCTTTCGATCAAGTCCGAGTACGTTGTGACGCAGCCAGCAGAGCTGCGAATTCTACGAGAAATGTCCGAGGCGCACGTCGGAGAGTTTGCAAAAAGCCACGGCTGGCGCGTGATACGCCGTCTTGGGGGCCGCCAAATCGAATTTTATAACGACGCAAGCGAGCGCGCACTGTAACAACGCCTCTGTGGACCGTTCGGGATTTCCCTTGTGCGTGCTTGACGCGCTACAGGCGCGTGGCTACAGCACGACTGGACAGCGCAAAGCTGTTGGCTTACCAATGCGCCAGCCCTAATCAAATGGAAGCAGCGAAGATTTATTTCATTGTCTTTGGCGTTCTCACGATCGCCGGCGGCATTGTCGGTTACGCCAAGGCGGGCAGCGTCGCGTCGATCATTGCCGGGTCAATCACCGGGGTACTGCTACTTGTAGCCGCGTTTCTTCTTCCCGAATATCGGACGGCCGGATTGGCGACTGCCTTCATTATCTCGCTTTTGCTCGCGGCGCAGTTTGTTCCCAAATTCATACGAACCGGAAGGGTCATGCCTGCAGGGATGATGTCGATCCTAAGTGTCATCGGGATCATCGCGGCTATTGTCGCCTGGGTGAAAAAGTAATCGCGTGGGAAGAATTCGTCTGCGGACGTGGCGGCGGCTGGTGCTGGTGATATTCAGCGCACTCTTCTCCGCGATTGTTTATCGCTGGATCTCACTCGAACGCCTGCAACACCTTGCGCCATTGGAAGTCGTCGCGACACCGAGCCCTGCCCCGACGCGGCCGCCCGTTATCACTGGAAAACTGGACACCGCGAAATTGTTCAACGGCATCACACTTCATTCAACAGTTGAAACAATACCCGGCGCCGATGCAGCGACCGAGCGCACCCAGGCAGACAGCTATGTGCTCGACCTTAAATTGCAGGCACGGGTGCCTTCGCCAAACAAGACCATTGAAGAACTGGCCAAAGTCAGCCCCCAATTGACGACGCTTTTGCCCGGATTGACAACGATGTTGTCGCCTGACCCGGTTTCGCCGCTCTACGCTCAGCTCTACGATACGAAAATCAGAGTGCTACGCGAAAACCTCGCCCGCCTCGATTTACTTCTGTCGCGGCATAACTTTTTCGATTGCCAAACCGTGTTGCAGCTTCAGCATCCGCAAACGCACCGAAAAGCGCTCCTCCTCCAGGCAGATATGGATGTGGACGCTGACGGCTCCGATTCTGATCGGATGCCCACAAGCACAGGCACGCCTGCAAATTTCAAGCCGTTCACCAGTTATCGTTGGCCCAAGAAGACGCCCGAGGCCAATCCATATCTCGCCGCCACGGAAGACGGATTGAAGCGTGCGGAAGCTGAGTTTGCGCTTTC
>Ga0066388_100000805_pt1 | contig 16048 bp, 13 predicted proteins | sample PanSoiMetaGPlot6_FD_64539 | JGI IMG/M metagenome (GOLD analysis project Ga0066388, IMG submission 64539) | Tropical forest soil microbial communities from Panama analyzed to predict greenhouse gas emissions - Panama Soil - Plot 6 (Hybrid Assembly) | ecosystem: Environmental > Terrestrial >... | reverse complement strand
GCGAAATCCCGCTGCGGTTGCGGGATTTCCAAGTGGAGTGGGAAAGTCCCGTCGTTGGACTTTTCCACGTAGCGGCTTTTTCCACGGCCCTTTTACCCATAAATAGTGCTACAGAGCCGTTTTTTCCACGCCGGTGAAGCCGGGTTGACGAGGAGATCGCGATGTTGTGCGCGATTCGGTACAGCCACGTGCGCTCGCTCGCCTCGCCCCGATACGCCGGTATCGCCCGCCACAATCCCACTGCGATCTCCTGAAACAGGTCCTCACGGTCCGCTGCGTGGACGACGTAACCGGCAGCCAAACGCCGCAAAGCCGCTTCATACTGCCCGATAAGGCGCAAGAACGTGTCATGGCGAGTCGCATCTTCCACTCGCTGCTGCCCTTGGGGTGGCATGGCCTGGGTTGACATCGATTCTCGCTTCCAGACAGGTAGTCTCATCTGCGACGAATTCCTTGCAACAAGCCGATAATTTTGTAAGTACAAAGCTGAAAAGTAGCTTTAAAGCACGCCCGCCATGGACCCGCAGAAGGTTTCAGCTAGATTGCGATGGACCAGATTGTAGCGAAGCATATTCCGCTGATCTCCAGAGAACTTGCTCCTGCGCCCGAGGGGTAACGGAAATAGATCTGAATCAGTGGGACGCCGATTTCCTTGCGCGCTCACCGTGGGGGTTTGAGCGTTACTGATTTTTCACCAACTATGCTGCTGGCAATGACTAATTTGACCGGGGTAGAAATGAGTAGCCCTGCCAAACGTATTCGAGCGCTTCGGGAAGTGTCTCTAGTTTGACTGCTCGGTCCACGTGACCAGCATTCCGGGCAAAAACGAACTGATAGTGATAGCCTTGTCTGCGAGTACCTTGGCCATGTTTTCATTGGCCAGAACCCAGTCGTGCATGTTGTCGTGCATCACGTTCGGATTGAGAAAGTCGCGGTCACCGACCTCTAACCATATCCGTATGGGCTTTGAGGGACTATTCGAAATGAGATGCTCGTGAAATTCCCAGGCGCCATGTGGCGTGTCTGGATTGTAAGGCCACTGCTGGTTTACGAATGTTCCGGAATAGCTAATAACACGGTGATAGAGTTCAGGGTGATACCAAGCCATTGTTAGAGCACACGCACCTCCTGAACTGCCACCCATTGTCGCTCTGCCGTCCGGATCACGAGTGAGCTTCACGTGAGCCAGGGTTTCAACCACGGGCAAAAGTTCTGTTTCCACGAACTCAGCGTACGTTCCGGACACGGTGTCGTACTCGAGTCCGCGCTCGCTTCCTTGCGCATCACCTCCTCCGTTGCCGATGGAAATCGCAATCATCACCGGGATTTTATGTCGTGCAATCAACTCGTCCAGCGCAGAAAATAGCAAAGAGTCGGGTCCGTCAGTCCCCACAATGAAGGGTGCAACGCTCCCTGGAACGTATTGCTTGGGGACATACACAGCTACTTTCCGCGTGTACGGAGCGGCATGGCTCGTCGTCACCACAAGCTTTGCTGGGTTCACAGGATCAGGGGCCCCGAAAGTGTTCGGGTCACGTGCAATCCCTGGATAGATCCTGCTCTTTGAGGAGTTCATCGTGAACTCAATCACCGTGCCTTTTGGTGCGTCGGACCGGGCCATTCCCGGAGCCGCATCGTGCGTTGGCCCTATGACGAAATTACCGTCCACCTTCGCCGGAGGGGTTGCGCCGTCCGGCAACTGTCTTGCCGCGACATACCCAGGCGTGTGGGGATCGCGCGTGGGTGGAGCAACACGTTCGATTTGTTGCTCGGTCGCAAGGGACTGAGCGAACGTTGGTTGGACAATTGCAGTCGCGCCGACAAGAAGCGCAATGCTTGGTAAGTATCTTACGACAATGGCCTTGCTCTTTTCTGTCATCGAGAACTCGTTTCTGCTGACGGGGCCTGACAGAATTGGACGGCAGGATAACCGGTATCGCGAGGCCAGTAAAGATGTGCGGTAGGCATGACGAGTGCTCTGGCGATTTGACCCACCTGCTCTAAACTGCCCTCCTCATGTGCTCCAGATGCGATGGATTCTTGGAGAGAAGCCGTGTTCACTCGCCATACGAGTACCGCGATTTGTTTCGTCAGATTCTTGCAACCGTAGAGCAAGGCACCTCCTCTGGTCGATTCGGAAAAGCGTGATGATGTCTTGATACTCCAATTTTGCCCGCCTGAACGCATGCTGGTAGTACCAAGAATCGGCAATGGGAAGCGCACACGTCACAATCTGGTTTGTCTCCGTGATTTTCGCAATCACTGGTACTGTCTTCGCTCGAGCCGGGGACATGAGCACCAGCGAAATCAGGCACAGCTTGAAAGACACTTGACTTCCTCTCAGCAGAGCGGACAGCAGCTTCCCACAGGTATCAATCCCGTTTGGGCAGATGAACGAAAACGAGGTCACAACAGTTGTAGCCGCAGTTGGCAAAAAAATTACATGCACCACTATGGGATATAGGCATGGTGAGCCGGGGGCGGTATGGGGCGAGCCAATGAATGCTGGTACATCTCGAGGAACGTGTTTAGGCCATTGTGCACTGGCAATTTGAGTCAGACATTCCTAATACTTACACGGTTTCGTAAAATAGCCTACGCACACCATACACGGCATATGGGCGATTCAATTGATCAAACGGCAGAATGTCTCTTGGGCGATTACCGCTGTCAGTGTAGGGTCCAGTTCTGACCATCGTAGGTCCAAGTGCCTTCAGGATACACCCAGTCTTTCTCTGGCTCGGCCGACCGGCTCTCGCCCCCGAAAAACAAACTGGTCTTGAGGGAAGGGTCGTAAGCCACCGCGAAGAATCCGTTGGGCACCGGTTGTGGAGACCTCTTTGGTTGTAATCTCATCCATTTCTTCTCGCGAAGCGTCCAGGTCTCCATGCGAGTTGTCAACAGAATGAGTTCGTGGTGGTAGGTGTCGAACCCAATGCCTCCCCACACTGCGCGTGAAGGTTGTTCCCCAAAAACTCGCACCCAATCCACTCCATCCCACAGCCATGTCTCAGTTCCGGTTCCTGCCGCCATACCCCACTCATGACCATCCCAGGCCAGAAGTTGCCGAGCCGTTCGTTCCTCGCCAACCAGCACTGACTCACCGAGGGTGCCGTCGTACTGGAATAAACAGCCATTGTCGTCACAGCGGACCGGTTGCCTTCGAGACCGGATCAATTGCCAATTCTTGCTATCAAACTCCCAGACCTCGGCCGTTCCACCGTTGCGTGCAACGTAAAGGACAAGCCTTTTTCGCCGCTCGTCATACGTCAGCTTCGGATCTCCTTGTGCGGTGGTGTGTACGGGAACGTTTGCCTTGCGGCTCCAGGCACTGCCATTGAATTCCCATATCTGATACTCGCCGCCCGCAGCGGGAGTCGGGCGGCCACAGAGCACCAACACATTTCGTTCGAAGTCAAACACCATCGTGTGATGGGCAAAGGCGGGCGAGCCGGTAACGACCCAAGGCGACCAACGGTCGCCGTCCCACTTCCAGGCTTCCCTGGTAGGGACCCAATCGGGCGGTGCCCACCCTCCATGCATGATCACTGAGTGGAGAAACGGAACATACGCCAGGGCGTAGTCGATCCGCCTAGATAGATGTTCCGGGCTGGTGGCAAGCGCTCTTCCGGCGAAGCTGAACAGAACGAGACTGGTGAACAATTTTGCTTTCATAGCGTGGCCCGTCCTCGCGTCGCTGGGTAAGCGGATACAGATTGACATGCACATTACTTTTCCAACGCGTGGATCTGTTCACTCACATCGCGGAAGTTCCATTCTGCAATGGCAATCTCATCGGTACACGACATGGATAGTGACCGCGTCCATACGGATAATCTTGCGGGCTTCTTCCGAAACGCTCATTAGAGCCGTACGCGCTTGACCAGTTGTGCATTGACGGCAACAATGACCGTGCTCACTGACATCGACACACGACCGATTGCGGGCCGAGAGAACAATGCCCCGGCGCGCCAAGAGACGTTAGGCCCGGCTGTGGCCATCCCTGTGTTGCGGCTGGAGCTTTCACCTCAAAGAATAGGCCCTTGCGCAACGCGGACCTTTCGTTCATTCCGATATCAACATCGGCTCCTCGAATTCGTCGGCTGTCAGTCGTCGATTTCGATTCAGGTCCAGGGCCGTTGTTTACGCTCCACGCTTAGTCTTCAGCTCCACCAGCAACTGCTCGATGCGGTCCTGTTTCTCCAGGGCCGCGAGCCGTTCCTCAACGTCGTCGACGACCATTTCAGACTTTGCCCGGCTAGTTGCCTCCGAGCGCGCCACCTTACGCTTCATGCGGTCAAATGCAGCCGCCTTGGAGCCATCCCCTATCACCATATGCGCGTCGGCAGCTTTTCCTAGGGCACGCGAGCGGCGGTGCTGCGCAATCAGCAGATCGGCCTTGGCCTTGGCTTCTGACAATTTCTGATCAAGCTTGCTCAGCGCCGTCTTGAGACTCTCGACCTCGAGTTTCTGATCGGCAACTTGCTGCGCGAAGCTCTCGCCGAGCTCTTTGTAGCTCATGGCACGCTCCAGGGCTGCGCGGGCCAGCTCGTCATCTTTTTTGTCCACTGCCAACTCCGCCCGTCGAGTCCACTCGGCGTGCCGGTCTTCATTTTCTTTCTGCTTCTTCTCGAGCAAGTGCTGATCGGCGATCGCTATCGCCACCTGCGTCTTTACCTGCAATAGCTGGTTCTGCATATCTAGGATGACTTGTTTAATCATCTTTTCGGGATCCTCGGCCTGGTCGATCAGGTCATTCAGATTCGCCCGAACCAGGGTCGAAACTCGCTCCAACAATGCCATGACGAACTCCTTTCCTACCTTTCAGCTGTCAGATATCGCCTCAGCAAAAGCCGACCACGGTGGCGATCATTTTCCAGCCTTCGCGGCGCCGCTTTTCCCCTCAGCCGGCGGCAATCCGTCCGGTTTTGGAGCCTGGTCGCCGATGGTGCGCACCTTCGAGAGCAGCTCATTCATGCTCATGCCCGAGAGCGTCTCGAAGAGCGCCGGTACTTGGGCTGCCATCTTGGCAAGATCACCGGTAACCTTGCTCATACCGGCAGCGTCGCCGTTGCCCGTGGAAACAATGGTGATTTTATCGACGTTGGCTAACGGACTGGCTAGAGCCTTGACCACATCGGGAAGACTCGTCAGCAGTTTGTCAACCACCGCGGCCTGGTTATATTCTTGATAGGCCTCCGCCTTGACGTTCATTGCTCTGGCTTCCGCCTCGCCCTTCTTAAAGATGATTTCCGCTTCCGCTTCGCCCTGCTGACGAATTGAGGAGGCGTTACCCTCGGCTTCGACCATCAGGCGTTGCTTCTCAGCTGCGGCCAGCGTCTCGATCCGCTGACGCTCGATTTCCGCCTGCTTCAGCACCGTCGCGATCAGCTCTTTCTCGCGGCGATTAATCTCCGCCTCCTGCACCTTCACCTGCTGTTCTTTTTCGACTTGCTGCACCTTCACCTGCTCAGCCACCACCTGCTGCTGCATGATGTTGGTTTGGATGTCGTATGCTTTGTCGGCTTGGGCCTGCTGCTTCTTCATCATCTCCTGATACTGGGCTTTTTTGATTTCAAGGTCGCGTTGCGATTCGGCCTGCTTGGCGAGTGATAAGGTTTCCGCTAACACACGCTCCTGATCCGCTTGCGCTTTGGCAACGGCAGATTCACGCTGCGCGAGGGCGCGCTTAATCGCCGTGTCGCGATCGGCTTCAGCAGCGGCAACGTCCGCGTCGCGCTTGATGCGCGCTACATCCGGCTTACCCATGTTCAAGATATATTCGTTCTTGTCGCGCACTTCCTTGATAGTGAAGGAAATCACCTCCAGCCCCATCTTGTTCATGTCGTCGGCGCAGGTCGAGCGCATGCGGTCGGACACCATCTCCGGCTGCTTGACGATTTCTTCCACGGTCAACTGGCCAATGATGCCGCGCAGGTGCCCTTCCATTACTAACCGGATCAGTCCTTCGCGCTCCTGGTCCGTCTTGGTGAGGAACTGCTCGGCAGCGGTCAGGATGGATTCCGTATCGGATTTGACCTTAATCTGCGCCACCGCTTCCACGGTTACGGCCACGCCCTGCTTGGTATAGAGATCCTGCTGCGGAGCCACATCGAACGACATCAATTCCAGGGAAAGCTCGCGGCAGTTCTCGACCATGGGGAAGATGATGGTGCCATGCCCTTTCACAACGCGGGTCCCGCGAAAACCGTACACGACCAGGGCCTCATGCGGCCCGGCTTTGCGATAAAGCCGCGCCAGCATGCTCATCAGGAACATGATGACGAGCACTCCCAGGACAGCAAAGACCCAGATTTCAACCAGCGGTGACATCCCGAACATAACCCCTCCTCGAAAAACCAGTCGTCAAACTTTGGTCGTGCCGTGCCGCATCCAGCCGTCGGCTGGCTGGCAGCATTGGAAATGAATCACCATCGACCTCGGCAGCTGGTCTCAAACCTGCCAGTACCGAGCGCGAGCGGCAAAGGCAGCCACCACAGCCAGGTACATAATCGAAAACGCTGGCGATTCATTTGCTCCTCCGAGCAAGAACCAGATCTCTCTCCCCTCGACTGCGCTCCGGGGCGGGATGACGCAGCAGGTTAATTGCGCGCCGACTCCGACGCTTGTGTTTCCCCGGCCAATTCTTGCCAAGGCCGCACGTAAGCGATCCCTCGCTCATAGCGCGTCACCAACACCTCAGATCCCTTGGCGATGGCGCTGCCATCTTCGCTACGCGCTGCCGAGACGCGCCGTGTCCCCGCCTGCGAATAGACAATCTCGCCGGTACCGCCCCCGCGGACCGAACTCGTGATCCGACCTAGCACGCCAACCATTTCGTAGTCTGCGGGGTCCAGGTTTTCCTCCTTTGAAATCAGCACGCGCGTCAGGAACAGAAAAATGAAGGCCGCGGCCAGGATCCCCGCAGCTACGGACAACAACAATCCACCCACAAACCGCACCGTCGAGAAGCGCGTGAGCAGATATCCTGTCCCCCCGAACCACGCCAGAAATGCCGCAAGGGTCAGCGGATTGAAGGCCGATACATGCGCTCGATGGGGAGCGTGCATTTGCCCTCCGGTATGCACGCCTGGTCCAACGTGAACATGCGGCGCCTCGAAAGGGGATTGCCAATGAAACGGGAGATGCCAGTGAACCCCGCCGAGAAAGAACGACAAAAAGCTGAAAGCGAATCCAACGGCGAAACAGATCAGATAGACGTCCGCCCAAGTCATAGCCAGGGCCTCCCATTTTTGCCGGCCTGCTTGCGTTGCTCTCGCTGCGCATGAACTTCGGGCTTGAGCACCTGCAAGAGGCGTTCGGCCATTTTGGGCGTCTCCAGGATCGCGCCCAACAAAATCAGACATGCTCGCGAATCCGGGTGCCGCGCGACTTCCAGCAGCGCATGAGATACTTCCGGATCGCGGCGGAAGCGCTCGGCGCCGTTGATCAGCCACAAATCCAGTCGGTCTTCGAGCACGCCGACATCGGAAATCAGTTCGTTGGCGAAACCCTCCGGGTCGTCCACCAGATAACCGGGGTGTACCTTGAAAAAATGCGCCAACAGCATGCGCGTGGAGTTGGTCAGGTGGGGCCGGGTTCCGCGCTCGATCTGCGACAGATACGCCTGGCTAATGCCCTTGCCTACTTCCTTGCGGATAGCCTCGACGATCTCCTGCTGGGTCATCTCGCGGCCGAGGCCGCGCAGCATCCCTTCGACTTCCCGCAGGTAGCGCATCTTTTCGCCAAGTTTCATATTGCAGATAGCTATATATATATAGCAGATTGCTATTAACGTCAAGCTGTGGATTAGCCCTGTTTTCAGTCGCTTGCCGAAGCCTGGATTTCAGTTCAGAAGTGGACAGGGGCTACTGGCTTGACCTCGTTATCGCATCGGGACCAGTTAAAACTTCGTAGTGCGTAACATTAGGATTGAGTTCGAGGAGAAATTTCTCATCCTCCGGATAGTAGACGGCCCTTTCGTACTCCGGCCCGGCGAAGGCTCGCAGGGCGTCGTAGGAATCCCACAGCGAGATGAGCGTAAACTCCGCCGTGTCCAGGTGCATACGCCGCAACACCCAGACGCCCCGGTTGCCTTCCGTGGAACGGTAATCCGGTACGCCAGTTTTGTTGAGGTAGTCAAAATACCTGTCTTTATCAGACGCTTTGGTTACGCCGCGCCATATGCGAGCAATCATGGGTCCGCCTCCGCGTACCGTACCTAACCACGTACCTAACCACCATTAGACGTTTCGAAAGTTACGCAGGCTGCCAAAAAATCTCTGCCTGGCTGGGCGCTGAGCAGATGGTGTGTGGAGATCTAAACAGATGCTGCTGTCTCGACGGGCTGAACAGGGCCCGAAGTGAAGGCCAAATTGCCCGCTGTCGGCAATTCCTTCCGGCGGCGCCAAAAATAAATCGCGAAGAAGATCATGACCGCCGGCAGCACGGCCCCGAATTCATCGATGTACCAGGCAGTCTTGCCGGTATTTCCAGTTACAGGGGTAAAGATTGCCTGCACAAAAAGGTTGTGGCTGGCGTGCAGCATAGCCCCGGTCCACAGGCTACCGGACTTCAGGCGCATCCAGGCAAAGATGAAGCTGGCGGAAATAACCAGCGCCGTGAAGCAGGTCAGCCCGTACCAGGTTGCTGTCCCAGCATTGTAGTCACCCCAAATCAAGACGGGATAATGCCAAACCGCCCAAACGATTCCGGTAATGAACGCAGTACCGGCGAAACCGGTAGTTCGCGCGAGCTCTGGAACCAGAAACCCGCGCCAGCCGATCTCCTCGCCCAGCGCGCTGGCCAGACTTCCGACCAAGCCGAAAAGGCACATCAGCACGACTCCGATTGCGACCGAAAGCCAGGCGGGAGCATGCAGTTTGAAAGCCTGCGTCATCTGCTTGACGAAATCAGGGTTGCCGAAAGAACCAAGACCGATGCTCCACACAATCACGTAGGCAATTGCGGTGTACAGCAGGGGAACAAACCAGCTCCACCATTGATATTTGCCAATCCAGCGCCATCCCATCTCAGAGAAACTACGGCGGTTGAGGCTTAAGGTAGCGAAGGCCGCCAGTGCCGGACACCACATAAGCCCCCGCACATTCAGTCCCATGCCGGAACGCAGGGTTCCGGCACGGAGGATCAGAAAGTAAAAAACCGAGCTGAAGAGAAACAAAAAAACCAAATAGGTGATGACCTGGCTATGCGGCGAACGGGTTTTAGGCATGGACCTTGACCTCGGGAGAAGAGACGATACACTGCACGCGAAATCCATGCAAGGCGCTGTCAATCCGCGGTCTAATGCGAGGAGCCAGCCTAAGTGGCGCGAACCATTTAGCAGGACAAGGCTACATCCTCCACCTTCGGAACCGGAGTATAAGTAATCAGGCCCGGGAGGTTGGGTCCGAGAGACGCTGGTCTTACAAACCGATTTCCATCCGCGATCTCGGATCGAGGTAATCGCGCAGTGCATCGCCGATAAAATTGAACGAGAGCACGGCGAGCATGACCGCGAGCGCCGGGAATAGCACCAGGTGCGGAGCGTCGAAGAGGTGAGCACGGCCGTCGTTCAGCATGGAGCCCCAACTGGCGGTGGGTGGTGGCACCCCCAGTCCGAGGAAGCTTAGAGTCGCTTCCGCGAGAATGGCACCAGCCATGCCAATCGCGCCCTGCACAACCACAGGCTGAATAATATTGGGCAAGATGTGGAGGACGATGATGCGTGCATCGCGGGCTCCCACTGCCCGTGCCGCTTCCACGAATTCCCGGTCGCGTGTGGCCAGCACTTGCGCGCGCACTAGGCGCCCGTAACCCACCCATCCACCCAGGGAGAGTGCCAGGATGAGATTGAAAATTCCCGGTCCGCGAAACGCAACCAAAGCAATAGCCAGCAGGATTCCGGGAAAGGAGAGGAAAGCGTTCATTATCACCACATTGATGAATCGGTCCGCCTGGCCTCCATAATATCCGGCAATCGATCCGATGATTAAACCGAGGAAGAGTGAGGCGGCGACAACGCTGGTGCCCACGAGCATGGAAATGCGCGCGCCGTAGATGAGCCGGGAGAGGATGTCGCGGCCCAGCTCGTCGGTGCCACACCAATGGAGGGGCGACGGCCCGGCAAGCCGGTTGGGCAAATTGATTTCTCTCGGATCCTGTGGCGCGATCCATGGGGCAAACAGTGCAAATACGATGAAGACAAACACCAGCACTATGCCAAACGCAGCCAACGGATTCTTACGGGCCGCGACGCGGAACGAGATGGCTGTGCTGGCCACAGTTTGAATGCTCAGGCAACAATCGACTATCGATTACTGGCGTATTCTCGGATTTACCGCCGAGTACAGCAAATCGGTGAAGAAGTTGACGGCAACATAAGTAAGCCCAATCGCCAGGATGCATCCCTGCACTAGGTAGTAATCGCGATTGGAAATGGCCGAAATAGTTAAGCGTCCGATGCCGGGCCAAGAAAAAATGGTCTCGGTCACGATCGCGCCTGCCAGCAACGAACCGAACTGAAGGCCGAGAACGGTGATGACTGGAATCATGGCATTGCGCAGAGCGTGACGATACACCACGCTATGCTCTGGCAGTCCTTTGGCGCGGGCGGTGCGAATGTAGTCCTGCCCGAGTTCCTCCAACATAGAGGTGCGGACCATGCGAACGAGGACTGCGGCCATCGCGCCGCCCATGGTGACGGCCGGGAGCACAAGGTGGGCGAATGTTCCCGATCCGGAAACCGGCAGCCAGCCCAGCTCAATGGCAAAGAACAGGATCAGCACCGGTCCCAGAGCAAAGTTCGGAAACGATAACCCGAAGAGGCTGATAACGCTCAGCACCCGATCATCCCAGCGGTCACGCCTTTCGGCCGAGTGCACTCCGGCGGGCAGTGCGACGGCAACAGCGAACAATAGAGATGCCAGAGTCAATTCCAGGGTATATGGATAGCGCTGTGTGATCAGGCTGGCGACGCTTTGATTGAACCGAATGGAATAGCCCAGGTTGCCGCGCAACACACCAGCCCAATAGCGCACATATTGAGTGCTCAGAGGAGCGTCCAGACCATACGCACGCCGTGCCGCCTGGACGTCGGCTGCAGCCGCTCCTTCTCCCAACATTTGTTGAATAGGATCCCCGGGAACCAAGTGGATCAGGAGGAACACAACAGAGACCACCAGCCAGACCACCGGCAGCGTGTACAGAACGCGATGGAAGACGTAGCGCATCAGAGCTGGTTCTTACCTCTGGGTTTCCCGTCGTACACGCCTGGGGTTCCCTCTCGCGAGAAACTCCCCTCTCGACTACACCTTTCCACCTGCTGGAGATCAGTCTCCCGCCTGCTGCATGGCCGTAGGCATCTGCAGCTTCTCTATTTTCACCTTGGCGACGCGATGGTCATCCATTTGTACGACCGTGAACCGCCGCCCTTCGAACTCTACGGCTTCCCCAGTTCGCGGAATTTTCTGCATGCGCGCCAGGACAAAGCCGGCAACGGTCTCGAATCCGCCATTGCGCGGCAGCTTGATGTCAAACTCGGTCTCCAGATCACGCAGGCTGGTCGAGCCTTCGAGCACCAGGACCGCAGCATCGACCAGAGCGGGCCCCACCGCGAGGCTGTCGAATTCGTCCTGAACCTGGCCGACTAGCTGCGCGACTATATCTTCTATAGTAATCACGCCCGCGGTGGACCCGAATTCGTCCACCACCACCGCCAGGTGCCGCCGTCGTTCTTTGAATTCGAACAACATGTCGGTCAGGACCTTGGTTTCCGGCACCACCAGCACGTTCCGCATAATCTGGCCCACCTGCATTTTGGCGATGCGGCTGCCACTTGGCTGCGACACACCAACGGCCAAGCGCAGTCGCATCCAGCGCATCAAGTCGCGCACATAAAGCACGCCCACGATGTGTTCGGGGCCACGCGGCGGATCGTAAATCGGGATTCGCGAATGCTGCCCCGAGACTACCCGTTCCAGCGCCGTCTCCAAGGCAAGGTCTGCAGGCAGGGAAAAGATATCCAGCCGGGGGACCATGACTTCGCGGACCGTGGTGTTATCCAGTTCCAGGGTGTTATGAATCATTTCTTCCTGGAATTCCGGAATTTCGCCAAAACGTCGGCTGGCAGTAACGATCAACTTCAGCTCGTCGGGCGAATGCACCACACCACGGCCGCTCCGGCGCAACTCGCGAGACCCGAACAGCCGCAGGAAAAAGTTTCCCGACTTGAGCATTAAATAGAGGAAGGGCCGAGTAATGGTAAGGAAGATATCCATCGGGGCGGCGACCGCCAGTGCCACCCGCTCCGCTCTCTGTAAGGCAAGCGACTTAGGAACAAGTTCACCCAGGATGACGTGCAGGTAAGTGATACAGAAGAAGGTAATTGCCACCGCGATGGGGTGGGCGTAGACCCCTGCGCGGGGGCCAAGCCGTGGCCCGATCATATCCGCCAGAACCGGCTCACCGACCCATCCCAGAGTCAGGCTGGTGACAGTGATCCCGAGCTGAACACCGTTAATCACTTCATCGATGTTCTGATGAAGCCTCTGCACGATGCGGGCGCCGATCCGCCGCCCTTCGATTAGCTGCTGAATGCGAGTATCGCGGACGCTGACCAGGGCAAATTCGGCCGCGGCGAAGAAGGCATTCACTGCTACCAGGAGAAGGATCAGGAATACCCGGAGCAGTACGTGCGTTACCATTGAGCTGTAATTCTAACATTTCAAAGATATTGGACCGACAGATGCGCCCCGATCCGTTTTGCGTTCCGTTTTGGCAAGTGCTTGGAAAATATTCGGAATCCCAGGCATTCGACCCTGACTGCTCTAGTACACTGTTTTGTTAAGGCGAACCCGCTACCATTTCCCGCGCCGTATGGTCTAACTAGCGAACCCGGCATGTTTGGCTGTCCGCAGCACTTTTTCGGATTTCCGCAGCAAGTCGGAACAATCCGCAAAGGCGCTTCGTAACTATTCTTGAAAGAAGGACCACCCTCGAGGAGGTACACGTGAGCGGCAACGGCAATGGGAAGAAAAAGCGCAAAAAAGGGATAATTTATGCCTCAATCGCGGTTGTCCTGGTTCTGCTCATCGTGGGCGGCCTGATAGCCGCCACCAGCGGGGGAACGAAGATCGATCCTTCGAAGCTCGCGAAAGTGGAAAAGGGTGACCTAGCCAAGAGTGTGGTTGCGACCGGCAAGGTCGAACCAATCACCAAAGTCGAAATCAAGTCGAAGGCCAGCGGCATCGTTAAAAGGCTTCTGGTTGACGCCGGTGACCGGGTCAAGCGCGGTCAATTGCTGGCACAACTGGATAAGGAAGAAATCTCTGCGCAGGTCGAACAATCCAAGGCCGGCCTGCAGGCTGCCGAGGCCAGTCTAAACAGCGCGGAAGCCGACTATGACCGCGCTAAGGTGGATGCCGAGGGTCCTGATGTCCCCCCGCTCAAGCGCGCCTATGATCGCGCCGTGGGTATGGCAAAGGATGGAGTTGTTTCTGCCTCGGCTTTGGATGACGCGCAAAAGAATTACGAGCTTGCGCTCAACAAGCAGAACGTAGCCAAAGCGCAGGTTACTGTACTGAAGGCCAAGATCGCCCAAGCTCGTGCCCAGGTTGCGCAGGACCAGGCAAATCTGAAGCAACTCGAAGAACAGCTCAGTTACACCGATATCGAGTCTCCGATCGATGGCGTGGTGCTCTCTCGCGATGTCGAGATTGGCGACGCCGTCAGCTCCATCCTCGTGCTCGGTTCCTCCGCTACCTTGATCATGACCCTGGGCGACACTAGCCAAGTCTATGTGAAAGGCAAAGTCGACGAGAGCGATATCGGCAAGGTGTATCTGGGCCAGCCCGCCCGCATCAAGGTCGAGTCGTTCAAGGACAAGACCTTCAATGGCAAGGTGACCAAGATTTCGCCGATGGGTGTCGAGAAAGACAATGTGACGACTTTCGAAGTGCGCGTTTCGATCAACAATCCCGGAGGCGAACTGAAAGCGGAGATGACAGCCAACGCCGAAATCCTGCTGGAAGAGCACAAGAACGTTCTGCAAATTCCTGAAGGGGCCCTCATCTATGACAATCAGAAGAAAGCTTCCGTCGAGGTCCCCGATCCGAAGGGGAAAGAGGGTAAGCGCAAGGTTGCGGTAAACATCGGCATATCAAACGGCGCCAAGACCGAGTTGCTGAGTGGGTTAAAGGAAGGCGATCAGGTAGTCCTGCAGTAGATAAGATCAGGTCTCAGAGATCAGGCGTTAGGGTCAACTCGCCGCACCAGGTGAGTCAGGAGTCGGGTTTGGGCTCCGCCGACCAGAGAACTGATAGCTGAGACCTTAATTTCTTATGAATGTCCTCGACATTCTGCGCCAAACACTCAGCACGTTCCGGGCGCATAAGATGCGCAGCTTCCTGACGATGTTCGGGATCATCTGGGGCATCGCATCGGTGATCATCCTGGTCGGGCTCGGAAGAGGATTCATGGTGGACCAGAAGGAACACATGAAAACTCTGGGCAAAGATTTGGTGATTGTCTGGGGCGGACGCACTAGCTCACAGACTGGTGGCCTAGCCGCCGGACGCGAAATCAGCGTGACGGTTGACAATGCACGCGCCATTCGCGATGAGTGTTATTTTGTGAAGAATGTGAGTCCGGAACTGCGACGCGCGGTTCCGGAAGTCAGCCCCTATAACTCGGCCAATCGCGGTGTGGTGGGGATGTGGCCTTCCTACCAGGACTTTCGGTCATTGCTGCTAAACGAAGGTAGGCTGGTTACTGAGGAAGATGAGAGTAACGGCCGGCGTGTAGTGGTTCTTGGCTATGCTGCCCGCCGGCAACTATTTCCCGGACAGCCCGCCGTGGGCGTGGTTCTGTTAATCAACCGCGTTCCCTATATCGTGATCGGAGTTTTAAGAGAGAAGAAGCAGAACTCCAATTACAGCGGCCCCGACAACGATTATCTTTTCGCGCCTTATTCCTCGGTCGCCCGCGATTTTCCTCCTCCGGGAGACAAGCCGGGCATAGTGCGCGGATACCTGGATGACATCGTGTTTGAAGTTGCCGATCCCGGAATGCATGAACAAGCTGTTGCCCAGGTTCGCGCCGTGATCGGGCGGGCTCATCACTTCGATCCTAAAGACAAAGACGCGCTCTTCATCTGGGACACCATGGAGGGCGCCGAGCAGCTCAAAAATATTTTCGACGTCTGCACCATATTTTTCGGCTGTGTAGCCGTAATGACGCTGTTGCTGGGGGGTATTGGGGTCATGAACATCATGTTGGTTTCAGTCACAGAACGCACCCGCGAGATCGGCGTCCGCAAAGCCATTGGTGCGACTCACGACGACATCATGCGCCAGTTCTTTGCCGAGTCGGCCATGCTTACGGTCGTTAGTGGGACGATCGGCCTGGCCTTGGGCGTTGGACTCTGTCTCGCGATGCGGGCGGTGCCATTGCCGGACTTCGTCCCGCATCCCGTGGTCTCTCCCGTTTCCATTGTGGCTTCCCTAATAACGCTTTCGTTAATCACATTTACTTCCGGAATGTATCCGGCGCAGCGCGCTGCAGAAATGACTCCCGTCGACTCACTGCGCTTTGAATAAGCGGGGTCTGGAGGATGAATGAAAATGATCGGAGCACACCCCAAGCGTCTCTCAGCCGTGCTGGCCCTTTTCTGTTTCCCCTCCCTCCTGGCCGCCGCCACCGACTACCAGGGGAGTTTTGTGCGCAAATTCCAGATCTATGGCCCTGCTCAGTTGGAGATCGAAACCGGATCATGGGACGTAACCGTCCACAGCGGTGCTGCTGGAGTGGTCACCGTCTCCGGTAAAATTCATGTCGCTAACCGCTGGCTGATGGGCGACAGAACCGCCAAAGTGCGTGAGCTCGAGAGCAATCCTCCCGTGCGCCAGCTGGGAAACACGGTTCACCTCGATCACGCGCACCTGAATAATATCTGGGTCGACTACGACGTCACCGTGCCCGCCGATACGCGCGTGCGTTCTCGCACGAATTCGGGCGACGTGAAGATCCGAGACCTAACCAGCGACCTTGA
>Ga0066388_100000804_pt1 | contig 16054 bp, 16 predicted proteins | sample PanSoiMetaGPlot6_FD_64539 | JGI IMG/M metagenome (GOLD analysis project Ga0066388, IMG submission 64539) | Tropical forest soil microbial communities from Panama analyzed to predict greenhouse gas emissions - Panama Soil - Plot 6 (Hybrid Assembly) | ecosystem: Environmental > Terrestrial >... | reverse complement strand
CCATCGTCCGCAATACGCGGCGCCAACCCGCCACCGTGCGCTCTCCCTTGGTTGCGGAATTGCGCGCGTCCGCGGGTCCGGGGAAGAAATAGAAATCGGTTGTCAGCGAGGAGCTGTCCCATGGTGTTTGGCGGCCATCAGTGGCTTGATTCACAGATAACCGTACGCGTTTGAGCGCCTGCTCGATGGTCAGCCCGCGCTCGCGCGCCGCTGCGACGAGAGCGGTCGTGTAAGGGCTGTCGGTGCCGGTTCCGTCTTCGGCGACCGCGCCTGGTGACGTTGAAAAGGAAATGAATGAGCCCGCCGAACTGGCTTTGGTGTCAACGATTGCCAGACCTTTGCCGATCGTCTTCTCAAGCTCGGGAAACGGATTGTCGCGACAGGAATCCAGCATGATGATTCGCATCTTGCTTGGCACCGCGACCAACGCGTTCAGGAGGTCGCTGAGCCGCACGCCCTGCAATGGAATGTCGGCCTCGTGCTGGGCGCTCACATCGATCGGCAGCAGAAAATTTTCCCCGTCGACCTGCAGTCCATGCCCCGCGTAATACACGAGGGCGACTGTGTCCGGCCCTTTGCTGCTGAGCTTGTCCGCAAAACCGCCGATCGCCTTGCGCATCTCGCTCTGTGACACGTCGGGCGCCGCCGTCACGTCAAACCCGGCAGCGGTCAACAGCTCGACCATCATCTTGGCATCGTTCGCCGGATTAGGCAGCGGCGGCACCGCGCGATACGCTGATTGCCCGATCACGAGCGCGACACGGTTCTCCGCGGGGGCAGCCTGTGTGCCCAGCAACAGGACGATTGCGAGCGTCGCCAAATGGATAAGGGAGGGCTTCATCGCATCACCTCCGTGCCATCGAGCCGTATGATCGCACCATTCGGCGCTCCGGTCTATGATGATGGGTCGTCGCGGAGGATCGCCATGGTTCAAAGTGAAATCGACGCCATCCGCGCGCTATTGAGTTCCAAGCCGCGACCGGTCGGGTGGCTGGAACGACGCCGGCGCCTCGATGAGGTCGGCTCGGTCTCGCCGGTGGCTGAGGACATCGCCCTTACGCCGGTCAACGCAGGCGGGGTAGCGGCCGAGTGGTCGCTCGCGCCCGGCAGCGATACGTCCCGGGTTTTGATGTTCTTTCATGGCGGAGGCTACTGTTCGGGATCGATCCTCAGCCATCGGCGCATGGTGACCGAGGCGGGCAGGGCGGCTGGCATGCGCACGCTCGCCGTCGGTTACCGGTTGGCACCGGAGCACCGGTTTCCGGCCGCGCTTGAAGATGCACTCGCGGCTTGGCGCTTTGCGCAAACCCAGGGCATCGGCGCCGCGCGTATCGCGGTCGCCGGGGACAGCGCCGGCGGCGGCCTTTCGGTCGCGCTCATCAACACGCTGCGCACCGCCGGCGAGCAGTTTCCCGCTTGTGCGTGGCTGGTATCGCCTTGGACGGACCTGACGATGTCCGGTTCGACGCTCGCCAGCAAGGACGCGGTCGATCCGCTTATTCACAAGGATTATCTCGACGAATTGGCCGACGCCTATCTTCCAAACCAAACGAACCGCAAAGATCCGCGGGTTTCACCGCTCTACGCCGACCTGCATGGATTTCCGCCGACGTTGATCCAGGTTGGATCGGCCGAGACCCTGCTTGCCGATGCGACTCGCTTTACGGCCGCGCTCGGCGCTGCGGACGTGTCTGTGACGCTGGAAGTCTGGCCCCACATGATCCATGCGTGGCCGCTCTGGAATGCGCATCTCGAACCCGCCCGCCGCGCACTTGCCAGTGCGGGCGCATTCCTGCGCGGCCACACGTGAAACCAGGTTTGCGCGAGGATGCTCCCTACTTCATGCGCTTGCCGGCTTCCTCGACCAGCGACATGTCCACGTAGCTTTTGACGTTCAGTGGCTCCTTGAGGAATCCGAGTTCATGCTGGACGTCGACGTTCTTCTGCAAGGCGTCGACGTCAACCACCGCGTTGGGGTCTCGATAATAGTCCTGGCTCCCGAACACCCAGCCGGCGAACTGCTGCGGCGGCACTTTGGTGAACTCGGCGACGACCCGCACGGCCGCGTCGCGATTGGCGGGGTCGTTGTACCAGCGCAGCACCCGCAGGTAGTCTTCCAGGAAATCGACCACGACCGGACGGTTCTTTTGCAGAAATCCCGCCGAGGCTGTCAGCATCGAGATTTCCGCCGGCCCAACCGATTCGAGCGATGTGAATAACGTTCGCGCCACCCGCTGAAGCTCCGGGTCGAGATAGAACGGAAGCACCGATGTGATCAGGTCGACCTTTCCCTCGCCAAGGGTCGCTTTCATGTTGGGCAATGCGTAGGCGACGATCGACACATCCTTGCGGTCGTTGAGTCCGTGCTTGCGCAGCATGAACCGCATGGCCATGTCGCCGATGCTGCCTTCCGCGTTGGTCGCCAGCACTTTACCCTTCAGTCCTTCGACCGTTGTTGGTCCGCCGTCCTTGCGGACCATGAATTGTGTCGTGAAATGACCGCCGACGCCGTCGCGATCCTCATCGGCAAAGATGCGCAAGTCGTTCATGCGGGCGTTTTGCACCGCAAGCGCGAACGACGAGTAACCAAACGGCGCGACGTCGATCTCCCCGGCACCGAGCGCGGACGTCAACAGCGAACTGCCCTGATAGCGGGTCGGCTCAAGTACGTAGGAGATCCCCAGATGCTTGGTGATGCCGGGTGCCGGCGAAAAGATCGGCGTGATCTCGGCAGGCACCAGCAGCCACCCGATGCGGATTTTGAGCGGCTCCGCCGAAGCGGCCGTGGCGGCGAGCAATGCCGCGAGCATCGCACATATTTTCAGCATCCGCGATAGGTAGCGATCGTCCATGGGAACCCCCGGGAAGTGCGGCGCGCGAAGGCTACACCAAGGCATTTGGTTTGAAAAACAACTATGCACATGACGAGGGCGATCAAGCCGGAACGGGTAGTCGAACGCTGCCGCGCGCGTGCTACAAAACCCGATCGAGGTCGAGTTGGCGGCACGAGTCTTCGGCCAGCATCAGCCACTGCGCGCCGGTCATACCGTGGACGTATCGTTGGTAGAGGAGGCGTCCCGCGTTCGGTAGCATTCTGAAATCAAACGGCGCGGCGGCGCGAAACCATTCAGTAGCGGTGGAGAAGTGCGCGAGCCGCGCGGCTTGCGATGCATGGGCGCCGAACATGGCGCGTTTGCGCTCGCGTTCGCGGCCAGCGAGCGAAATCTGCACTTGGCGCCGTCCGCCGGGGACGAAGGTTTGCCTGACCAGTCCATGGCGGCCGGCGCGATAATACGGCATCTCGACGATCGAAACCGAATGCCCGGCGCGCGCCGCCAGAGCGGCCGCCGCCCGCACCGTGAAGGCAGCCGCGTCATGGTCGGGATGGGCGCCTTCAACCGCGTGGGTCAGCACCAGCGTGATTTCACGGGTGCGAAAAATTTCGTGCAGCGCCCATGCGGCCGCCGGCATGTTGAACGCAGCCTCCTGGTCGGCAAGGCCAAACACGATCACATTGTCCGGCGCGACTTGCGCGATTGCCAGCGCTCGCCGCAATTCTGCGTGGCGAACAACCGCGTAGTCCGGCACACTGGTGTACCCCCTGACCTGCGCGTCGGTCCGATCGCGCGGCGCGCCATCGGTCAGCGTGACCGCAGTGATTCCGCGCAAGCGCGCAAGCTGCGCGCCGCAACCGATCGCCTCATCGTCGGGATGCGCGGTCACGACCGCAACGCGGTGCGCATCGATAATCGGCCGCGGCGGGAACAACACCAACGCCTTCAGCAACGGATCGATTGCTGAAACTGCAATCATCGCCCCTTGAAACCTACGCGGTAACTATTGGTCCGCGTGCCTGTAGATGGATCCTGTTGTCGAGTGACGACGTGCTCACCTGAGCGATCCTCGACGCTCTGCGAACGGCCGGTGCGGCCCGAACACACTCGCCGAGGCTCTGGGGGCTCCGGCGGGCACAAAATCCGGGGACCTGGACGCCACCCTGAAACCCGGGACAGGAAATTTCCCGGGGAACCGGTGCAACGCCACGCTGACGGCGGCCCCTGCGATGAGCCCCACCAACAAGCCCAAGCTGATGAACAGCAACTTTTGCGGGAACGCCGGCTTGATCGGCACGCTGGCGCGCTGAACGACTTTGACGCTCGCCAAATTCTCGCTGGCATCCCAATCCGCGTCGATCTGGGCTTCGGCCGCGCGCTTGGTGTGTGCCTCGAGATAGGTCGCCGTCTGGTCGACCTCCCGCTTGAGACGGTCGAATTCCGCTCCGATCGAGGACAAGGAAGCCAACTCGCCATCGACTGAAGCCAGCGCGGCGCGCTGGTTCTCTTCGAGTGCGCGCAGGCCGGCAATGCTGGCGTTGAGGGTCACGAGATTTTGAGCCGTATCTTGGTAGACGCGGACCAGGAGCAAGGGCGGATCACCGCTCGGCAGATTGGCCGAGCGATCGGTGTCGGCGGCAGGAGGGGCATTGTATTTCGGCCCACGCACTTCGGACGGAAAGCCGACGTGTCGCTTGAGCTCAACAAGTGTGTCCTGCAGCTTTGCAGCCTGACTCTCCTTTTCGAGCATTGTCCCCTTCGTGGTCGCAAGCGCGCTCGTTATCTCATCGCGTCGTTCCAGGGCCAGCTTTCGCTGTTGCTCGACAGAGTACGTCGAATGAGACTTGGAGAAGTTGCTCAGTTCAAGCGACGCGCGATCGTATTCGCGTCGATAGCGTTTGACTTGGTCACGGAAGAAAGCGGGGGCCTCCGCGTTCCCGGAGAGTTCGGCTTGGCGCTTGAGAAAGACATCGATTACTGCATTCAAGAAGCGTGCGGCTATTTCTGGATCGTCGTGCGAGAAAGAAAGACGCAGGACCTGAGTGTCCTTCTCGGCAGCGATGGTGAGTTGCTTTTTGGCCTTTATATATGCAGCTTCGCTGGCAGACGCGTCTTGACCTTTGCCTTCGAAGCGATCGTCGAAGTCATCGCTCAGGCCGGGGTAAAGCTTATCGACACCGACGGCGGCGATCGCACCGCGAATTACGTCCTCGCTTTCGATGATGAAAAGCTGCGAATTGATTTTATAGCGCAGGAAATCCGGATAGCGGACTTCCTGGTGCGATCGGCCCTCCGTGACGAGAAGCAAGCCGTCGGCGCGGTAAACAGGAGAGACCAAGAAGGCAAACGCAATACTGAGTACGGCGATAACGCCGAAGACTGCAAAGAATGCCGATCGTTTGGCCCAAATAATCCGCGCCCAGGTACTCAGTGGCATAGTGCTGCACGTACCTTTCCACGCCCCCAACCATTGCCGACCAAGCCGAGCCCGTACGGCTTTGCGCTACGCTCCTGCTGCGGTTCACCCGCGAGCCGAAGCGCCAACGAAACTTAAGGGAAGCCCCTATAGAGACGCTTCAAAGCCGACGCGGTTCCCTGACCGGTCGGGATTTTGCGTACCCAATCGCGCGGGTATCCGACACGGCGCCGCTCGATATCATGGCACCACTTCATCGCTCAGGCTCAGCAGTTTGAATCTTTCCTGTTCGATGCAAGCGGCGCGGCGGGGTGATACCGGGCCGGCAGCGATGAGCTTTGCAAGCGTTTCCTCAAAACGCAACGCGCTGTCGTCGCAGTCGAACTGCCGCACAGCGGACACAAACCGCTCGAATTGCCTTTCTGCCGCTGTCATTCGGGTTGCAGTTCTTGCGCATTGGGTTGCGGGTTTGAAACAATCGTCCATGTGCCTTTGTCCTCTTTCCATTCTGTACCGCCGGCAGACTGCGCCGCCTTGGCGATCCGCTCTGCCATAAACACCGCGGTCTTCGGACTTACCTCCAGGATGCGGCCAAGTTGATTTGATGCGACGCTGCGGCGACTGGAGCTGAGCAGATAGATCGCGCGCAGCCACTTGTGCATCGGCACATGACTGGATTCAAAAAGTGTGCCGATTTTGACAGTGAAAGGTTTACGACAGCGATAGCACTTGTAGGTACCGAACCGCGTGCTGCTGCCCGCCATCTTTCCGACGCGGGCGCTCGCGCACTTTGGGCACACTGGACCGTGGGGCCAAACCTGCTGTTCCACGCACCTGTAAGCTTCTTCCTCATCCCGAAACTGCAACGCCTGTCGAGCGTCCATGCATCACTCCACATTGAACTCTCGGGCGTGAATCCTCCGGTCATTCCGATTTTTGAAAAGCCAATCCGACACCGGGACGGCTGTTTGTTGGTTTTGTTTGGTGGTGTTGGAGGGTGCCGACCACCTTCGTGCAGTACGACGCCCTCAAGGTGACTGGCGTTCTAACATCGTGCCAGTTGCAATTCAACCTTTTGCTGCCTGCACAAAACATCATCGGCGATGCTCATTCCTTCTTCCAAGAAAATGTTAGCCGTCGCCGAAATGCCGGTACGATCGTGGGTGAGATGTCTAGTGTTTGGTATCTTTCTCTTCTCTCGCATCGCGTGCGCGCGAGGCTCTTGACTTCGAACGGATCAGCGTGCGCACCAAGACCGCTAAAAAATATCCAACCTGAAGAGCGACAGCTGCCAAGATCAAATCGAGGAGACGTTGCGCCCAACCCGGATTACCACCGCCAAGCACCGCGTACGCGATCGAAATAATCAGGAGCAGGATTGCGAACGCCGGCAGCGGCACAGCAATACCCAGTAGCGCGCCGACAGCAACAAAGCCCGCCAGGATCCGCACGGTCTGCGCCCTCCATCAGTCCGTTCGCGCCGAAGCGCCGATGTAACGTGAGGCGCACACAATCGTGTGCTGCCCGCCCGCAGCAGATTCTTACCGCTTTGCCGCTGGGTACGCAAAATCTCGCGGCGGCGGTGGAACCGCGGACGGCCCTTGCGAGTCTGCTGATCGTTGTCACGCCAAGTGATGGGAGCGTGCGTAATGTCGCGAACTCAGTCCAACCTCAGCACAGCAAGCGCCGACCTCGGCGCAAGGGTCGTCAAGCGCAGAACGCGGCGCCGCCTCAGCGCGTTTCACCGCGTTGTCAGGCATGCAGGAAAGCTGGTGCAAGTCGAAAACAGGTTTCTTGTTGGGAAAGAAGCAACTGTGCCGAAGCAACCGATTGGCGGACCAATCAAGCGTACCCTCGACATCGTCATTGCGCTGGGCGCGCTGATAACGCTGTTTCCGCTGTTTGGCTTGGTCGCGGGCCTGGTCAAAGCGGCCGACGGCGGTCCGATATTCTACCGACACACGCGCCTGGGTCACGGCAGGCGCACGTTCCCGTGTCTAAAATTCCGTACCATGGTCCCAAACGGGGACGAGGTCCTCGCAGATCATCTGCGGCGATCGCGCGTCGCCGCAGAGGAATGGGCGGCGACCCGCAAGCTGAAATCGGATCCCAGGATTACCGCGGTCGGTGCGACGTTGCGCAAGCTCAGTATCGACGAGTTGCCGCAGCTCTTTAACGTCTTGCGCGGCGAGATGAGCATCGTCGGCCCGCGCCCGATCGTGTCCGACGAAATTCCGATGTATGGCGATGATATCCGGTTCTACTTTTCAGCGCGTCCCGGGCTGACTGGACCTTGGCAGGTCAACGGCCGGAGTAACGAGTCGTATGCACGCAGGGTCACCCTTGACCGCGGCTATGTCGAGAATTGGTCATTGTGGGCGGATTTACAAATTGTCGTGAAGACAATTCCCGTGGTTCTCGCTGCGCGCGATGCGTATTGAAGAGGGGCGGGGCCGAGCGGGCCGATGCCCTCAGCCCACAGTGCGCCTCGCCCCGTTAAATTCTCCAAGCGCGAGGTCGTAGAGCGCGGCTGTTTGTGCGCCGATGGTTTGCCAATCGGGGATCGAATCGCGCAGGGCTTGCACGTTGCTGCTCATTCGCGCGCGCTCCGCTGAGCTGTCGACCAGGGCCGTAAGCGCCTGCGCCAGTTCATCTGGCCGGTCGGGCGTGACCAGCCGACCATGTTCGCCGTCGTCCAGCACCTCCGCAAATAGCCCAATGCGCGAAGCGACTATGGGAAGGCCGGTCGACAATCCGAGCATCAGCACCCCGGAGGCATCGATTTCTCGGTAAGGCATCGCGATCACGTCGGCTTCGGCGAAGATTCGCTGCAATTCGTCCTCGGCGACGAACCGCAAATCCCAAATGATGTTCGGCTCGACGCCCAGCTCTCGCGCCAATCCAAACAGCGGTTCCATCTCCATGTAAGGCTTGCCAACGACGTGAACCCGACAGCGGGCGCGCGAAGATGCCGGCATTGCGGCGAGCGCCCTGATCAGCACGTCGGTGCCTTTGTAGGGTTTGATCTTCCCGAACAGCAACACGGTGACAGGTCCGGACGCACTCGATTTCTCCAACGGCGCCAGCGGAACGGGGTCGAAGTCCATGACGCCGTGCGGAATGATGGTGATCTTGCCGGCCGGCAATCCGTAATCGATCAAGCGTTGCCGGGCGCGATTGGTATGAACAATCAGACGATCGAACGAACCCATAATGCTGATCGCCCCGATGCGTTGCAGAATTGAACGCGGGTTATCGTTGAAGGGGGCTGAGTCATGCACTGTAAGAATCGCGGGGGCGATGCTGCGGATGGCCGGCAGAAAAAATCTGTCGATCACCGGTAAAGGAGCCCACTGAAAATGAATGACGTCCGGCTGCATACGTCGCAGGTGACGTAGCAGATTGAGCAGGCAGATCGGATGCATCAAGCCTTTGAGTGCGAGAAACATCGCGTGTGGAAGCTTCCGCGCCCAATCGGTCTGCAACCCGGGGTAAAAGAATTCGACGATTTCAGGGGCGTTTTTTCCTGGCTCCTTGGACGAGAGATGTTTGGTGAAGAGCGTGACCGCGTGGCCGCTCCCGCTTAATCCGTCAACCAAGGCGTGATCGTAAGGCCAGGTGAACAGCGAGGGGTCGATCAGGGCGATTTTCATGGAGGACCTTCGATGGCAGCTTGGCATCGGTGCGAGGCGAAGCTTACGGTTGTTCAACTGACCTGGGGCTCGTCGCTGAGCATCTTCCGCAAGAGCGCCAGTCCGGTGCCGGAAATAACGCCCAGCGCTCCCGCCAGTGCCCAAAGCGCGCCATTGATCGAAAGTTCCCCAAAAACGATCCAGGACGAGCTCGTCGCGATCGCCGCGAGGGCGACCAACATAAACGCGCGAATCGCTGCGTTTCGACCCGTGTGGCCGAGCAGGTGCCCGGCCGTGGCAAAAAACACCGACGACAGAATCGCCACAGCGATCGGAGCGCCGGCCCCCTCCGGTACCGTGTTGTTCGGTCCAAGCAGGAAGCCGAAGGTAAGGCCCTCGAAGAAGTAAGCGGCTGCAGCCACGACTCCGGCCCCACACAGACCGAGCGCAAGAACGCTTACAACCTCAAGTCGCGCGCCGCTGCCTTGTCCGTTAAACACGGCGCGCGACACGCGCGGGAGCACGATTTCGCACAGATTGCGGGTAACCGACACGACGATCCGGACAAGCTTCATGGCGGCGTCCAGCGCGACCAGTCCGGGGCCGATCCCGAAATGGGCCATGAACACCGCATAAGGCGCATTGAGTGTGAGCCACTCGGCGAATGTCGCTTGTAGCGACGCCCACAATCGCCAGAGATGGGCTTGCATCGCGGCCAATGTCAGGCCACGCGGCCAGCCGAAGAACTGCGCGTCGCGCGCGACGACCCACAGCAGGTAGGCATGGAAGACGATCGCCTGCGCGCCTGCGAGTATGCTGAACCACAGGATGTCGCGGGCTTCGAGAAGGTATCCAAGGATGAGAAAGGCCAAGAGACGGCGAACGAGCGTGACCAGCTCGAATTGCATGGCTCGCCCGGTTGCCAGCATCGCCATCTGCATTTCCGAGTACCAGATATTTGAATAGGTTCCGGAAACGAGGAAGAAGGCGAGCCAGATATACTCGTAAAGATCAGCCGCACCGATCAGGACCGGCGCGATCACGACAACCGCGAGAAAAAACGCCTGGCTTGCCTGGAACGCGGCGGCCGCCGCCGGCACGTCCCCGGTTTCCTCGCGGACCGTTCGCGCACGCAGCAGCACGAAGTTGGCGCGTGCGACTGATTGGTTAATCGGCAGGAAATACAATCCGATCGCGCTGGCCGCAATCGCCTGTGCGAACGCTTTCGCGTCGAGCACGCGCGAGAAGATGAGAGTTTGGACAAGCACAAACGCGATGCTGAGCAGAGCGTTGAATGCGTGTGCGCCCGGAAACCCGAACGCGAGCGAGGAAGCTCGGCGGATCCCGGTCGTTAGCCCTGCGCTCAGGACGCGGGCAGCGGCGGGACTTTCGTCGCGATGTCGCCCGGCAATCTGGGTCACGACAAACGCCCCGATACGCTGACCCGCAGGATCCTCCCGATTCGCCGCGCGATATTGAACGGGTGGTGCTTGTGAACCGTCGTGCTGAGCCCGGTGTGATGTAGACGCGACAGGGCGAGGGTCCGAGGTGCAAGACAGATGGTTCGCGACTGCGGCCGAGTTCGATCCCAGGTTCGGATCAATGTGCACGCTTCACTGAAGTCGAACGTCGTCAGAACCGCTTGATCGGTAGCTTGGCGGGACGGAGCGTGAATCGCCAAGCCGAGTCCGGCGTCGACGAGGTCTTGCAGATTATCGATGCGATCATCGATGAACGCGACCCGCGCCCGATCGACGTCGAATTTCCGCTCTACGACGGACAGCACGAGGTCCTTGCGAAGCCCCTTCGCCAGCATCCGCAAGGGAGCATGCCGGATGCCCGCCAAGAACAAGTCCTCGGCTGCGATGACGCCCGACAGCCTTTGCGCCAGCCCGGCGGCCTGAAGGATGTGCTTGGCTTCGCGACGCGAGCGATGTGTGAGAACGACCACCGGCATCTCGAGTGCGGCAATGTCCGAAGCGAGAGTTTCATGCAGGAGAAGCAGTTCGGTAGCCGCGACCAATGGCGGCTCGGCCTCGAACACGAGGACGCCATCCAGATCTAGGAGCAACATCTGGATCATCAGTCCCACTGCTTCAGGTTATGGTTGCTGAGCCAAAGGAGATAGCGGTCATAGTCCGGATGATTGGCGGACCAGGGATAGAAGTGAACCAAGCGGTTGATGAAGACCGCGGGAAATCCGCTATCGCCCGGCTGCAGCGGCGAATCGTCCGAAAGGCAAATGGCGCCAATCGTCACCTGCTTTGCCCCGGCCGCAAGAAGTCGGTCGTGGACGAAACGGACCGATGCTCCTGTCACGATGCAATCGTCGACAAGCAGAATGTCCTTGCCGCGCACGTCAAACGGTAGCTCGTTGCTGGCAGCTTCCAATTCGGTCGGCCACCACTTGTAGAATGCCCGCTCGAACACGCGCCAGAACAGCGCCATCGGGCCTCGCGTAAGATATTGCAAGCGCAGTGCCTGTTTGACTTGCACCAGGCGCCGCTTGATCCGGCTGCCCTTACGGCGGACGTTGACGATCTCAAAAGGGCGGCCGAGTTCCGTCGAGACGACCTTGGTCATGAGCAGCGCGCCGTTCGCGATACCGACGACAAGATCTGCATTTCGCGCTTTCAGCCGGCGAGCGACCTCGCGGCCGACGGCTTCAGCCTCCGCGATCGACAGATAGCGCTTCTTTGTGAGGCGCTCCAACTCCGCCGCGACCTTGGTATCATCGTGCATGTTTACTCGCCGCCCCGCACGATCGACAGGTGCGCAGCTCATCCGATCATGTCACCAGCCCATGTTTAGCGTTCGATTTGATACGCCCTGATGTAATCGACCACCATCTCGGCAGGAAATTTGGTGTTTGCGTCCGGATAACCGCCCCAGGTTCCGCCTACGCCCATACCCGCGATCAAATACATAGGCGAGTGCAAATCTTTGTTCAGTGTGCGGGCGACCTCGACATCATCGACATACCAGACGATGTCCTCGCTGGTCCAAAGTGCGCCGTACGTGCGGTGTTTTTGTACGCCGCCGTCGACCTTGACCGGGAACGAGGCTTCAGTCTTGTCACCCCAATGGGTCGTACAGAAGATCACGTTCGGGTCGCGCCCATGATTCTCCATCACGTCGAGCTCGAACGGGACTGCGTGATCGGCCGGGAGCATCCAGAACGCGGGCCACAGCCCCTTGCCGGCCGCGAGCTGGGTCTTGATCTCGAAATAACCGTAGAGCTGGGAGAATGACGGTTCGCTGGTAATCATACCGGCTGTGTAGGGGCGGCCCCCGGTCTTCGGATCCTCGGGATGGGCGTTCTTTGCAGCTACGATTGCGAGTTGCCCATCTGACTGTCGAAACGGATCGACCTTGTTGTAGGCGGCGTCAACCAGCACGTATTGCGATCCATCGGTATCAATCGTACGGCTCGATCTATCGACGCATCCCCGGCCTTGCGGCTGCCAGCCAAACCAGTAACAGGTCTTCCAACGCCCGCCGCCAGATCTCGGATCCCACAGGCTGAGCGGCGACGCGAAATCTTCGCTGAAGGTCAACTTCAGTTTGGAGCGGTCGAGTCGATCTCCGGTCGCTGCTTGCGCATCACCGTGCGTCAATACCGTCAGCAACAAACCAGCACACAGGAGCGTTGTCTTGAAAGCGTAGGATGAACATGTTCTCATGTTTGAGCAGGATCCTGGTTGGAGCACGATGGTTTGATAAATGGGTACGGCTGCTAGTGATTCAACGAACGCGTTCCGTGCCGAAATCGTTCGTCGCTTCGGTCGCGAAAACTTGCGAAATCTGTTGGCGCGCGTCGGTTTCGATGCGACCCATTGGGTTCGGGTTGTTGCATACCGCGAGTGTCATGACTGGGTTACCGCGCTTGGTTCCGAGCGCCTCGACACACTCGAAATTGCAGCAGGCCACTACTGGAAAAACCTGTCATTCAAATCATACAAGACGGTGGATTTTCCTGATTTCGATGTGTGCAACGACGTGCTCCCCGAACGCTTTGATCTCATCATCGCGGATCAAGTCTTCGAGCACGTGCATCGTCCTTGGGCAGCTGCTCGCAACGTGTACAAGATGTTGCGGCCGGGCGGTCACTTCCTGTGCATCGTTCCGTTTCTGTTGAAGGTTCATGGTTACCCCGATGACTGCACGCGATGGACCGAAAACGGCCTCCGTTATCTGCTTGCCGACGCGGGCTTTCGTGAAGACGGGATCCGAAGCGGATCGTGGGGAAATCGCTCCTGCGCCATCGCCAACTTTCGTCACGGATGGCGGATGTATGGATTCGGAAGAACGCTACGGCGCGAGGACGATTTCCCGGTCATGAGCTGGGCGCTCGCAAGGGCATGACGGCCCGCCACTTGCCATCAACAAGAGAGTAGTCGGTGATCCGCGCAAAATTGACTCAACGCGCCTCGACGACGTGCGATCCAAACTGTAGGTGGCCGTGATGGACGGTCAGGCCGCACGTCAAAATCCCGCCGAGCGTCTCCAACGTGCCGTGCGGGCCGTTGCGATGTCGCACCCACGAGGTGCGTGGTTCTTTTTCGTCAGTCAGCTTCTCGCAGTAGTGGTGCTGCAACGGATTGTTGTGCCCGGGGCCGGGGTTGAGATGGTTCTTGTCACGTTCGCGACCGGCATCGCGGGCCTGTGCCTGTTTGGCGAGGTTCATGTATGCAGTACGCGCGTCATCTTGTTTTCGGCGTTCGCTGCGTCGATTTGTCTGAGCTCATTCCTGGCCAGCCGGGAGGTATCTGCCACTAGCCTGATCCTGCTGCTCGCCGCGTACGCAACGTACGTCATCAGACTTGAAGTCAGCCGGGCTTTCTACCTGCGGTGCATGAACTTCTTCGTCGACGTCATGATTGTCTTCGCGTTCGTCACGATCGTTCAGATTGGCGGGCAGGCTCTCACCGGCAAGATCATCGTGCCGAGCATGGATGATCTCGTCCCGAAACAAATGATCGTCCAGGGCTTCGTGTATTGGCAAACGCTCGAGTGGGGCGCGGAACTCATCAAGCCGCCGGCGTTTTTCTTCCGCGAGGTCTCCTTCGTCTCGCAGTTTCTCGCGCTCGCGATCGTCGCCGAGATCGCGTTCTTTCGTCGGCTCTGGCGGCTGCTGGTCCTGGGAACGGCGGTGTTTGCGACCTTTGCCGGTACGGGTTTGCTCATTCTCGCTTGTACCGCCCCCTTGCTCATCGCCAAGTTTTCACGCAGCGCGACGCTGATTGCGATTCCGGTCATTGCTGTAGCAGCGATCGGTCTGGCCGTGTCGGGATGGTTCTCGAATGTCGAGCACAGGCTGGGTGAGTATGAGGACCCGAGCAGCAGCGCATACGGTCGGTTCGTTTACCCCATCGTGGTGCTTTCGCGGCTCGAACAGACCGATAATCCGCTATTAAGCGGCATGGGAGCAGGAAACGCCGAGCGCGCAACGAAGGGAGCCGGCGTCCTGGCCGCGCCAACCAAGCTGCTCCTGGAGTACGGAGTCGTCCCGGCGGTGCTGTTCTATGTGTTCTTCATCTATTGCCTGTTCTATCGCACCCCCGACGTCTCGTTCTCATTCGCGCAATTGGTCGTGCATGTGCTCGGCGGCGGCTACCTCCTGGTTTCGCCTTATATCATCCTGCTTTTCATCCTGGGCGCGATGTGGACCGTGCGGGAAGGAAACGATTCCGTGCAAGTCGTCCGCACCGTGCGCGCATTTCCAAACGGCGCGTGACGCTACCTGACGCGTGCGACGTTCAACTCAAACAGCAGCTTCGAGCGCAAATCGGATCAGCAAGTTGCAAAATCTCGATCCAATGTCACGCGACGGTTCAGGCTGCGTTGTCGTGATCCCGGCACTCAACGAAGAGGAGTGCATTCTGGGATGTGTCGACAGCCTTCTTCGGCAGACCACTACCGACTTTGAGATCATTGTGGCCGATGGAGGAAGCACGGATCGGACGCGCGCCCTGGTGGCGACTGCGATGGAAAGCGAGCCACGCCTCCATCTTATCGAAAACCCTGGCCGCCTGCAGTCCCGTGCCGTGAACTTGGTGGCAGAGCTGGCGGCTCCAAGGGTGAAGTGGTTGATCCGGGCGGACGCGCACACAACCTATCCGCCGAATTTTGTGGAGACGCTCCTTGCGGCCGTGCAACAGACCGGTGCGACCTCGGTCGTCGTGCCGATGCGAACCGTTGGGCACGACTGCTTTCAACGGGCCGCGGCTGCCGCTCAGAACAGTCGTCTCGGAAATGGCGGATCATTGCACCGGCTTGGTAGCTCTTCGCGGTTCGTCGATCATGGCCATCATGCGCTGTTTCAATTGGGGCACTTCCGGCGCGTCGGGGGATACGACGAAGCGTTCTCGCATAACGAGGATTTCGAGCTTGATTACCGCATCCGAAAAGCCGGCGGGACGATTTGGCTGACGGCCCACGCTGCGGTCGATTACCTTCCTCGCAGGTCCCCCTGGACGCTTGCTCGGCAGTATTTTCTTCACGGCCAGGGACGCGCGCGCACAATCATCAAGCACGCCTTGATCCCGAAGATCAGACAGGTTCTGCCGGTCGTGGTGCTTGGGTGCTATGTCGTCGGGATCGGGGCATCTCCTTGGGTTCATGCTGGCCTGTTGCTGCCTGTCGCACATTTGGTGATCTGTCTCGCGTGGGGCGCGATGCTTGGATGGCGCGCACGAGACTGGTGCGTGACGGCCAGCGGACTCTGTGCGGTGATCATGCAGCTTTTCTGGGCAGCAGGTTTCTGCACGGGGCTGCTGAGGTATTTACGAACGTATCGAAGCGAACTCCTGCGGTCAGTTCCGTCAAACGCAGAGAACAGAGCTGCGGAACCAAGTTAGCCAGCGCGTCTTATAACGGCGTGGGCTCGCGGTTTGGACACTTGGTACAATTCTTGATTCGCACTCCACGTTGTGATCCGCGCCGCGGAACGCAGACAAAAAAGCAAAGGGGTAATCTCGAACTCCGCGTTGCAATCTGTCTCGCTGCTAGGCTTGTGCCTGCAGCAAGCGAGTTGACTCTATGCCGCGGACGGCGACGCGAACATCCAGCTATCGGCCTCGGGACATCTGGAATGGGACTGCTGGAATGAATGCTGGCGTACAAGAACCCGCTGTCGTCACCCAACTACCTCAGCTCACACGGGACTACAT
>Ga0066388_100000803_pt1 | contig 16055 bp, 20 predicted proteins | sample PanSoiMetaGPlot6_FD_64539 | JGI IMG/M metagenome (GOLD analysis project Ga0066388, IMG submission 64539) | Tropical forest soil microbial communities from Panama analyzed to predict greenhouse gas emissions - Panama Soil - Plot 6 (Hybrid Assembly) | ecosystem: Environmental > Terrestrial >... | reverse complement strand
CGCGGTGAGCGACTTCGGACAGGCGTCCAGCAGCAAGAGCATTACGGCCGGCTTCAAGCTCCATTGGTAGGACTGCCACTAGATATACGGGTAACCGGTCAAAAGCCGTGTATAAGTTGGGCTGGTGGTCGCAATTTACCACAAAGCGCCCCAGGCTTGATTTGCCTGCCCCACGGCTGCCCAAGTCGCGTGCGGCAATTGGGCAGTTGGGGACCAATGCGCAAATCAGCGCTTCTGTAGGAGTTGACCATGACGGCGATCAAACCCGATCGGCCTGGTACGGATCGTTCTGTGCCGGAAAAGCCGGGCCCGGAGCTCTACGCTCCAAACCGGAAATCACCGGAACGGCAGGCTGAAGTCGATCAGGCAGCGGTAGCTACGTTAGCCACTTTCGAAGGTGAAATACGCGAATTTGTCCGGCGAGACGTCGCCCACCTGCGGCGGCAACGTTCCGACGAGCCGACACCCGAACCTATCGCCGACAATCTGAACGGCCTGATCCGCCGCGTTTCGGGTGTCTCGATGGATGAAATCGACCGCGTGATCCTCGAACTTCAGGGTGTGCGTGACATGCTTCGCAGCGAAGGCGAGCGCGTCGGCCGCGAGATCGCCGGCTACGCGAGTCTGAGCCACGCGGCGATGACTGCGATGAAAGTGATCGGCGACAGCCTGGCGCAATGGAAAAACGCACCGCACGATTCCGTCAAGCGGCCTGCGGAGTAAGCCTCATGCATAGCGCAATAAGCCGGTGCCGGACATCCCGGCGACGGCTTGTTGTTGTGCTCACCCGGAGAGCGCAAAACCGCGCCGCCCGCGTGAGCGGATGACGATCGTCAGACAAGGTGGCAGGTCGGTCAGTTCGCGGCGGCGACTTTGGTCTTGGCGGCCTTGCGCGGCAGGGGGTAGTCGGCGCTCTCGTAGAGCTGCCGGATTCCATTGCCGTCAAACCGCTTCTCTTCCACTTCAAGGTACGCGCCCAGCAGCAATTCTGGCGGCAATTCCTCGATGGCGAAGCGGATCGCTTCCGCAGCCGTCGGGAAACGCTTGTAGCCGATCGGGCGACGCGACTTGCGGCTCCGGCTAGGAAAGAGCTCGGACGGGGCACGGTAGTTGATCGTCGACATAATCAGAGGCTCCTAGGCCACTAATATGGCCCTTGCGACGCCGAAAATCCAGCACTTACCGCCGCGCGCATATCAGATCGGCCAGCTAAAGGTAAAATGCGCAGAATGAACAAAATGTGGGCCCGGCGGGTGTCGCGTCGGGCCCAAATTCTTAGCCCCAGCCCAAATGGCGTCCTATTCGGCTAGTTCGGCAACGACTTCGCTGGTCGCCGGATCGATCAAGACGACGCGGTCGTTGACCACCATGTATTTATACGCGCGGATTGCAGGCACTTCGACCGCAACCTCTTGTGGCACCGCGTACAACTGGACACTCTCTGGCACGCGCGTTCCGACGCGGTATTCAACGGTCGGCCGCGCCGGCGCCACACGCTCGCGCACAATCGTGCGATAGATCGTCTGCCGTTGTACCGGCGTGAGCTGAAGTCGCTCGGTAGTCACTACCGTGCGCGATTCTGGTTCACGGGTAATGATCGTCGTTTGCGCGCTCGCCGAGCTTACGCCAGCAACCATTGCCACCACGATCGTAGCATGGCGAAAATGTGTCATAAGTTCCTCCTCCTGAAGTCAGATACAGACCAACAAACGCCGGCTTGCGCGGAGGGGTTCCTCTCGCAATAGCAGGCGCAATTCTTTTCTGTGCTGCCGTCACTGTGTGTGAGGCGGTTCGCTCATGAGCTTCAGTTTGGCCTGCAGCGTTTCAATGCGTCGCGCCGCCTCGTCCCTGGTCAGGTTCGGATTGTAGGCCTCCGGTTCATAAGCATCGAAAGCAATTTTCCGCAGCAGCTCGGCCTGCTCGGCAGTCATTCGGGCGACATTCGACTTTTTGGGCATGCCGGGTAATCGCAGAGGAGCAAATCGGTTCCTCATTGTGCAGCATCTCTATCCACGTCCGCCGGTACAATGATGCAGATTTTTCGATGCAGATTTTTCGTGCACCGCGACTCTGACTAAGATACCTCCATTGCAGACCCTGATTCGCCGAGGTCCATGAGATGATTCTCGAACCTTTGTTCGGGTTGTCGCTTGTGTTGAACGCCTCCATCAATCTGCAAAGCAATGCCGCCGCCGGCCTACGCCCGTCGACGCAAATGTCCAGCCGGCAAAAAGACGCTGCCTTGTTGCCGCTTGTGCGGCGCGCAACGGACTGCATTGTGCGAAAAGTCTTCGGCCATCCGCGCTACAGCAACGATCTACGGCCGGAGCAGATCAACGATCTGATCGTCGACTCAATTGCCGCATGCGTGCGTCCGGTACGTGCGATGATGGATGCCCATGACCGTATGTACGGCCCCGGCTCGGGAGAAGCATTTCTGTTGGGACCCTATCTCGACATTCTGCCCGCTGCAGTGGTTGGCCAGCTCAAGGCGAAGGCGCCCGACCGCTGACCACTAGGATACGCGCGCCACAAGTATCGGCCGCAGCACCAGCATTATCGGCAAGGTCACCAGCACGACCGCAGCAATCACGAGCAGCGAAGTCGGTACGCCGACAGCGTCGCCAAGCAAGCCATAAAGTGCGGGCGACACTGCACCCGCGCCGATCGTGCCGGTGTAGAAAATGCTGAATGCCCGCTGGCGCCTTGTTGGTTCAATCAGGTCGGGTACAGAACCGTAAAGCACCGACGAGGTTCCGTTCAACGCGACACCGATCACAGGAAGCAACAGCAGTGCTGCTTCAAGCGGCAGCGGCAGCAGGACCACGATGCCCAGAGCGGTCACCACCTCCGTCAACCATACGGTTGCCACCGCGCCAATGCGCGCTCCGATGAAGGCGCACACCAGCTTGCCTACCGCTCCGCCCGCAAAAACCAGCGTGAGCGCCATGCCGATCGTCTGAACGCTTGCACCTTTTGCGGCGAGCACAAACGGCAAGAAGGTAAGAAAGGCCATCCTGGTGGCACTGTCGATCACACCAATGGAGAGCAGCAGCGGAAAAGCATAACCCGGCGCAGGCACGCTCGAAGGCGCAGCGCTATGGTCCTTGGGCACGGTGGCCGCATTGTCTTGAAAGCGCGGCATGGTCAGAAAAATTGCTAGCGCCGCAACGCCTCCAAGACCACCAAGCAGCATCAGTGCCTGCCGCCATGGCAAAATAAGCAACAGGAGAGCCGCCGCCGCCGGCAGCGTCATCTTGCCAATATCGCCCGCGAAATTATAGGTGCCGAGCGCCTTTAAGGACCGCGGCCCTGCAAAAGCGTGCGCAATAAGCGAGGAAGCAAGCGGATGCTGGGTACTGGCGCCAAGTCCGCCGATGAACAAGGCGGCCACTAGGAGCACCATGCCGGCGCTGAAGCCGGCTAGGATGTAGCCCAATCCGGCCAGCACCGTACCGATGGTAAGAACCGTGACAGCGCCAAACCGCTCAGCCAGGAAGCCCGCCGGGATCTGGAATGCGGCCAGCGTGCCTGAAAAAACCGTCTTCATCAGCCCGAGCGCGGCAAAGGCGAGACCGAACTCGCCCTGCCAGATCGGCAACATGACATAGATAAGATCGGTGTAGCCGTCGTGCAGCGCGTGCGCGCCGCAGGCGACGCCGAGCGCGCGCCTTTCTTCGACCTTGCCGGGCTCCGCCGGAATTTGCTCTACACCCTTGACGGAAATGCTCATGTCTCTTGCGGCCGACGTTCGACGAAGCTGGTGCTTAGGAACGAGACTACCACGTCACCGTTCTGGTTGACGCCGGTCGAGCGCAAGGTCATTAGCCCCTGGCCTGGCCGGCTCTCCGACGCACGCGCCTCGATGACTTCGTTCACGTAGTCGATGGTGTCGCCAGCAAAGACTGGCCTGAGCCATTTCAGCTCGCGAAAGCCAAGACCTGGCCCGGCGTTAGCGACCGGCTCGCCGCGCCTGCGCATCGCATCTGTGAGTGCGCGCCGATGTTCGGCCGACAGTCGCATCCAGACCATGATCGTGTGCCAGCCGGACGCAACGAGAGCGCCGAAGTGCGAGCCCCTGGCGGCTTCCTCATCGACATGGAACGGTTGCGGATCGAAGCGACCCGCAAAGGCCTTGATTTCGTCAGCCCTGAAGGTATGGCGGCCGATGGCAAAGCGTTCGCCCACCGCGATGTCCTCGAAATATCTCATGGACGCGCCGCAGCCTCACGACGTTTGATCATCAGTGGAGAGGTGAGCGTGGTGATCACGTCGTCATGCCCGTCGAGCATCTCGAAGAGGCATGTGACGAAGCCGAAATCCGACCGGCTTTTCGGCGCGCGCGTTTCCAGCACCGTCGCTCGCACTCGCACCTGCGTGTTGGGCCGCAACGGCTTGAGCCAGCGGACCTCGACGACCCCGGGCGCCCCCATGGAATGCGTTTTGTTCACCATGCCATCGGCAATGATGCGCATTAGCAGGCAGCAGATGTGCCCGCCCGATGCGGCGAGGCCGCCAAGCATAGTGGTGCGTGCCGCCGCCTCGTCGAGGTGCATCGGCTGCGGGTCGAATTCGGCGGCGAAGGCGACGATTTGCTCTCGTGTCACCAGGCGCGGTCCATAGACGGCAACCGCGCCGGGCGTAAAATCTTCCCAGTGGAGCTTCGACATCAGTTGTGTTCTATACCGTCACGACCGCGTTTGTCCCACATGGCGGTCATTTCCTCCACGCAGCGCTAGTCCCTAAAAACGGTACGATCAGGTCGCAAACCTGAAATGCATCACATCGCCGTCAGCAACCACGTAATCCTTGCCTTCCAAGCGCATCCTTCCGGCCTCGCGCGCGCCGGCTTCGCCGTCGCATGCAATGAAATCATCGTAACCAATGGTTTCTGAACGGATAAAGCCGCGCTCAAAATCAGAATGAATCACGCCCGCCGCCTGTGGCGCTTTGGTACCCTGCGTGATCGTCCACGCCCGCGCCTCCTTCGGCCCGACCGTGAAATAGGTCACAAGGTGCAATAGCTCATATCCGGCGCGTACCAGTCGATCGAGCCCGGTCTCCTTCAGGCCGACGGCTTCGAGAAATTCCTTGCGTTCGGCCGGTGGCAAAGTGGCGATTTCCGACTCGATCTTGGCGGAGATCACAACGGCGACTGCTCCCTCTTCCTTGGCTCGCGCCTCAACTCTGCGGGAAAATTCATTGCCGGTCGTGGCCGATACTTCATCGACATTGCAGGCATAGAGAACGGGCGCCGCGGTTAAAAGGCCAAGCGAATGGAAGAGTCTTTCCTCCTCTGGCTTACGCTCGACCATGCGCGCCGGCTTGCCTTCGCGCAACAAGTCCAGCGACCGTTTGATCATGTCGAGCATTTGCCTGGCCTGCTTGGCGTCTTCGCCGGTGCCCTTGGCTTTTTTCTCGAGATTGTCGGTGCGTTTTTCCAGGCTTTCGAGGTCGGCCAGCATCAACTCGGTTTCGATCGTGTCGATGTCGGCGATCGGATCGATCTTGCCTTCCACATGCGTGACGTCGTTGTCCTCGAAGCAGCGCACAACATGCACGATCGCGTCAACCTCGCGGATCGTGGCAAGAAATTGATTGCCGAGGCCTTCGCCCTTCGATGCGCCGCGCACCAGGCCGGCAATGTCGACGAAAGTGATGCGGGTCGGGATGATCTGCTCCGATTTTCCCAGCATCGCCAGCTTGTCCAGCCGAGGATCCGGCACGGCGATTTCGCCCACATTCGGATCTATGGTGCAGAACGGATAGTTGGCGGCTTGGGCTGCCGCGGTCTGTGTCAGGGCATTGAAGAGTGTCGACTTGCCGACATTCGGCAGGCCGACGATGCCGCATTTGAAACCCATGGGTTGTCGTCTCGTTGCTTACACTGTCAATCGGAGCCAGGCGGCTCGTCGTCCTCATCGAAGCCTTTTGCAGCCATCGTGAGATGGACCTTGTTCTGGAAGGTTGAATCCTTCCCATCGACCAGGAGCGCGGCGTTCTCCGCGATGACATCGCAGAGCGCTTCTACCCACACCCATTCGCTTTTCGCGAAGTCGCTCAGCACGTGAATTGGCACCAGTTCTTTCACGTCCGGCTTGCCGATGCCGATGCGGACCCGCTTGTAGTCGTTGCCGATATGAGCGGTGATCGAGCGCAGACCATTGTGGCCGGCAACGCCACCGCCAATTTTGACCCTCACTTTTGTCGGGGGCAGATCGACCTCATCGTGAAACACCACGATGTTGGCTGGCTCGAGCTTGTAGAAATGGGCAGCTTCCGACACGGCGCGTCCGGACTCGTTCATATACGTGCCCGGCAGCAGCAGGAGCAGACGTCCTCCCACAATGTTGCCTTCGACCGCAACACCCTGGAAACGCCTCCGCCACGGCAAGATATTATGGCGGCGCGCGATCGCTTGCACCGCCATAAAACCGATATTGTGCCGGTTGCCCGCGTGTTTGGGACCGGGATTGCCGAGGCCGACGAAAAGCAGCATGGCGTCAACGGCGCTGTTGGAGAATGCGCATCACGCAAACGCTGACGAGGAAGCTTAAACGTGTCCTCACTTCTTCTCGGGCTTCGCCGGCGCAGCAGCGGCAGGCGCCGCGACTGCTGCTGGAGCTGCGGCACCTGCGGCCGGTGCCGCAGCGGGAGCCGCGCCTTCGGCGCCGGGCACTGCGCCCGCAGCCGCGGCAGCAGCGGCGGCGGCAGCAGCAGCAGCGGCCGCCTCAGCCGCGGCCTTCATTTCTTCCGCGTAGCCGGACGGCGGCACCACGGTGACCAAGGTCATGTCAGGACGCCCGATCACGCGAATGTTGGCCGGCAGCTTCGCGTCAGTGAGATGCTTCGAGTGATTGATCTCGAGGCTGGAAATGTCGACGTCGATCGATTCCGGAATGGCCTCGGCCGGGCATACTACCTCAACCGTATGTGTAACGATGTTGACCGCGCCGCCGCGCTTTACGCCCGGCGCCTGGTCGGCATTGAGCACATGAACCGGAATGTGCACGCGTATGGTGGCGCCTTCGGAGACGCGGAGGAAATCGACGTGCATCGGCAGATCCTTGATCGCATCCAGTTGGAAGTCGCGCGGGATCACCCGATGTTTGGTGCCGTCTACGTCGAGATTGTAGAGCGTGGTGAGGAAGCGCCCGGCGTAGATGCGCTGGCGCAATTCATCATGGTCCACTAGGACCATCAGCGGGGGTTTGTTCTCTCCGTAGATCACGCCCGGCACTCGGCCGGAGCGACGTGCTGCCCGGGCGGCCCCCTTGCCGCCTTTCGGACGTGCCGTCGCTTTTAGGTCTTGGACGGTCGCCATTTTGATCCCTTCACCTAAGCCAATGGAAAAGGCGGCTTTTTCGCCGCCTGTGAACGCGGCAAGCCTCCAGGGGTGCCGGGGGCCGCGAACGGGGCGGTTTATACCGGCGAAGAGGGCAAAGGGCAAGAAATCCGGGCCAGCCGATGATACCGGTCTATCCGGCTGTCGAGGCCTTGGTCTTCTTGGCAGGTCTTTCAACAGCCTTTGTTTCCGCCTTTGTTTCAGCCTTGGCCTCAGCTTTGGCCTCCAGCGCTGCGATGCGCGCCTTCAAGGCCTCATTCTCTTCCCGCGCAAGGCGCGCCATCTCCTTGACCGCCTCGAATTCCTCCCGCTGGACGACATCAAGATCGCGCAGGATCCGCTCCGCCTGCGCGCGGAAAAGGGTGTCGAACTCGCGCCGCACGCCTTGCGCCACGCCTGCGGCATCGTTCATCAGGCGCGCCATCTCATCGAAAAAGCGGTTGCTGGTTTGGGTCATGTCTAGCCTCCAGCGCAATTGACCTTCTGCTTGCGCACTATCCGTTCCGAAAACAGGTTCCCGCCCTTCCGGGATCCACCGCTCCACAATGGCGATCGGATCATCCCGCCGCAAGACCCGGCATGCTACGACTGGCGGGCGACGCCGACCACATCGCCGATTTGGACAAAACGCAAATGCCTCCACTCGTTATTCCATATCCCACCTTCGATCCGGTCCTTGTGCACCTTGGACCGCTCGCCATCCGCTGGTACGCACTGGCGTATATCTTCGGCATCCTGATCGGCTGGTCTTATGCCCGCCTTCTCATACGTTCGCCGAAGCTGTGGGGCGGCAAGGCGCCGATGACCGTCACCGAATTCGATGATTTCATTCTTTGGGTAACGCTGGGCATCATCCTCGGCGGCAGAATCGGCTATGTGCTGTTTTACAATCTGCAGTACTTCGCCGAGCACCCGACGGAAATTGTGCAATTGTGGAATGGCGGCATGTCATTTCACGGTGGCTTTACCGGCTGTGTGATCGCCGTCCTGCTCTTCGCCTACAAACGCGGGATACCATCCCTCTCGCTCGGTGACATTACTTGCGCGGTCGGACCAATCGGATTGTTTCTCGGCCGCATCGCAAATTTCATCAACGGCGAATTGTGGGGACGTCCGACCGACGTGCCATGGGCGATGGTCTTTCCGAACGGTGGACCTATTCCGCGACATCCCAGCCAGCTCTACGAGGCGGCATTGGAAGGTCTGGTGTTGCTCGTGGTTCTCGCCGCCCTCATGCGTGCCGGTGCGCTGAAGCGACCTGGTCTGATCACCGGCTGCTTCGCCGTCGGCTATGCAATCGCGCGTGCGTCGTGTGAATTCTTCCGCGAGCCCGATGAGCAGCTCGGATTTCTGTGGGGCAGTGCCACCATGGGGCAATTGCTTTCGGTGCCGCTCTTCCTCGCCGGTGTGTTCTTCATTGTCTACGCCATGAAACGGCCACCCCTTCGGAGTGCGTAGTGGACGCCCGCTCGCCGCTTGAGATGGAAATTCGTCGTCGCATAACGACGGCGGGCCCAATGCCTGTAGCCGAATACATGGCGCTCTGCCTTTTCGATCTGGCGCACGGCTACTACACCACGCATGATCCGTTTGGGGGGCGCGGTGATTTCATCACTGCGCCCGAAGTTAGCCAGATGTTCGGAGAGTTGATTGGCCTGTGGGGGGCCGCCGTCTGGAAGCAGATGGGCGCGCCAGAGAACGTGAGGCTGATCGAGCTCGGTCCCGGCCGCGGCACCATGATGAAGGATGCTTTGCGCGCGGTGAAAGTCGTGCCGGAATTCAGGGCGGCTGTCGTAGCGCATCTCGTTGAAGTCAGTCCGCTGCTGCGGGCTCAGCAGGAGAAGGCCCTCGAGGATGCAGGCGTCCCAATATTCTGGCATCCCAGTCTCGCAGACGTGCCAAAAGGCCCGGCCATTGTCATTGCCAATGAATTTTTCGACGCGCTGCCGGTCAACCAGGCCGTAAAGACCGATCGCGGCTGGCACGAGCGACGAATCCAGATTGATCCGAGCGGCGACCTCGTCTTCACCATCGCGCCGGAGCCAATGCCGTTTTTTCAGACGCTGTTACCGCCGGCGCTTCAAGCGCCGCGTGCCGGCGCGATTTTTGAATGGCGCGCCGACACTACGGCAATTGATCTTGGCCGGTGCATTAACGACAACCGGGGCGCCGCTCTGGTCATCGACTATGGCCACATCGAAACCGGTCTGGGCGAGACCCTGCAGGCCGTTGGCCAGCACGCCTATGCCGATCCCCTGACGCTCCCCGGCAACCTCGATCTCACCGCCCACGTGGATTTCCAGGCACTCGCCCGCGCGGTCGAGGCAATGGGCGCAAGGGCCTTCGGACCGATAGAACAAGCGCAGCTTCTGCAGCGACTCGGCATCGAAAAACGCGCCGACACGCTCAGGAGCAAGGCCACACGCGCCAAGGAAATCGACGATGCCCTCGCACGGCTGATCGGCCAGGGTCGCACAGCGATGGGCGAACTATTCAAAGTCGCCGCTTTCGCACATCCCTCGGTCGGCGTGCCGCCTGGATTTGAAGCCTGATGCGCTAGCCGCGCGTGCGTGCGTCCGCTATCTATTCGACCGACCATGCGTTGACGGCCCGGACGAAGATCAATGCTGCAAGCTACTTCACTAGCCACGCTTCCGCGCATCCACCATGCCTTCTTCACGCGGTCGGGGGGTGTGTCGCAGGGCGTCTATGCGTCGCTCAACGGCGGCGTTGGGTCCAACGATGCCCCGGAAAAAATTGCGGAGAATCGCGCGCGCATGGCGGCAGCACTTGGGGTAAAACCGGATCGGTTGCTGACAGCCTATCAAATTCATTCGCCCGATGTTGTTGTGGCCGAAGAGCCGTGGACACGCGAGAACCGCCCGCGCGCAGATGCCATCGTTACACGCGTGCCGCATCTAGCGATCGGCGTATCGACCGCCGACTGCGGGCCACTGCTGTTCGCCGATAGCGAGGCAGGGGTGATCGGCGCCGCTCATGCAGGCTGGCGCGGGGCGCTTACAGGCGTGATCGAGGCGACCGTTGCGGCTATGGAACAGCTCGGAGCCGACCGCGAGCGCATTGTCGGCGCACTTGGGCCCACTATCCGGCAGCCGAATTACGAAGTCGGGCCTGAATTCGTCGAGCGTTTCCATGCCGCTGATGCGAGCAATTCGCGCTTCTTTTCACCGGCGAAACGGCAAGGACACGCGATGTTCGATCTCAGCGGCTATATCATCGAACGGATTCGCCGCGCGGGTATCGTTGAATTCGAAGATCTTGGCTTGTGCACCTATGCCGAACCCGAGCGGTTCTTCAGTTATCGGCGCACAACTCAAACGGGCGAACCTGACTACGGCCGCCATATCAATGCCATTGCCTTGACCGTCTGATCGACGATGTCGTTTCTCGCTGGACTCGCCGATGTCCTTCCCGCTACGCTTTATCTCGGCCGAAGAGAATTAAAGAGAAAATGCAAGGCCAGCGGGGTTGTCGATGGAGTGGAAGCGGGGTCGCCGTGGGGCAGGCGGTGCGCGGAGCGTGTTCCGTCCCCGTGGGCTGTTGATCGCCACCTGCGCGCTGGCGCTGGCCGGCTGCAACCCTGACAATCAGGCTGTCTCGATCGCGCAGCCGCGCGGCGCGAGCGTCGCCTTCGATTCTCTTGACGGCCTACCGCCCGGCCAGTTTCAGAAACTGGTGCAAGATCTCAATGAAGAGGCGCAGACGCGTCGCCTCGCGGTGAGCTCGCGTGAGCAGCCCTCGGCCTACCGCGTCCGCGGCTATCTCGCCATCAAGGTGGCCAAGCATCAGACGACAGTCACCTGGGTGTGGGACGTTTTCGATCAGGAAGAGCGTCGCGCCCTGCGCATAGGTGGCGAGGAGAACGCCAAAGTCCGTCACCGCGACGCTTGGGCGGCGGCCGATGATGCCATGCTGCAGCGGATTGCCCACTCAAGCATGGAGCAGCTTGCGGCGTTCCTGATCTCTCCCGATATTGCCCCGGGCGTATCGCCGCCGGCCACGGAAGCCCAGGTCGCTCAGGACGGTCCGCACGACGCCTCGCCGGAGGCTGCCGGAATATTCCGCATTTCCGGTCCACAAGTCGATCCAATCTTGGTGGATAGTGACGAAAGGTCTGGAGCGGACAAAATCGGGCCGGCACCCTTGTCTCGCCGCCGGCCGCCTTCACCTGCGGCTCTCCTGGATCACGAGACGCTCACTTTGGCGGCGTCGAGCCGTTAAGTCGATAATTCATGTTTTCGCCAAAGGCTTCGGCCGAACTGAGCGAGCCGTATTGCCCGGTTCTGTGCGCCTTGTTATGACCACGCCGCCTGTGGCTGGCGTGAGGGCGAGGGTCGAAGGATGTCGGGTAAGAACGGAGCAATAAAGCTCGTCGCCGGCAATTCCAACCCGACGCTGGCCCAGGGAATTGCCAACTATCTCAAGCTAACTCTGACAAAGGCGGTCGTACGACGTTTCGCCGACATGGAGATTTTCGTCGAGATCCAAGAGAACGTACGCGGCGCCGACCTCTTCGTGATCCAATCGACGTCCTTCCCTGCCAACGATCATTTGATGGAATTACTCATCATCATCGACGCACTCCGCCGGTCGTCTGCGCGTCGTATCACCGCAGTTGTGCCGTACTTCGGCTATGCCCGCCAGGATCGCAAGCCAGGCCCGCGGACGCCGATCTCGGCCAAGCTGGTCGCCAATCTGATAACCCGCGCCGGCGCCGATCGCGTGATGACACTCGATCTCCATGCAGGACAGATCCAGGGATTTTTCGATATTCCGACCGACAACCTCTATGCATCGCCTGTGATGGTCCGCGATATCCGGGAGCGCTTTAAGCTTGACAACGTTATGGTTGTCTCGCCCGACGTTGGAGGCGTGGTGCGTGCCCGCGGTCTGGCGAAACGGATCAACGCGCCGCTCGCAATCATCGACAAACGGCGTGAGCGCGCCGGAGAATCCGAAGTGATGAACGTCATCGGCGACGTTGCCGGCTATATCTGCGTGCTGGTGGACGACATCGTCGACTCCGGGGGTACGCTGGTGAACGCAGCCGATGCTCTGCTCAAGAACAAGGCGAAAGAGGTTTACGCTTACATCAGCCACGGCGTACTCTCCGGCGGCGCGGCGAAACGCATCGCCAATTCACGGCTGAAGGAGCTCGTCATCACCGACTCGATTCAACCGACAAAAGAAATTCAGGCCGCCGCAAACATCCGGATTCTCGAAATCGCTTCGCTGATCGGCGAGGCGATCGGCCGTACCGCCGCGGAGGAGTCGGTGTCGAGCTTGTTCGACTAGCCAGCGTAAGCAGGTACCCTGCATCGCACGCCGCTCGTTCGAATTGTCCACCATAGAGTCTCCGTGCCCCGCATTGGTTGTGGAGAGTCGAATCGGCACGGTTGCCTATGACAAGCAAATCACGGCTCATTGGCGCTTGACGATGTCTTTGGCGGGCGGAATCAAGCAGGTTATAGTCGAATCGCTTGGTGATTCGTCCTCGCCGTCAAGGCATCCCGTAACTCCTGCGTCGAATTGCGGTCCGGGCCCATGTCGGGTCTTCCCCCCGTGCCCTGAGCGTTCGGTGGCGTGCGTTTCCCTCGCTCAAATCGGCCAAGCGGAGACGTCATGTCCCTGACTAGCTATGCGGACGAGCCCCGCATCAATCCCCTCGATGTTGTTGAGCGCCTGGCGGCCGGCAACGACTGGTCTTTCGAGCGCGCAAGCGAAGACGAAATCACCATCTTGGTTACCGGGCGGTGGACCGACTACCAATTATCCTACACTTGGATGAGCGACATCGAAGCGCTGCACCTGGCTTGCGCCTTCGATCTGCGCGTGCCCGAGCGGCGGCGCGCCGAGGTCCAGAGCTTGATTTCGCTGATCAATGAGCGGCTGTGGGTCGGACATTTCGATTACTGGAATAGCGAAGGCGTCATGATGTTCCGCCATGCACTGGTGCTGGCCGGCGGCACCGAGGCCTCTGGAAAGCAATGCGAGGCGCTGCTTGGCACCGCGCTTGAGGCTTGCGAGCGCTACTTTTCTGCTTTTCAATTTGTGGTGTGGGCCGGCAAAGGCGCGCGTGACGCGCTCGATGCCGCGATGTTTGAGACCTCTGGCGAGGCCTAGCTTTCTCCTGCGATAGGCTGGCGTGGACAACCCCGGCACGCCGCGCGCGACGCCGGGATTGTCGCTATTATTGTGCCATGACGATAGCTCCATCCGAATCTCTGCGAAAATTCCAGGGGCGGCTTGTTCTGGTCGGCGCCGGGAAGATGGGCAGCGCCATGCTAGACGGCTGGCTCGCGCGCGGGTTCAAGCCACGACAGATCACGGTCATCGAACCGCACCCGGGCAAAGCCGTGAAGGCTCTGGCCCGGCGCGGCCTCAAGCTCAATCCGAAAGGCAAAAACGCCGAGGCGAGCGCGATCGTGATTGCGGTCAAACCGCAGACGGCTCCGGAGGCGGTACCTCCGATCGCCGGCTATGTCGGCGCGTCTACGCTTGTCCTGTCAATCATGGCCGGCCGGACAATCGCCTCTCTCGAAAAATCATTGCCGCCGGGAGCAGCAATCGTCCGTGCCATGCCGAACACGCCGGCGGCCATTGGCCGCGGCATCACAGTGGCCTTCGCCAACGCGGGGGTGTCCACCCGCCAGCGCAAGCAGGCCTCCAAGCTGTTGGCCGCCATCGGCAAAGTGGAATGGATCAGCGACGAAGCGCTCATGGACGCGGTCACTGCCCTGTCCGGCTCTGGACCGGCTTACCTTTTCCTGCTGGCGGAAGCCATGGCCAGCGCCGGAATTGCGGCCGGCCTTCCGCCGGCCCTCGCGACGCGCCTTGCCCGTGAAACCGTCGCCGGCTCTGCGGAGTTGATGTATCGTTCGCAGCTTGATGTAGCAACGTTGCGCGAGAATGTGACATCGCCGGGCGGGACCACGGCGGCCGCCCTTGATGTGCTCATGGGACCCGATGGCTTCGATCACTTGTTGACACAGGCCATTGTGGCTGCCACGCGCCGGTCACGCGACCTTGCAGGCTAGTTCCTGCCCTAGAACCGTCGCCATCTGCTACTTAAATTGTGGGGATCGCATGAATTGACTAACGGAGGCGGTCATGGCCCGCAAGTCCAAGCGTCAGCGCAAATCCCGATCGGTGTCTCCACCTGTAACTCCGTCGCGCGGTGCGACCGATCGCGACAAAGCAATCGAGGCGCTGATGGCCTTGCTCGCCGAGCGATCGTTCGAGCAGGTCGGCCTTGCCGAGGTGGCCGGGCGGGCCGGGATCAAGCTCTCACAATTGCGGGGCGAATTCGGTTCTACCCTCGCTATCCTCGGCGCCCACATCAAGGAGATCGATCGCGCGGTTCTGGCCGGCGGTGATGCCGACATGACCGAGGAAACGGCCCGCGAGCGTCTATTTGATGTGCTGATGCGACGAATCGAGGCTCTTGCTCCCTACAAGGATGCTGTTCGCTCGGTCATGCGTTCGGCACGCCGCAGTCCCGGACTTGCTTTCGCATTGAATGCAATGGCGGTCCGATCGCAGCGCTGGATGCTGGAGGCCGCTGGGATCGGTGCCCATGGCCCGCGCGGCGCGCTGCGGGCGCAAGGCGCGGCGCTCATGTTCGCCCGCGTGCTGTCCGTGTGGATCGACGATGAAGAAGAAGGACTCGATCGCACGATGGCGGCGCTTGATCGCGGATTGAGCAGCGCGGAACGCTGGGCTGGGTTCCTCGACGACCTCTGCGCCATTCCGTGCGCCCTGCGGGGCCCACGCCGTCGGCGCCGCATGCGCGGTAGAGAGGCCGAGGCGGCCTGACCTTCGCGCCGGGTTCTTATACGGGCACTCTGACGGTCGCGCGAAGGCCGCCGAGCGGGCTATCTCCGAGCGTAATGTCGCCACCGTGTGAGCGCGCGATGTCCCGTGCGATGGCGAGGCCGAGGCCGGTGCCGCCTTCGTCCTGGTTCCGCGCATCGTCGAGACGTAAAAAAGGCTTGAACACTTCCTCGCGCAGATTTGCCGGGATACCTGGCCCGTCGTCGTCAACTGTGACAGTAAGATAGCGGTGATCGCGGTGACCGGTAATCGCAATCGAAGGTGCGTGGCGCGCGGCGTTAGAGACCAGGTTGGCAAGACAGCGTTTGAACGCGGCCGACCGCACCGCGACAATCGGCGGACCATGAAATATGACGCTGGCCTTATGCCCATGTCGTTCGGCATCGAGTCGCAGCTCTTCAAGAAACTCGGCCATGTCAGTCGGCGCAGCGGTCTCTCCACTGTCGCCACGCGCAAAGGCGAGATAGGCCTCCAGCATGCGCGCCATCTCGTCGACGTCCTTCTTCATCGCTTCGACTTCCGGCGCATCCTTGATTAGCGCGAGCTCAAGCTTGAAACGCGTAAGAACGGTGCGCAGATCATGTGACACGCCCGCAAGCATCGCGGTGCGCTGTTCCATAGCGCGTTCAATGCGGGTCTTCATTTCGATAAAGGCGGCGGCCGCCCGCCGCACTTCGCGTGCCCCTCGCGGACGGAAGTTCGGCACTTCGCGTCCTTTGCCGAAACTCTCGGCGGCGTCAGCCAGCCTAAGAATTGGCTTGATCTGATTGCGCAGGAAGATGATGGCCACTGTCAGCAGCACGGTTGAGGTGCCGACCATCCAAAGCAAGAAAATTTCCGAATTGGAGACATAGGC
>Ga0066388_100000802_pt1 | contig 16055 bp, 10 predicted proteins | sample PanSoiMetaGPlot6_FD_64539 | JGI IMG/M metagenome (GOLD analysis project Ga0066388, IMG submission 64539) | Tropical forest soil microbial communities from Panama analyzed to predict greenhouse gas emissions - Panama Soil - Plot 6 (Hybrid Assembly) | ecosystem: Environmental > Terrestrial >... | reverse complement strand
GACGGACCTCGCCGCGTCGTCCGTTTCGCCATTGGCGGCGGCCGAAGACTTACTGAGGAGGGGCTGGTGCCTGTCCTCATTGCCGCTCGATTCGCGTGCACGCCGACCGCTCGACGGTGTCGCACTGCTCCAGGCCCATCCGGTGTTCGGCGCGCTGGCGCCAGCGCAAATCAAGCAGCTCGCCAGGTTTGCTCACCCGCGCCGGATCGGGAGGGGCACCGCGCTGTTCGTGAAGGGCGACCCCGGCACCGCTTTGTTCGCCCTGGTGAGCGGAACCGTAAAGATCAGGGTACCGTCGATCGACGGACGCGAAGCGACCTTCAACCTGCTCCATGCAGGCGAGATTTTTGGCGAGATCGCGCTGCTCGACGGCGAGCCACGCAGCGCCGACGCGATCGCGGTCACTGATTGCGAGCTGGTGGTGATCGAGCGCCGCGATTTCCTCAACTTCGTGCAGGGCGAGCCGAAGGTCGCGATGAAGCTCATCGAACTCCTGTGCGCGCGGCTGCGGGTTGCCGGCGCCCGGGAGGAGGACGTGGTTTTTCTCAACCTGCCGACCCGGCTGGCGCGCCTGCTGCTGCGGCTCATCGAGGAGAATGCCGCGGCTGCGGACAAAAACAAGCTGTCCATCACCCAGCACGAAATCAGCGAGATACTCGGCACGACGCGCGAGAGCGTCAACAAGCACCTCCAGACCTGGGCCAAACGTAACGTGATCGCGCTCAGGCGCGGCACTATCTCGGTGCTGGCGCCGCGGGCGCTCGCGGCCCTCGTGAGCGGCGATGATGATTGATAATGGCGATGATTTTGGGGGCGCGGCAGGAAGTGCAAATAGCGCGGTGCCTGATCCACCCGGCTTTAAACATCGTGAAGCCTGCAGTGGCTAGCTTGTGGGAAGGATATCGCCAGCGGCGCCGTGATCCTCAATTAAGATTATTGCTTTAGTCTCGCGTAAGGCGCATTCGGTCGCGAGCGTATGGGATGGCTCTGCAAGTGCAGCACCGACCGCCAGCGCGCACACGCTCGCTGCGTCAACCAAGCGTTGGATGACATAATTTATGGCAATCGTTCTAGCACGACTTGTCCGACTTGCACCGCTGGATATGACACATTTCAATCTCCATTGTTTCGTGCCCATTTCGATATATTGCTGCCGCTCCGAGGTCGCGTTTGGGTGGCCTGCGAGAAAGCTAAAGCCATCATGACCCGCTTCTGCAGCCGTGCACGCGAAATCGCCGACGGTGAATGATTCACAATCCCTCGATTCGCCTGCGATGGAGGGAGCGCTTCCAAGCGGCAATCATGAGGATCGCGACGCAGCCAAGGGCATTACCAGAAACAGGAATGCCATCATCCAATCCTCCTTGTTCTCGACCGCATAAGCGATTGCCGACACATTTGAGGCGAGAAACAATCCCCACGTCCAAAATGAGATGGCTTGCGCACCAGTCTGGTCTGTGATCGCCTTGGTGATCGGCGGGATGTAGGCCAAAACGTGAAGGCTGTTGCAAAGCGTGAACGCTACGAACGTGATGTCTGCGATTGTTATGTCGCTGAAATGCGCGACCGCAAAGGCCATGGCGATGCCCACGATCGCCACCGCGCTGGCAGCCTTGATGACGGGAGCGATCGAGACGCGCTTGGCATCGAAGCCGGCGACCTGGACGTGCGCGAGAAGTGGTCATGATCGTTGCCCTGGATTGGGATGAGTGAGTGCACTTGGATTGATCGAACGACTGGCATTGTGTTGGTGCAAACGCGCGATGTATGTGAAGGCATTCACATTCCGAGTGTTTTTAAATTGGCTTCTTCGGATGGCCCTCCTTGCAGCGGGGTTTACGCACTTTTGATTGGGCTTCTGCTTGGTTAGTCCGGTCCAAGGCCGCCTGACATTTGCACTTGACGACACTCCTGCTGACGGGTCGGTTCGCCCGGTGCCGGCAAATTGATACTGGCATCGTGTCAATTGTCACAAGCACAAAGCAGGCCAAAACAACTGCGGGACCGCTTTTTTCTTATAGACGTCAGCTTCGGTGGCCGTCCCATGTGAACGCCGCGGGCTCTCGCTCGAACCCGGCCGTCCTTGTGCGAGCCCGGATCAGTTCGCGCTCCATGCAGGCGAGATTTTTGGCTAGATCGCGCTGCTGGACGGCCAGCCACGCGGTGCTGACGCGATCGGGGTCACCGACTGCGAGCTGATGGTGATCGAGCGCCGCGATTTCCTCAGCTTCGCGCACGCGAGCCGAAGGTCGCCATGAAGCTCATCGAGCTCCTGTGCGCGCGGCTGCGCGTTGCCATCGCCCGGGAGGAGGAGGTGGTTTTTCTCAGCTTGCCGACCCGGCTCGCGCGCCTGCTGCTGCGGCTCCTCGAGGAGAATAGAGAATGCCGCGGCGGCGGACAAAAACAAGCTGTCCATCACCCAGCACGAAATCAGCGAGATCCTCGGCACCACGCGCGAGAGCGTTAACAAGCACCTTCAAATTTGGGCGAGGCGCAGGATGATAGCGCTCAAGCGCGGCACCATCTCGGTGCTGGCGCCACGGGCGCTCGCGGCCCTCGTGAGTGGCAATGGCGATGATTTTGGGGGCTCGGCAGGAAACGCAAATAGCGCGGTGCCGAGCTGGCAGGTCCGAAAATCTCGCCAGGTTCTATTGTTTTGAACGGCTCCACAGACGATCCCATCAGCCCGCTTAGCGCTCTGACAATTCCAAGTTGATCGGGATTTGCCGAGGCAACACGAAGCTTATGAGCCAGGCAGGAAAGCCATCACACAAACTGCACCTCCTTCAGGCCAGCTTCACCTGCATGCACAAATCTGGATCTCGTCGCCGTGTGGATCAGAGTTACTTGGTCATGCAGAAGCCTCGCGAGGCATGGGCTCCGCTGGTGCGCTCATTCCTCTTCCTCGTCCGTCATGCCGAGATCCTTTCGGTCGTCGTCGGTCAAATCATAGATATTCCCATGGATATGCGCATCCAAGATCCAATCACGGATCCAACGGGCGTTCGGCCAGACCCTGGCGGTTCCATCGCCTGATGCGGTAATAACCTTATCTCCGGTAGGCGAAAAATAGGCTGACTGTAAGTATCCTTTGTGCCCGATCAGCAGTGTAACCGGCTTGCCTTTCAGGTCCCATATCTTGGCAGTGCCGTCCAAAGCAGAGGAAACGATCTCTTTCATGCTCGGAGAAAACGCAACCGACATCACTTGGCGGGCATGAGCCCGTGGGATATCCAGAAGGATTTTGCCCTGGAGATCCCACACCTTTACGGTTTGGTCGTCCGACCCGGATACGATCAGATCGCCCGCGTTCGAGATATCCACCGATTCCACGGGCCCGGTGTGGCCGACCAATGTCTTCTCATGATTTCCGGTCGCGAACTCCCACAGTTTGATGGTGCCGTCGCTCGATCCTGTCACGATGCGGGCGTTATCGCGCGAAATAGCGACCCCGCGTACCTCCTTATCGTGAGCCCTGAATTTATTGACGAGTGCGCCGGCATTGTCGAAAATCTTGATCATCCCTCCGAAGCCGGAGGTGACGATGTATTTTCCGTCAGGTGAATACCGGGCATTCCTCGCCCCGCACCAATCGGTAGAGTTGCAATTGTCACGGTCTATCCAGCTTTTGAACCGCCCGCTCTCGACCTCCCAAATGCGAACGGTATAATCGGTGCCGGTGGTGATAAAGTGCGCTCCATCGGGCGACACATCGAGCGAGTAAATGCTCCTGTTGCCATGACGATCCGAACCAAAAACCTTTGGGTAGGTTTGGGGCGGTTTGGAGGTATCATCGCCATTCCACAGCCGCACCGTCGGGTCTTTGGCGGCCTTGTTCTGGAGGGAGTGCGGGTCGTTGGAGGCGGTTAGGATGCGGTTTCCACCCGGCACAAAGCGGGCAGAAACGACGACTTCTCCATCATGCTTGAATATTGGAGCCGGCTGCGCCTGCAGGCCCCACATTCTGGCGGTTTTGTCTCCGGAAGCCGTTGCGATATATCTTCCATCCGGTGGTGAAAACTCGATCTGATCGACCCCCGCTTCATGACCAGCGTAGGTCGCTATGACGTTGCCGTCCAGATCCCATAACTTGGCGGTTTTGTCGCTGCTTGACGTCGCGATATATTGGCCATCGGGAGAAAATACGGCTTTCGTGACTGGACCCTCATGGCCCACGAATTTTTGCCTCACGCTCCCGTCCTGGTTCCACAAAATGGCGGTCTTATCGTCGGAAGCGGACAGGAACGACTGCCCATCGCGGGCAAAGACGACGCTCCGCACCTGCCCCGAATGGTCGTGCAACGTCTTCAGGAACTTGCCCGCCAGATCGTACATCTTGATCGTTTTGTCGGCGGATGCGGTCAGGAGGAATTCCCCAGCGGGAGCGAAGGCGACATCCCACATTCCGCAGTTATAGCCAGGAGTTTCGGTGCAATTGTCTCGGTCCAGGCTGGCAACATGAGTGCCGCTCACCGTATAGAGTTGGACGGTCGGCTTCCAACCAGCGCCGGCGGTGGCAAAATATTGGCCGTCGGGCGAAAACACGACGGTAACGGCCGCGCCGCCAAGCTTGCGATGCTCATCGAGGGTCTTGAGCCAATTGCCTTGGCTATTCCACATGATGACATTCCCTTCTAGGGATGCGGTGACGAAGGTCCCATCATCAGGTGAAATGGCCACATGATTGACCTCGCAGAAGCCGTAGTGAGGCAAACACTCATGCCCCTCAAGATCCTTGATGTATCGTCCTTCCGCGTCCCACATTTTCACCAAGTGCCCACCCCCGACCGTAATGATCTTGTCGCCGCGATGCGTGAACGCGGCATGTTTGATCGCTTCCGGTTTCCCCTGTCCGTTCAGGTGTTTCATTTCCCTAATGAATTTGCCGTTTCGGTCCCATAATTTGGCGGCACCATCATTCGACGCGGTAAGTAGTTTTGAGCCATCGGGTGAATACGTTATAAATACAACTTCTCCCTCGTGGCGGAACACCGTCTTGTAGAAGACCACATGTTCTTCGGTCGCCTTGGTATAGGCATCGCTCAATGCCTGCGTGACGGAGTGCAGTACCCGCGCCGGGTAAACTTTATAAGCCGCTTCCGCGACGTCGGCCGCGCGGGTGAGATCGCCCGCCTTGAGCAATTGACTCGAAATATACGCAAACTTGTCGGCCTTGGCGCGTTTATCGAGGTTTTCGGCATAGGCACGGGCCGCCCAAACCCACGCAGCGAGCGCAGATAGACAAGAAATCACGACCACGCAGGCGATGCCCAATGTCCAGTACCTTGCTTCGGTTTTCTTCTTATTAGCCACGCTCCTCTCAAGAAACCGCTTCTCCTCCGGATTCAACTCGCCAGGATTCTCATCACTGTATCGGCGCGCGTCCTTGAGGGTGCTTCCGGTGAGAAGATTGTCCGGACCGCCTCGTTGCAACGCATCCGCGATGGGGTTCCTGTAGCTGGCCCGCCAGTTTTGGTTATCCTTCAGGATTGGGTCCACCAGGCGGTCGTGCGCCAGTTCGTACCAGGTGCCGCCGGAGCGGAGATCGGCGCGCAGGATGTATTTGCCGCGCAGGACCTCCACGGCGGAATTAGCGAGTCCCTTGGTTTCCGATTCTCCCTGGTAAACACTGTCGCGGGTCTTGGCCGGTGTGATCAGGTTCTCGCCGAACCAATCGCGCAGCTTTCGCTCGCTGAGCTCAGGCCGTTTCTCGCGAACGGCAGCCAGGGAATCCTGATAGAAGTGGATCAGCACATCATCCACGCGGGCCAGATCGTCGACTTGCTGCGCGGTGATTGTCGTGGCGGGGTCCGGCAACTTCGACCACAGCTGGCGGCAAATGATCTGCAACTGCACCGGTTCGACGTACTTGCCGAGCGCATGTTCGTCGTCCGCGGCCGGCGTAGAAGGCGCGCGGCTGGTTTGCACACGGCGAAGGTTGTCCACGAGTTTTCTGGCGGCGCCCGCCTCGAAACGTTTGCCCGCATCCGCCGCCGGACGCGCGATGGCGTCTTCGGCCTGTTTGTCGGATAGCAGCTCCATGCGCATTCTGTAACGCAGTCGATCCGGCAGGTAGCCGGCGGAGGAATCCATATCTGCAAGGTAATCCTCGCGCATGGAGAGCAACAAACCCAGCTTGGGATAGGCGGCGAGGCAATCGCGAAGCTGTTCGAAGAACTCGCGCCGCTGGCCGGCAAGCTCCGGGCGGAATGTGAAGATCTCCTCAAACTGGTCGAAGATCAGCAGATGCGGGATCTGTTCTTCCCCGCCTTCAGTCTCCGGGAAGAAGGGAGCCAAGGCGTCGGTCAGGTTCGCCGCAGTTAACTTCAAGCCCGCCAGCGCATTCATAACGTAGACATTGCCCTCTTCGGCGGAACCGGAGACGCGCGCGATGGGCAGCACATGCATCTCGCCCGACTCCACCAGCTCGGGCACCACCTTGGCCTGGATAAGCGAGGTTTTACCCGCGCCCGACTGCGCGTAGAAAAGCACCGCGCGCCGCGCGATCAGCAGGTACGACAGCTCCAGGGCTTCCTCGTCACGGCCGAAGAACCGGCGGCGGTCTTTTTCGCCAAATGACGCCGGACCGACGTAAGGATTGTTGTCTGCCATTGGGGGCCTCCTGCATATGCATTATCAGATCCGCCTACAGGACCTGTTGAGCCTACCCGCCGTTGCCGATTGGCAGCTCGGTAGCGCGACCATGGGGGTAGTCGCCGCTGTCGACGTCGTCAGTCGCTCCGGCAGATCCTTCGCATCCGTGCTTGTGAGCGTTGAAACATGGGCATCCCACGTCGTCGCGCGTTGGGGATCTGTAGGCCGTGGCGCTATTTGCTTAAGGATACCGACTGTCAGTTCCATCTGCGCATCTCCTGGCTTGATCAGAAAGTATCGCTGCGATAAATCCCCCATGGCCCAGCGTAACCACGCCCAAATCACGTGGCTGGCAGGCTCGCCTCCCAAATCGCGTGGGCAACTTCAGGACCCGCGATGTCGTTATGGGCGCCTGACGCCCCGCCTCCGCTCCGGATGAATTTGCTGGCTTCCAAATTGTAGATACCCCCGGCCGCGAACTGATACGCTTGCGTTGCCGGACGCATCGGCAGATTGTTGCCGTCCGGCGTCAGCCCTTGCGCCCCGAAGGTGCCGAGCGCCCCATAGCGCGGGAATTCCCCCGGCCCAAAATCAACTTGGTTAGCGATTCCGGCGCCGAGCGGATAGAGGCGCCGGTTCGCCGTATCGAACATGCTTCGCGTCGTCAGGATCGGTCCGGAGACCTTCTTGTCGCTGATGAGCGCGTGAAAATATCCAGACTGACCGGGAACGACGGGGATTTTTTCGCAGTACGACCAAAGCGACAATGCGCCCTGCACCAGCGCCAGAGACGCCACCGGCTTGACGGGGGACCGATGCGCCGGCATTCCACACAGCATGGCCGATACGACGATGCATCCGAAGCTGTGGCCCATCAGATGAAAGCGGACGTCGCGACTGCCGGCCGCTTGTTGCAAGGCGGCCAGGAATTCTGCCATGCCGCCCGCGCCCACTAGGCGTGCGCGCTGCTTCATCTTCCAGAACGAAAGCTGACGCAGCGGCGCCAGGATGCCGCCAAGACTATCGCCGAGCCCAAAGCTCGTCTCCTCCTGCGCCGCCGCGAAACACGCCTGCGGATCGAACGGCTCGCGATCGCTCCCGGGCGCGGCGCCTTCGCCGTCCGCCCCAAGCTCGGTCAGTATGGCGTTGATCTCACGGTAAGCGGCCGCCGCGGCGAGGGGCATCTGCTGCGCATCAGGCTGCTCATCCGCCGCGCGAACCACCGCGGTCACGGCTTCCCGCAGCCCGGGCCGGTCGCCGAGCCGCGCGACGTACGACTCGACCAGGTCGTCGGGCAAGCCGTAGGCAGCCGCCGTCCCGAACTCTTCGTCCCCCCACGGTTTGCTCGGCCAATGAACCCCGATCCGCAGCGGCTTGAAGCCCGGACGCCGGTGCGCCATCTGTTCCTGGTCGGCCGTGCGGGCATCCTGGGCGCCGAACCAACGATCGTACTGATCGACAGCTGCCGGCATGTCGCCCATCCATCCGTGCGACATCAGGAACACGTCCGTGACGGTGTCGTGTGCAAAATCGCCGATCAGCCTACGGCTGAAGCAGCCGCGCAGACCGTCCGGATCTTTCGTGCTCTCTACGCCATCCTGATCGAAGGCGATCAGTGCGTACCGGCTGGAACTGCCGCGAATCGACCGATAGGGCATGGGCAAAATTCCAAACAATGGTCGGGTGATATCTATCGGAGCTGCAAGGTAGTGCCGCGGTCGGGAATGACGGGATCCCTCCCGGGCTCGAACGCCGGCGCCACGCCGGGCGCCGCCGCAGTGACCCGCCAATGCCCATCAAACGCGATCGCGAGGGTCGCCTCATTGGGATAACAAGCCGGTGTTGTCAGCCATTGGGTACCTCCTGCATGCGCACCATCAGATCCGCCATGAACTGGTGGGCACTGCCCCAGTAAATCTTCACGTCCGACTTGGGGTTCGAAAAGCATCTCCGGAAAGACTGTTGGAAGTAGTCGGTGACTTCTCTTTGAATCGAGGTGTCCTGATTCTCTGTTTCAATTTGCACGGCGAGCTGCATACGATCGTACTTGTCCAGGTCCAGGTACTTCAGCAAGCCGCGCAGGATTACCTTCAGGTCCAAATCCTCCAGCCGGTAGCCGAGGAACAGAAGCGTATTTCTGGCCAGCAGCGCATTGACGCTCGCGGGCAAAAAGATTTCATGGTCGTGCGAAATTCGCGCCAGATACTCAAGGTGGTCGTCCTCGGTCAGGACCATGTTGTCGCGGTCCTGGTCGGTTCCAAACAGATGCAACACGACGGGATTGTCGGCTGAGGGCTGCGGACTCAAGACCGCGCGTTCTTCCAGTTGTATGAGCCCTACCGACTCTCGGCGAACTTCGCCCTTTCCTCCGAGTCTTGCCTCGATCGCCCGTGTCAGGAAGTTATCGAAATTGGTGGTCAGGTAGAGCGGGAGACCCAAAGAGGCCAACTGCTGGTGAATCTCCGTTTCAAAGGCTTGGCTGAGACGTTTCCACTGATCCAATTGGAGGTCGGAGAGGCTCTTTAGGGTGCCGTTGGACGATCCGAGATTGCGGCGCAGGGAAGCCGTGAGTTGTTCCACCACGCGATCCCGCATGTCGCGGTTGTCCGTCGTTCCCAGGAACTGGGTGACGCGGCGCAGGTCGGCCGTGTCGGCGAACGGATAGCCGCCCGATGCTAGCGCTCGCGCCAGGTCCTCGGGAGTGGGAAGTAACTCGGAGGCGACGCCTGGACCGAGAATCGGCGTGCATTGCCCGCGTCGGATCTTGCTGACCAGTGTGCGCCAGTAGGCGGCGCTGACATCGCCCAGGATCATTCCGCGGTTTCCGAGCAACTGCCCGGACCGCAAACGCATGAACAACACCGGGATGGCAGCGCCTGGAAGACGGGCGGTCATCACCGAGGCCCGGGCGGCGTTCGAGGCGCAGTCCACCTGGCCGTGCTCGATCAGCTTGCCGTAAAAGCTCCGGCTGAATTCGGTGGCAGTCTTGATGGGGACGAGGTCCTGCATCGCAAGCACGGCCGGCAGGCCGGCGGCGACCAGGCGAGGCGCGAGCCCGCGGAAGGCTTCGGTAGGCGGGCTGGTGGCGGTCTGACAACTGGAGAGATAGACGAGGCGCAGCTTGTCGTCAGCCTGGGCGCCGGCGTCGACAAGTTGGCGGCCGAACATTTCGGCGATGTCGGTATCCTTGGCCAGTTGCACCTTGCCCTGCGCGTCGCACAGGAACAGGACGGACGTTCCTTCCGCGTATTTGCCGTGTCCGACGAAATGCAGAATGTGGATTCCCTTGCGAAGGGCCGCATCGATCGCCTCCAGCGTGCAAGGACCTTCAAGCTTCACGAGTTCAATCTTCGGGTTGCCTGCGACCGCGTCCTGGAGCAGCTTCAACTCGGCGTCCGGGTCGATGGCAGCGAGTCCGAAATCTGCGAGATTGCTCGGGTTCGCGACGGCGACGAGGATGCGGATGGGCCGCTTGAGGATGGGGCTTCCCGGAACCCACGAGCCGGCGATGTAGCGGGAGAAGGGAGTCGCTTCGGCGGCGGCTAAATCGATCGCCACGCCGCCATCGGCGATGTCGCGCAGGAGTTCCCAGGGGATCGGGTGCAGTTCCGGCGCGCCTTCGTCGATGCGCAGCCGGATGCGGCGTTGTGGCTTCTGGCCGCGCGCGTTGGCCCAGGCCGTTTTGAGCGCGTTGTCGGAGAAGAGCCACTGGAACATCCTCACGCCGTCTTGGCCGGAGGCTTCGCCGGCGGTCAGAACGGGCAGATCGGGAGAGAGAACGCCACGGGGAAACTCCTGTTCGCCGTTGAACGTGATTTCGACGGGATACCCGCTGGCATCCTTCTTCAGGATGCGAACCTCCAGATCGGCGTAATCCATGTTCGGGATCCCCCTTCATCGCGCAACGATAAACTCTACCTGATGATCTCCGACCGATTGGCCGCACTCTGATCCACGGGGTTGCAAGCGGCACTTCCGCAATGCTCAGGTCCACCTTGCCGTCGGCTCCGGGGCGCGCCGTCACGTAGACCGAGGCATCGCGGATTTCACCTCAATCGGCGTCGTAGTGACGGCGTGCATCTCAGCTGCGGCATCGGCCACCAGATTCAGCCGTACCGCTGGATCTCCAATGACCGAGTAGCTGCGCGCATCGTTGTTCGCGGTCCACATGCCAGCCACCTCGGAGTCGTTGGGAATCTTGCCGTATTTTATGTCTTCAAGCTCGCTCGAAAGATCGCTGGAAAGCTCAGCGTACCGGCTGTTGAAGTATTCCAGCGCCGACCCGACGGGATGGCCTTCCATCAGGCGCTTCAGCGTGCTTTGGAAGGCCTGCAGTTGCCGTCCCGCGCCCGTCCACTTGAAGGAGCAGCTCCAGACGCGCTCGACGTGCCCGATCATTGCCAGCGCGCCGCCGCCCGGATGCGCCAACATCCGCTGCGGCAGCCGCGCCACAAATCCGCGCGGCGCAATAATCCCGCGCTCGGTAACTCCCGAATGCCTATGCGCATAATCGTCGTACTGTGGGGTGCCGGCACCATAGCAGGCGAAATGCATCCCGATCAGCCCAAGCAGGCGCGCGTCGGGCGCAAGGTCATCGCCGGTAAAGTAGAAGTCGGGCGACAGCGCCTGCTTCCACGAAGGGCCAGGCCAATCCTGGCAAACCAGTCCCCCCTGCGCAGCGAGCTGCCGCTCGTGTCCATTGCGGAAGCCCATACCGTGGCTCGCGGTGAACAGCAGGGCAGGGGTATCGGCTCCGCCCAGCAGGCTCGCGAGGCGCTTCTTCACAGCCTCTGCCGGCGGGATAGTGTCAATCGTCCAACCCGGCTGGTCTCTAGCAGCGAACTCCGCGAGCGGCGCCACCAGGTCAATTGCGCTCATATTTGTGGCTCGGTCGTCCGGATTGGCCACGCCGAAAAACGCCGCGCGCCGCGGCAGCGCCAGCCCGCCCGTCTCCGCCCGCACGACGCTGCGGGCATACTGTGCGTACTCTTCCGGGGTGTCGAATGCGATACGCCCGACGGCATATTGTACGTCCAGCTGGTACTGGAACGGGTAGGGGATGGCTTGTGGATCGGCGACCAGGAGCAGATAATAGGGTACCTTACCTGGATCGGCCGGCCCCGGGCCGGCGCCCTGCCGTTGCAGAAACGCGGTCTTCGATTCGCCCGGACGGTAAGCCGATGCCCCGGTGTATTCGCAGTAGTAGCGTTCGCGCTTTGCCGCGGCCTGGGCGCGGCGCAGATCGAGCAGAGGAGCCAGCGCCTCACGGATCGCCGGGTCGTGATCGTGGGGGAAGATGACGCCCCAACCGGTCTGCGCGAGGTCCTTGGGATCGACCCCTTCGATGGTGCCATAGTGTCCCTGCGATTCGCGCTGCTGGCGGGCTTTGAGCTCTGCCAGATGCGCGGAATCGAGTGTTTCGCCGCGCGCCAGCAGCGATACCTCACTCGCGGACATCGGGCTTTGCAGGTACGCGCCGGTCGTAGCGTCGATACCGTTAAAAACCAGCAGATCCTGGTCCATGCTTCCTCCCGCATAAAACCCGTACGTCCCAAACCCTAAGCAACACTGCAGGAATTCCAGGTCAACAAAACGCATCGAGCGGCAGAATAAGGTGTCGTCCCGATGGTAGCAGGTCTAAACCGGAAACGGATACTGTGTACTTTACTATTCGGCAAATCCCGTTCGAAGGTATTTTTACAACTATTCGGCAAATCCCGTTCGAAGGTATTTTTACAAGGATGATGGCCAGAGCGATGATGAGCGTGGTGATGCTCCTGCTAGCGTTCACACCGTCCTAGGCGCGTGCTCACATGATAACGGCGCGAACGCACCGCGTATGTGAAGACATTCACACAGAGAGCGAGCATTTAGCGCTTTCCCCACACGATTAGCGCCCAAACGCGTTCGTGAAGGTAATACAAGGCTGTCTTTGGTCAGGATCTCGGCAACTGCCACGCCGCCGGCCAGGGTCAAGCTTTTGTGATCACGGCCGCGGCGACGAATATATCAAGGCTCCCGGTTGCTCGCCGGCCGATAGCTTTAGCAACCGATCGCGCGTGGGTCTCGGTTGGCGGCCTTCGATCGCCGCATCATGGCATGGCACCGATCGAGCGAGACCAGCAAGCGACTTGACGCCATCCCGGGTGTCGGCCCGGCACTTGCACCGGCACTTGCAACTGCGCTGCGTCGGCGGCGATCGTCACGGCGATCTCGCGAAGTGCCGCCATTTTCGATGACAGCGTGGCCACGCTCCCGCTCCCGACGCTGTCGGCGATGACCGCCGGATCGGCAATGCCGTCCGGCCGCATCAGAACGGCGGCGACGGCGGGCGTGCGAATCCGCGCAGAAGAAACAAAACGTTTTGGGCCGAGACGGCTGCCGCCAGCAGCTCGGTCTCGGCGCGCCAGATAGTGGCCCCGGGAAAGGGATCGGTCAGCAGCACATTCGCCAGGCCGCTAAGGTGCTCCGTCAGTCCCGGCGCCAACTGCATGGCGCAGATGATGCCTGGAACATCGGGGAGATCTTTCAGATGGGCGCCCCTCTCGAACGGGCCTCTCTTTCGGATTGTCGATCCGTTTGCCGCCCTTTCCAGCACGAGATGCCGTACACGCCACAGCTAGATGGGAACGAACTTCCCCCAAGAGATCCCAATATCGGGATCGCGGTCGGGCGCGTAACGCTCATGTCCATGTGGTTTCTCTCGGGTTGGCGGGTCCGGTCAGTTGCGGCTCAGCTTCGCGTCCTGGACCACCTCGCCCCATTTCGCCGCCTCTGCGCGCACATATTGAGCGAATTGGTCGGGCGTGCCGAGAACCGGCTCGTAGAAGTTCGGTGCCAGGAACGTCGCGCGAAAATCGGCGTCGATCAAGATTTTCTGAACCGCGCCATTGAGCGTCGCGACGATGTCCGGCGCGACGCCGCGCGGCGCGAACAGCCCGAACCAAACGCCCGATTCGTAGCCCGGCAGGCTTTCACTGATCGTCGGCAATTCCGGCAGTTGCCCCAGGCGGAGCTTGCTTCCAATGCCGAGCAGCCGCACTTGTCCGGCCTCGGCGGACTGCGCGGTCAGCGTCGGGGTGAGAAACGCCATCGGGACATGACCCGCAGTCACGTCGGTCAACGCCAGTGCGCCTCCCTTGTAGTGGACGGCAGTGAGCTTGACCCCAGCCATTCTCTGCAGCATTGCCATGGCGAGATGGCCCGCCGAGCCCATGCCGTACGTGGCGTAGTTGAGGTCGCCAGGCGCCGCTTTGGCGGCCGCGATGAGGTCGGAGATGTCGCGCGCCGGAAACGAAGGATGCACCGCGAGGGCTAGATGAGTGAGCCCGAGACCGGTGATGGCCACAAAGTCGTTGGCGGGATCGTAACCGAGCTTTCCATAGAGATAGGGATTGATGAACGTCGTCACGTCGGTCGCGAGCAGCGTATATCCGTCAGGACGGGACTTGGCCACGTAGCCCGCGCCAATCTGCGTGCTGGCGCCGCCCTTGTTGTCGATGATGATCGATCGGCCCCAAGCGGCGGAAAGGCGCTGCCCAACCGCGCGGGCGATCACGTCGGTCGCACCTCCGGCCGGATAGGGAACAACGAATGTGATCGATCTTGACGGATAGCTCTGAGCAACCGCGTGACCGTGCCACAGAGAGCCTGATGCGAACACGACGTACGCCAAAAGGCGAAGCCTGTTGCAAGATGTGAATGCTGCGAACGTGATGTCTGCGATTGTCATGTCGACATGCTCCAATAGAGCAGGTTTGATGAGTGTCGGAGCCACAGCACGAGCGAGCCGGTTGCGCGGTGTTCGTATTCGCGGCTTCGCTCGTCGTCTCGAACCAGGACAGGATCCGAAGGCTTTCGCCTAGGTTCGCGACGCCGCGCGGATTGTGCGGCGCCAGATGGCGGCGCATCGTGATCACTTCCATAATCGCGCGGCGGGCGCCCTCCCTCGGATTGATCGAACGCCTGCATTGTGTTGATGCCAATGCGCGGTGTATGTGAAGGCGTTCACATTCGGAGCGGTTTTTAAATTGGCTCGTTTGGATCGTATCCGGCCACAGCGCGCCATGTCGGCGCGACCGCTTCACGCGAGCCCTCAGGTTTTCAGACCTGCTCTCGATCGGTTGCCCTCGGCTGATGCGAACATTACCGGTTTTCTGGACGATGCAGGCGACCAAGCGATCGCCCACATAACCGGGAGCATGTTCCGTGCTGCGAACAGCGAGGGCTTCTTAGTGTACGGTGTTATCAGTGGTCTTGATAGTCAAAGCTTTGCGCGTCTCCATCTGCGACAGGAGTTGCAGGCTCTGCTCCAAGCTTGCGGCGTCACGCGCACTGTACTTGGCCAAGTGGCGCCGCATTTCGACGGCTTCGTGGATCGCCGCGAGCGCGCCGGCGTCGTCCCCGGCCTCGCTCAGTCGAATGGACAACTCGTGCAGGCTCGCCGCCAGTTGGGGCGCGTAATGAATTGCGCTCGCCCGCATCAGGCCGCGATAGATATCGGTCGCTCGGCGGCTCGCGGCGACCGCGCCCGCCTGGTCGCCGGCTTCGCTGAACAGCTCCGACTGACGGCGGAGGTCCTTCGCCACATTCGGAGCGAAGTGCTGACCAAACAGGGCGAACGGGGCAATGGTGACGGCGCCGATTATCGCCACGACGTACGCTATCGCGCGGGCGTCAGAACCGATTGTGAAGCCTTTTGCCTTGGTGCGGGCCTCCTGGGCGTGAGGGAGAGTGGTCATGACGTTGGCTCCTGGATTGGGATGACTGAGTTCGCTCATCGATTGACCGAATGGCTGCACTGTGGTGGTGCAGACGCGCGAAGTATGTGAAGGCATTCACATTCGCAGTTGTTTTTGAATTGGCATCCTTTGGATGCCATTCGGTCAACCCGCGCTATGTCGACGCGATGGCTTCACCCGCTCTCGATCGGTTGGCTTCGGCCGGACGCAAGATCGGAGCGACCACATTTCAAGCTACGAAGACACGCCATGAAGATCGTCTACGCACTGATGCTCACCGCTTGAACGTACGGCCCGAATGGGGTGCACCCGCACCTGCTGCATGCTATAGTCGGAGCAACAGTCCTGCGGATCTTCTTCAATAGCTGTGCTGGTGGCTCGAGGCTCGCGCGAACGCGGCCATCGACTGCGACCACTACAGCGTCCTGCACAAGTCATTGCAACTTGTATTGGAACGTTCGATATGACTGAGCAAAGCAACCCGTTTACCTCGTGGCCAGGACAGTCTGACCCCATGACTACCTCTCTCGGCATCTTGATTGACATGTGGAGCAACGGGCTGAGTGCCTGGGAGATGCTGGCTAGCGGAGGGAGTGGCAGACACGGAGATCAGACAACAGCCCCCCCATTTAGCGCCATGCTGGGCCCCATGGCGGAGATGGCGAGATTGTTCGATGCCGTGTCTTCCGCCACCGGGCTTGGTGCGACGGCCACAGCGAG
>Ga0066388_100000801_pt1 | contig 16067 bp, 12 predicted proteins | sample PanSoiMetaGPlot6_FD_64539 | JGI IMG/M metagenome (GOLD analysis project Ga0066388, IMG submission 64539) | Tropical forest soil microbial communities from Panama analyzed to predict greenhouse gas emissions - Panama Soil - Plot 6 (Hybrid Assembly) | ecosystem: Environmental > Terrestrial >... | reverse complement strand
CGTTCACGGTCACGCCCGACCGGCAGATCTGGCACTGCTTCGGGTGCGCCAAGGGAGGAGACGTCTTCGCCTTCGTGATGGAGACCGAGAAGGTCACGTTTCCCGAGGCGCTCCGGGTCCTCGCGGATCGCGCCGGCATCGAGCTTCCCCGCACGAGCCGAGCGGCCGGCGAGGAGCGGTTCGACCGGCTCTATCAGGCGAACGCCCTCGCGCGCGATTTCTTCCGCGCCAGCGTGCATGGGGAAGCGGCGGCGAAGGCGCGCGCCTACATCGCCTCGCGGGGGTTCGATGAGCCCTGGCTCTCGCGCTTCGAGGTGGGCTGGGCGCCGGAGGGGTGGGACGGCCTCCTGGACGCGCTCGGAAAGCTGGTGCCGGTCGCCGACCTCGAGCGCGCGGGGCTCATCGTGCGGCGCGGGGATGGCAGCGGGCACTACGACCGCTTCCGCAACCGGGTCGTCTTTCCGATCGCCTCCGCGTCCGGGAAGGTGGCCGGGTTCGGCGCGCGCGCGATCGCGGAGGGGGACACGCCGAAGTATCTGAATTCGCCGGAGACGCCCGTGTTCCGGAAAGGGGGACTCCTCTACGGGCTGCCGCTCGCCCGTCACGGCATCCGGGAGTGCGGGGAGGCGATCGTGGCGGAGGGTTATCTCGACGTGATGAGGCTCCATGCCGGGGGATTCACGAACGCCGTCTCGACGTGCGGCACGGCACTCACTTCGGAGCAGGCGCGCCTCCTGGCGCGCCTCAAGGTCGACGTCCTGCTCCTCTACGACGGGGACGACGCCGGGGTGCGTGCCGCCGACCGGGCGCTCGATCCGCTCCTCCAGGCGGGTGTCGGCGCGCGCGTCCTGCTCCTTCCCAAGGGGGAGGATCCGGACTCGTTCCTGAGGTCCAAGGGGGCCCCCGCGCTCGCCGAACGGCTGGAATCGGCCCTCGACATCCCCGCGTTCCTCGCGGAGTCGAAGATCGGAGACTCCGCGGCGAACCCGGGGGTCGAGGCCCGTGTACGACGATTGGTAGAGCTGCTCACCCGCGTGGACGACGCCATCCGGCGCCGGCTCCTTCTCCGCAGGGGCGCGGAGGTCTTCGGTCTGGAAGAAAGCGTGCTGCTGGAGGCCCTCCAGGGGCGCGGGCGTCCGCGCGAACGGTCCGGAAAGGGCCCGTCCGCCCCGCCGGTATCCCTTGAGCACCCGGGCGGCGCTGCCGCCCCGGCCGCGGATCCGGGCGCCGGAACATCTCCGTCGCCGCCGAAGGTCGAGGCCCCCACCGATCCGATCGAGCGCGAGCTCGCGGCGCGTGCCCTCACGGAAGAGGGCGCGTTTCTTCAAGTCATGGAGCAGGGAGGAGTTCGCTGCTTCCGGAGCGAGCCCCTGCGGGAGCTCCTGGGGGCTTGGTTCGGCGAGAGCCGCATTCCCCGGACCGAGGAGCTGGACGAGATCATCCGGGACGATCCTCTGGCCCGGGCGCTGGTGGCGGAGCTGCCTTCGGAGCCCGGCCGCACGCTCGAGGGCTCCCGCCGGGAGGCCCTGGGGCTGATCCACCGCCTGGAGGAGCGCCGGCTCAAGGCGAACATCCAAGCGCTGGACCGGGCGATCCGGGAAGCCGAGCGGAGCCGGGACGAAGGCTCCCTGGGGCGGCTGATCGCCGAGCGGCGCGATCTCGCATCGAAATTACATACGCGGAGCGAACCCGCGATCTCATAGGGGCCAGGGCCAATCGGAAGGAGAATCGAACGAATGAAGCGTGCGAAGACAGACCGTCTCCAGGAGCTGAAGGCGCTGGCGGGGAAGCAGTCCTACCTGCTCCACGACCAGATCGAGGCGTTCCTCGATGAAAGCGCCTCGGTCGAGGACATGGACGAGGTCTATATCGCGCTCAACGACCTCAAGCTCGATGTATTCGATACCCACGAGGAAGCGCAGCAGAAGCTGAAGATCAAGCGGCGCGACGAGAAGCGGCCGCAGGAGAAGCAGCTCCTGCATCAGCCGATGCGCTACGACGACCCCGTGCGGATGTACCTGCGCGAGATGGGTCGCGTGCCGCTCCTCGACCGGGAGGGAGAGGTCGAGATCGCGAAGCGGATCAAGGCGGGAGAGCGCCAGATCTGCACCGCACTCTTTCGCTCCGGCCCGATCATCAAAGAGCTCCTCGCGATGGGGACGAAGCTCAAGCAGGGCAAGATGCGCGTCGAGGACTTCCTCCAGATCGACTTCGGAAACTGGAATCCCGAGTACTCCCCGAAGCGGGAACGGGCGCGCGCGCTCAAGGCGATGGAGAAGGTGCGCGTGCTCTACGGCAAGGTCGCGAAGCTTCAGGAGAAATCCGTCGCCCGCGCCACCGAGGACAAGCGCCGCGCGCACCTCGACAAGGTCCGCATGGCCGAGGAGGACCTGCTCAAGGATCTCTACGCGCTGAACTTCAACGGCCGGCTGATCGAGCGTCTGGCCTACAGGATGAAGCAGCTCGCCGAGGACATCGCGGAAGCGGAGTCGGAGGTCACCGAATTCGAGCGGCGGCACAGCCGCACCCAGGAGGAGCTGCATCTGCTCCTCAAGCGCGCGCGGAAGAGCCGCAAGGACGCCAAGGCGGTCGAGAAGGAGACCGGACTCTCGACGGACGACCTCCTGCTCTTCGAGCGCTGCGTGAAGCTCGCCCGCCGCAAGGTGCGGAAGGTGGAGACCGACGGCAAGATGACCCGCGAGCAGATCCGCGAGGTCAACACCGAGATCCGCTCCGGCGAGATCGCGCGCGACAAGGCGAAGCGCGAGATGATCGAGGCGAACGTGCGTCTCGTGATCTCGATCGCGAAGCGCTACACGAATCGCGGGCTCGAGTTCCTGGACCTGATCCAGGAAGGCAACTCGGGGCTCATGCGCGCCGTGGACAAGTTCGATTACCGCAAGGGCTACAAGTTCTCGACCTACGCGACGTGGTGGATCCGGCAGGCCATCACGCGCGCCATTGCCGACCAGGCGCGTACGATCCGCGTCCCCGTGCACATGATCGAGGCGATCAACAAGGTCGTGCGCACGTCGCGCCGTCTCGTGCAGGAGCTGGGACGCGAGCCCACTCCCGAGGAGGTGGCCGAGAAGCTTCAACTCCCGGTGGACAAGATCAAGAGCGTGCTCAAGGCGGCACAGGAGCCGATCTCGCTCGACCGTCCGATCGGCGAGGACGACGACTCGAACCTAGGCGATTTCATCGAGGACACGAGCGTGGTGTCGCCGGCCCAGGCGGCCGCGTTCTCGATGCTGAAGGACGAGGTGAACGAGGTGCTCGAGACGCTGAGCAAGCGCGAGGCGAAGGTGATCCGGCTGCGGTTCGGGCTGACCGACGACGGCTGCCCGCGCACGCTCGAGGAAGTGGGCGCGACGTTCAACGTGACCCGAGAGCGCATCCGGCAGATCGAGGCGAAGGCGCTGCGCAAGCTGCGCCATCCGACGCGCAGCCGCAGGCTCAAGGGGTACGTGGAGATGATGTGACGGGTGGCCGCGGCTTGACCGGACCGCGAAACGGGCGCTACACTGCCCGGCTCGGGTCCGGCGCAACGAAGCAATGGGGTGCACGGGCCCATAGCTCAGTTGGTGAGAGCGCCCGGCTCATAACCGGGTGGTCCTTGGTTCAAGTCCAAGTGGGCCCATTCCTCCCGCAACTCGCTGGTCGCGTGGAGAAGGGAACGTGTTTGGTCGAGATCGCGCGGGCGGTTAGCTCAGCTGGGAGAGCGCTGGTATCACAAGCCAGAGGTCACAGGTTCAATCCCTGTACCGCCCACCAGCGCGTCTGGGTCCCGCGAGGATCGCTTCCCGGTATTCGGCGAGAGACCTCTCGCCGAGCCCCGGGTGAAACCACGGGGAGTGCGCTCCGGCGCGCTCCCCGTTTTTTATTGGAGGGCACGCGTGCTGCCTGAGCTGGAAGCGCTCCTCGATCTGCAGCGCATCGACGTGAGGATCCTCGAGCTGAAGCGCCAGCGGGACGAGATCCCGAGGCGCCAGGGAGCCCTGCAGAGCGCGCTCGGCGCGAGCAAGGGGACGCTCGACCAAGCGAAGAAGGACCTGGAACGAGCCCGGCTCGACCGGCGGGCGCATGAAAAAGAGATCGAGGTGGTCCAGAATGAAGGAGCGAAGCTGGAGCGGCAGCTCCTCGACGTGAAGACCAACAAGGAATACCAGGCGATGCTGCACGAGATCGAGCTTCTGAAGAACAAGCGGTCGGACCGCGAGACCCTCGTGCTCGAGTGCTTCGAGCGCGAGGAGGCGCTCGCCGCGCAAGTGAAGCAGGCGGAGCAGCGGGTGGCCGACGAAGAGCGGAAGCTCAAGGCCGGGGAAGCGGATTTGGAACGGGAAGGCGCGACACTCGACCAGGCGCTCCATTCGGGGCGCGTGGACCGGGATCAGGTCGCGCCCCGCGTCCCCGCGGCGCTCTTGAGCCGCTACGACCGGATCGCGAAGGCGAAGTCCGGGGTCGCGGTGGCCGAGGTGCGCAAAGGCGCGTGCGGCGCGTGCTTCACCGCGCTCACCCCCCAGGCGATGCAGGAGGTCCGCCGGAACGAATCCGTTCGGGTCTGCGAGTCGTGCGGCCGGATCCTGGTCTGGGTCGAAGGAAGCGCCTGAACCCGGGGGTGATCGAGCTATCGGAGCGCTGAAGCATCTCCTTCCTTACCTGAAGCGGCACCGTCTCGCGCTGACGCTCGGCGCGATCGCCGTCCTCTGCACGAACGTGTTCGGGGTATGGGCGCCGTGGATCGTGCGCCAGGCCGTGAACCATCTCCAGCACGGCACGACGCGCGGTGCGCTCTTGCGCGATGCCGGTCTCATCCTCCTCGCGGTCGCGCTCCAGGGAATCTTCCTCTTCATCCAGCGCATGACCCTGATCCGGTCGTCGCGGGTGATGGAGTACGAGCTCCGGAACGACCTCTACGACCACATGCAGCGCCTTCCGGCGTCGTATTACCGGCGCACCCGGGTCGGGGACCTCCTCTCGCGCGCCACGAACGACCTCGACGCGGTGCGAAACTTCCTCGGTCCGGGGCTCATGTACTTCGCGAGCACGCTGGTGACCTTTTGCTTCGCGGTGACGCTGATGTGCCGGATCGACGTCCGGCTCACGTTCCTCGCGCTGATTCCCCTCCCGATCCTGTCGTTCACCGTGGCGCGGCTCGGGGGCCGGATCCATCACTACTACGAGGCGATCCAGGATCGTTTCGGCAAGCTGACCGCCAAGGCGCAGGAGACGCTCGCCGGAATCCGCGTGGTGAAGGCGTACGTGGAGGAGGAGGGGGAATATCAGGCGTTCCGGGCCATCCACGAGGACTACACCGAGCAGAACCGGAAGATGATCCAGCTCTGGTCCGCGATGGGCCCCTTGATGGGGCTCCTCGGCGGAATCGCCAACGCGATGGTCCTCTGGATCGGCGGCACCGCGGTCGTGTCGGGGAGGATCTCGCTCGGGGACCTCGTGGCGTTCCAGATCTATCTCGGCATGCTGCTCTGGCCGATGATCTCGCTCGGGTGGGTATCGAACCTGTTCCAGCGCGGGGCGGCTTCCATGGCGCGGATCCGCGCGATCATGGATGAGCCGATCGAACCCGATCTCGATCCGGGGCGAGAAGGCGTGGCGGTGGCGGGGCCCGTTGCGATCGATCTCAGCCATGTCGGGTTCCGGTACCCAGGGAGCGAGCGGTTCGTGCTGCGCCACCTGGATCTGTCCGTGAGGCCGGGGGAGCAGGTGGCGATCGTCGGGCGCACCGGCTCGGGCAAGTCGACCCTGCTGGGACTCCTCGCCCGGCTCTACGACCCGACCGAGGGGGCGGTGCTCGTGGACGGGAGGGACGCGCGCGATTGGCCGCGAACCGAGCTCCGGCGGGTGTTCGGCATCGTGCCCCAGGAGAGCTTCCTCTTTTCGGACACGATCCGCGCGAACGTCGTCTTCGGCTTCGACCGGCCGAAGGAAGGTCCGGGCGCGGAAGGGCCCGTGGCGCGAGCCGGACTGAGGCAGGACCTGGAATCGTTCCCCAAGGGGCTCGAGACGATCATCGGAGAGCGCGGGATCACCCTCTCGGGGGGCCAGAAGCAGCGCGTCGCCCTGGCGCGCGCGCTCGCGCTCGGCCGGCCGGCGCTCCTCTTGGACGATGCCTTCGCGAGCGTGGATCCCGGGACGGAGGAGGAGATCCTCCGCTCGCTCTTCGATCATCCGTCGCGCCCGACGCTCCTCCTCGCGACGCACCGCCGCTCGGCGCTCCTGCGCGTGGACCGCATCATCGTGCTCGACGAAGGGCGCATCGTCGACTCGGGCACGCACGAGGAGCTGATCCACCGCGGTGGGGTGTACGCCGATCTCTACCATCGGGAGGAGATGGTCGAGGAGCTGGAGGCGCTATGAGCCCTCCCTGGGAATCGGGCGTTCACGACGAGGAGGTCGTCGGCTCCGTCTACGACCACGGCCTCGCGAAGCGTCTGGTCCGCTACCTCAAGCCCTACGGGAAGTCGATCGTCATCTCGGTCCTCCTCCTCCTCGGCATCTCGCTCCTCGAGGTCGCGGGACCGTACATCACGAAAGTCGCCATCGACACCTACGTGCGCCCGGCGCACGGCGTGGGACCGATCCCCGCCGTCGCGATCCGCGGGCTCATCCTCCTGAGCCTCGCGTACGTGGGCGTCCTGGCCGTGAGCTTCCTGCTCCGGTACTGGCAGACCTACACGATGTCGATGGTCGGGCAGCGCGCGATGCAGGATCTGCGGCTCGAGATCTTCCGGCACGTCGAGACCCTGACCCCGTCCTACTTCGACACGCGTCCCGTGGGACGCATCCTCACGCGCGTGACCCAGGACGTGTCGGTGCTGAACGAGCTCTTCGCCCAGGGGGTCGTGGCGGTGATCGGGGACGTGTTCCTCCTGGCCGGCATCATCGGCGCCATGCTCTGGATGAACTGGAAGCTCGCGCTCGTGACGCTCACGACGGTGCCGCTCCTCGTCCTCGCGACCGCGATCTTCCGGGCCAAGGTGCGCGTGAGCTATCGACGGGTGCGCTCCCGCCTCGCGCGGATCAACGCGTACCTCCAGGAGCATCTGCAGGGGCTCGAGGTGGTCAAGCTCTTCAACGTCGAGGCGAAGGAGTTCCATGGATTTGACCGCGCGAACCGGGACCATCTGAGCGCGCACGTGCAGAACCTCTTCTATTACGCCGTTTTCTTCCCGGCGGTCGAGTTCATCGGCGCCATCGCGCTGGGGCTCATCCTCTGGTACGGCGGGATCGGGATCCTCGAGGGCACGGTCACCTTCGGCGTCGTGGTCGCGTTCCTCCAGTACTCCGAGCGCTTCTACCAGCCGGTGCGCGACCTGAGCGACAAGTACAACGTCTTCCAGTCCGCCATGGTCGCCTCGGAGCGGATCTTCGATCTGCTCGACACCCCGCCCGCGGTGCCGGAGCCCGCGCGGACGGATGGCCGGGGACGGCTGAGCGGCGCGGTGGAGTTCGACCGCGTGTGGTTCGCCTACAAGGACGAGGATTTCGTGCTCCGGGACATCTCCTTCCGGGTCGCTCCCGGCGAGAAGGTCGCGCTGGTGGGCGCGACCGGAGCGGGGAAGAGCTCGATCGCCAATCTCCTCACCCGCTCGTACGAGTTCCAGCGCGGCGCGATCCGGATCGACGGCCGAGACATCCGCGAGATCCCTGGCCGGAGCCTCCGTCGCCAGATCGGGCTCGTGCTCCAGGACGTGTTCCTCTTCGCCGGGTCGGTCCGCGACAACATTCGGTTCGGAGCGCGCGACCGCGATCCCGCCGAGGCGGAGCGGGCGCTCGCGGGGATCGGCGGGGGCCGGATGGTCGGACGGCTGCCGAACGGGCTCGAGGAGGACGTGGGGGAGCGCGGCGTCTACTTCTCGATGGGAGAGCGGCAGCTGCTCGCCTTCGCCCGCGCGCTCCACTACGACCCGAGCATCCTGATCCTCGACGAGGCGACCTCGAGCGTGGACGTGGAGACGGAGCGGGTCATCCAGGAGGCGCTGCGACGGCTCCTCGAGGGTCGCACGTCGATCGTGATCGCGCACCGCTTGAGCACGATCTTGGACGCCGACCGCATCCTCGTCATGCACAAGGGCGAGCTCCGGGAACAGGGAACCCACGCCGATCTCCTGGCGCGCGGCGGCATTTACGCGAGGCTCTACGAGCTACAATACCGCGCCCAGCGCGGCGTGGAAGACGGCGACGGCTCGGACGGCCGTCCCTCGGCGGGGCTTCCCGATCCCGACGCCGCTCCATTCGCGGAGCGGAGCCGAGGGTGAGCGAGCCCTTCGAGCGCGAGCTCGCGCTCGCGATGGACGTCGCCCGCGAAGCGGGCCTCCTCCTTCGAGACAACTTCGGCAAGACGCAAGAGGTCGACTTCAAAGGTCGGATCGATCTCGTGACGGAGATGGACCGGCGCACGGAGGACCGGATCGTCGGCAGGATCGGAGACCTCTTCCCACGCGACGGCATCTGGGCGGAGGAGCGCGGCCGCGAGCACGAAGGCGCCGAGCGCGTTTGGATCATCGATCCGCTCGATGGCACGACCAACTACGCGCACGAGTACCCGGTATTCGCCGTCTCGATCGCGCTCCAGGCCGCCGGACGGCTGGTCGTCGGCGCCGTGTACAACCCGCTCCTCGAGGACATGTACGCCGCGCGGCGCGGCGGCGGCGCGATGCTGAACGGACGCCAGCGCCGCGTCACGGCCGTGGACACGCTCGAGCGCGCCATGCTGGCGACCGGATTCGGCTACGACGTCGCGGCCGAGTCCGATCCCGAGAAGAACAACCTCGGCCCTTTCGGCCGGTTCATCCGCCGAGCCCAGGCGGTGCGGCGCGCCGGATCGGCCGCGCTCGCGATCGCCAAGGTCGGCGTGGGGCGGACCGACGGCTTCTGGGAAGGGGGCCTCCATGCCTGGGACATGGCCGCCGCGATGCTGGTGGTGGAAGAAGGAGGCGGCCGGATCACGAACTACGGCGGCGGGGAGCCTGCGCTCGAGGGAAGGCAGCTTGTGGCGACGAACGGCCGAATCCATGCTGCGATGATCCAGGTGCTTGACGCCGCGATCCCGGACTGAATCCCGCGCCTCCCGACCGAATCCATCTTGGATATGGCCCGTTCCCTGCACCTCCCCCGAGGGCAGGAGAATGCGGTAAGCTCTTGTAAGGAGGCAGAATCAGTGGAATCGAGGCCTGGTATCGGTTTGGTCGGGGACGAGTCGGTTGAAGAGCCGGCCCCCAAACGGCGCTCCCGTAGGAACATCCTGCTCGGGGCGGCGGGCCTGCTCGCCCTGGCGCTTCTCGCCTTCGGGCTCCACGCCCTGAGCTACGCCCGGACCCATATCGGGACCGATGACGCCCAGGTGGAAGGGCACATCACCCCGGTTCTCTCCCGGGTGGACGGATACGTCCGGGGGGTGAACGTCCGCGACAATCAGCGCGTCCGCCCTGGAGAGGTGCTGGTCGAGATCGACGACCGCGTGCTCCGCGCCAAGCTCGAGCAGGCGGAAGCGGACCTCGCCGAAGCGGTCGCGAGCTCCGGCCCCCGGGGGCAGGCGGGCGCCGAGATCCGCGCCGCGCACGCGCTGGTCATCGAGGCCCAGGCGAACGCGGTGAAGGCGAACGCCGACCAGAAACGCGCCCGCGCGCTCGCCGCCGGCGGGTTGATCAGCCGCCGCGACCTCGAGGCCGCCGAGACCGCGGCGCGCGGCGCCGACGCGCAGCTCGCCGCCGCCCGCGACCGCGAGACCGCCGCGGGGGCGTCGTCGCGCGGGGCGAACAGTCGCGTCGCCGCCGCGAGAGCCGCGCGCGATCAAGCCGCGCTCCAGCTCTCCTACACCCGTGTCACGACTCCCGCCGCGGGGGTCGTCTCGAAGAAGAGCGTCGAGGTGGGACAGCTCGTCCAGCCGGGGCAGCCGCTCATGGCCGTCGTCCCGCTCGAAGACGTCTGGATCATCGCGAATCTCAAGGAGACGCAGCTCCGCAGCTTGAGCCCGGGGGAGAAGGTCGAGATCAAGGCGGACACCTATCCCGGGCGCGTCTTCCACGGCCACGTGGAGAGCGTGAGCCCCGCGACCGGATCCAAGTTCTCGCTCCTCCCGCCCGACAACGCGACCGGCAACTTCGTGAAGGTCGTGCAGCGCGTTCCCGTCAAGATCGTCCTCGATACGCCCAACGACCTCGCCCGGCCGCTCCGTCCCGGGATGAGCGTCCGCGTCTCCATCCTCACCGGGTCGTGAACGGATCCCGCGCGGACGGAAGCCCGCGCCCGGTCCACAAGTGGGTGGTGACCGGGACCGTTCTCCTCGGCACCATCATGGCGGTGCTCGACTCGAGCATCGTCAACGTCGCGCTCCCCGACATGAGCGGGACGCTCGGCGCGAGCGTGAGCGAGATCACCTGGGTCGTGACGGGTTACATCCTCGCGAACGTGATCATCATGCCGATCATCGCCCTCCTCTCGGAGCGGTACGGCCGGAAGCGGTTCTACATCTTCAACGTCGCCCTCTTCACCGTCACCTCCATGCTCTGCGGGTTCGCCCGCACGCTTCCCCTCATGGTGGGGTTCCGCATCCTCCAGGGGATCGGCGGCGGCGTGCTGATCACGGTCTCGCAGGCGATCCTGCGCGAGACCTTTCCTCCGGAGGAGCAGGGGCTCGCGATGGGGCTCTACGGCATGGGCGTCGTGCTCGCGCCGGCGGTCGGACCCACGCTGGGGGGCTGGCTCACCGATCAGTACTCGTGGCCGTGGATCTTCTTCATCAACGTGCCGATCGGGATCCTCTCCATCCTGCTCGTGCTCCGTTACATCGAGGATCCGCCGTACATGAGACGGGTCAAGCGCCCGCTCGACCTTCCGGGGCTCGCGCTCATGACGATGGGACTCGGCGCGCTCCAGCTCATGTTGGAGAAGGGGGCCGAGAAGGATTGGTTCGAATCGGGGATGATCGTCGCGCTCGGGGTGACGGCTTTGACCGGGCTTGCTCTCTTCGTCTGGAGGGAGCTGGTCACGGAGCACCCCGCGGTGGACCTGAGCCTCTCGAAGAACATCCCGTTCACGTCCGCCACCGTCCTGGGCGGAGTCCTGGGGATGGGCCTCTACGGCAGCCTCTTCATCCTTCCGCTCTTCCTCCAGAGGCTCCTGGGCTACACGGCGATGGCCTCGGGGCTCGCGATGATGCCGCGAAGTCTCACGATGGCGGTCATCATGCCGATCAGCGGGAAGCTCTACAACCGGATCGGGGCGCGCGGGCTCGTCGCGTCCGGTCTCCTCGTGAGCGCGTTCTCGTTCTACGAGCTCTCCCGCCTCACGACCGAGACGAGCACGGGAGCGCTCCTCTGGCCGCAGGTCTGGCAGGGGGTCGGGTTCGGGCTCATCTTCGTGGCGTTGAGCACGGCGGCGCTCTCGACCGTGGAGCGCCCGCGGATCACCGCGGCATCGGGTCTCTACAACGTGGTGCGGCAGATCTTCGGGAGCGTGGGCATCGCGCTCGCCGCCACCCAGCTCTCGACCGGAGCGACGCGCTACCACGCGCTGCTCTCCGAGCGCATCACGCCGTATGCCGAATCGACGCGGCGCTGGATCGCGGCGACGGGGGGCGGGCTCGTCGGAACGGCCCCGGCTCCCGGACCCGCGTCGGGCCGCTCGCTCTCGCTCCTCGATCTCGACGTCCTCCGCCAGGCGACCGTTCTGGCCTACGACCACGCTTTTTTCCTGGTCGCGCTCCTCTTCTTCCTCTCGGTGCCGCTGGCGTTCCTCTTGACGGGACGTCCGCAGCAGGGCGGAGGTGGGGAAGCGGCCGCCGCGGAAGTCTAGCGTGGCTACAGCCGCGCCCGAGCCGCCTCGTACTCGGCCACGAAACGCCGCACCACCTCGGCCGCGGGCAGAATGTCGCGGATGAGCCCGCTCGATTGTCCCATCTCGAGCTCTCCTTCCTCGAGATCCCCTTCGAGGATGCCGCGGCGCGAATGGGAGCGGCCGTAGACGGTCAAGAGCTCCTCCCGCGTGGCGCCGCGCGACTCGGCCGCGCGAACCTCCTCGACCCATCGATTCTTCAGCGCGCGAACGGGGGCGATCTTCTTCGCGAAGAGCACCGTCCCGCTGTCGGGCGCGCCCACGACCGCCTCCTTGTACCGCGGATGCGAGGAGGACTCCACCGTGGTCGCGAACCGCGTTCCGACCGAGATGCCTTCCGCCCCGAGCGAGAGCGCCGCGAGAAAGCCGCGGCCGTCCGCGATGCCTCCCGCGGCCGCGACCGGCAGCCGGAGCGCGTCCACGAGCTGCGGGATCAGGCAGAGCGTCGTGATCTCGTCGACTCCGTTGTGTCCCCCCGCCTCGAATCCTTCGCCGATCACGATGTCGGCCCCGCACTCCTGCGCCTTCAAGCCGTGCTTCACGGTGGGGACGACGTGGATCCAGGTCACCCCGGATGCCTTCCCGATCCTCGGCCCGAGCACCGCCGGGTTGCCGGCGCTCGTGATGATCACGTCGATCCCTTCTCCGAGGGCGATCTCGAGGAGCTCGGGGGCGTCCCCGCGGAGCATCGGGATGTTGACCGCGAGCCGCTTCTTCGTGAGCGCCTTGGCCTTTTGGATCTGGGAGCGGAGGAGGTCCTGTTTCATCGAGGCGGAGCCGATCGTGCCGAGGATGTCCGCTTCGGCGCACGCCACCGCGAGTTTGTATCCCGACGCCCAGATCATCCCCGCCTGGAGAATGGGGTAGCGGATGCCCAGGAGATCGGAAATGCGGGTGCGGATGCGCTCGATCACGCGGGCTCGCGGGTCACCTTGAGACGCCAGGGCTCGATCGCGCACTGGCGCATCAGGGCGTCGGCGAGCGTGAGACACACCATCGCTTCGGCGACCGGCACCACGCGAGGGCAGAGGCACGGGTCGTGGCGGCCCTCGATCGCGAAGTCGCGCTCCTTACCCTTGGCGTCCACCGTCTTCTGTGAGATTGCGATCGAGGAGGGAGGCTTGACCGCGATCCGCGCCACGATCGGCTGTCCTGTGGAGATCCCTCCCAGGATCCCTCCCGCGTGGTTCGAGGCAAAGCCCTCGGGCGTCATGCGGTCGTTCATCTCGGAGCCGCGCCGCGCCGCGGAGGCGAACCCATCGCCGATCTCGAAGCCCTTCACGGCGCCGATCGACATCAGCCCCCAGGCGAGGGAAGCGTCCAGCTTGTCCATGACCGGATCGCCAAGGCCCGGCGGGACCCCGGTCGCGAGGATCTCCACGACGCCCCCGAGCGAATCCCCCGCCTCCCGGGCTTCGAGGATCGCGCGCTCCATGAGCGGAGCCTTCTCGCGATCGGGACAGCGCACCGGATTCTCCTCGGCGTAGTCCAGGTCTCGCGACTCGGCGACGATCGCGCCCACCTGCGACGTGTAGCCCCGGACGCGGGTGCCCACGCCCTCCAGGATGACGCGCGCGATCGCGCCCGCCGCGACGCGCCCCACCGTCTCGCGTCCCGAGGATCGCCCGCTGCCGCGATAGTCGCGGAGCCCGTACTTGGCGGTGTAGGTGAAGTCCGCGTGCCCCGGGCGGAAGAGGTCCTTGAGCTTCGCGTAGTCCTGGGATCGCGCGTCGACGCTCCGAACGAGGAGCGCGATCGAAGCCCCGGTGGTGAGGCCTTCGAAGACGCCGGAAAGGATCTCCACGCGATCGGGCTCCTGCCGCGAGGTCGTGACCGCGCTCTGCCCCGGCCGCCGGCGGTCGAGATCGCGCTGGACGATCTCGTGGGAGATCGTGATCCCCGGCGGGCAGCCGTCGAGGATCACCCCGACCGCGGGGCCGTGGCTCTCCCCGAAGGTCGTGAGGGTCAGGAATTTGCCGAACGTGCTGCTCACTTCCGCGACTTGGCCGGCTGCAGCTTGGATCCCGCCTCGATCACCTTCTTGGCCATCGCATACGTGCGCTCGCGCCAGGACTGGTGCCGGCGCGCCATCCGCTCGAGATTCCAGAGCCAGGTGGGGCGGATCTGCTTGCGGGCGGCCTCGGCGAGAGGCTCCACCTTCTTCCAGACGACGATGTCCTCGCCGTGCGTGTCGAAGAAGAGGTCCTCGTTGAGCAGCCCTTGGTTCACGAAGGTGGCGACCATCTCCCAGTAGGAGGTCGCCATGCGGAAGTGGCGGTCGATCTCGTCCCCGCTCATGTAGTGGGAGCGCATCTCGTCCCACGTCTTCACGTTGAAATCGGAGAGCATGTACGCGCGGGCGCGGCGGAGCTCGGGATCGCGGCGAAGCTCGTACAGGCGGAGAATGAGGCTGACGTCTTCCGGGGTCGGTCTCGGCATCGGTCTCGTCCTTTCTACCGCCGCGAGGGGAGGTCCGGCATTGTGCCCCCGGGCCCGCGCCGTTGTCAAACCGGAGCGGAACCGCTAGGCTCCCGCGATGCGTTACGTCGTCTACACCGATGGAGCCGCCCGAGGAAACCCCGGGCCCGCGGCGATCGGGATCGTGGTCCAGGACGGATCGGGACACACGGTCTACGAGTCGAGCCGCACGCTCGGGATCCACACCAACAACGAGGCCGAGTACATGGCGCTGATCGCTGCGCTCGAGTACCTCAAGGATTCGCGCGTGTCGGAGGCCGAATTCTTCTTGGACAGCGAGCTGGTCGTGCGGCAGCTCCGAGGAGAGTACAAGGTCAAGGAGCCGCGTCTCCAAGCGCTCTACGGCCAGGTGGTCATGCTGCTGAACGCGGTGCCCAAGCACCGGATCCGCCACGTGCCGCGCGAGCAGAACGCGCGCGCGGACGAGTTGGCGAACGAAGCGCTCGACGCGAAGGGGGGATCATGAAGGCGCGCCGATCGATCCGTATCGTTCTGGCGTTCTCGATTCCGATCGTTGCTCTCGGCGGCTGCAAGGAATCCTCGGACAAGGTGAAGGCCGCGATCCAGGAGCAGATGAACAAGAGCCTCGCCGCGCAGCAGGCGCGGGACTCCACCGGCTTCTGGTCGGTCTACACCGACGACTACACCTACCGGGCATTCGACGGCACCCTCTACACGAGGGAGCAGGCCTCGCAGGGATTCACAGAGTCCGCGAGCCAGATGAAGATCAGCGCCGACACCAAGCACACCGTCGACAGCATCACGGTGAGCGCGGACACCGCGACCGTGGTCACGAGCCTCCATTTCGTGCGCACGCAAATGGCCGCCGACAGCACCGAGCATCAGGTCGTGACCGACGGGACGTTTTCCGAGGTCTGGACCAAGGACAGCGGCAAGTGGAAGGCGCACTACATCGAGGAGCTCGGAGCCCTCACGACGAGCGTCGATGGCACGTCCATTCCGGCGGACGTCGGAGGGATGAGGCTCACGCGCGCGTTCTGGTCTGGTGGGCTCGATTCGATGCGCGTCCTCTACATGGAGGCGCGGGCCGTGAAGCAGGACAGCATTCCCTTCCAGGAGGCCACGCTGTCGGGACTCGGCACGTCGCTCCTCGCGCAGATGCGGGTGGTCGACGCGATGCACGTGTTCGAGATGGTGACCGAGTGCTATCCCGGCTCGGTGGCCGCGTGGGACAACCTCGGGAAAGCCTATGTGTCGGCGGGGCAGAGGGAGCTCGCGAGCCGGGCGTTCACGCAGGCGCTCGCGGTGGACAAGACCGACACGACCGCGCGGGAGATGCTGGCCAAGCTGGCCGCGCCTTGAACCGCAGCGCCCAAGGCCCGTATCCTCAATCCCAGCGTAACAGGCAGGAGGTGATGTCCGGAGTGCCACAGGCGGCCGCGGGCCGCGCTTGCGCGGCCTGAGGAAAGTCCGAGCTCCACAGGGCAGGGTGCTGGGTAACCCCCAGCGGGAGCGATCCCAGGGACAGTGCCACAGAAAACAAACCGCCTCGGGCCGCAAGGCCCGCGGTAAGGGTGAAACGGTGCGGTAAGAGCGCACCAGCGGATGCGGTGACGCGTCCGGCTCGGTAAACCCCACCTGGAGAAAGACCAAATAGGGGAGGAGAGGCGGCCCGCCTCGCTCGACTCCCGGGTAGGTTGCTAGAGGCGTCCGGTGACGGGCGTCCCAGAGAAATGGTCGCCACGGAGAAATCCGACAGAACTCGGCTTATG
>Ga0066388_100000800_pt1 | contig 16085 bp, 14 predicted proteins | sample PanSoiMetaGPlot6_FD_64539 | JGI IMG/M metagenome (GOLD analysis project Ga0066388, IMG submission 64539) | Tropical forest soil microbial communities from Panama analyzed to predict greenhouse gas emissions - Panama Soil - Plot 6 (Hybrid Assembly) | ecosystem: Environmental > Terrestrial >... | reverse complement strand
GATTCACGACGACCTTGTTACTCCCGGCGCCACTGCCGGTTGGCTAGGATGAACGCATGAGCCAATCAAACGCGCAGATCATCCGTGAGTATGGTCCCTTTCCGGGCGCCGACGCCGTGCACGGCGTCACATATGACGGGCAGCAGGTCTGGTTCGCTGCCGGAGACAAGCTGATCGCCTTCGATCCGGCAAGCGGCAAGCCACAGCGCTCGATCGAGGTCGCTGCGCATGCGGGAACGGCCTTCGACGGCCGGCACCTGTACCAGATCGTCGAGGACCGCATCGAGAAGATCGATCCGGCGACGGGCCGGGTGCTCGCCGCGATCCCGGCGCCCGGCGCCGGCGGTAACTCGGGCCTCGCGTGGGCCGAAGGAACGCTCTGGGTGGGGCAGTATCGAGACCGGAAGATCTATCAGGTCGATCCCCAGACCGGGGCGATTCTTCGCACGATCGAGTCCAAGCGATTCGTCACCGGGGTCACGTGGGTCGACGGCGAGCTGTGGCACGGCACCTGGGAAGGTGACGAGAGCGATCTGAGACGAGTCGATCCCCGAACGGGAGACGTTCTGGAGACGCTCACGATGCCGCCCGGAGTGTTCGTCTCGGGGCTCGAGTCAGACGGCGGAGACCAGTTCTTCTGCGGCGGCGGCGAGAGCGGGAAGGTTCGGGCGGTCCGCCGGCCCAGGCGAGGCTCCTCCCGCAAGTAGCGCCAGGCCAGCGTGCCTTCGAAGCCGCCGCGTGAGAAGAGTATGATCGTGGCACCCGCGGCAGAGCTGCTATACGACGGAGGCGCGGCGATGGCGACGATCTCGAAGACGAGGACACCCCGCGCGCTCGCGCACACGGCCCGGTGGGCCGAGCCGGGCTCGAAATCGGCGGCGCTCTTCGCACGTGCCCAGGGCGTGCTGCCGGGGGGCAACTCGCGAACGACCGTCTACATGGCGCCGTACCCGCCGTACGCGGCGGCCGGCGAAGGCTGCTGGATCACCGACGTCGAGGGCGACCGACGCCTGGACTGCCTGAACAACTACACGGCGCTGATCCACGGCCACGCCCACCCGGCGATCGTCGAAGCGGCGACTCGCCGGCTCGCGCTCGGCGCGTCGTTTCCGATGCCGACTCCCGAGGAGATCGACCTGGCGGCGCTTCTCTGCGAGCGGCTGCCCTCGGCCGAGCGGGTGCGGTTCACCAACTCGGGCAGCGAAGCGGTGATGATCGCGGTCAAGGGCGCGCGCGCCTTCACGGGCCGTCCGAAGATCGCAAAGTTCGAGGGCGCGTACCACGGCTCGTACGACTACGTCGAGGTGAGTCTCGGATCGACTCCGGAGACCTGGGGCAGTCTGGCGGCGCCCGCGAGTACCGCGTACTCGAAGGGAACGCCACCGGCCGTGCTCGAGGACGTCGTCGTGCTGCCGTTCAATCACCTGGAGCAAGCGGTGGCGCGCATCGAGCGCGAGGCCGGACACCTGGCGGCGGTGGTGGTGGATCCGGTCCCCAACCGCATCGGCCTCGTCCCCGCCCGCACAGACTTCTTGCAGGCCCTCCGCGACGTGACGAGAGCGCACGGGATCGTGCTGATCTTCGACGAGGTCATCTCGTTCCGCGCCGGGTATCACGGCGCCCAGGGCGCCCTGGGCGTGACGCCGGACATGACCACACTCGGCAAGATCATCGGCGGTGGCTTCCCCGTGGGCGCCGTGGCCGGACGGGCCGACGTGATGGCGGTGTTCGATCCGACGCGGGGCGGGCCGCCGCCCGCGCCGCACGGCGGGACGTTCAACGCCAACCCGGTCACGATGGCGGCGGGCCTCGCCGCGATGCGGCTCCTGACACCCGACGCCTACGCCCGGCTCGACGACCTCGGCGCCAAGCTCCGGGCGAGCCTCGACGACTGCTTCAAGCAGGCCGGGATTCCCGGGCGCGTCACCGGGCTGGGCTCGCTGTTCCGCCTTCACGCGGTGGATCGCGAGCTGAGCGACTATCGGAGCACGCGAGCGACGCCCGCCGAATCCGAGCGCCTCGTCCGGTTGGTGCGGCGGCTCATGGAGCACGGCGTCCTCATGTCGATCACCGGGCTCGGGTGCCTCTCGACGCCCATGGGTGACACCGAGCTCGAGGGCCTCGTGGAGACGTTCGCCGCCGTTCTTGCAATGGAGCGGAAGGGGTGAGCCGCTATCGCGTCGCGGTCGACATCGGCGGCACCTTCACCGACATCGTCTTCCTCGACGCCGACGGACGCCTGCACATCAAGAAGGTGTCGTCCAGCGTGGACGACTATGCTCGCGCCATCGTCGACGGGCTCCGCGAGGTGTTCGACGAGACCGGGCTCGGCGGCCGCGACGTGGTGGAGGTGCTGCACGGCACCACGGTCGCGTCCAACGCGCTGCTCGAGCTGCGCGGCGCCAGGACGGGGCTCATCACCACCAAGGGCTTTCGCGACGTCCTCGAGATTCGGCGCCTACGCATGCCGCGCCTCTACGACCTCACCTGGGAGAAGCCGCCGACCCTGGTCGAGCGCCGTCTGCGGATGGAGGTGAGCGAGCGGGTCGACGCGCGCGGCGCGGTCCAGCAGCCGCTCGACGAGGCCGACGTCGAGCGCGCACTCGACCGGCTGCTGGCGCAGGGCATCGAGGCGCTCTCCGTGTGCCTGCTCAACGCCTGGGCGAACCCCGTCCACGAGCAACGCATCAAGTCGATCGTCGAGCGGCGCGCTCCAGGCCTGCCCCTCTGCATCAGTAGCGAGGTACTGCCGGAGATCAAGGAATACGAGCGGACGTCGACCACGGTGATCAACACGTACGTCCTGCCGATCGTCCGCCGCTACCTGGCCACGCTGCGAACGGGTCTCGATGGGATCGGTACGCGCGGGCCGCTCCTGATCATGCAGTCCAACGGCGGGTTGATGACGGATGCGGCGGCGGCCGCGATGCCGATGCACATCATCGAATCCGGACCCGCAGCCGGTGTCGTCGGGGCTCAGGCGCTGGCACGGCGTATCGGGTTCGACAAGCTGATCACGTTCGACATGGGCGGCACCACCGCCAAGGCATCGATCGTCGAGGAAGGCGCGGTCAGCCGGGCCACCGAATATCAGGTGGGCGGTGGGATCATGCATGGCTCGCGGCTCCTCACCGGAAGCGGCTATCTGCTCCGTGTTCCCGCCATCGACCTCGCCGAGGTCGGCGCCGGCGGCGGCTCGATCGTCTGGCGCGATGCGGGCGGTGCCTTGCAGGTCGGTCCGCGCAGCGCGGGCGCGTCTCCAGGGCCGCTCTGCTACGACCTCGGCGGCACCGAGCCGACCGTCACGGACGCCAACATCGTGCTCGGCTACCTGAACCCGACGGCGCTGGCCGGCGGCGCCGTGAAGCTCAATGCGGCCCGCTCCCACGAGGTCTTCCAGGAGCGGGTCGCGGCGCCGCTCGGCCTACCGCTCGCCGAGGCGGCGTACGGAGCGCACCTGATCGCTGCCTCGAACATGATGCGCGCGATCCGCGCGGTCTCGAGCGAGCGCGGTCGCGACCCGCGCGAGTACGCGCTGTTCGCCTTCGGCGGCAACGGGCCGTTGTTCGCCGCCGGAATGGCGCGGGCGCTCGAAATGACGCGCGTCGTCGTGCCCCCTGCGCCGGGGCTCTTCTCGGCCTTCGGCCTGCTGTACTCCGAGGTCGAGCACCACTATGTCCGCACGTGGCGCCGGCCAGCGCGCGGCCTCGACCCGGCCGAGCTGGCCGAGGCTTTCGAACGCCTGGAGGACGAGGCGCGCCGTCAGCTCGCGGCCGAGGGATTCACCGGTGCGGCCGTTCGCATCATGCACTCGGCCGACTGCCGCTATCAGGGACAGTCGTTCGAGCTGACCGTGCCGGTGACGGCGAGCGTGACGCTCGACGAAGCGTTCGCGCGCGAGCACGAGCGCACGTACGGGCATCGGGCGGGCGCCGACGAGCCGGTCGAGATCGTGAGCCTGCGTGTCGTTGGCCAGGGCCTCAGCGACAGGCCGCGCGTTCCCGAGCGCGTGCAGATCGGCCGGGGCGCGGGCACGGTCGCGGGCTCGCGTCGGGTCTACTTCGGTCAGCGCGACGGCTGGATCGTGACACCCGTTCTGGCGCGTGGCGATCTCGCCACGCCACGCAAGGGTCCGGCGATCGTCGAGGAGTACGACGCGACGTGCGTGGTGCCGCCAGGTGCCACGGCTCTCCTCGACGTCTCGGGCAACATCGTGATGGAGGTCTGACGGTGGCCACGCGGCTCTCCGATCCCATCGGGTTCGAGCTGTTCAAGAACACGCTCCTGTCCATCGCCGACGAGATGGCCCTCACCATCTTGAGGACCGCGTACTCCGGCGTGCTCAAGGACAACATGGACTACTCCACGGCGTTCTGCGACGCCGAGGGCCGGACGGTCGCGCAGGGCCTGACCTTGCCCGGCCACCTGTCGTCGTTTCCCGATGCGCTCGCCGCCACCATCAAGCGCTATGACAACCGCATGCGGCCGGGCGACGTCTACGCGCTGAACGATCCGTTCGAGGGTGGAATGCATCTGCCCGACGTGTTCATCCTCAAGCCGATCTTCCACGACGGCCGGCGGGTGGCCTTTGCGGCGACCATCTGCCATCAGACCGACATGGGCGGCCGGGTGGCCGGCTCGAACGCGTCGGACTCCACCGAGATCTTCCAGGAAGGGCTTCGTATCCCGCCCGTCAAGATGTACGACGCTGGCGAGCCGAACGAGACCTTCTTTCGCATGCTGGAGAAGAACGTCCGCCTGCCGGTGCGCGTGTTCGGCGACATGCGGGCGCAGCTTTCGGCCTGCCATATTGCGGAAGAGGCATTCGGCCGGTTGATCGCCAAGCACGGCGTCGAGCAGGTGTCGGCCTACATGAACGAGATCCTCGACTATACCGAGCGACTCACGCGGGCGGCGATCGCCGAGCTCCCGGACGGCGAGTGGAGCTTCACCGACTGGATCGACGACGACGGCATCGACTTCGGCACGCCGATCCCGCTCACGGTCGCCCTGAAGAAGCGCGGCGACCAGATGACGGCGGACTGGACCGGCACCTCGCCGCAGGTGAAGGGCGCCATCAACAACACGCTGTCGTTCACGCGCGCCGCGACCTTTACCTGTCTCAAGTCCGTCCTTCCCCACGAGATTCTCTGCAACGCCGGCTTCTATCGCGCCATCGAGGTCATCGCGCCCCCGGGGACGATCGCCAACGCGGTGCCGCCCGCGGCCTGCGCCGCGCGTGGTCTCACCGGCTTCCGCATGGTCGACACCGTCTTCGGGGCCCTCGCCCAGATGCTGCCTCACAGGGTGATCGCGGCCTCCGAGGGCGGTAACACCGGCGTCAGCATCGGCGGCTATCACGCCGATCGGACGCCGTTCATCTTCGTGGAGTTCATCTGCTCGGCCTGGGGCGGGCGGCCGTGGGCCGACGGGCTCGACGGCAACGCCAACCTCTTCGCGAACATGTCCCTGCCCTCCGCGGAGGTGACGGAGACGGAGCAGCCGCTCGAGATCCTGTGTTGTGAGCTGATCCCCGACGTAGGCGGCCCGGGCCGGCATCGTGGCGGGATGTCGATCCGCCGCGCCTATCGGCTGACGGAGGACGAGGCCGTCCTCCAGGTGCGCGCCGATCGTCACACGTTTCGCCCGTACGGGCTCTACGGTGGCGCGCCGGGCCAACCGTCACGCAACCGCCTGATCGCTGATGGCCGGGAGCGCGAGCTCACGGCCAAGATCACGATGACGCCGATGCGGCGTGGCGACGTCTTCATCCACGACCAGCCGGGGCCAGGCGGCTGGGGCGATCCGCTCGAGCGCGATCCGCGCCGGGTGCTGCGCGACGTGGCCAACGAGCTGGTCAGCCTGACCTCGGCGCGCGATGACTACGGCGTCGTGATCGACCCGTCTGCCTCCATCGTGGACGAGGACGCCACGGCGCGGCGGCGCGCCGAGCTACGGGCAGCGCGCGGCTGGGTCACGCCACCCGTCTTCAGTCGCTGACGCAGTAGATCAAGCTGTCCCAGAAGATCAGCCGGACTCAGCTCTGAGCAGCAAGGCCCCGATCACTGCGGCGACAGCGTCGGCGCGCTCCTGGACCTCGGCGGTGCTCAAGCTGCCGACGGGATGCGGGATGACCGCGGGAGGATAGCCGGGCATGCCCGCGAGCTGGGCGATTCCGACCGCGGTTGGCACGAACGGCTCGGTGATGAGCACCGAAGCCGGGATGCCGCGCTTCTCGAAGAAGATGGCGTCGAGCACACTGCTCGACGAGCAGGACCCTCAGTCGCCGATCGCCGTGATCACGACGGCGCACCGCTTGAGCAACGGCTCGGCCTGCTCCTCGGTCAGGGGCACGCTGGCGTTCGTCTTCGACAGCCGCACCACCTCCCCGATGCCCGAGCGCTCGCGCAGCCGGTCGGCGATCCGGTCGAGGAGCACCATGCCGTTGGACTTGCCGTTCGCCAGCAGGCCGACCGTGAGACCGGCCAGACGCGCCGGCCGGGGGGCGAGCTGCGCCGCCACGGAAGCGGCGGCCGTTCGGATCGTCGGATCGAGGATGCGCGTCATGCAGGGACCTCCTTGGTGACGAACGGTACGGAACGTCCGCGGCTCCACGACGGAAAGAAGGCGGAATGACCCCCGGCTTGCCCGCCGCCGACGCAGAGAAGAATGTCGTCGGGCCCGAGGCCTCGATGCACGCGCACGGCCTCGTCCTGCGCAACCACACGGTCGAGCGTGTCTACGTCGGGCGGAGTCGGCACACCGCCATCGGCGCAACGATAGAGCCACTGGAGCATCGTTTCGTTGGTGAAGAACGCCGGCTCAATCTTGCCCACGTGCTTCAGATCGGCGAGGGACCGCCACGCGTGCTCGTAGAGCCAGGCCTGAGTACGTGCGCGGCTCCACCCGGCCCGCTTGAGATGGTCGGCGTGCTCGGGCGCCACCACGATGACCGAGCGGCCGGGGCTGAGGCTGCCAAGCCCGGCCATGGCGTCCGCGAAGAGCGCCAGCAGCCGCTCAGGTGAAGAAGTACCGTGCGAGAGGACATTGTGGCCCGACTCCGCGGCGAACACGGTGACCGTCGACTGGCCGGGCTTGAATCCACGCGCCACGGACAGGGGCTCCCACGGGCTCGACTCTTCGTCTTCGGCAAAGCACAGGGAATACTTGCCGGGCCAGCCCTGCGTGGACTTGTCCAGCACGCCGGGCTGACATCCCAGACAGTTCAGCAAGACGAGCCTGAGCGCGCGCCCGATCGTCGCATTCGCCCGGAAGCCGGGTCCGAGCAGGTTCGCGCCGCCGTGGATGCCCAGACGCTGACGAACGGGGCCATTCACGATGACCATGAGGGCCGCGCCGCCGGTGCTCGTGGCTGGACCGTGCAGCTCGAAGGTGGGATCGCCCACGGCGTGCAAGGCCGCTCCAACGACCGGAAAGTATTCCGGCCGGCACCCCGCCATGACCGCGTTGATCGCCGCCTTGTAGGCCGTGACGGTGAGGTTGCGAGCCGGCTCGAACAGCAAGACGTCGTCTTCGGCCCACGGCCCGGCGGCGAGCATGCGCGCGACGAGAGACTCGGTCGGCGGAACGACCGGCAGGCCGTCCGTCCAGCTCTGTTCGTAGCAGGCCTCGATGGCCTGCCAGAAATCCTCGACGTCGATTCCGTCGTGCTGACGCGTCACGGCCGGTGTCAGCGCCTCCGCGTCGCCGAAGACCGGGCGGACGTCACAGCGGCGAGACCTCGACCAGCGCGTCGTAGGCCGACTGGCCGGCGGTGAAGGGGAAGAGCTCACACGCCTCGTCGGGGATGGACGGCGCCCCGCTGGTGAGATCGTTGAGGCCGCGCCAGCCGTCACGCATCCATACCGTACCGGCGGGAACCTTCTCGGTCACCAGCGCCCGGGCCTCCAGCGCCCCGCGCTCGTTGTGGATGCGGATCGCCGCGCCGTCGATCACACCACGCGCGGCGGCGTCCGCCGGCGCGATCCACAGCACGGGCTGGGCGTCGGCCCTGGCCAGCGACGGCAGCGCGCGCCCGTGGTCGTAGAAGCCGTGGAAGTGCGTGAGAGTGCGGCCCTGGCGGAACGCCAGTGGATAGGACGACGACGGCAGCGGCTCGTACACCGGCAGCGCAGGCATTCCGTGCCGCTTCGCCCGCTCGGAGACGAATTCGACCTTCCCCGACGGCGTGTCGAAGGCGAGGGTCGGATAAGCGACGTGCGAGACATTCTGCCGATGGACGCCACCGGCGGCACGGATCTGGGCCACGGTTGCGTGGCCGGTCGCGGGATGATCGAGGACGGCATCGATCATGCCCTCGTCGGACGCCCACGGGAAGAAGTCGTCGATGTCGAGTCGCCGCGCCAACTGGCGCAACACCCACGACGCGGGGCGCGCCTCGCCGGGCGGTTCGAGCGCCTGAGGCATCAGGTAGAGGTGGGTGTTCGTGGCCTTCATGCCCACTTCTTCCAGCCACGACGTGGCGGGCAGGAGCACGTCCGCGCATTCGCGCGCGGTATCGCTCATGAAGAGATCGTGCACCGCCACGAGGTCACAGCGCCGCAATCCTTCGACGACCCGGTTCGTGTCGGCGAACGACGAGACCATGTTCGTGCCCCACAGGAGCATCACGCGGATGCCTCCCGCGACGAGCGCCTCGGTGATGCGGGGCATCTGGTCGATGACGTAGTCGCCGGGCGGCCGCCGGTCGTTGGCCGCGATGCTGGCCAGCCCGTGGCCGTGCGAGGTCGAGCCGTGGCGCGGGCCAAACCCGCCCCCGGGAACGCCAAGGTTGCCCGTGAGCGCGGGCAAGCAGGCGATTGCGCGCCCCGCCTGCCAGCCGTTTGCACCCTTGTACATCGAGCTGCCGCCGATCACGATCATGGCCGGACGCGTGGTCGCATAGCGTCGCGCGAGAGCCTCGATGCGCGAGGCGGAGATGCCGGTGATCGCCTCCGCCTGCGCCGGCGAGAGCGCCCGAACGTGGGCGGCCAGCTCCTCGAAGCCGAGCGTGTGCCGCTCGATGAACGCGCGGTCGTGCAGACCCTCACGCACGATCACGTGCATCATCGCCAGGGCCAGCGCCGCGTCCGTTCCCGGACGGAGCACGACCACTTCGTCGGACTGCGCGGCCGCCTCGGTCTTGCGTACATCGACGGTGACGACGTGGGCGCCGCGCCGGCGCGCAGCGGCCACGTGGCGCGCCGTGTTTGGCTGGCTGGCGAGGTTGGCCCCCCAGAGGACGATCAGATCGGCGTGAGCACCCATGTCCTCCTTGGTACTCGTCTCCAGCACGCCGGTGAGGCCGAGGCCGAAGCCGCCCAGACCCCAGCAGATCATCTGCGAGCCCCACGTCTGACAGCCGTAGAGATTGGCGAATCGGCGGACGAGGTTCCCGGTAAGCCGCATGCCGTAGTTGTTCGCGGCGACGCCGTGGCCCGTCCACGTGGCTACCGCCAGCCGCCCGGCCTCGCCCATCCGCGCGGCGATCCGGTCGAGCACCTCGTCCCAGCCGGCCCGCCGCCAGTCTCCGCCGCCCCGCCGATCGCGCACCATGGGATGGAGCATCCGCTGCGGGTTGCCGATGATCTCCTTCGACGCCTGGCCGCGGACGCAGAGGAACCCCTGACTGTCGGGATTGTCCGGATCGCCCTTGACGGACAGCAAGCGGCCGTCCTCGATCTCGACGAGCATTCCGCAGAGCGTCGGGTGGCAGTTCATCGGGCACATCGTGCGCACCACCGTGCTCATCGGGTCCTCCGACGGGCGTCGATCGGCATCGTGTCAGTCTAGCCGGGATTTCCGTTCCGGCGCCATCGGTCCTCTACTAGCGGTCGTCCTCGACGAAGACGCTCCGGGCGGCGCGCTGACCCCCGGGCGGGCCTACGACTTAGGTGCAGCGGCCAGGAATTCGACCACCGCCGACTCGAGGTTGTACATCGCGCCAGCAATCTTGACGGTGCCCTTGGTCTCGAGCGCCGCAATCACCGCGCTCCGCTTGTGGATTTCGGCCATGGTGAGCTCGACGTTCTTCCGAGCAACCGCATCGACGAAGCCATAGTTGCTCGCAGAGCGCTCGCCTTGATACACGGTGGCATCGACGGCCGGCCGGATCTTCGTGAGCAGACCCGTGAGGTTGCCGAGCTGGACCCGGGCGATCGCGCCCTTGATCGCGCCACAGGCCGTGTGCCCCATGACCAGGATGACCTTCGCGCCGGCCACCTGGCAGGCAAACTCCATGCTTCCCAGGATGTCCTCATTGGCGATGTTGCCGGCCACCCGCGCGTTGAACACGTCGCCGATCCCAAGATCCATGACCATCTCGGCGGGCGCCCGCGAATCGATGCAGCTCAGGAGCACCGCCGCCGGATACTGTCCCTTCGCGCTGGCCCTTTGCTGCGCCAGATAGTCTTGCGTCGACACCTGGCCGCTTCGGAAGCGCTCGTTACCGTTTTTCATCATCTGGATGATCTCGTCGGGCGTCATGCGATCGCGCTCGGCCTTGGTCAGTGCAGCTGCCCAGGCGATCCGCCGTGGGAGGACGGAGCCGGCGAACGCCACTCCGGCAGCCACGCTCGCGGCTTTGAAAAACGACCGACGGCCGACACGCTCGAGATTTCGCATTTCGATCCCCCTGAAATGAACTATGTCCCTCGGCTCGGGCGCCGGGGCTTTAGACCTTGATCGAGCACCCGCCTCGGGCGTCCTTCAGCGAAGACGCCCGGCGGCACGCAGACGACGCTTCTTCTGCTTCTTCTTGAAGGCAGCACGCTTGCGTGCGGTCTTTCGGCGATTCCTCTCGGGCATGGCCATCTCCTGTCGTTGAGCTCGGGCTCCCCAAGGCTACGACACGGTAGAGCCTCGGCAAACATGATTCGGCGCGCTAACCAATGACGATGCCCGCCGTCTCGCGGCGCAGCATCGCGATAAGGCTGGCCGCGACGGTGTGAATGTCCTCTGCGCGCACGACGCGCGGCCTGGCCATCAGCTCGAAGACGCCGACCCGCGAGCGCACCGTGAAGCCCATGGTGCGCCCGACGCTCCCCCGCGGGGGACGCATGACGCGGACGTGCGTGGCATCGAGGCCCGGCCCGGCCAGAGCCGCCGCGATCACCACGTTGACACCCTCGGGGAAGCGCAGCCCCACCTCTCGAGCGGTTCCTTCGAACAGGAGCTCGGGCGCGGACCCCTCGCCGGCGCCGAGATCGATGAAGGCCTCCAGGCGCTCCAGCCCCCCAGCCATGGCGGTGGCGATGCCATCGAACGCGGCCAGCGCACCCGGCGCGATGCGCAGCGCATGCCCGGTGGACGCCGAGATGCGGCGGATCTCGCGCTCGAGGACCGGATCGGCGAGCGGGATCGGGCTCACCGCCCACACCTCGGAGCGCTCGAGGGCCGCCGGCACGAGGGCGCGGAAGGCCTCCGGGCCGCCCGCCTCGATGATCAGGTCGTGACCGCCCGCGAGGAACTTTTCGGCATTGTCCGTCACGGGAAATCCGTCGAGAGCGCGCGCAGTGCGAGCGAGCACCGCCGCCAGCGAATGCGATCCGGCCGTTCCGGCCAGCAACGCGCGTGCGACGGGACGGCCGATCGCCCCGCACCCGATGAGGCCGACCCGCTTCAGTGAGGCCTCCCTGGCGCTCATGTCCTGTGCAGCGACGCCGCCGCCGGCGCGGCTGTCACAGTACGATCACCGGCGAGGTCCGCCGGGCGCAGCCACACGAAAACTGTCGCTCCGAGAAGCAAAGCGACCGTGACGTGACCGAAGGCCAGTCCCCATCCCAGCACGCTCGCGCCACCGAAAAGATCGAGCGTCGCGCCGAGCGCGAGTGGACCCAGGAAACCGCCGGCGTAGCCAAGCGTCGAGTGGACAGCCAGGGTGGCGCCACGCTGGCCCGGCTCGGCACTGCCGGCGCTCCCCGCGGTCAGAGACGACGAGTCCGACCAGATCAGCATTGCGTACAGCAGCACGAGAGCGGCGGCGGCCGCGTACGGCAGCACCGCACTGAAGCCGAACACGGCAGCCAGCGCGGCGGAGGTGAGCATCGTGCCGAGGATGAAGCGCCGGCGACCGAACCGAATTGCCAGTTCATTGCCCCACACGCTTGCCCACACGCCGACAAGACCCATCACGGTCGCGACGGTGGCGGGGGCCAGTGGGGTCCACGCGCCGCTTGTCTGGGCGGCGACGAAGGTGAGGAACGTGACGACCCAGCCGCGAAGGGCGGACATCTCCCACGTATGCACGCAATACGCGATCGAGTACGCCAGCGCCGATCGGTTACGGAGGATTGGACGAAAATCGAGCAACGCACGGCGCGGGCCCGGTGCGGCTTTGACGGGTCGGGCCGGCAGACCGAATAGCACCAGCACGAATGCCAGCGTGGCGCCGATCGCGCCTGGCACCAGTGCGCAGTGCCAGCCGAGCCAGGTGTTGACAGCGCCGGCGACGCCGAACGAGAGCGCGCCGCTCACACCGACCGCCGCCGCATGCGCCGCGACGGCTCTGGACTGCTGCTGGCCCTCCGCCAGGTCGCTCAACGCCTTGAGTCCCGGCATGTAGGTGCCAGCCCAGCCGGCGCCCATCAGCGCCCGGAACACCACTGCCGACCAGAACCCGTTTGCGGTCCACGCGAAGCCGGCGAACGCGACAGCGGTCAGGGCAACGGAACCGAGATAGACGCGCTTGGGATCGATCCGATCTGTGATCGACGAGAGCAACGGCACCGTCAGCGTGTAGGCGGCGTAGTAGATGCCGTTGATCCAGCCGGCCTCGGTGTTCGTCAGCGCCCAGACCGATATGAGCGCCGGGAGCACTGCGGCGACGCTGAACGCGCCGATCTGGGCACACGCCTGCGCCGCACACATCGCGACAACGCCGCGGGACAGCGTCATCTCTTTCCCGTCTCCTTAGTCCGGCAGGCGCGCATCGGCCGGCGGGGCCCCAGCCCCGCGACGGCTTGCAGCGCGCACATCGTTTCCGTCGAGCAGACGCTCGACAATCACGCAATCACGCCACTCGCCGTCGAGCTTGCCGTGCCGCTTGTAGATCCCGACGACCCGGAATCCGCAGCGTTCGTGCAACGCGAGACTCGCGGTGTTCTCGGGGAAAATCCGGGACACGATCTTCCAGAATCCGCGCTCGGCGTAGGCGCGGCATAGCGCATCCAGCGCGACGCGTCCGGCGCCCCTGCGACGCGCCGACGACGCCACATACACGGAATGCTCGGCAACGCCCGCATACGCCGGCCGCGCGCGATAGGCGCCGGCGCCTGCCCAGGCGACGACTCGCCCCTCGTGCTCGGCGACGATCGTCGGGAAGCGATCCCCTTTCTCGATTAGCTGCGCGGCGATCTGCGCCGCAGTCCGCGGCTCGGTCTCGAACGTGGCGATCCGTTCGGCGATCCCTTCGTTGTAGATCGCGGCGATCGCCGGCGCATCTGCGGACGTTGCAAGTCTGGTCGACAGCACGATCCGCTTATTTGGCGCGGGCAGCCCGAATCGCAGCGGCGGGCCGATCGGGCCCCGCCGGAGCGGCCCGCTGGCGCTCGTACCAGCGGGACATCAGTTCCATCGCCAGCCATGCCGCCGAGCAGCCGACCAGAAGCACGACCCGTCCCGGCCCCCAGCCCCATCGGTCCACGATCCAGGCGAAAACGGTGGGGGAAGCGGCGTTGACCACCAGCACGGGGGTAGCGATCAAACCGAGCACGGCGCCGTACCCTCGAGCGCCGAACAGCGCGAGCGGCACCGCGCCCCGGACGATCGTGATCACGCCCTGCGAGGCGCCCATGAGCAACGTGAAGGCGAGGACCAGCGGCAGGCTGCCGGTGCCCGCCAGCAGTAGCGCCAGCGCGGGAGGCAGGACACCGATCGCAATGCGGCCCACGGTGATCGCCCGCAAGTTCCGCCCGAAGACGATTTCGACGACTCGGCCGCCGAACTGCGCCACACCCTTCAGCGACGCGACCCAGACCGCGGCCGCGGTCGCCAGGCCCGCCGCCTCGAGCAAGGGGACGAGCTGGACCGAGATCACGCCGAACACGAACCCGTTGAGCGACATGATGAGCGCGAAGAGTGCCATGGCGATCGATCGCGTCGTGCCCTCCAGCGGAGGCCCGTCCTCGGACTCGGCCGGAGGCCCGGTCGATCCGGTTCTTCCGTGCGACTCGCGGCGCGCGAGACCGAACCAGTGCAGCGGCAGACATACCACCAGGTTGATGAGGGCGAACATGACGAGGGTCTGCCGCCAGCCCACCTGTTCCTCGATCGCATGGCCGACTACCCAGAACACCGATGAGGCGAACGCCCCGAACAGCGTCAGATACGAGATGGCCTGCCGACCGCGCGACGGTGCGACCTGCACCAGCGCGGCGAATGCCGCGTCGTACAGACACAATCGCATCCCGAGACCCAGGAAGGCCCATACGACCAGGTACGCCGGTTCGCTCCGCACGTGCGAAAGCGCGAAGAGGCCTGCGGAGACCAGAACGGTGCCCAGCGTCATCACGGCGCGTCCGCCGTGGCGATCGATCGCGCGGCCGACGGCATTCGAAACGACGCCCATCACGAGCAGCGCGACGGTGAAGCCGAGGAAGACCAGGCCGCGGCTCCAGCCTGTGTCGTGACTGATCGGACCCGCGAGGACTCCGAGGCAGTAGTAGCTGGTTCCCCAGGCGGTGATCTGCGTGATGCCCAGCGCGACCACCGCGCTCATCATGGGGTCGGCGAGTCGGGTGCGCCAGCCGGCGCGCGGCTGTGTGCCGCTCATGGGACGAGACCGGTCACGAACGCGCGCGCACCGGCTTTCGGGCCCTCACGAACGCGCTGACGAATTTGCCATCGATGTCGGCGATCGCTTCGGCGCCGAGTCCGGCGCCGGCGAGAACGTCGCGCGCGCTCTCGGCCGAGTAGATCCGCGTCGGCTCCACGTCGATCTGTTCGAAGCCGCTCCTGGCGAGCTTTGCGCGGTACTCGCGCTCTTCGAGCGCGCCGGCGACGCACCCGATCCACAGCTCGACACTGCGGCGGATCGCGGAAGGCACCTCCCCGCGCACGACCACATCGGAAACAGCGAACCGTCCACCTGGCCTCAGCACGCGAAACGCCTCGGCCAGCACCGCGTCCTTGTCAGCGGACAGATTGATGACGCAGTTCGAGATGATGACATCCACGGAATTGTCCGGCAGTGGAATGTGCTCGATCTCCCCCTTCAGGAATTCGACATTCGCCACGCCGGCCTTGCGCTGGTTCTCGCGGGCCAGTGCCAGCATTTCATCGGTCATGTCGAGTCCGTAGGCCTTGCCGGTGGGGCCGACGCGCCGGGCCGAGAGAAGAACGTCGATTCCACCGCCCGACCCGAGATCGAGAACCGTCTCGCCCGATTTCAGCTCGGCCAGCGCGGTCGGATTGCCGCAGCCGAGCGATGCGGCCACGGCTTCCGCGGGAAGGTCGGCCGTCTCGCACTGCTCGTAGAGGTTCGACGTGATCGGATCGCAGCTGCCCGCCGCGGATGTGCCACAGCACGACGCCCCGCCGCTCACCACGCGCAGCGCCGCCTGTCCGTACTTCTGCTTCACCACGTCTCTGATCGATTCACTCATGGTGTTTCTCCTGCCTTGTACGAACGCTCGTCAAGCGCAGCTGGTGCCGCCGCAGCAGGCGGACCCCGTCGCGGCGACCATCGTGAGCCCGCTGGCCCGGACCCCCGTCGCTGGCTCATCGCCCTCCAGATCGTAGTTGAGGTGGTACACCTCCCACTCGACGCCGTCCGGATCCTTCACCCAGAACTTGTCCTGGTTGGCGTGGCAGCAGTTGACTCCAATCTCTTCGATCACGGGTAGCCCGGCGGCCTTGACCCGGGTTAGCTCGGACATCACCGTGGCCACCGAACCGACCTGGACCCCGACATGATCGATCGTGCCCGCCCCGCCCGGGCCGCCGGTGGACAGCGCGAGATTGATCGGCGCCCATTCGGGCAGGAACTTGACGTAGCCTTGCTTCACCTTCACGGGGTGGCCACCCAGGAACTTCTCGTAGAAGTCGCGGCTCTTGGCAAGATCCGACACGTGCAGGTGGAGATGGAC
>Ga0066388_100000799_pt1 | contig 16087 bp, 18 predicted proteins | sample PanSoiMetaGPlot6_FD_64539 | JGI IMG/M metagenome (GOLD analysis project Ga0066388, IMG submission 64539) | Tropical forest soil microbial communities from Panama analyzed to predict greenhouse gas emissions - Panama Soil - Plot 6 (Hybrid Assembly) | ecosystem: Environmental > Terrestrial >... | reverse complement strand
TCGGAGACGAAGCAAACGTTGTGCCGTTCTACAGGCGACGAGAAGTCGCGGTGACCCGGGCTTCGCCCGCGTTTTCGAGGAGACCTGCAAACACGCTCGGATCGTCCGCGATACGGACGATCATCGACTCTTCGCGGCCCCGAATGGCGACCTCCTTGCGCGTCAGCGCATCCGTTGCGACAGCCGCCGTCACGAAAACGACCTCGGAAATGATAGCCTTGCAATTGAGCGACTTCGTCATGTCCTGCAGCCGCGCGGCCACGTTAACCGGATCGCCCAGCGCCGTGAAAACGGTGTGGTCCTGGAAGCCGATATCGCCAATGATCACCTCGCCGCCGTGAATGCCGAGGCCATACTGGATCGGCTCCGGCAGGTCGGATGCAAGCTGGCGATTCATGGTGTCCACGTTGGCGGCAATATTGGCGGCTGCGCGTAGCGCCTGACGGCAGGCCGTCCTTGGATCGACATCGATCCCAAAGAGCGAAAGAACTCCATCGCCGACGAATTGATTAGGTTGACCGCCCGCGTCGAGCGCCGCCTGCGAACATGCGCCCAGGAAACGATTGATGAGAAAGACGACGTCGAATGGCAGCCGCGCCTCGGCAAGCCTCGTCGAGCCGCGCATGTCCACAAACATGCTGACAATATAGCGCTCCTTGCCGATGTTCATGCGTCGGCCCTCGCGGAGAAGAGAGGCGTTCATGGTCGGGGGCAGAATCGGAACAACGGAGATGTCCGATTGGGGCCGGAGCTGACACGCGAGTCGGATCGACGGGTTTGCTGAAACGCCGATGCGATCGAGGACAAAAGCCTCCCGGCCCGACGGCGGCGGGAGCACGCTGCGATCGCTCGTCACGCGGATACGGCAGGTCGAACAACGTGCCCGACCGCCGCAGACGCTGGCGTGTGGAATCTTGTAGCGCAGGCTTGCTTCAAGAATGCTCAATCCCTTTGGAATGCGCACTTCGCGATCCGGATAGGATATCGTCACCAGCCCATGGCGGCGCTCGCGCAGCGTACGCACACCACGCGCAGCGAATACGAGGACGATTGCGGCTGCGTATCCAACCGGAAAGTAAAAGAGTGTGATGCTGTCGATCACCGTGCGCTGTGCGGCCGAGGGCCCCCGCAGATGGTCCTTACGCCATTGGGCATCCTCGCCGAGCGCGGCAACCTCACGCCCTGCGTGATGCGCGCCAATCATCGCGAGCGGCGGCATCAAGACTGCAACGGCGAGAAGAATAGGTGCCGCCCAGGTAAAGAACGATTTCAGCCGCAGCCAGAAATAAAGGCCGATGCAGGCATGCGTCCATGCGACCGTCAACAGTATGAACTGCACCGCAATCATATGCGGTCGAAGGGCCCAGTAGTTATAAAGCGGGTTTGCATAGGGGGAAGCCGCAATTCCATAGAGCGCCCCGGCGAGTCGCATGGCGCCGAAATGGCTGGCGAGCCAGAGCGGAATGCTCAGACCGAGCACGAGCTGTGTGATTTCAATGGTCGTGTAGCGGAAGTGGCGCCGTTGGTAGAGCGCCCAGAGGCCCAGTGAGAAATGTATCATCGCGGCGGTGTAAAGCGTGTAGTTGACGGCGGGCATCCGCCACCACCAGACGTGAAAGCGCAACCACCATTCCATAGTCTCGTAGGAAATGTTGCCGAGTGCGTGATTGAAAAAATGCGAGAAAATGAAAGCGAACATTACGAGCCCGGTTGCGAGCCGTACCTGCCGGACGCCAATGCCCCGCAGCAAGAGCGGAAGCTTCACCGTGCGGTCCACGCGCGGCGCGCGAACGTCAACGTAGGCGGGTGCCTGTGGCGTCACGATGGACCATCATTTGAATGCCAGAGCAGCCGGACAATCGAAGAGAACCCGGCAATCTTTTACATCAAATGCCGCGTCGAATAATACTGCGCCGATTGCAACGGCGCGGTGCTCAGAATGTTGACCCGTGAGATGCTGCGCTAGACCTCGCAGCGAGGCGGCGCAAGCGGCCGGTTCCTGACGGAACGTATTTGCAATTGCACTGGCCGCACGTGCAATCGGCCAGCGGCAAGTGGGGAATGACCCCACCTGCATATTCGACACCCTGTTGCGATTCGGCCGCTTGACATGCGCGCGTGCCAGGCAAAATGCGTACGCTCCGCAACAGGCCAAGCCTGTACGCGTTGCGAAATGCCCGCAACGAGCGAGCAATCTGGGCGGGAGCTTTGTGCATCGATCCGCTCTGGTGTGGGATCAATATCAGTCGGCGCGAAAAAACGGTGGTAAAAGCTGCGTAAAGTCAGGCGCACAACTAACCGTTAGGGGTAACGCGCAAAGCGCCGCGCGAGTGCTCAGCAGAGAAGCCGCACGTAATTACCGCCAATCGATATTGGTGTTCAGCGGCGCGAGCGGATTGAGATCAGTCGCCGGGTGGTAGCTAATAAGATTGACGGTCCACACGCCAAACAGAACAAACGATGCAGTCATGGAAATGATGGCGGTACGGATCATGACGGTGCTCCCTTTTGTTCTTGCCCGGGTTCCCCTGGTGCTGTCCGGCCTTACGGTCCAGGCGACGGTAAAACGACGTGGGACTCGTACGGTTCCTGGGATCCGAGTCACAAAAACGCGCATTTTCTTACAATGCCGGGGAACCAAAGAAAAAAGCGGCCCAATCGGGCCGCTTTGAGTTTGGAGGTTCAATCGAAACGAGTGGCCTGCCCCCGGGGCAGGGGCAGGCCAAGACGGTCAGGCGCTGGGGAGGCTGCTGGCCGTCGGGGCATCGGTGGCAAGGGGGACAACCACCGAAAGCGATGAAATCGTGGCGCCAAGCGAGTTGTGGAAACTCCGCGTCAGACCAGTCGCAACCGAAGCTCCCGCAAGGAAAGTGGTTGCGATAGCGAGGATGATGGTCTTACGCATATCGGTCCGCCCGTGAATGATTGGAAAGCAACTCGCTTCCACCCCTCAACACTAGGGCGGCCGGATCCCCGGCGGTGTGACCCCGATCACACAAAAGCGCTTTTCACGATCTTGCAAAAACGGCGCCAGTTTGGGCTCAAATTGCCTTGTTCGCGGCGCGCAGCCGGCGGGCCATCATGCTCATGATGTCGAGAGCGAAGGTTGGCGCACGGGTAACGAGCGACAAAAAATCCTTCTTTGAAATGGGAATAAGCGCGACATCGGTTTTGGCGATCGCCGTGGCGCTGCGAGGCCCCGAATCGATCAGCGACATTTCGCCGAAAATATCGTTGGCTTCGAGCGTGGCAAGAAGGCGATTGCCGAGCTGAATCTCGACCTGTCCGCTTTGGATGACGTAGAGTTCCTTGGCGGCTTCGCCTTCCTTGAAGATCGTTTCGCCCGCCTTGAGACACCATACTGGGATGTTCGACCCGGCGAGAAAGCCAAAGCCGACAACGTCATCCAACATTGGCCTGGCCCCTGCCCTGCACGCGACACCCCCGCCGATTGCGCCGTATCAGCCGTAGAATAGCAAATGACGCCACTTGAGCCCTGAAAAGGCCTAGAGCTTCAATTCCGTCTCGAGTTTTGCCTTGTCCTCGATGCAATAATACCCCGACAGCCGGGTAATGAATTTCAGACGCATCCATTCGTTGAGAATTCGGCTGACATTTTCACGCGCGATCCCGGCCATTGCGGCAACGTCGCTCTGGCTCAGTTTCTGCCGAATAACGACGCGGCCACCGCCGACATCGTTGCCGAAGGCCTTCGCCAGGTCCAGCAGCGCGCGGGCGACGCGACCTTTCACCGGCAGGAACGTTCCCGCTGCGACGACCTGGTCGGTGTCGCGCAGACGCGCCGCCAACAGGCCGAGAAGATGCTTGTAGATTTCCGGATTTTTTTCGGCCACCGCTTCAAACGCGGCGCGGCTGAGGAAACTCAATTTGCAGTCGCGCAACGCCGAGACCGAGGCCGAACGCGGACGGCCGTCGATCATTGCCATGTCTCCGACCAGCGAGCCCGGACCCAAGATTGCGAGGATACGCTCGGCGCCCGAAGGAGAGACGATGCTGACCTTGAGCAGGCCCTCGTTAAGGCGGTAGCAGCCATCGCCAGGATCGCCCGCCATAAACAGGATCTCGTCCGCCCCAAGCTTGACGGGCTTGGCGTTGGTAAGAAGACCCGTCGAAACACGCTCCGGCAGATCAGACAGCAAATCGGCGGAATGCAACGAGTCGGCGGAACGCAACGAGGATGGACTCATCTTGTGCCCAGCGAAAGTAAACTACGACGCCCCCCGGCTTTTAGCAGAAATTTCTTGGGAATGCTCAGTGGCTAGTCTCCGGGGCCATAGCACCACCTTTGGCAAGCTATTGATACAGCTAAAAATGCGACAAATCTGCCGAACGTGGCCAACCTACCGCTGCGACAATTGCGGCATTCTCTGCTTTTGTGCCAGCCGAGGCGAGCGGGGTTCTTGTTGGCGGCTTGACGGGCGGTTGGCATCCGCGGGCCTACTCGCGCCGATAGAGACCGGTGAACGTGACCATGGAGCCGCCACACCGCTGGTTGTCCTCCACCAGCAGCCACGCGCCGATACGCTGCATGCGCACGGGGCATTGACCATCTTCAGCGTTGTCGAACGGAGTGCTGCCGTCTTCCGCGGGTTTCACGTCCTGCGGCATGCGCATGCGGGTCGGAGAAGGGCTGGCGTATTCAGCAGCAAGCTTTTAGCATGAATGGATTCGGCACCGGGGCCGGGAGGTGACCATGACAAGGCAAGTAGTCCTGGCGGCATCGCTGAGCTTGACGCTCGCCTCGTGTGTTGGGGTTTTCGGCCCGAAGGGTAACGATATCGGGGGCATCATTCCGTGGTCGCCGGAAGCCGAGGCGCACGCACTCGATATCGCGCAGAGCAATTGCAGCCGCTTCAATAAATACGCGGCCATCACGAGCATCCACCGTGTCTATGGCGACTACATCGCATATTCGTGCTGGTGGAGACCGCCGGGGCGTTACGGCCGGCGTGGTTACTAAAAGGTATTGGCGCGCCGTCTTTTGGGCCGGTGCAGGCGCCACTTGCGTTCTGCTTGCAACAGCTGCGCTTGCACTCGATCTCAATTCTTTTCGGGCTCAGCACGGCCTGCGTCCGCTCTCGCCAAGCGGAGCGCTCACCGGTGCCGCCTATAGCCACGCGCAAAATCTTGCCGGGCGCCAACGGCTCGACCACGCTGGCTTTCGCCAGCGCGTGCCGACCACAAACGGCACCGCGGCGGAAAACGTCGCCTTCGGTTGTGCCACAGAGAAGTGCGTGATCCGCATGTGGGCTCGGTCCAGCCGTCATCGCGCCAACATGCTGCGTCAGGACGTGACCCTCTATGGTCTCGCCTCTGCCGACGGCGGCAATGGTCGTCGCTATTGGGTGCTCGAGTTGGGGAACTAAGGCTAGCGCAGAGCGAGCGCGACACGAAGAATGCTCACTTCTTCTCAAGCATTAGCTGGCCCTTTTGTCCGATCACGCGCTGTGCAGCTTGTGCGAATCGCGCGAGTAGCCAAGGCAACGTGACCTCGAGACGCACGCCTGCCTCGTAAACATCAATGAAGCCCGATGCGCGCTGGCCCAACGCCGATACACGGAAAGCCAGACGGTCACCGGTCCAGGCCTCTTCCTCCAGCGAAAGGAGCCAGGCGAACTCAGTCTTGGCGCGGGCAAGCCCCTCCCTGATACGGCGCAGCGCCTCGTCCTTGCCGAGACGATGGGGGATAACGACAACGAGCGGTTCCGACATTGCTGGGATGCCTCCCTGATCTTGGCGGGCATGTGGGGATGACACCCCCGCAGTGAAAGTCCCTGCCGGACGGCCTCTAGTCGCGCCTTTGGCCGAAGAGCCGAGCCAGCGGGAGCAGCGCACGTCGCCTGGTGTCAGACTTTTTGCAGCTTGCCGTGCGGGCTCACCTGGTCGAGCCTGGTCGGAAGATGCTTCGCAACCAGCGCTTCATCCAGGCGTAATCCCAAGCTGTTGGGCGATCTGCCTGACCTGATTGCATCTGAACGCGCCCGCAATCGCTCGGGCGTGATAGTCATGTTGGCGCTGCTCAGCCGGATTTGACCTTGCCGGGCCCCCCTGTTGCAGCTGCTCAACAATACCGCCCAAAGACCCTCAGGGGTGTTTCTCTCTCCTCGATGCGCGCATTCCCTGGGTCGTCGCGTCGGTCTCACACATGTATGCGCCGGACTTGGTGTTCCCGTAGTCCCGGTAGCCAGCGAAGTGATAGATCTTTGAATCAGTATTGGCCCACACGACGGTGCCGCCGAAGCAGCGCGTTCTGGCTTGCCCTTCGGTGGCGAATTGGTTTGCGCCCGTCGGGGCCGTCGATGCTGGCCGAGCGCCCGTGGTCGCCGGCGGCGGAGACATCGGAGGCGGCGCAGTCGTCGTTCGCGTCGGCGCGGGAGCCGGGGCAGGCGCGGGCGCCGCGATCGTTCCGCCGGTGCGGCACTGTGCGACATAGGCCTTCTCGGTGACGCCCCTTGCTTGGAAGTCGGCCTTGTTCGCGCGCCATTCGGCCTGACACGCCCTGACTGTCTTTTGTCCACCGGTGGCAGGTGGCGGGCTTGTCGGGAAGATCGTCGGCGTAGTGGTCGTTGTCGCTGCGCCGCCTGCCCGACATTGCGTCACATATGCCTTTTCCGTTATTCCCCTGGCCTGGTTGGCCTCTTTGTTGGCGCGCCATTCGGCTTGGCACGCCCTGACTGTCTTTTGTCCGCCCGCGGTAGGCGCCGGGCTCGTCGGGAAGACCGTTGGCGTAGTGGTCGTTGTCGTCGTTGCGCCGCCCGCCCGGCACTGCGCCACATATGCCTTTTCCGTTATGCCCTTGGCCTGGTTGGCGTCTTTGTTGGCGCGCCATTCGGCCTGGCAAGCCCTGACCGTCTTTTGCTGGGCATAAGCTGGCACAGACAAAAGCGAAACACAGACGAACGCCGAACTGATCACTACGAAGATACGCATCTTCAACTCCTGGCGTTGAAGTGGTTAAGCGTCCTTTTCACACTTGGTCATGAAACTGCTTTTCGCGGCGCCTGAGAGCGGCTTGCCGTCCTTGCCGACAGCCTTGGTTTCACAGGCCTCCTGCTTGCATTTCTTGACGAAGCTCGTCTTGGCGGCACCGGAAAGCGCCTTGCCATCCTTGCCTACTGCCTTGGTCTCGCAGGATTGGGCCAATGCAGAGCCAACGGCGAACGAGGTGATCAAAGCAGCAAGGAGAATTCGCTTCATTCTTTCCCTCCAATAAAAAATCGCGACGTCAATTACGGATTAGGACGTCAACAAACGAGAGTATTTGTCCTCACGCGACAAACGGTCAATCAGATTCTTCAACGTTCAGGCTTGCGACACTTCGAACTCACAGCTGCTTTTTGCAGACCGGGCCCGTACGCGATCAGCGCCGAATTTCGAAACAGCCGATTGCGCAGCGCTCGCGGCATCTGTTCTGATGTTTGACGGTGTCAGGGCACCGTCTTAAGGCGCCGCGCCAAATAACGGCGATCCAATGTAGAAATAGGCAATCGCGTGCTTAGTCCAGCAGCTGAAAAAATATGATCGCCACGGAATTTCAGCCGAAGCGGGTGACGTCCTGCTTCGGCTTTTCGGCTTGCGCGGGACCGGAACAGGAATTGGTTGACGGCGTTGGACTTTCGGTGGCCAGGGATGACTATCGCCCCTACGGCCGCAGCCTTTTTTCTTCCAAAATGGCTGGTGAGCCTTAAGAGGTGAGGTGATGATCCGCAAGATCGCCAGCGGCAAATACCGGCTCTATTCGCGCAAGAAAAATCCGCGCACCGGCAAGCGCCGCAATCTCGGCACTTTCTCAAGCAAGAAGGCGGCCCAGCAACACGAACGCGAGATTCAATATTTCAAGCGCTATTGAATGGCGCACTATTCGTCGTGGTGCGCGACCCCGAGCGCCTCTTCGCCCCGGTCAAGGATAAGGGGCACAATGAGATCCTCCTCGTCGTCGAGATGCCGGATTAGGCCCCTTAGAAGCACGCCGCTCGCGGCCGCGTAATCGTCGCTGCACCGGCGCAATGTCTCAGTATCTCCTCGTAACGCTCGTAGCAACGCGTTGGCGGTTTCCGCCGTGCGCGCCATATCGGTATGGATATGGCGATGATCCCCTTCGAGTACATCGAACCCGCGGGCCAGGCGCACGTCGGCTGCCTGGAAGATCGGGAAGTAGTGTAGATCCTCAATCTGATGGTGAACATTGAGCTGGTCCAGCATGAACTGAAGCCGCGGAATGAACTGTCGCACGAATTCGATCGGTGGAAGCTCCCTGTTTCGAAATTTCTCAGTGATGTTTTCGATCGCCGAAGACAGTTCGCGAAACATGGCATGGCGTGACAACCAAAAGCGGGCCATGTCCCCCAAGTTTGCGTGGGAAACCCAGTGCTCGCGCGGGTAGCGTGCGAGCAAAACGCGCAACTCCTCCGGCCACCCGGTTCTTCGGGCGAGCGCAAGTGCGTCAATTTCGCCATCGGGGGCTTCTAACGTCACAAGCGCCTAGATAGCGATTGCGCGCGTGAATGCGAAGCGCAATCTTGCAAAAATGATGAACGCGCCCACTACTGTCGCCCGTCTTGCCTGTGACGAGTCGACTGCCCGCCGGCTCGCGACCTATCTGGGCGAAAGTCTCGACGCCGAGGACACCGCCTGCGCGGCTTTTGACGGCGATGACGGGTCTTGGCATGTGGCAATCCATTTTCGGTCCCCTCCTGATGAGGCGGGGCTGCGGCGACTCGTCAGGCTTGCAGCCGGAGAAGCCGCAGCCCAGAGGCTCAGCATTGAATCGGTTGCCCTCACGAATTGGGTCGCGCAGAGCCTCGCCGGCCTAAAGCCCATTCGTGCGGGCCGTTTCATTGTTCACGGTGCTCATGATCGCTCGCGCGTGCGTTCCAATGACATTGGCATCGAGATTGAAGCGGCGCGTGCATTTGGCACAGGCCACCATGGTACGACCCGCGGCTGTCTGCTCGCCCTCGACGACCTGGCAAAACGGCGGCATTTCCGCCGAACGCTCGATATCGGCACCGGGTCCGGTGTGCTGGCGATAGCAGCCGCGCGATTGAGCAGGACGCGCATCGTTGCAGGCGATATCGATCTAATCGCTGTAGGTGCGGCACGAAACAATGCCATGCTTAATCGGGTCGCGCCGATGACCACATTAGTGTGTGCGATCGGCACGCACGCACCGGAGATCGCAAAAGACGCTCCTTACGAGCTGATCTTCGCCAACATCCTGCTCGGTCCCCTGGCGCGGCTTGCGGTTCCGTTGCGCAAGCTCGCGCGTCCCGGCGCCCATATCCTGCTTTCCGGACTTCTGCCCAGTCACGCTAATGCTGCTGTTGCCATGTATCGCGGCACGGGCTTTGTGCTCGAGCGACGCATCGTGCTGGATGGTTGGACTACATTGGTCATGCGACGTCACCAGAAAAACAAAGCCGCCCTGAGTGGAAAACCCGGGCGGCTTCGCCGGTGAGACAGGTGTTGCGGGTCGTCGGCCTACAACTATTCGCCAGCCCTAGTGGCTATCCGATTGCCTTGTTCATCAAACGTGCGCGGAAGCAAATGTGCGTGCCTGGCGATCTCACGATGAACGGCTCGGAGGCGCGACTCCACCAGGGCATCCATAAATCGGATGAAAAGATTTTTTCGTGGTGCGACCATTGTATGTCTCCTTCAAAATCAAAGCATCGGCAAATATCCCAATTTGCGCTTCAGCTTGCTGCACTGCGATATAACTTCGGGTCTCCGTTCTAACTATCCGCAACGATGCATAGATGCCCAGTAAATCGGGCATACGCACATTGATAAGCCATTGAGATCGATCGCATCACCAAGTCGGATTGATGCCCTGCACAATTCACCGCTGGCGCATTAATTTGTTGCGAACCGCGTGCAGCCGCAGCAATAAAAATTTAGAAGGCTCAGGTTACGACCCGCGCAAACGGCGCGCAGCGCTGTACGCATGGCTGCATTGCTACACCGCTGTGAGACGCTAGAGTGCCGCCATGTTCGAGGCACGCTTCCAGTCATTCGACGATTCAAGCGAACGCGCGCAAAGCGCCGCGCGTGTCACCGAGTTGCGGACCGAGCTCAAGCGCCAAGGGCTCGACGGTTTCATGGTACCGCGTTCCGACCGGCAGCAAAATGAATATCTCCCCGCCAGCGAAGAAAGGCTCGCCTGGCTCACCGGCTTCACCGGCTCGGCCGGCACGGCAGTGGTCCTGGACGATCGTGCGGCACTTTTTATCGATGGCCGCTACACCGTGCAGGCGGGTACCCAGGTCGACAGCAGTATTTTCTCACTGGAGCACATGGTGGAGCATCCACCGGAGCAGTGGCTTGAGCAGAATCTCAAAAATGGCGCCAAGCTCGGGTACGACCCTTGGCTACATACGAGCGAACAAGCGGAGAAATTAAAAAAGGCCTGCGTCGGGGCGGGCGCAGAACTGGTGGCGGTCGACCGTAATCCCATTGACGTACTTTGGCGGGACCGCCCCGCACCGCCATCCGGCGCCGTCAGCCTGCGAGAGTTTAAGCTCGCCGGCGAAACCGCGCCCGACAAGCTTAAGCGCGTCTGCGCTGAGTTGCAGAAACTCCGTGCCGACGCGCTTCTGGTGTCCGATCCTCAGAACGTCGCCTGGGCATTCAACATCCGCGGGACGGACGTAACGCATACGCCGTTGGCGCTTGCTTTTGCCGTGATCCCGCGAGAGGGCCGGCCATCCCTTTATGTCGAATCCGCCAAGCTGGACAACACAGTGCGCCACGCTTTGGAAGAGTTCGCCGATGTACGCGCGCCGGACGATCTCGCCGATGACCTCGGCAAACTGAAGGACAAAGCCGTACGCCTCGATCAGGCCAGTGCCGCCGACGCGTTCACCCGTCTGCTATCAGGCTATGGCGCCAAGGCGCAACGCGGTCGTGATCCGATTGCCTTGTTGAAGGCGACGAAGAACCACGCCGAGATCATCGGCAGCCGCGCCGCGCACAGGCGCGATGGGGCGGCAGTCGCGCGCTTTCTGGCCTGGTTCGACAGGGAAGCACCGTCAGGCAAACTCACGGAAATCGACGCAGTGGCGGCACTGGAAACGTTCCGCCGCGAGACTGGGACCCTCAAGGATATCTCGTTTCCAACAATTGCAGGCGCCGGCCCGAACGCCGCGATTGTGCACTATCGCGTGACGCGAACCTCCAATCGGCGCATCGGTAAGAATGAATTGTTCCTGATCGATTCCGGCGCGCAATACGAGGACGGGACCACTGATATCACCCGAACCGTTATCGTCGGCGAGCCGAGCGAGCAAATGCGCGATCGATTCACTCGCGTGCTCAAAGGTCATATTGCAATCGCCACCGTCGTATTTCCCGAGAACACCAGCGGTGCACAGCTTGACCCGCTGGCGCGTACCGCGCTTTGGCAAGCCGGCCTCGATTTCGACCACGGGACCGGACACGGTGTCGGGAGCTATTTGTCAGTGCACGAGGGCCCGGCGCGCATTTCAAAGCTGGGCACGGTTGCCCTTCGCCGTGGCATGATCCTCTCGAACGAGCCTGGCTATTACAAAACCGCTTCTTACGGAATCCGCATCGAGAACCTGGTGCTTGTGATTGCAGCACCGGAGCCGATTGGGGCAGAGAAGCCTCTCAATGCGTTCGAGACGCTGACCCTTGCTCCGATCGATCGACGACTGATCGATGGTCAAATGCTGACATCCAAGGAACGGAGTTGGCTCGACAGCTACCACAGGCGTGTCCACGAAGTACTCGGTCCTCTCGTCGATGCCCGAACGCTCAAGTGGCTGGAACAGGTGACAAAGCCGCTGTAGGCCAATGTTTTGCCTCGACATGATCGGCCTAGCACTCAAAGGTCGCCCGCATATTTGACCAATCTCGCACTGAGCACGCAAAACAACTCAGGCCGGTGCAACTGGCCTGAGTTTCGTCATGCCATACGCACCAACGCCTACTCACTGATTATCGACACCTCAGGAAGCAACGATTCAGCCTGCTCGGTGAGCTTCTCAGGTTGTGTGGGCGGCGCAAAATTCAACCGTCGGAGATCAATTATCAGATCGCGAAAGCACTCAACCGGAACGGAGTATTTTCGTTCATTGTTCGAATATTTCGTTCGCAATGAAATGACGATGTTGTCGCCATCCTCTGAGTAGCGGTCTGCTCGCAACTCGGTGACAGTCACCGGAAGATTTTGTTTCTCGTCTTGGCTCACAGCAACCAACATTGTCCGAAGCCCCCAACGGGAATATTGGCTGCGATTTTATTCCCAACCACCTTATGGTTGTCAATTGGAGCCACGGATTGAGGTGGTAATCCAAGGCTTCTATGCCGCCCGGGCGTGGGTTACTTGTCATTTCATTGACATGATCAGCCCAGCGCTCAAGGGTGCTTCGCGAGTGCGAAATTGCGATTGTAAATCCGAAACTTTAGGACTTTTTACCTAGAGATGAGTTCTAGCCACTCGTCCTCGGTTAGAACCTTCACGCCAAGTTTTTTCGCATCAGAAAGTTTGGAGCCTGCCCCTGGGCCGGCGACAACATAGTCGGTTTTCTTCGACACCGACCCAGCCGCCTTCGCGCCCAGGCGCTCGGCTTGTGCCTTGGCCTCTTCGCGCGTCATCCGTTCGAGCGCGCCGGTGAAAACCACCGTCTTGCCCGCAATAATCGTGTCCTTTTTCGGCTTTTCGGCGTCAAGGATTCTCACCTGCTTGGTCAGGCGTTCGACAATGCCGCGGTTATGACTCTCGCCAAAATAGGCGGCCACAGCCCTAATAACCGTGTCGCCGATCTGATCAAGAGCGTCCATCTCGGCGATCGCCTCTTCGTCACCCTTGGCAACCTTGAGGCCTGCGTCGTGGAACCCTTTCCATGAACCGTACCCGCGCGCGAGCGCCACCGCGGTCGTTTCACCGACATGTCTGATGCCAAGCGCGTATATGAATCGGTCGAGCGAAATCTCACGGCGCTGCTCGATGGCGTCAAATAGGTTTCGGACCGAGGTTTCACCGTAACCCTCTTCCTTCTCGAGCTTGATCTTCTTATTACGCTCCGGGAGGGTAAAGATATCGGCCGGCTCCTTGATCCAATCTTTCTCGAAGAAAAACTCGATCTGCTTCTCACCGAGCCCCTCGATATCGAAGGCGCGGCGCGAACAGAACAACTTTAAGTGCTCAATTCTTTGGAATGGACAGGCGAATTCACCGCTGCACCGGGCGCGGGCGCCCTCTTCGCCGGTCGCGGTTTCCTCGCGCACCACGTTGGTCTTCAAGGGACAAGGACATTTTGTCGGAAAATGATATTTCTCCTTGCCGCGCGGTTTGTCCGCCACGACATCGACGATCTGCGGGATAACGTCGCCTGCGCGCTGCACCACAACGGTATCGCCGATGCGGATATCGCGACCTTCGCGCAATTGCTCGCCATCGCCGCCGATTCCCCTGATGTAATCCTCATTGTGCAAAGTGACGTTCTGCACGATTACGCCGCCCACGCTCACCGGCTCGAGCTTGCCTACGGGCGTAAAGGCGCCGGTACGCCCAACCTGAATCTCGATGCCCTTGAGCACCGTAATGGCACGTTCGGCGGGAAACTTGTGCGCGATCGCCCAACGCGGAGTGCGCGAGACAAAGCCGAGCCGGTCCTGCCAGTCGATTCGATCGATCTTGTAGACAACACCATCGATGTCGTAGTTAAGCTTCGACCGCTTTTCTTCAATCTCGCGATGGAAATCGATCAACTGCTCGGTGGAGCGGCAAAGCTCTGTCAGTGGATTTGTCTTGAAGCCGCAGGATTCGAACCACTTGATCATGCCGGTCTGGGTATCCGCCGGCATTTCGCTCAATTCACCCCACGAATAAGCAAAGAATCCAAGCGGCCGCGAAGCCGTAATGGCGGGATCTTTCTGCCGTAGAGAACCGGCCGCGGAATTGCGCGGGTTGGCGAAGATCTGTCCGCCTGAAGCCTTCTGCCGTTCGTTGAGCGCAAGGAAGGCACCTTTCGTCATATAGACCTCGCCGCGCACCTCGCATATCGGTGGTACGTTCCTGCCTTTCAGTCTTTGCGGCACGTCGTTAAGAGTGCGGATATTGGCGGTGACATCCTCGCCCTCCGTGCCATCGCCGCGGGTAGCAGCGGTGACAAGCTCACCCTCTTCATAGCGCAGCGACATCGAAAGGCCATCGATCTTCGGCTCGGCGCTGAATGCGATCTTTTCGTCGTCATCCAATTTCAAAAAGCGGCGAATGCGCGTTACGAAGTCGACGACGTCCTGCTCAGAGAACGCGTTATCGAGAGAAAGCATTGGCACCGCGTGCCGCACTTTCTTGAACTTTCCAGTCGGCGCCGCCCCCACGCGGCGCGATGGCGAGTCCGAACGGATCAATTCAGGGAATCGCGCCTCGATCGCGGCATTGCGCTGGCGCAGGGCATCATACTCGGCGTCGGTTACGGTCGGCGCATCCTGTTGATAGTAGCGCTTGTCATGTGCGGTAATCTCAGCGGCGAGACGCTTTAGTTCACCCTTGGCCTGCGCCTCGGTCAGATCCGAAAGTTTGACTTTTGACGTATCTTGGCTCGCCATGCATGCACTATATCAACTCGCCGCCTTGATCAGGCGCTCGGCTGCGGCGCGGGCTTCATTGGTGATCTCAGCACCAGCCAACATGCGGGCGATCTCCTCACGGCGGCGCTCTGATGCCAGCTCGGTAACGCGGGTCGCCACCCGTTTTCCTTTCTCGAGCGCGTCCTTGGCAATGAGATAGTGGCGATCAGCACGCGCCGCCACCTGCGGCGCGTGCGTTACAGCGAGGACCTGGACGCCGCGCGCCAGTTTGCCGAGACGCATTCCAATGGCATCCGCAACTGCGCCGCCTACACCGGTATCGATCTCGTCGAACACAAGAGTCGGCGCCGAGCCGCGATCGGCCAACACCACTTTCAGCGCGAGCAGGAAACGCGCCAGCTCGCCTCCGGACGCAACCTTCATTAACGGGCCCGGCCGGGTGCCCGGATTGGTTTGAACCCAAAACTCAACCCGGTCGAACCCGTTCGGCCCTGCGGCCCCGGGATCACTTTCGATCTGGCTGGAGAACTTCGCTCTCTCAAGCTTGAGAGGCTTGAGTTCCCCGTTCACAGCCTTGTCGAGAGCAGACGCGGTTTTGCCGCGTGCCTGTGAGAGCGCCTGCGCCGCCTTGCGATATACAGCCTCGGCTTCCGCAGCTGTTGCCTCAAGCGTTTTGAGCTTGTCTTCGCCCGCATCGATCAGTGCGATGTCTGCGTGGTACCTGGACGCGAGCGCGGCAAGGTTATCGACGGGAACATTGTATTTGCGGCCTGCGGCGCGAAGGGCAAATAGTCTTTCTTCGATGCGCTCCAGTTCTGCCGGGTCGAAATCCGCAGTGCGCAAGGCCGCTTCAAGGTGGCCTCGGGTCTCGTCCAATGCCGTGAGCGCCGCATCTAGTGCTTTGACCGTTGGCTCGACCAAACCCGGTGCCTGCGCCGCCCTTCGCTCGAGCCGGCGGATCACTGTCGCCAGTGCGGGCACACTCGAGCTCGTCCCCGCGATCACTTCGTGTGCCTGGCGCAGATCTTCCGCCACCTTTTCCGCCTGCATCATCGAGGCACGCCGTTCGGCAAGCGCCGTTTCCTCGCCGGCTTGCGGCGCAAGCTTGTTGAGCTCATCGACGGCGTGGCGCAACCAGTCTCCCTCGCGCTTGGCGCGCTCGACCTCGGCGCGGTGGGCATCGGCGGCAGCCTGTGCCTCGCGCCGCGCATCCCAAAGCGCTTCCAGTACCGATGCCTGCTCCTCGAGGTCTCCGAATGCGTCGAGAAGCCGGCGATGTGTAGCGGCATCGATCAAAGCACGTTCATCGTGCTGACCGTGAATTTCGACCAGGACGCTGCCGACCTGTTTGAGTACCTGCACACTGACCGGCTGATCATTGACGAAAGCCCGGGTGCGTCCATCGGCGAACTGCACACGGCGAAGGATCAATTCATCCTCTGCGGGAATATCGTTGGTTGCGAGAAGAGCGCGCGCCGCATGATCGCGTGCAACCTCAAACACGGCC